>Ga0114930_10002328_pt1 | contig 17188 bp, 17 predicted proteins | sample AnhtaG_FD_87300 | JGI IMG/M metagenome (GOLD analysis project Ga0114930, IMG submission 87300) | Deep subsurface microbial communities from Anholt, Denmark to uncover new lineages of life (NeLLi) - Anholt_01485 metaG | ecosystem: Environmental > Aquatic > Marine > Oceanic > Sediment | place... | reverse complement strand
GGGATAATCTGGGGGACTAAGGAGAATACCCCCTTTGACTGGCTTTTTCAGAATATCCAGTCGCCGATGATGTCAACCATGTTTTCCATCTTGGCTTTTTTCGTCGCCTCTGCAGCTTATCGGGCTTTCAGAGCCAGAACCAAGGAGGCTACTATCTTACTTATTACCTCAGTTATAATTATGCTGGGGAGAATACCTTTAGGACAGTACCTTTGGAACGATCTACCGAACATAGCGGACTGGATTATGGCTTATCCTAGTTTAGCAGTGCAAAGGGGGATTATAATCGGAGCGGCCTTAGGTGCGGCTGCGATGTCCTTGAGAATTATCTTAGGGATTGAGAGGACTTATATGGGGTAAGAAGAAGAGAGGTTAACTAAAAGATTGATGGTTTAAGATAAGAGATGTGAATGTCAAATGATATAAATGAAAAGTTTATGCAAAACATTAACTTTCAATGTCTCAAAACCTTAGAGGTGATTGTTTGAAAACCAGCCATAGGATAATAATAGGTGATTCAAGGTGGATGAAAGAGGTTACAAATGAGTCGGTGCACCTTATCATCACATCCCCTCCCTACTGGCAATTGAAAGATTATGGAAATGGAAAGCAGATAGGTTTCAATGACAGTTACGAAGAGTATATCAATAATCTTAATCTGGTCTGGAATGAATGTCGTAGGGTTTTACATGATGGCTGTCGTTTATGCATTAATATCGGGGATCAATTTGCTCGCTCTGTCTATTATGGAAGATATAAGGTTATTCCAATAAGGACAGAGATAATCAAGTTTTGTGAAAGCGTTGGTTTTGACTATATGGGTGCCATCATCTGGCAGAAAGTAACTACTTGCCATACAACCGGTGGAGCAACAGTAATGGGTTCCTTCCCTTATCCCAGAAGCGGGATCCTTAAACTGGATTATGAATTTATTTTAATTTTTAAAAAATACGGAGTTCCGCCAAAAGTTAGTAAGGAGATTAAAGAGAAATCAAAATTAACCCAGCAAGAATGGAATCAGTATTTCACCGGGCACTGGAATTTTCCTGGCGAAAAACAGGATAAACATCTGGCGATGTTTCCCGAAGAACTACCGAGACGTCTCATTAAAATGTTCAGTTTTGTAGGGGATACAGTGCTTGACCCATTTCTTGGGAGCGGAACTACTTCTTTAACCGCTAAAATTCTTAATAGAAATTCTATAGGTTATGAAATAAATGAGGATTTTCTGCCAATAATTAAAGAAAAGCTTAAGATAAAACAGAAGACCATTTTTCAAGATGCATCCTATAAAATAATCAGGCAGAAAGAACCAGAGGTGGATTTTAAGGAAAAAATTAAAAAGCTTCCTTATGTTTTCAAAGACCCCATAAAGTTTGACAAAAAAATTGATCCAAGAAAATTAAGATTTGGCTCGAAAATAGATAATTCTCATTCAGAAAAAGAATCCTATTATACAGTTAAAGAAATAATTTCTCCGGAGATGTTGATTTTAAATAATGGGCTGAAAATTAGACTATTAGGTGTAAAAGAGAGGCAGGAAAAAGATGGTGAGGCGATTGAATTTTTGAGAGAAAAAACAAAGGGACATAAGGTATTCATGAAATTTGACAACATAAAATATGATGAAAAAAATAACTTGCTTTGCTATCTTTATTTAGAAAATAAGACTTTTTTGAATGCACATTTAATAAAGAATGATCTGGTATTAGTTGATCAAAGTTACGATTATAGTTATAAGGAAAGATTTAAAAATTATGAAAAAAATAATTGACAAATTTTCAAAATCAATTTGGAAAAAAGAAGAAAAAAAATTCAGGGATTTAGAAAAAAAGGTGAAAATTCCAAATGAAAAATTATCTAAAGTTGATTCGATAATTCTAACAATAAAAGACAAAGAAATTTTTGAAAAAATACCTCAAAGTGGTGGTTGTTATTGGATTTGGACTAACGAGCCTGTTCATCATCGATTACATAGAAATAAAATACCCAAAAAAATTAAAGGTGGGGAAATTATATATAATGGTATTACAAAAGATAATGTCAGACAAAGAGTAAAACATCATTTATCTGGAGAAAAAAATGCAAAATGGTCAGGGATAAGTATGGACATCTATTCTACAAAATCAAAATCTCATAGGAAAAAAGCTATGTCCACTTCTGGAAAAGTACCGTTTATAGACGAAGCTAATAGTGAGAAAAACGCTGATTTTACACCCATTAAATCTAAGGAACTTCTTCTTAAACTATTTTTATCAAATGAAGAGAAAAAACTTGTCAAAAATAGTAATAAAAAAGTCTGGTATTTTAGAAATGGTATCAATATTTTTGAAAAAAAACATAACAAATTTAAGTTTAAAGTCTATTTTATAACAGGATTGAGTTGGTTGTATTTAGAATATATTGAAAAAAAATGGAGAGAGTGTTATGGATTGCCTAGACTTTGCTCATATTCCTCCGGGCGTTAAAAAATAATTTCCTAATTTCTATATTTATGCCAAAAGAATGGATAGTGAATCAAGCAAACATGCGTTGGCAGTTTAATAGACCCAAAAATGTTGGGAAGGTTTCAGAATTGATAAGAAAATGTGCACCAAAATCCTTGAAGGATTGGGAAGGGTATTATTATCAAAAAGTCTATCCTGAAGAACATTTAGAGCAATTAGGACAGAAACTCTACATAAAAATTAGCGAAGTATGTCAGGCCGAAATTGAAAGCATCACTGAACAAGACTGCATTGATTTTGTTATTAATTTGGTAATTAACAGAACTTATGATGGGTATCAGTCAGAAATACAAACTATTTATGGACAGTTACAAGAGGCATTGAGTATTAAAGTGGAACCAGCTCCAGACGAATGGGATAGGGGATATAATGTTGATTTCTTCATCAAAGTAAAGGATAAATATATTGGGCTACAAATTAAACCTGCAGGATACGCCTACATTACACAAATAATTAATGAATTAGAATTTCAGAAAAAGACACATGAAAAGTTCACTGCTAAATATGGCGGTAAAATATTCTATGTTATCTCTGTAAAGGAAGGAAAAAAGAAAGTTATCTATAATTCTGAGGTTATCGAAGAAATCAGAGGGGAGATTGAAAGGTTGAAGCAAGAATGACGCACCACACTGCCTACACGGTGTAAAAGACGACGCTTAACTTCGTCCAAGCTCTCGTTCCGCAGAGCTTCTTTTACACCAATATCGAAAGGACTAGATAGTTAATTTAGAAAAGGTGGAGAACATTTGAAAGTCAGAAGTTATAAGATCGAAGGTATAGTGGTAGTTGAGCCACTGGAGAAATTTCTCACCGGGGATGAGGTAAAGGTGCTGGAGAATAAATTAGCCGAGGCACTTTCATCAAATATTTCTAGGGTGATAATTGATTTCTCTAAGACTGAGCTTATATATTCTGCCTTCATATCGGTTCTTTTAGCATATAACCAGAGATTCAAACTGAGGGGCGGTTCTATAAAGTTAGCCAATCTGGGCCCGGAGGTGCAAAAGATAATGGAGGTAACACGTTTGTTCCAGATTTTTGAGACCTACCCAAGTTTAGATGAGGCGTTGAATAGTTTCAAAGCGGGAAGATGAACTCTTTTTTTAAAATATTCTCTCAGCTTAAGGAGATAGATAGAAGATATATCTTCCTTTTGATCGGGGTTGCGGTGATCTTACCTCTTATTTTCCCCTTGGGTTTGCCTTTGGGGATCACCCAGACCTCCCAAAATTTATATGACAAAGTTGAGAGCTTAAAAGAGGATTCAGTGGTCCTTTTAACTTTCGATTACTATCCTTCTACCCTGCCTGAGACTGAGCCGATGTCCTATGCGGCTCTGAGACATCTCTTCAGAAAAAATATCAAAGTCATCACTGTTACCACCATCCCCTTAGGAGCACTTTCGGTGATGGAGGGTGTGGTGAAAAATGTTGCCCGGGAATATGATAGAGAATATGGAGTGGAGTATGTTAATTTGGGTTATAAATACGGGTATCAAGCAGTGATGTTGGGTATGGGCAGGAAGATCGAGGATATCTTCCCTATGGATGCTTATAATAATAAGTTGCAGACCCTGCCTTTGATGCAAAGAGTGAAAAATTATAAGGATATAGATTTCATCTTTATCGTCTCGGATAACGCTACTGTGGATTACTGGGTTTCCTTAGTTAATGCTCAATTCGGAACCCCTATGGGTGCAGGGGTGACTGCGGTTATGGCTCCCAAATGTTATTCTTATTTACAGACCAAACAGATGGTGGGCCTTTTAGGAGGGATGAAAGGTGCGGCTGAATACGAGAAGCTCTCTTCTAATTATGGCCAGGCTATGCATGGAATGGACCCTCAATCGATCATCCATTTGTTGATCATATTTTTTGTGATCTTAGGTAACTTAGGCTATTTTATTACTAAGAGAAAAGAGGGTCTAAAATGAGCTGGGAGTTTTTGGGGATAACTGTGGCTGCTCTTCTGACTTTATCCCTTTACAGTTTCCTGTATAAGGATAACCCCTTTTATAAATTAGCCGAACATATCTTCGCCGGAATCTCAGCGGGCTATTATGTGGGCTTGGTCTGGCATTCAGTCATTAAGCAGCAGCTCTGGGTACCTTTGTTCAAAGAGGGTGAGTATCTTCTGATTATCCCCGTCATCTTCGGAATATTGATGTTTACCCGTTTTATCTCCAAATTATCCTGGCTTTCCAGGTTTTCTTTAGCCTTTGTGGTAAGCAACACCGCAGGGATAACTTTGATCCAACAGCTTCACGGGATGGTCTTGCCTCAGGTGAGAAGCACATTTTTAAATCTAGCCACTTTCTCCGGGATAGTTATGGTGCTTGGGGTTATCTCCACCCTGATATATTTTTACTTTTCCAAAGAGCATAAAGGAGCCCTGGGCTTTGTGGCTCAAATCGGGATCTGGTTTATAATGATCTCCTTTGGTGCCTCCTTTGGATATACGGTTATGGCCCGGGTATCCCTTTTAATCGGCAGGGCACAATTTCTTTTAACAAATTGGTTGCATATTATCAAATAAAGATTATTTTAAAAAATTATGAAGGCGATAATTCCGGTTGCAGGGATTGGCACAAGATTAAGGCCTTTGACTCATACTGCGCCTAAGGTTTTGTTGCACGTAGCGGGTAAGCCGATCTTGGCGCATGTTCTGGATGGCTTGAAGGGATTAAGGATAGATGAGGTGATCTTCGTGATCGGGTTTATGGGGGAAAAGATCATAGAGTATGTGAGGAAAAACTATAAATTCAAATCTACCTTTATAAAACAGAAGGAGTTGAAGGGGGTAGGGTATGCAGTATACTCAGCTACCAGAAGGATAAAAAAAGGAGAACCGCTCTTGATCATCTTAGGGGATACGGTGTTTGAGATGAACCTTAAACCAGTGATCAGGAAAAATTATGATAGCTTAGGGATAAAAGAAGTTGAGGATCCGAGAAGATTCGGAGTGGTTAAGCTTAAGGACGGGTTTGCCAGCAAGCTGATCGAAAAACCAGATAAGCCAATCAGTAAAAAAGCCTTAGTAGGAGTTTATTATATCAAGAGTTCACAGCTTCTAAAAAAAACGCTTTGGGAGATTATTGATAAGGATATCCGAACCCGGGGGGAATATCAGCTCACCGATGCCCTACAATTGATGATAAATGAGGGTGTTAAATTTTCTACCTTTGATGTGGAAGGGTGGTATGACTGTGGAAAGCCGGAAACCCTTTTAGAAACTAATCGCCATCTACTTGCCAGGATTAAGAAGACCAGACAGATAAAAGGAAGCGTGATTATTCCTCCGGTTTTCATACCTAAAAGCTGTCAGGTTGAAAATTCAATCATCGGCCCTAATGTCTCAGTTGGAGAGTCTGCAGTTATCCGCCATTCGGTTATAAAAAACTCTATCTTAGGTGAGAAATCTGAGGTGAATTTCTGTTTATTGGATTCTTCTTTAGTGGGGAACAACTCTCAGGTGCTGGGAAAATTTCAGAAGTTGAATGTAGGAGATTCATCTGAGGTGGGGCTTTATTAGTAGGTGGTGGGTAGTAGATAATAGATAGGGATAAAAGATAGCCCAAGGAAAGGATAAAAGATGGAAGAGAAAAACTTTTTCTTTACCTCAGAATCGGTCAACGAGGGTCATCCGGATAAAGTCTGTGACCAGATCTCGGATGCGGTTTTAGATGAGGTGATAAAACAGGATCTTTTTGGAAGGGTAGCTTGCGAAACTTTTATCACTGTAGGACTGGTTATAGTGGGAGGAGAGATCACCACCTCAGGGTATGTGGACATATCCGGACTGACCAGAGGTCTGATCAAGGAGATCGGGTATACCCATGTTAAATACGGTTTTAATTATGAGACCTGTGCGGTGCTTAATGCCATCGGTTCCCAATCTCCAGATATCGCTTTAGGTGTGGATATAGGTGGTGCCGGGGATCAAGGATTGATGGTGGGCTATGCCTGTGATGAGACTCCAGAGCTTATGCCCATGCCGATTACCTTAGCTCACAAGCTCTGCCAAAAGCAGGCGGAGGTAAGGAAAAAGAAGATTTTGGATTACCTGGGTCCGGATGGTAAATCTCAGGTAACTGTGGAATACCGAGATGGCAAACCACACCGGGTTGACTGTGTGGTCTTATCCTCTCAGCATACCGAGGAGATATTGGATGAGAGTGGCAAAAAGATCACAGATAAAACCAGGGACGAGATAATCGAGAATATCATAAAGCCGGTTATAGGGGAGTTGGCGGATGAGAAGACCAGGTATTTTGTCAATCCCACGGGTAAATTTGTCATCGGTGGTCCCCAATCAGATACCGGTATGACCGGTCGTAAAATCATCGTGGATACTTATGGAGGGATGGCTCCTCACGGTGGTGGTGCTTTTTCCGGGAAGGACCCGACCAAGGTGGATAGGTCAGCTTCCTATATGGCAAGATATATTGCCAAGAATATCGTGGGTGCCGGGTTAGCTCAAAAATGCGCTGTGCAGATAGCTTATGCCATCGGGGTGGTTGACCCAGTCTCGGTAATGGTGGATACCTATGGAACTGGAAAAATATCTGATTCCAGCTTGATAAAATTGATCCAGAGGCATTTTCAACTTACCCCTAAAGGGATGATCGAGAGGTTGGATTTAAGAAGACCCATCTATCTTAAGACCGCTGCCTACGGGCACTTTGGCAGAGAAGAGCCGGAGTTCACCTGGGAAAGACTGGATAAGGTAGAGGATTTAAAAAGAGACGCTTAAAGGTCCAAGGGGAAAATAAGTAGACAGTAGACAGCATACAGTAGACAGCATACAGTAGATAAAGAAAAGAGAATAGTTATGAGTAAACAGGGGAGAGCAGAGAGATTTGAGGATCTGGAGGTTTGGAAAAGGGCTCATAGACTGGTGTTAAAAGTCTATAGTCTTACAAGAAGTTTTCCAAAAGAAGAAAAATTTGGATTGGTTTCTCAAATGCGACGAACAGCGGTTTCGATACCGGCTAACCTAGCTGAAGGTTTCAAGAAACGGACACTAAAAGATAAATCCAATTTCTACAATATTGCACAGGGATCTCTTGAAGAGCTACGTTACTATCTTATTCTAGCAAAAGATTTAAACTACATAGAGGATAGTAATGAATTAATTGATTCAGCTGAAGAAATAGGAAAGATGCTTTATGGACTTATAAAAAGCATAAAATAAATAGTAAACAGTAGACAGCATACAGTAGACAGGGAAAGAAAAAAGGACATGGCTGGGTGGTGTGCCCTGTATACTATCTACTCTCTACTGTCTACTTATTAAAACAAAGGAGAAAAGATGAAATATGATGTTAAGGATTTGAAATTAGCTAAACAGGGAAGACTGAGGATTGAGTGGGCGGAGAAAAATATGCCGGTTTTGAGGCTAATCCGGGAAAGATTCAGAAAAGAAAAGCCCCTAAAAGGTATTCGAATCTCAGCCTGTCTGCATGTTACCTCTGAGACTGCCAATTTGATGGATACTTTGAAAGCAGGCGGAGCTGAGGTGTATCTTTGTGCCTCTAACCCCTTATCCACTCAGGATGAGGTGGCAGCCTCTTTGGTTAAAGATTTCAAAATACCGACTTTTTCCATCAAAGGTGAAAGCAATAAGCTCTATTATCAGCATATCAACTCTGCCTTAGACCTGAAGCCTTATATCACTATGGATGATGGTGCAGACCTGGTCTCCACCCTGCATTCTAAAAGGACAGAACTTATGAAAAATCTCCTCGGCGGAACCGAGGAGACCACCACTGGTGTGATTCGCCTCAGGAGTATGCAGAGGGATGGAGTTTTGAGATACCCGATCATCGCAGTTAACGACTCCAAGACCAAATATTTTTTTGATAACCGTTACGGCACCGGACAATCCACTATCGATGGAATCTTAAGGGCGACTAACTTCCTTTTAGCTGGCTCTAAAGTTGTGGTAGCAGGTTATGGCTGGTGTGGAAGAGGGTTTGCCTTTAAAGCTAAGGGGATGGGGGCGGATGTGATTGTAACTGAAGTTGACTATTTAAAAGCCATAGAAGCCACTATGGATGGGTTCAGGGTTATGCCTATGGCAGAGGCGGCTAAAATCGGGGATGTTTTCTGTACTTTGACCGGAGATATAAATGTTATCCGTCCTGAGCATTTCAAAGTTATGAAGGATAATGCTGTGGTCTGCAACTCCGGGCATTTCAACGTGGAGATAGATATCCCGGGCTTGGAGAGGATGTCAAAAAAGAAAAGAAGGGTAAGAGAGTTCGTGGATGAATATACTCTCAAAAATGGTAAAAGGATAAATCTATTAGCAGAAGGGCGATTGATTAATCTATCTGCGGCTGAAGGTCATCCCGCTGTGGTTATGGATATGAGTTTTGCCAATCAGGCTCTTGCAGTTGAGTATCTGGTTAAATCCGGAAGAAATCTGCAGAAGAAAGTATATGTAGTGCCTGAGAAGATCGATTCTGAGATCGCACGATTGAAGCTTGACTCTATGGGAATAAAGATCGATAAATTAACCCCGGAGCAAAAGAAGTATTTAGCATCCTGGGAGATGGGAACGTAAAATAAAGGTTCAAAGGGTTAAGAGTTAAAAAGATCAAGGGTTAAAAAAAAATTCATTTTTTGTCTTTTGTAGGGGCGGGGTAACCCCGTCCCTGCTTCACTTGAAAATAAAAGACCCTGCTTTTAAAAAGCAGGGTCTTTTAAGTTTTTTAGAGGATAAAACCCTTTTTATCCTCTGGCTTTAACTCGGAGCTACTTCAAAAGCATTATCTTCCCCTTTGAATTATCAAATCCCGGAAGAATCGACTTAACCTCAGGGACTTCAGCCTCTACCATCTGCAGGATGTTAGATGGGGGGAAGAAAGTGGTGTCCAGAGTTACGCTTGTCTCTTTTGCTCCCTCTTTCAGGGTAAAATAGAGCCGGGTGATCTCTCCCTCCCCTTTGGACAGATAAACATTGGCGCCAGAAAGTGAGCTGATTAAAGCGATATTCACCTTCTGATTTTTCTTGTCGATATTAGGATACTTGAAGACGAATTTCTCTACCCGGGTGTTGACAAAACTGACCGAATCTAAGGTAATGGGGGTCTTACCGGTGCCATATACTAAAGGGACTATAATGGCGGTAAGCTTCTCATCATTCAAAAGGTTCACCTTAGCCACCACCTTGTCGCTATTAGGTTTCTGGTCCACCACCACACTCACCACGTCCAGTTTCCCATAGGGGTCCCTAGCCTTTTCAGACCTGACCATTGAGAAAAAGAGAAAAAGCAAAAGAACTGCAAGATAAAGGATTAAATATGTTTTTTTCATCCCTTCCCTCCTTTATACTTTAGAGTTTATACCTTAAGTTTAAATTTTACCCAGCTCCGGAAGCTCGCCAGATAACTCTAAAAAATCTGCGGGGCTTCCCTGCCCCTGTCCTACGGATCCAATCTCGGAAAAAGCTGGTCTTTCCCTTCTACGAGTCCACTATAGGACTCCTCTTCAACTGAATTGACCCTTCTGGATACACCTCCTTGTTTTAAGTTACTTTTGAATTTTATCTTTTTCTTATCTGATCTCAAGATCTATTCGCAAATATCTTATGTATTTTTCGTCAAAAATCTTATAAGTACTGTAGGGGCGTATTGCAATACGCCCCTACAATTCTCATCTCCTGCCTAAGGTATCCAGGATTATTCCTGGATATTCAGTTTCTATCCGGGTAAAAACCTCTTTTAACTTTCTTTCATCCTTCAACTCTAACCGATAGATCCTCAAAAGATTTAAAAGGGCATTTAGCCCGGCATCAGTTCCCGGATATTTTTCTGATACCTTCTGTAAAGAGACAATCGCCTTATCCCAGTCCTTTTGCAGGATGTAAAGCCTGGCTTTCTGGGTCTCTATCAAAGAGGCAAAAGGTTTATCCTTATATTTATTCAGAAGTTTATCATAATGCTCAACCCCTTTTTCAAAAGACTCTGAAGTTAAGGCTGGATTTTCCCTCTGGTAATAAGCCACTATTCCCAAAGGAGCCTCCAGCCCCTCCGGGTTCAGGGGGTTATTTATCATTAACCAGTTGTACTCATTTAAAGCCCTCTCCCACTCTCCTCTCTTCTCATAGCTCTGGGCAATCAGGTATTGGGAGGTGGCAATAAAGGCAGTTTCATAAGGATAGAATTTTTTCACCCTGGAAAGCTCTTCCTTAGCCTTAGAATAATCTTTTTTCTGGAAATAGATCATCCCGATTTTCATCTGAGCCTCAGCCTTAGAGGAAGAATCAGCTGAAGAATCTATCACCCGTCTAAAAGTCACTAAGGCATTCTTTTCATCCTTCAGCTCATCGTAATATATATTACCCATCTGCAAAAGGACAGAAGCGGGGATTTGCCCACTCGAATCCTGAGCAGTTTCCAAAATGGCAATCGACTCTTTCCAGCGGTTCTGGATCTGATAAGCCCGGGCTAAGCTCAAACTGGCCGCAAAAGAGACCTGGGTATTAGGGTAAGATCGGATCAAATTCTGGAAATATTTTTTAGCATACTCAAATTCTTTTTCCCTTTTCGGTTTCTCCTCCTTGGGTGAAAAAAGCTGGATCAGATGATTGGGAACAGAAAAAAGATTAGGGTCAGGCAGGTTTTTCTTCATCAGCGGAGGGTAATTATCCAAGAGCTGATGATAGGTCTTGACTGCTTTTTCTTTCTCATTTCTTCTCTCGTAAATTTTGGCTAAACCCAGGAGAGCATTTTTATTCTGAGAAGTGCTTTTAGGGTAGTCTCTTAGAATCTTCTCGAAAGATTCCAGGGCTAAGTCAAACTCCTTTTGCCGGATATGAAGCTCAGCTATGCGCAGTTGAGCTGAAGCCGCGATATCAGATATATCCTTTTCTGAAAAAGTTTCAACTTGAGAAGAAGCTAAATCCACCACCTCCTGGTAGGAATGGATAACCCTTTTAAAATCGTCTGGAACAGCCGCTTTAAGATTTATAAACAAAACCTTCCTCATCTTCTCGGACTTATAGAACCCCTTCTCCATCTTATAACGCAGGGTTAGGTTCTTTTGATTCGAACAGGCAGGTGCAAAGAAAAGTCCGCTAACAAAAAGGATAATTATAAAATAGAGAAACTTTTGAGAACAGACCTTCGGGATAACTTTTTTTCTCCAGTATGGATCCCTTCGGATTTTCAATTTATTTACTCCGACATCCCCTCTTCTTTTCAAGGAGAGGGCAAGGGTGAGATTTTATAAGTCTTGCTCTCTGTTGGTCGCTTGACCAACAGAAACTCTCGTCGGGCATAAAGCCCGACGCTACATCTCGCTTCTCCCTTCTTCCTTTCTATTTACAAATTTTCCCTCATCGCACAGAACTCCCCACACATCCCGCACTTCCGGTAATCATCCGGGATTCTACCCCTTTTCTCCCTGGTCTTTTCAGGATCTAAGCTTAAAGCTATCATCTTATCCCAGTCAAAGGCTTTGCGAGCCTTTGACATCTCCTCATCTATATTTTTGGCACCTTTTACCCCCTTGGCAATATCAGCCGCATGAGCTGCGATCCTGGAGGCAATAACACCTTCCCTTACATCCTCTAAACCCGGCAGGGTCAGATGTTCTGCTGGAGTCACATAGCAGAGATAATCAGCACCATAGGCACCTGCAATGGCGCCGCCAATAGCGGAGACGATATGATCATACCCTGGGGCGCAATCGATAACCAAAGGTCCTAAGACATAAAAGGGAGCCTCCTCACACACCTTTTTCTCCAAAAGGACATTAGTCTCTATCTCCTGAACAGGGATATGGCCAGGACCCTCTACCATAGCAAAAACCCCCTTTTCTCTGGCTCTCTGAACCAGTTCTCCCAAGACTAAAAGCTCATCCATCTGTATCCTATCAGTAGAATCAGCAATCGAGCCAGGCCTTAAGCCATCTCCTAAGCTCAAGGTGGCATTATAAGCTTTAGCCAGATCCAAAAGCTCATCATAATATTCATACAAGGGATTTTCTTTTTGATTTACCTTCATCCAGCGAACTAAAAAAGAGCCACCCCGGCTGACGATTCCGATTAACCTTTTCTTTCTCTCCATTATCTGCAGAGCCCTTTTAGTCAGCCCGCAATGCACAGTGATGAAATCCACCCCGGTCTCTAAATGGTCCTGGATAACCGAAAAAAGCTCCTCCTTTTTCATCTCCTCTAAACTTTTCCCCTGTTTAGCTAAATTACACACCGTCTCATAGATGGGCACAGTTCCGAGCGGTATTGTGGATTTATTCAAAATCTCAATCCTCAAATCCCTTATCTCTCCACCGGTAGAAAGGTCCATAACTGTATCCACCCCATATTTAATCGCTACTTCTAATTTCTTTAACTCTAAGTCAAAATCCACAAAATCGGGTGAGGTCCCTAAATTAGCATTGATCTTAGTCCTTAACCCCTTACCTATAGCCACTGGTTTTACATTCTTATGCAGGCGATTTTTAAGGATAACGATCCTGCCGGAGCTAATATTTTCAGTTAAGAAATTTAGGGAGACCTTTTCCTTTAAGGCAATAGTTTCCAGCTCATCTTTTGCTAAAAATTCAAATTCTGACATTTAATATATCCACCTTTCTTCTTTTACAATATAAGTATCGGTCTAATTTTATACGTTAATACCCCTTATACCTTTTGTCAAGAATTAAATCTCAAAGGAAGTTCAAAAGTGAGGATCAACCATAGATTAAAGATGAAAGATACAAGGATAATCCTGCTAAAGGCAGGATGCCCTATTCAGATTATCAAACGAAAAGTAACCTTAATTTTTTTTTATTTTTATCTGGAGTGTAAACCTTCAGGTTTACCAAAAAATAAAGCTAAAGTCTTCCGTAGGATCCTGTGGACAAAACCTTGACGGTCTCAAGATCTTGATGACTTTATACTCCAAACTTTTTCTTCAATTTCTTCGCCACAATTTTTGGCACGAACCGGCTTATCTCACCTTTATTGCGAGCGACCTCCTTGATCAAAGTCGAGCTTAAGTAGGTATATTTCTCGCTGGGCATTAAAAAGACCGTCTCGGTTCCAGGAGCTAATTTACGGTTCATCAATGCCATCTGAAACTCATGTTCGAAATCCGAGACCGCTCTCAAACCTCGAATTATAGCAACTGCTTTAGTCCTGGAGACAAAGTCAGCTAAAAGCCCTGAAAAAAGCTTAGCCTTCACCCCCTTTAAACCCTGGATACTTTCCTGCACCATTCTCAGTCTGTCATGGGCTGAGAAAAGGGTTACCTTATCTGGTTTAGAGGTAACTGCTACTATCAATTCATCAAATAAATTCGTGGCTCTCTGGATTAAATCTAAATGTCCCTTGGTGATGGGGTCAAAAGTTCCGGCATAGATCGCCTTTCTCATAAAAACTCCTTATTATTATTAAAAGATTTTTTCCGATAAAAGGAGACCAGGGTGTCACCGTATTTTCTCTCCTGCAACAATATAAAATTCATTCCTTTTTCTATCCTTTCTTTTTTATGATGCTCAATCACCAGAACCCCATCCGCATTTAAAAATTCCTTCTCTGCTAAAACCTCTAAGATTTCCTGACAGAGCCCTTTAGCATAAGGAGGGTCAGCCAAGATAAGATCAAATCCGCCAGAGGCAGATTCTTTCCTACTTCTAAGAAATCTGAGAACATCTTTTTTGATCACTCTACCTTTCCCTTTAAATCCCAGCCTTTTTAGGTTCTTGCGGATAAGGTTTAAACTGGCCAAAGAATTGTCCACAAAAACCACCTCTTCTGCTCCCCTGGACAAAGCCTCAATCCCTAAAGCACCGCTTCCCGCAAAAAGGTCCAAGACCTTCTTCCCCTCCACTGACTCTCCAAGTTTGGATCCGTAGGACAGGATATTAAAGATCGCTCCTTTAACCTTATCCAAGGTAGGCCTGAGCTTTCCTCTCTTTAGAGAGACAAGCTTTTGCCCCTTTTTCTCGCCAGAGATAATCCGCAAGTTCTCTCCTCACACATTAATCAACTCTTACCAGGTTTTTTAACTTCTCCAAGGTCTTAGGTCCGATTCCTCTTACCTTTTTAAGCTCATCTATGGTAGAAAAACTGCCCTTCTTCTCCCTGTAAGATAAGATCCTCTTACCCAGCTCTTGGCCGATTCCAGGTAAAGATTCAAGCTCTTCCAGGGTAGCAGTGTTGAGATTGATCTTTCTATTTGAGATTTTTAAACTTATATTTTCAGAAATGGCAGAGCTTTTTTCCGGCTCAAAAACTTTCTTCTCTCTGGACCAATCTTTTTTTAGCAAAAGCTCCGGGGCAAAATCCGGATGATATTTTTTATACAGGGTAACACCACTGCCGATTAAAAGTAGCACCATGAGAAAGATTATGGCTTTTGACTCCTGAGGGGTAAAACTGAAAAAATCCATTCTCTTTTTAATCGTATAGGACTTTGAGCAATACTTTTCCCACCTTCTCCAGGCTTTCTGGGCTGCACTTCTCCGGAGTATCCTCCAAGGTATGCCAGTAAGGATAATCAAAATCGATTATATCGATACAGGGGATACCTGCCTGGATCAAGAAAAGATGATCATCTATCATAAAGTGCTTTATTTCTGATCTGAAATTGGGGATCGAAAGCTCCTCCGCTTTTCTCCACACCAGCTCAACAACCTCTTTAGCATATCGGCTGGAATAACCCTCCTTGTAGACCTGCAGGTCCTTATCCCCAACCATATCCAGCAAAATGCCAAAAGAAGCTTTGTATTCTCCTAAATTCCGCGAGAAGTAATTTGAGCCCAAACACCACCTCTCTGGATGATCCTCTGATCCATAATCCTCTGCATCGAAAAGCACCAAGTCCACGCCATATTTGGGCTTTCTCTTAGAGAGTATGGTGGCTAATTCCATAAGAACAGCAACTCCAGAAGCTCCGTCATTTGCTCCCAAGATGGGGGTTGAACGATTTGCCGGATTAGGGTCCTTATCTGCCCAGGGCCTGGTATCCCAGTGAGCGCATAAAAGGACCCTCTCTTTTTCTTCAGGATAGAAGGAGGCGATCATATTGCTCAGCTCTAATTTTAAGTTCTCAGTTGTATCCTCCCACACAAAATCCTGCGATTTAATTAAATTAGTGTATGTAGAGAAGAAGTCAAGCAGATATTTTTTCAGAGCCTGATGCCCCGGAGAGCCCGGGTATCTGGGACCAAACTGGCATTGTTCTTTAAGATATTGATATGCCCTTTTCCCTTTAAATTCCAATGGAGGATTAGAAGTGCAGTTCAATCCAACCAGAAGGTAGAAAAAGAAAAAACCTAAGCTCGAGCTATATCTTTTAATGCTCACCCCTCCTTTCTATACTCAAATGAATCTCTTTATTCCAACTTCGATTTAGAAGGTAACCTCAGCCCAGATACTTAACTGCCGGGTATGTCTTTTCTCACCAGTTATATTATTCTTAAAGTCGCTCCAGCCCCCGGATAGCCCTCCCCTTACCTGAGAGGAGAAGCTGTAGCTGGCTCGTGGTGTCAAAGAGAACTCCTTAGTATCTCCGGTAATGTTGAAATCCTTTCCTAAGACTGAGCTTTTGCTCTGACTGCGTCTTATGGAAATATCTATGCTCAGGCTTAAGCTACTGCGGAATTTTATCTTTTTCAGAAATGGAAGTTTTATCCCTTTAGGTGCGCTAAAGGAATAGGCGGCATTGACTCCATAAGAATCTGAGGTGTTTATGACTTTGCTACCCCCCCCGCCCTGCTGGGATATATTTTGATTTTCAGTTATCTGTTTATCCCATTTCCAGTTAGTTTTCACTCCGTTTTTGAGAGTCATACCCAGTGAGAACAAAGGAGAAAAGCTTTTGGTGATATCTCTTTTGTTCGGCTTATGGGTGATACCATCCTCAGTTGTATTGACTTTTTTCCTGTAGCCAAAAGAATAATCGGCACTGGCAGCAAACCTTTTCAGAAGTTTGAACTTCTCCAACCTGCTCCAGGTCAGACTTATATCCGGGAAGGTCTGGCTTATACTCCTTACCGGCGGTCCAGAGGTAGCTGTGGTAGTAATTCCTCTGGAAAACCTTAAGCTCGAGATGTTGATGTTAGAGGAAATCCTTAATCCACTGCTCAAGTCCAGCTTTTTCTGGATGTTCAGTCTATCAGACCTGGAAGATTGTGGATCAGTAGTCAAGGGGACATCAGTTTTGTGGGTAAATCCGAATTGATAGGAAAGGGAGGGCCTTTCTAAAAGCCCGCTTTTATTGGAGGTCTCGATTATATGGTAGTTGATGCTCAGGGCTGAAAGATTCTGGCTTAAATTCCCGATAAATCCTTGCACCCTCTCTAAGGGGCTTATCCCCTCCCCTTCTTTTTTCTCTTTGGGCTTGGGTTTGAAAATTCCAAAGAGTTTCTGCCAGTAGAAGGTGAAGTTTGCACTCTTGTTGGATTGATTCCCCACCACCCTGGTTCCACGATATTGCTGAGGATCAGCATTCTCTTTATAGGAAGAGTTAAAACTGAATTTCTGACTTAAAATCCCCACCCATTTAGGCTGGTAAGTTGCCGAAAAGTTCTGGCTCCTGCTTATCTCAATTCCTAATTTAGCCTTCTTGGGCAAGAAGGAGAATTTAATATCATTATCATTTCTTATATCCCTTAAAGTTTGAAAGTTATAACCTAACTGCACAGTTTTCAAGGGAGTCATCGAACTCT
>Ga0114930_10002327_pt1 | contig 17189 bp, 13 predicted proteins | sample AnhtaG_FD_87300 | JGI IMG/M metagenome (GOLD analysis project Ga0114930, IMG submission 87300) | Deep subsurface microbial communities from Anholt, Denmark to uncover new lineages of life (NeLLi) - Anholt_01485 metaG | ecosystem: Environmental > Aquatic > Marine > Oceanic > Sediment | place... | reverse complement strand
TTCACCTTCATAACCAATCGCATCCCATAAATCAAATTTGTATTGATTTTTACCTGTCTTAGATATCCCTTCAGACAAACCCTCATACTGAATCACCAAATTAGTGTAGTGGGAATCATTCAATAAAGTAAATGACCCTAAAATTTCAATGAATTGTTCTAATTCATCTTCTGAAATCGTAGCATTAAATAAATCACCATAATTTTCTATTATATTATTGAATTGTTTAATGAGTTCTTCGGTTTCCAAGTTCTCTAAGAATGACAAATCAAGAGTGTTAATATTAAAATCTAATTGGGTAGTAAAAATCTGGTAATCTCCCTTAAAAAAATCTAAAGAATTAAGTATTACAAATGTAGATGATAAATGATGATTATTTAGATACATCTCACTGGTTAAACGAGAAAGATCTAATGCTTTCCAATATCCATCCATAGGAAGGTTGTTTGTAAGCTCATTGAGTAAGATTTCCCAATCAGGATAATCACCGACAAATGGAAAGAAATTTGGCTCTGATACATTAACCATAATAAGGTCAATTTGGAATTTTCTTCTTATGATCTCTAATGCCCTTTCTGCTCTTGAATCCGCATCGCTTGGAGTTATTTCCTCATCATAATATAAGAAACCTACAAATCTATTGAATCCAGAAGCAAATTGATCTGCAATTATACTCTCTGTTAAAGGAATTGGAAATATGTCTGGATTAATAGTATTTGAGGCACTAATTAATAGATTACATTTATAGAAAGCAGGATCATTTATATCGAATTGAGAAAAGATATTTGTATCATTTGTGAACAGAGATTGTTTTATAACAGATTTATTACCCGCAATATAAGCTCTTATCTGTTCAGCATATAGATCCGTTCCGGCAATATCAGAAACTCTTAAGATATCAATTTCATCTACCTCCATTTCACTTTCTTCAAAGCTGAAATTTTGGCAATATTTATTAAGACTTAGATAAAAGGGAGTAATTAAGGTAATTACAATAACTATAAATCTAATTGTTGATCTTATCTTTTTCATTTCATTTTTTACCTCCTACATCGTCTCCCTATAAATATCAACAATTTTCATTTTTCGGGCCTTACGCAAAAGTAATTTCATTCCAATTAGAATCATAACTATAGAGAGAGAATAAATCAAACCAATATTGAACCAAGGTACAAAAATTATGTCTGGCATACCGGTTAATATGCTTAAATTAGAGGTAACAATCCAAGCAGAAAGCCAACCCACAATAATTCCTATAGTTCCGCTGCTTATCATTATTATCAATGATTCAATTATGAATAAACGATTTATCTCTTTTCCCTTTAATCCCAGTGTCCTAACAATTCCTATTTCCTTCTTTCTTTCAATAATCGTTGAGTAAGATGAAGAAAGCAATCCAAAAATACAAATAAATACTGTTGTTAATGCTATCAAAGTAAATAAAGTGTCTAATATAAAAAATGTAGACTGCTGTTGGGTTATTAATCTCTCTAGATTATATAAGTTATAATTATAATCAGCTCTATAAAACTCATTAATAATATTTTCAATATAATAGGCAGAAGTAATTTGGTCTTCTCGTAATTTAATGAATATTCTATCTACATATGGCACAAGAGGAATGTCCAATATTTTCAAATAGGTATCTTGGGATATTAAAACTCCTCCTCTTGCTGCTTGCATCCTTGAAGCACCAAATTCTGAGATAAATCCAGGCATACTTTTAGCTGTACCAACTAACTTAAATTTATATACTTCCAATTCATCTCCTCTATGTATTGCTATCCTAATGGAATCGCCAACTCTCAAATTAAGATCGATTGCAATTGATTCAGAAATGATACATGTATAATCATCCTTATTATTGAATAAGTTGTCAAATGCCTTTTCTACATTCCCTGAGGTCATTTCTATATATTCCTTCTTCACAGTATAAAGGTATTCTTGATCAATCCCAATTAATGTTATGTCTTGAGTGCTTAATCCAGTATAATCTCCTATTTCAGCACTAAACTCCTTATCTGCTTCAGAATAGATTTGAGTTAATTGATAAGGTTTTGCAATTACTGACGATACTTTCTCAATTCCATTAATAGAAAGCAATTCTTCTTCAAGTTCTATAGTTATAATCTTATTTAGGTTGATAGATGCTTGTTGAATATCACTATTCTGGATTTCAAGATTTTCATTATTGTCAGAAGCAGGAAAAAAGGGGTCACCCTCACCAAAACCTCCACTATATACTTCCTCTGGCTCTTCCCAACCGGATGTTTCTATGACTAAATCTGAACCATATGTCAATTGAGTCATAGCAGATGATTGTGCTGAAAGAGTATTAATTATTGTAGATGTAAAAATTACGAATGAAAAGGATAATGCAAATATTATTATTGTACTTGAATTTCTTCGCTGGTATCGAAAAACAAAAATTTTAATTACATTATATAAGCGTCTCGCAAGAGGTCTAAATAATTCTATTATAAATCTTAAAACTAGAGGTATCAGTCCCAAACCCGCTAAAGTCAAACCAATATTAAAAATAAGTAAGATTGCAATAAGTACACCTGCAAATAAAGTTGAATCATTAGAAATTAAAATTCTAGGAATAATGTAAAAAACAAAACCTCCATTAAATGCTAAAATAATTCCTACAAGAACTATTTTATAATTAACTGAAGATTTCTTTTGAAGGCGATATAATGTATCCTCATGACGATATGGGTGAATTGATTCAATTAATTGAAGCCGCATTACTTTCAAAGCAGGGGATATGCTAACTATCATCCCAACACCAATTCCCATAGCATATGATATTAAAATTGACCAGAAACTAAAAGAAAAACTCAATTCAGTAAATCCAATCATTGAAGCTGTTATTACTCTATTTGCAAATGGTATAATAATGAACCTAGTTATGATATTTGCCGTAAAAATACCCGATAACGTCCCTAAATTACATAACAAAAATCCTTGCATTAACACAATAGCAAGATTATACTTTTTATTAGCACCTAAAGTTCTAAATATGCCAAATTCTCTAATTCTCTCCTCTACAGATGTTTTTAATACTCCATTAATTAAAACTCCAGAGATCAGCATGGCAACAATTGATACAAAAACGAAGACAATAACAATTAATACGCTTACAAATTCGGCATATCCTAACACTCTTAATTTTGGTAGATCAATATTATATTCCCTTATTCCAATTGCTACTTGAATATCACTTGCAATATCTTTAACAGTAGTTTTTGTCCCTTCCAAATCCCTAATATCATAGATATTACTACTATCTTTAAGTGTAAGTATTAATTCACTGCACCTTCCACCAAATTCGGCATATCCAAAATATTCATATACAGTATTTATATCTACTACAATAAGATGTCTATCTCGATACTCATTTGGCCATTTTAGATTAAAATCAAAAATCGCATCAATAGTCAAGTTTTTCGTTACCGTATAAGTAATATTTCCATGTGTTAATCGCATTTTAATTTCTATGATATCATTTTCTGAATACCTAATTATATCATTAAAACCATAGTAAATTGCGCAATGATCTTTGGGTAACCCCTCCAAGTTAATTATTTTATTGTTATCGGGATTGATAAACGATCCAAATCTTATATTATTTTCAAAAGTAAGGTTTACTGCAGAAATCACAGACCATTCTTCTTCACCAGTTAGCTCTGTAGTGTTAAACCCTTTTGAAGCTTTTACACTCCCTGATATAGCCATTCTTGGGATATAATTTTCAATTTTATTTGTAGTGTTTCGAATTGTATTTATTAGCGGTTCAAACTCAAAATAGGAAGATCTATCTTCTGGTTCTCCAGTATAATGTCTTACTGAAATCACAGCGTCTTGATTACCTGCCTCAATGGTCAGATAATCTACATAACTGGAAGAAATAGAATCATTTAAGAATAAAACTACTGTAAGCAAACCTATGGATATAAGCATTCCTATAATAGCTAATAGCGTTCTTATTTTCTGTTTTTTTAGATCCAAAAATGCATATTTTAAAACTAATTTAAAATGCGTCATAGGATATTTTTTATTTAAGATTTTATTTGAAAAATTTATTCTTATACTTCACTGTAATATTAATAATTCTCCATCAATCTTCGCAACAAGATTGTTTTCATTTATCATTTCTTGTAAGATATCCTCAAAATGTTCTGGTAAGTTCATAAATATAGTGCTTGGAATGCTACTCTTAATCTCATTTATCTTTATTTCAGTTCTACCTTGATTTGCAAAGAGATACTGAAATATTTTATTTTTACACTTCTCTTTATTAATCTCTGTTTCTTGTTTTCTTCTTATTTCCATTATGCTAGTTTCTTTCAATCCACCAATTTCGCCTTCAGTTGTTAGTTTCCCATCTCTCATATGAAGTACTCTATTAGCGAATTCTGAAACTGCCGCATCATGACTTACAGCTACAAAAGTTGCCCCCCTTTTATTTAAATCCCTAAGAAGGTTCAATATCATTATTCCCGTTTTACTATCAAGATCTCCAGTAACCTCATCAAGAATTACCACTCCAGGGTCATTAGCAAAAGCTCTTGCGATAGCAACTCTCTGTTGTTCCCCACCACTTAATTCAGAGGGTGTATGATGTGCTCTTTCATCTAGCCCTACTAATCTTAAAAGATCTAATGCTCTTTTTCTTTTTCCACGGCGACTTAAATTACCTGAGAAATGAAGCGGAACCATCACGTTCTCCATAGCAGTCATTTGGGGGAGTAGATTATAAAACTGAAATACAAATCCTATCCGATCTCTACGGATCTCTGCTAAATCGTTGTCGTTTAACATACTAATATTGCGCCCTTCTAGGAAAATCTTTCCTCTTGTTGGGGTATCGAGACCTCCAATTAAATTTAGAAGGGTTGTTTTACCGCTCCCACTCGGTCCCATAATATCAATAAAATCTCCTGTATCAATCGTCAAGTCCACTCCTCTTAGTGCTGCTACGGCAGTGGTTCCTAATAAATAAGTCTTTGAAAGGTTCTCGACGACTATTAAATGGTCATAATCTCTTCCAGGAACTTTTCCTTCCTTAACTTCTTTTTTCATCTTTTTCTTTTCTATACGAGATTGAGAAATAATATCGAATTTCTCTTTCTTAATTTCTTCTTTCTCTTTCCTTTGTTTCCATTTTATAAATTGTTTTGAAACTTCACCTTTCCAAATTGCTAATTTTCCAGTTTCTTCTTCGTATTGTTCCATTAAAGGAGTTTTTTTTATATTCGGAGATTTAGACATATGAAATCTGCTCATGTTTAATTTTTCTTTATCGTTTAATACCTTCTTTTAAATTATTAAGTGCTAATTTAATTTTATTATATCATTATGTTAAAACTTTTTCAGATTATCAATCTATTACGGAATTGTGAATTTATGAAATTTTATAAAAGTTAAGGTTCTATTTCAATAGAATATTCACGATTCTAAATGAATTCCTTATAGAAACAAAATATAAAGAAGATACAATAATTAGAATTAGAAATATTTAATTTTCTCCCATTTTTAAATAATTTAAAATTTTGAGGTAGATATCTTTTTCAGCATCTTTCTTATTTCCAAATGCATTTGTTTTAAGATCCTCGGGGAGTTTAATTAATATTTCTTGTGTATCTCTCTCGACTATTTGTGGGTTTTTTGCTATCCAATTTGGATCATGTTCATAACCACTTTTGTCATACTCAAGTTTAATTATAATACCCGTTTTGAATTTCTCCTGTAAGAATTCTAATAATTCATTTTTATTATTTGGTATTGAATTCTTTATAATAGAATCTAAATCCTCATAGAAGGGATTAATCATTTTTTCTTCAACTATAGTGAAGTCATATTTCGAATCGAAAAAAATTGCTCCACATATTGCTTCAAATACATCAGCTAAAATCCTTGTTCCCTTAACTGGTTGTTTCTCAGTTTTAAATATAAATTCTTGTAAATTCATTCTATTTGCAACTCTTCTTAAGGCTTTATCGCTTTCTAAGGAGGCTTTTATTTTTGTAATATTACCAGGATCTTTTATTCCTTGATGATATAATTTTAATATAAAAACAATTTTAATAACAGCGTCTCCCAATGTTTCTAAAAACTCATAGTCAGGTTTCCCTAATTCGTTTCCTAGCCTTGGAGTAGTTAGTGCTTCAGCTAGAAGTTGTTCATGGTTAAACTTGTAATCTATAAATTCTTGGAATTTTCTTAATTTTTCTTTCATAATCTCGAGCATTTCTAATTAACAATTATTTTCAGTTAAATTTAAAAATTTAGAGAAAACTTAATTTATATATGGAAAGAGGAAATAAGGATGAAATTCTCAATATGATTAAGGAGATTGAGAAAAAGAATTCAGAAATAGAAAAATATATCTCAAGATTATCAATTTTATCAAGAAATGAGACTCTTAAGAATATAATGAATAATATAATTGAATCTAATAGCATTTTACAAGAAATAGAAAAATCTAAAGGAGAACATCAACATATAGAAGTAAAAGAACAAGCAAATGCGTTGCAGAATCTAGTCGATAATTTTATTTCTAAAATTCAAGAAAAGCCTACAAAAAAAATCATATACTTGAGAGAGTTCCTTGAAAATTTTCCATCAATATCTAATAATGATAAGGATGTAATCATAAACTCATTAAAGGATGAAAAAAATAAAGATAAACTAAGAGAAAAAATGAGTTCCTTAGTTAGTATTTTCTTATAAATCTTACAATTTGTAGGTTATAAACTAAATAGTTGGAGCAATATAAGTACATGTTTTATACCTCTTATTTTTATCCTAAAAGTAAGAATTTTTCCTATGAATTTTCCAAGAGATATATCATCACTTTCGAGAATTTCTAGAAAGGTTGAGGTTTTGGTTTGTAATAACCCATCCCAACCAACGATTTTCTTTTTCAAATTCTTTTTTGGTTTATTCTTCATTCCTTCAACATAAATAGTACCCTTATCTATAACGAGTAATGCCGCATATTTTCCATCTTTTGCGTTTAAGAGAACTTTAACTTCAGTATCTTTGAATCTTTCTTTAAATTTTTCATTATCTTTTAAAGGTTCAACTTGCTTAGATACAATTCCCGCGAAACCACGCAGTTTTTTCTTTTTTTCATCAGACATGATAATCAGTAAATTAAAATGTTCTAGCTTTTTTTATACTTTAATTTCATCTCAACTAATTTAAAGATTTAAAATATCCCCAATTTAGTATTTTAATAATTCAAAACTTAAGTGTAAGAAATATTAAAACATCTATAAATGATACGAAAAATTTCTCTTTTTCCTCCCAAGTCTAGTAAGTATCGCCATCCGAGCCTGAGAATAGATCTTCGTAAGCTTTTCGATCCTCGTTAGATATTCTTTCTCCTCTCAATCCTTCCTTTACTATGATCGGGGCAGATTCTTGTTCATCGTGACGGATTTTTTTTTGAATTTTATATTCTTTTTGATTTTTACCTAAATCAAATTCCTCTTCACAGGCTTTGCAATATAGTTTTTTGTTTTTTGGGATAAGCATGTTTCCGCAATTGTCGCAAAAGCGCATAATTTTCTTGTTCACACCTTCTAAGTTTTATTCTAAGCTTTTAAATTTTTCGGTTTACTACGCTATTAGCGTAGGAAGTACTACTTCATAATAAAAATATTATAAGTTTATAAATTTAACGCATTATCTAAAGTAATGTTATAGTAATACGAATTTATAAATTTCTAGTTTAAGTTATTAATTTGTTATTAAGGTAGTGGTTTCTCGAAACCTTCTAGCACTATTAAATCACCGGGAAATTAATGAAAAAATGATTTTGATAATATTGAAAGATATTAAATAAATAAAGAATTAATAAAACAATTTTGTCAAAGAATTACATAAAAAAGTGATTTAACATTTATCTATATTAGAAAAATTAGGAAAAAGGGGACTTTACAATAAACACTAATGATTTAGAAAACATAATAATAATTGCCCATAGAGGAGCAAGCAACATTGTCCCTGAAAATACTTTAAAAGCATTTCAAAAAGCAATTGATTTAAAAGCAGATTATATTGAATTTGATGTTCATCAAACTAGAGATGGAGAAATTGTTATAATGCATGATGGTAATACTTTTAGAACAACTGGGCACTTTGGAATAATTAAGAACATGAACCTTGAAGAGTTAAAACAACTTGATTGTGGTGAGGGTGAAACTATCCCTACATTGCAAGAATTAATTAAAATCACTAAAGACAAAATCGGTTTAAATTGCGAGATAAAAGCAAGAGGGATTGCTGAAAAGATTGTAAAAATACTAAATGAATCAGATATCATAAATACAACGATAATTAGTTCTTTTAAACATGACATTTTATTAAGGATTCAGAAATTAGAACCACGAATTAAATTAGCATCATTAGAACCCACACGAACGGGATGGATAAAAAGTTGGTTGTCAAGGAAGGATTTACTTAATGTGGCAATTAAAAATAAGTTTTATGCGGTTAATCCATTCTATAGACTTGTAAATCAGAAATTTATTACTAAAGCTCATAAGAATAATATTAAAATTTTTCCGTGGACAGTCAATTCTGATTCTAGTATTAAGAAATTAATAAAGCTAGGTATTGATGGAATTATTACTAATGAAGTTCATAGAGTTAAAAAGATTTTGAATGAACTGGGTTAAAATTATTTCCTAGGTAAAAGAAATTCTTAATCAAAATATTCTAAATTAAGCTTTAAAATCATGTCTTTCAGACCAATACCTTAAAATATTTTAGGTATTCTTAACTAATCTACATAATTTTTCGTATGATGTAAAGATATATCTGAATTTTTATCATGCCTAAGGAACTAAAATTAAACAATATTGAGTTTGAAAGGTTATTTTACCCAAAAGCCATTGGTATTATTGGAGTCTCTCCAGATATGAGGGGAGGAACTTTTTTTATTAGATGTATGAGAGGAAAGTTTAAAGGACCAATATATCTGTTTAATCCTAAATTAACTGGTCAAGAATTATATGGATATAAAATTTATAATTCAATCTTAGATATTGAAGAACCTATAGACTACGTAATCTTAGCTATACCTGCACGATTATGTCCTAAAGTAATGGAAGAGATTGGGAAAAAAGGTGTCCCTTTTGTAACTGTCTTTGCATCAGGATTTCGCGAAGTAGGTAATGAAACCCTTGAACAAGAACTGTTAAACACTGCAAAACGGTATAATGTTAGAATTATAGGCCCAAATTGCTTAGGGGTTTATAATCCACGAGGCGGGCTTTATATTGCTTTTGATCAATCCAGAAAGTCAGGAAATTTTGGAGGTGTTTTTCAATCAGGAGGTATAGCACAAAATATGAGCCAACTCTGCGTTTCTTATGGATTATATGCTTCAAAATTTATATCAATTGGAAATTCTTTAGATTTGTCACCGGTGGAATTTTTAAAATACTTTAATCAGGATGATTATACAAAAATAATAGGTTTATATGTTGAAAACTTAAGGTCTATAAATCAAGGAAGACAGTTTATGAAAGCAGTAAAAGATTGTAACCTTAATCGAAAACCAGTAATTCTTTGGAGAGCAGGATATGGTGAGGCTACAAAGAAAGCAATCTTATCACATACAGGGGGGCTTGCTGGAAACAATGAAATGTGGAAGGCAGTTGGTAAGCAAACAGGGTGTTGTATTGTAAGTAACTCAAATGAACTTGCAGCATTGGCTTCAGCTTTTAATTTAACTCGTTTACCAGAAACTCGCAATGTCGGAGTTATTGGCATTGGTGGTGGATCAACGATCGAAGCAATAGATATACTAGAAAAATACAATTTAAAAATTCCAAATTTAACAGAAAAGACCGTTCAAAAAATGCAAAGGTTCGTTCCTGATGTTAATACAAATGTGACTAATCCAATTGATCTTGGAGGTAGTGGGATCCAACCACATACATATTACCGAACAATTTTAGCTTTAGATAAAGATCCTAATATTTCTTCAATTGTGTTCATTAAGGATCCTGAACGATTTGGTGGATTTCAAGATTTATTGGAAGAAATTGGATTCAAAGGGACGAATTTAAATCGAGATTTTATTAGGTATGTTTCTAAGGCGAAAAGTGTTAGCACTAAACCAATGTATTGTGTTATGCTTAAAATAAATGAAGGATTCGAGGAATATAAAAGTAGATATAAGTTTAAAATGAAACTATTAAACAAGGCTGTCCCAGTTTTCGAAAGCTTAGATCTCGCTGGAATGGTATTAGATAAAGTAAATAGTTACAGGGAATTCCTCCAAAAACATGAAAAATTCCCAAAAAATTAATTAACTTTATTTTCTAGGTTTTTGATTTCAATAGGGCGTCCAGGACTTCCTTGATAATAGTACTTTCCAGGTTTTCCTCTCCAGTTTTTATGTAAAACCGTATTGGGGTAAATAACACTATTTTCTTCAGTTATAACATTTGGACCAACTATATCACCTGGATATATAGTAGTATTCCTTCCTAATTTCATTTCCATCATAGTAATTTTACCAAAAATTGTATTAACTGCGTGACTTGATAATCCACTAGAAGGATAGATGAATACATTATCAGCAATGTTAGTAAATTCTAATCCTACATAACTATCACAATAAATTACGTTTTGTCCTATTTTATTATGTCCTACCCTTCGAAGCGTCCGGTTAACAAGCCAAGGAAACGGCGATTTTGACGTCAACCACATAGGATATTTAATAATAAATCCTCGTTTATGGTAATATTTCATTAATTTTCCTTCAGGACTGTTATTATCAACAAGATTCCTTGCAAAAACACCTTGTTGTGGTGGAGATTTTTTGTTCCAACTTCGAGTCCATAGAGCTGTAAATTCGATTAATACTATTAAATAAATATAATACAATAAAAAGAGAAATCCTGGTAAAATAAGAAAGTGGATAAGAGGGTGAATTGAGAATAAGTTAATAAAGCAATATTCAAACAGAAGAAAAAACCCTAAACAAATATATAGAGGGACGAGAAAGCTAATGAAATTTATTTTAAAGAAGTCAAAAGCAGGGAGTTCTACCGTTTTCTCTACTGTTTCTTTAGATGATTCGCTTTTTTTCATAATATAATAATTGGTAAAGATCTTTAAAAAATTATTTATGACTTCTTTTAAGGCTATATTATAAAAAAAAAAAAAATCAAAAATTATTAAGACAATTAATAATTTAGATGTGCATCTTAGTAAACGCAAAATTGAGATTTTTAATAAGGATATACAATAATGTCGAATGAAAAAAATCGCAAGGTCTTTAAATATCCTACTCTACAACCATTATGGGCAGCTGTATTCATCGATATACTCGGTTTTTCAATGATATTACCCATGGGACCCTTCATTGCAAAAGAATTTAATGTGAACATATTTATTATGGGAATTGTTCTTTCTGTGAATGCTATGTTCTCTTTTTTTTTTGGTCCTATTTTAGGCAAATTAAGTGATAAATTCGGCAGAAAGCGTTTATTGCTAATCTCTCAATTTGGTACTTTTGTAGGGTTTATCTTACTCGGTTTTTCTAATTCAATTTGGATGGTTGTCATATCGCGTATTGTTGATGGAGTTTTCGGAGGGAATTTTCCGATCGCAAAAGCTATTATTGGTGATGAAGTTCCACCGAAAGATAGAGGAATTCAAATGGCAAATATTGGTGTTGCCCATGTATTAGCTTCTCTTATTGGACCAGGATTAGGAGGTACTCTTTTTAGTATTGGTGGAATTTTACTTCCTGGTTTATTTGCAGCTGGATTGTCTCTGTTTACCATGATAATTACAGTTTTAGTTTTAGAAGAGACTTGGCCAAAATCAAAACGTCAAGTAACTCATGATATTCAATCAAAGATTATCATAAAAATTAGAAAAAACAAAAAAGCAATGTTTTATTTGACATTATGGGGTTTTCACACAGCATCATTCATGATTACGATGGCATCATTTTCATTCTTTGCTGCAAAAGTATTCGGTGTTGGACCATTTGAAATTGGAATCCTTTTGATGATCGCGGGAATTTTAAGAGCTATAGTTAGATTTACACTCTTTAAGCCAACTATTACAAGACTTGGTGAAAATAATGCAATTATACTAGGCTTAGGCATCTTTTTTGTATCATTTTTAGTGATTGGTTTTTCAATTAATATTCTAATGCTTTTTTCTATGATCTTATTTATTAGTTTTGCTGCTTCTTTAACGCGCGGTCCACTAAATAGTAAGATAAGTCAGTCAGTAACACCAAAAGAACAGGGTAAAATTAATGGAATGTCTTCAGGACTAGATAGTTTTGCGCAAATTATAGGACCCTCTACTGGAACGTTTATGCTTGAATTTTTTCCCCCTTTTTCTCTAAGTTTTGTTATTGGTTCATTGTCACTGGTTCCATTCTTAATGAGTTTTAAAACAATTGAATTAAACAAATTCCAACCGACCGATTTTGATCTTAAACAAAAAGGACCAATATATAATAAAAAGGAAATGTGATCATTGAAATACTACTTTTAAAAAAAATTTTAGCATTAAAACTTTTTTTCATTCATTTTTCAAGGAATTCAATAATCATTTGATTAATTTCTGGTGCTTTTTCTTGAGGAGAAGCATGTCCTACTCCTTCAAGTACAATAAATTTGCTATTCGGAATACCCTCATGAATTTTCAGATTTACTGATTTTGGCAGTTGTCGATCTTTTTCTGCTCAAGAAAAAGATCTTACACGCGATGAGCTGTACGCTTCTTTTCCAAATGAGAGTGAATGAAATTTATTTTAAAGAAGTCAAAAGCCGGAAGTTCTACTGTTTTCTCTTCAATTTCTTTAGATGAGCTTTTTTTCATAATATAATAATTGGTAAAGATCTTTAAAAAATTATTTCTAATAGATTAGAGTAAAAAAAGTAAAAGTAAGGTGGCACTATAAGAAATTTTATAACTATATTGTTTTCTCTATTTCCTTAAATTGTTCCTTTTGCATTAATGGAACAATATTTTTAAAAGTCATAATAAAAGCTCCTAATGCAAGTATCCCCATAGCGAATCCATATAGAAAAGGGTCAAAATTTTCTAGTAGGAATGTTCCTAATAGAGCCCCTACTATTTGAGCAAGACTATCTAAGGTTGTTGTATAGCCATTTATTTTTCCCATCTCTTTTGGTGTAACGGTTTGAGTGACTTCACTTATTAAAATTCCTCTTGAACATGAAACGCCATAACTTGCAAAGACCATTAAAACTATAAAAACCCAGATTTCTGAATAATATGTGCCAAATATTCCTATAAGAAAGAATGTTCCCACTAAAATAGACAAGCCAAGATATTTCATTTTCTTTTCACCAAGCTTCCTCATCGTTGGGTTAAACAAGGTGAATCGTACGATGGCTCTTGATATACCTGAAACTGTTAAAAGCAAACTTACACCTATCGTATCAAGCCCTAATATTAATCCAATAAAAAGAGCAAGTGTTGACACGTACATTATAAAAGAAAATGTATGGAAAGTGTACTGTGTCAATAGATATAGCGCATCTTTGTTTTTCCAAAGGTTAATTTTTATTTTGATATGTTTTTCCGCTTTTTCTCTTTTAGATTTTGGCCAAGATTCTTTTATAAAAAAGATTGTCGTTATAATGGATAAAAATGAAAATCCTGCAGCAACTAACCCTGGGAGCGCCATAGGATAAGTTGGACCAAATATTAGATATATAGATAAAAAGCCCCCTAATCCTGGAGCAACTAGTCCAGCAATAGTCATAACTACACCTACATTAGTCATTTGCAGTCCTCGATCTTTTGGAGGGACGCGATCTGTTATTATTGCTTTTGTAAGGGGAAAGTTACCTCCAAAAATTCCATCTACAATCCGGGCAGTAAAAAACATCATTAATGAGTTTGAAAAAGCTAGAATTAAAAAAGCCGAACATGTGCCTGCTTGAGCAATTAAAAGTATAGGTCTTCTCCCATATTTATCGCTTAGTCTTCCCCATATAGGTGCAGAAAAAAGTGAAAACAATGCATTGGTTGCTAGTAACAATCCAATTATGAAAGGGGTGGTATTGAAAATTTTGATTAAAGCAGGTAAATATGGTATAATTATATAAAATCCTAATACATCTATGAGTAAACCAATCCATAGAGGATTTAATTCCGGGTATTTTATCGCTTTTGATTGAGTTCTTTTATGGGATTTATTAGCTGATTCTTGATCCATAGTTAAAAAAAAAGATTTATATTAAATTAGATCGGAAAATTTAAAATCATTTTTAAAATTTCTATTTTTAAATTTAAATCATTAAATATTTCTTAAACTATTTGTCCTTAAAAAATAAAATTAGGTTATTATTTATTTTTTCAAGAATTCTATAATCATTTGATTAATTTCTGGAGCTCTAGATAAAGGTGAACCATGACCTGCTTTATCAATAATTCTTAGAGTACTGTTTGGAATTCTTTCATTCATTTCCTCCATAACAGACTGTGGAGTAATCCTATCGTGGCTAGATGTTATCAGAAATGTCTCGTTCTTGATTTCATGTAATCTATCGAGGGTATGGTGTGTTGCTATTGCCCCAGCTTGAAGGATTATATCTCTTTCAGTTGGTGGATCTATAGTATTATTTTCAATTAAATCGTCTACTGACCACAATTTATACCATTTTTTTGAAGGTTCTGCTTCCATTTGTTTCCTAAACTTTATATAGTAGCTTGTTCGGGTTGATTGCCAAAAGGCTTTTACTGGATCTTCTTTTCCTAATTTTAAATCTGCCAATCGCATATTTTTATAAACTTCTGCTCCAGACTCATCAGGAGTACCATAATTTGTATTGATTAAAACCATTTTATTAACACGCTTAGGATATTTAATGACAAAATTTTGTACAATCATACCTCCAAGGCTCCAACCAATGATATGGGTTTTCTCAATTTTTAAAAAATCCAATAAAGCATTTATATCATCTGCGAAAACTTCCATAGTGTAAGGTCCATCTGGTCTATCAGATTTTCCCGCACCTCGATTATCAAATCTTATCACTTTGAAATATTTTGCTAAAGGATCTGTTTGGGCTATCCATGATTCCTTTTTTGCTCCAAAACCATGAACTAAAATTACTGGATCTCCATCTCCACGTATTTCATAACAAATATTAACTCCATTTACAAGTGCAAATGCTTCTTTCATCTTAATCAGCTTAAAGTCATATTAAAATTTTTAAAATAGGGATAAATTTTCTAATAATTTAGTAATTAATAATTTTGTTTTAATCTTTTTGTAAGAACCCAATAATAGCTATAACAATAATAAGTGTGTTATAAAATGGATTCATAAAAATCGATAATAATAAAATAAAGAAAGTTAATTTAGTTTTTTTTACTCATACATATCATCATTAATTATTTAAAAACTCGATAATCGTTCTGTTTATCTCTGGTGCATTAGATTTATGAGATTCGTGCCCTGCTTTTTCTATTACTTTTAAAGTACTATTTGGTAGTAAATTGTGAATCTCCATCATTCTTTCTTTTGGTACAAGTACATCATGAGAAGCCGTGAGTAGTAACGTCTCTTGCTTAATTTTGTGCAAATTATTAAAAGCATTATGGGTTTTAAAAGAGTAAGATATATTTCGAATATCCTGCGGAGTAGGGGGATCCGTAGTATAATAGTCGATAAGGTCTTCTACAGACCATAATCCATGAAATTTTTCCTTGGGATTGTCAAGCATTTTTTCCCGAAATTTATGATAAAATCCAAACTGAGTGCTTTCCCAAAATGCTTTAACGGGATCTTTTTTTCTGAGTTCCAATCCCTTAATTCTCATCTGAATATATGGTTCAGGGTCATACTCATCAGGAATTTTTGGCAACGAATTTATGAGAACAAGTTTATTCACACTCTCAGGATACTTCACTACAAAATTCTGGGCAATCATCCCTCCAAATGAGTGCGCTATTAAATTTATTTTCTGTATTGACAAGTAATCCATCAATCCCTTAACATCATCTGCAAGCATTTCCATAGTGTAATGGTAGTTAGGTCTTGAACTTTTTCCTGCTCCTCTCATATCGATAGTTATAACTCTAAAATGTTTCGATAATTCGGGGATTTGTCCCATAAAGCTCTCTTTTTTGGATCCAAAGCCATGAAGGAGAATTAAGGGAAATCCCTTACCTTGACTCTTATAACAAAGTTTTATACCGTTTACCTCAGCAAAAACTTCTGACATAATAAATGGAAAGTATCTTAGCTTTTAAGAGAATCGATTATTATTTGATTAACCTCAGGTGCGTTTTCGAATGGAAAATAATGACCTCCTGAAACAATCCTCAATTCACTATTAGGTATTTTTTCATGAACTTGTTCACTTGATATTCTTGGTGTTAATTTATCTTTTTCCCCCTGCAATTATGGTAGAATCTTGGTCATTTCACAGGAATTATATAATCTTACATCCACAAAATATACAATTTCCATTAGTATCCAAAGATAAATTTTTAATCCCTAAATTATTTCGTTCAATCACCATTTCTGAGCATTGTGGACAAAAAGTATTACTATAATTTGTATTAGGCATATTCCCCAAATATACAAATTTTAGCCCCTCATTCTTTGCGATCTTGTAGGCATTATTTAAGCAATCTAAGTGAGTTGGACTAGTTAATCTATGATCACTTGACTTATATTGTGGAAAAAATCGAGATAAATGAAATGGGGTATCATCTCCCAATTCATTGAAAATTCTTTTTGATATATATCGTATTGTAGAATTATCGGTGTTTAATCTGGTAACTAATAATGTTGTAATTTCTATGTGCACTCCTAGCTTTTTTGCCAATTTAGCATTTCTCCACACATTTTCTACATTAACACCGCAATATTTCTGGACCATATCTGTTTCTCCTTTAATATCAATATTCATTGCGTCAAGCCCTGCATCTACTAAATCTTTTAAAACGTTCTCCGTCATATAGCCATTCGACACATAAGTATTATATAATTTCTTTTGCTTAGCTAGTTCAAAGACTTCCAATGAATATTCAAATAATAATGTAGGCTCATTAAACGAAATGGAGGTGCCTTGACAGCCTTCTTTTAAAGCTAGATCAATAAACTGTTTTGGAGAAATAAATTTCTCATAATGATTCATTATCTCTAA
>Ga0114930_10002320_pt1 | contig 17216 bp, 15 predicted proteins | sample AnhtaG_FD_87300 | JGI IMG/M metagenome (GOLD analysis project Ga0114930, IMG submission 87300) | Deep subsurface microbial communities from Anholt, Denmark to uncover new lineages of life (NeLLi) - Anholt_01485 metaG | ecosystem: Environmental > Aquatic > Marine > Oceanic > Sediment | place... | reverse complement strand
TGCCCGGAACGCCGCGCCCCAGCCGACGGTGACCTGCTTGGACAGGCGCCTTTCGAGCGACGCCCCGATGCCGAACCCGGCGCTGCGGAACGCGTCCGTGTCGTCGACGCCCAGCCGGCTGCGCAGCACGAGCGACTGCTCCGGGCGGCGGAACTCGGGCTTGGTGTACACGCCCTCGAGGGCGCGCTCGATGTCCGAGACCGTGGCGTCGAGTTCGAGCCGCTCGCCGCGGTGGCGCAGGTTGCGGTGCTCCCACGAGACGTACGCCCCGGGGCCCTCGTCGGTCGTGTAGCCGACGCCGACGCCGATGGTACGGTGTTTGCGCTCGGAAAGGGCGACGGTTACCGGCACGAAACCATCGTCATCCAACGGCGTCCCCATTTGGACGTTCACGCTTGCGAACAGGCCGGTGGCCACCAGCCGCTTGCGCGCCTGATCGATGAGGTCGGGGCTGAAGGGCTCGCCGTGCCGCCACGGCAGGCGGTTGCGCACGAAGTCCTCGTCCACGGCGCTGAGGCCGGTGAACGTGGCCGGCCCGAGCTTGGCTTGCGGGCCGGGACTTAGCCGATAGGTGACGGCGACGGTGCGTGCGGCGTGGTCGACGTCGACCTTGGGCTTGTCCGCCGTCGGATAGGGGTAGGCGAGCAGGCCCAGCGCCCGCAACAGCTTCTCATTGGCTGCGAGGATAGCCACGGCCTTGGCCGGCTGGCCGGTGCGCAGTCCCAGGGCCTCGGGCTCGGGCAGTTGGCTTTCGAGATAGGCGCTTTCCTCGCCGGCCACGTGCACCTCGACGCGGGCCAGGGGGTAGGCGTCGCCCAACTCGATGAGGAACGTGACGACGGCCGGCTCGGCGCTGTCGTCCAGTTGCGTGTCAATGTGGACCCCGTAGTAGCCCTCGGCTTTCAGGACGTCGGCCAGCTTGGGCACGTCGTGGTCCGCCCGTTTGCGCAGCAGGGCCATCGTGGGCGGCGGCCGGTCCTTCAACGCGACGAGCCCCGACGCGCGCTCGAGGGCCGTCCTCAAGTCAGCGTTGTCCACGCCCTGGAAGTCCACCTTGTAGTGGACGGCCAACTGGGCGTGGGCCGCGAGGGCCACCCAGAGGACGACGAGGGCGCTCGCAGAGCAGACACACGGCGGCCCTGCCAGACCCCCAGCGCGCTTTGTCCCACAGCCGATCCGCATCGGCCGTGTATTCTAGCAGATCGGCGGCGGGGACGGGGTCTGGGAGATGAAGACGAAGATGAAGACGAAGATGAAGATGAAGATGAAGACGGGAGGGACTCCGCGCGACTTGGGGTTTGTTGGCCCTAGCTGGGCAGTACGTGCGATGCTATCGTCTCGCATTATCGTTCGGGACTGCGGGGCGCTGCACGTAGCCGTGTGGCTTCCCCGGCTGTCGCCCTACTACTACGCCGACGCCACGAAGACCCTGGCTACGGGACGCGCGGCCTGGGGGGACATGCTGGTGGCGGTTGCGGCGGCTTTCCTCGCGGGGGCCGTGGCCGTGTTCCGGCGGAAGGATATCGCGGCGTAGCCCGGAGTGACAGAGAGGAGATTCTGCAATGTCACAGATACTCGGCAAGACGGTCTACCTCTTGGGGGCTGGCGCGTCTGTTCATGCTGGCACGCCGTTGCTGGCGGACTTCCTTGCGCGGGCCAGGGAACTGCCGTACCGAACAAAAAACATCTCTTGCCGCGAGTCGTTTGACCGCGTGTTCCGCTGGATTGAGGAACTCAAGCGCGCCTCGTATTACATCGATATTAACCTGGATAATCTGGAGCACGTTTTCTCCATGGCGGATCTTGGAAGACAGATTGGAGTGACGGATTGCGACCAGCACTTCTCGGATCTGAGGAAGATGATCGCGGAGGTCTTGGACCACTGCGAGTTGCGACAGCTACGGTCTGGGAGTGAGCCCTTCGACAAGGGGTATTGGGCATTTCTGCAACGTCTGAAGCAGTGCAACGATGCCAGAAACCAGAAGACGAGGTTGGGCGAGGCATTCTCTGCCGACAGCGTCATCACCTTCAACTACGACATTCTGCTGGATGACGCCTGGGAGGCACCCGAACTCGCCTTTCCACTCACGTATTCGTTAAACGACGCATCTTTCGACGAAAGCCAGCCCTACCTGCTACTCAAGTTGCACGGCTCAACGAACTGGGCCTACTGCTCAGAATGTGGCACGGTCGACCCGTTGAAGGTTAGCTCGCTCCGGACGGATTGCGTATCCAAAGAGGAAGTTGTATCTGGTCGACCGGGCGTGGCCGACACCACGATCATTACGCTGAGGGCCACCAAGCTGACAACAGGCGACCACGAGTGCAGGATTTGCGGGAAGAGCACTGAAAGAGAGCCGCTGATCATACCCCCGACTTGGTCGAAGCAGGTGGCGGACTCGCCTCTCGTCCCAGTCTGGAAGCGCGCGGTGAGAGAGGTGACGCAGGCGAATCAGTTGGTCATAATTGAGTACTCGCTTCCTGCAACGGACACTTTCCTGCAATACTTGATGGCACTCGGAGCGTGCCACAATGAGGCTCTTCAACGTGTGGTGGTGGTGAACAATGACGGCTCCGACGCCTTCAGGAGCAGATACAGACAATTGTTCTCGCGCAGTTTGTCAGAGCGGCGCGGCCTGATCTTCATAGCAGCCCCTTTCACATTGTTCTGTAGGGAGATAATGCAGCACATCAACGCTGATAGGCAGGAACTGACAGAAGCCGCGGAGGTTGATGGCTCTCAAGTCGCATGAAGGAAGGGCGGGACCCAGGGGACAAGGACAGAGCGTTCGCCCTCTCGGGCGTGCTGCGTCAGATTCAAGCACGAGGGCGAGTACGATGACGATGGCTCGGCGGGTGGCCGACCTGTTCGAGAGGGGTTTACGGGAACCCACGAGCCGTGATACGGTGGCGGTTGAGAGGGCAGGGTTGTAAGAGCCATTGTTCTCTGGGCTTTCCGGGCTTGGCCGATGGCGGAACCTGGGTATCTCCAGACGGGAGCCAAGTGCGCTGACCTACCGGGTCCGGACAACGAGGGACGCAAACGAGCGAAAGAAGGGAGTATTACGTCATGAGAATGTACGTCATGAGAATGTTCGTCATGAGAATCCTGGCGCCACGTGTGGTCATCGCTGTTCTGGTGGGTGTGGTCCCGGCCGCGTTTGCCGGTGACCTGACGCCTCCCGGGCCGCCCGCGCCGACCATGAAAACGCTTCAGGAGGTCTATGACAAGGCGGACGAGGCCGAGGCGCGCACGCCGATTTCGTCGATCCCCTACACGATAGACGAACCGGGATCGTACTACCTGACCCAGAACCTGGGACCGGCGGCCCCGGACACCGACGGTATCGTTATTGCCGCTGACAATGTGACCCTGGACCTGAATGGCTTCGCCCTGATCGGTCCCGGCAGGACCCCGTCCTCGCCGGAAGCAGGGATATACGTGAGCGACCCGAGATTCAACATTGCCGTGCGCAACGGCACGGTCCGAGACTGGCCGGACTACGGGGTCAAGTGCGACAACGCCCAGAACTCGATATTCCAGTCGTTGCGTTGCTACAACAACCGCCTGACCGGGCTGTTCGTCGGGGAGGGGTGCCGGGTCGAGGGCAACACCTGCCACACCAACGGGTCCGCCGGCATCACGGCACTCGGCACCAGCACGGTCACCGGAAACACCTGCTATGGCAACGGCAACAGCGGGATCATACCGGGCTCCGGGAGCACGGTCACCTCGAACACCTGCTGCACCAATGAAAACCACGGCATCAGCGCGAGCTACGGCTGCCTGATCAGCGGCAACACCTGTCGCAGCAACGGGGCACACGGGATCAATGTGTACTCCGGATGCCGGGTAGTGGAGAATGTGTGCACCGAAAACGGGACCGGCAGCGGCGCCGGCATCGAAGCCAACTACTTCGACAACTGCATCGAGCACAACCTGGTCGTCGGAAACGACACCGGCATCGAATGCGGGGCCGGCTGCTACATCGCCAGCAATCGCGCCAGCGGCAATTCCCCCAACTACGACACCGGCACCAGCACCGTGGGCGCAGGCGACCTGGCCAATGTGCAGTTCTAACCCCGGGGAGGGCGGAATCATGACAAGAGCAACATGCCTGTTCGTCTTCATGCTCGCGTGCTGCGCGGTGTGTACGGCCGATTCCAACGTGGACCCCGCCGAGAATACGCGCTACGGCTGGGCCGAGAACGCCGGCTGGGCAGATGCCTATGCTGACGGCACGAACGGCGTCGAGGTCACCCCCTTCATCCTGTCGGGCTATATCTGGCAGGAAAACGTCGGCTGGATCTGCCTGGGCGACGGCACACCGGATACGCCGCCACAATACTCGAACGCCAGCGCCACCGACTACGGCGTCAACCACGACGCGGCCGGGCACCTGTCCGGCTACGCCTGGGGCGAGAACATCGGCTGGGTCGTATTCGACACGTCGGGCGCGGGCGGGTCGCAAGTCACCATCAGCCCCTTGGGCGAATTCGCGGGCTATGCCTGGTCCGAGAACATCGGCTGGATCAACATGGCCAGCGGCTACGGTGTGCAACTCCTCGATTCCGACGGCGACCAAATCCCCGACGCGTTCGAAACGGACAGCGGGCTGTTCGTCAGCGAGTATGACACCGGCACCGCGTCGTACGAATATGACAGCGACGGCGACGATCTCAACGACGGGGTCGAGGTGCACACGTATCACACCGACCCGAACGATGAGGACACGGACGACGACACGATCACGGACGGGGACGAGATCCACGGCGTCTACGAGTACGTGACCAACCCGCTCGAAGAGGACACGGACGGCGACACCTACGACGACTGGACCGAGATCGTCGAGGGGACCGACCCGACCGACCCCGAGGACTACCCCGGGTCCGGGCTGAGCGGGCTCGAAGTGCCCATCTTCCGCTGATCGGCGCTGGTTCTCACAACAGGGACGGTCTCTGCGCACAGACGCGGGGCGCCGTCCCTGTTTCTCTTGTGTCCATTGCGCCTCGCGCCGGAAGGGCGTAGAATGGGTTTGGACATCAGGCAACCAGGCGGAGGGCACGCTATGAGTAAGCTGACAGTGCTGGCGGCGGCGTTTGCGGCGTTTCTGGTCGTGGCGCCGGGCTGTTCGCACAGCCGGGGCCTGCATTCGACGAAGGAACGGAAGATGACGGTCGGGCTGGTGCAGAAGGAGATCCGCGTGGGCATGTCGGGGGCCGAGGTGGCCGCGGCGCTCGGGTCGCCCAACATCGTCACCCGGGACAACCAGGGGCGCGAGTCGTGGATCTACGACAAGATCGCGACCGAGGCCTCCTACTCGGACAGCAGCGGCAACGTGAGCGGCGGCCTTCGCGCCGCGGGGATTGCGGGCGACACGCTGCTGCTGGGCAACGTGGGCGCGGGCGCCAGCCGCGGCAAGGGCGCCTCGGCCACCACGCAGCGCACGTTGACGGTCATCATCCGATTCGACCCCAACGGCATGGTCGAGACCTTCACCTACCACTCGAGCAGGTTCTGACATGCGACGCCGCGTGACCATTGTCGCGCTGGCCGCGGTCGTCCTTGCCGGCTGCGCCACGGACGGCGGCACCCAAACGGCCCCGCCCCGGACCCAGGTCGAGCTGCGCCATTTCCAGACCCGCTCGTTCGAGGTCGAGCAGGGCAAGGTCGTCCTCAAGGCCATGGTCAACGTGTTGCAGGACCTCGGCTATATCATCAAGAACGCCGACGCCGACCTGGGCATTGTGACGGCCGAGAAGTGGGCGAACGTCGCGCACACGAAAAAGGAAATCAAGCGGGCACGAAATAAGGACCTGTCCCTGGCCCAGACCGTGGTCACGGAGTGCACGGCCAACGTCACCGAGTACGGCAAGGACTGCCGGGTCCGCCTGACCTTTCAACGCCGTGTCCTGGGACCGGCCGGCGCCCTGATGGGCGTCCACGTCATCGACGACGCTGCGTTCTACCAGGCCTTCTTCAGCAAGGTCGACAAAGGCGTGTTCCTGCAGAAAGAGGGGATCTGAGCCTCGGCTTGCCCCGCGCGGGATTTTGTCCCGACCCGAATCGTCGTGTCTACGCTTGCGAGTCTTGGTCTTCCTGGCGTTTCTGGCCTTCGATGAGGGCTTTCCGGAAGGTCTCGTCGCCCAGGGTCTCGCGAAATAGCTCGCGCTTTTCGAGGCTGTACTGTAGCTTGATGTAGCGGACGTCGAGGAGGACGGTGTAGAAGGTCGCGGCCAGCAGCAGCACGAAGGCGCCCCAATACAGAACCAGGAAGAGCCGCGGGCCCGAGAACAAGCGCGCGTGCACCCCGTACCACGCCATCAAACCCGCCCCGGCGAGGGTGCAGGCGCCTGCAATGCGCCATTTGCTCTGGAGGGTCAAACGCGAGGACCGATCAGTTGTCGGGGACCCAGACGCGTTCTTCGTAAGTCTCTCCTGACGGAGTGGTTACGATCCGCGTCTCATAGTGTCCGCGCTGTGCGGGCTGCTGGCCTTGAGCCGCCCGCCGCTTGCGTTTCTCGTCCACCTGATCGCCAATGATGGCCCCGGTCAGGGCGCCGCCGGCGGCGCCGATCAAGGCGCCCTCGCCTTGGTGCCCCGATTGGTGCCCGATGATGGCCCCGAGCCCCGCGCCCGTGGCCCCGCCAATCACCGCGCCCTGCTGCGTGGGCGTCGTCTCGCACCCCGCGATCAGCGCAATCAACGCCACGCTCACAACCGCTATCCATACCGCGTTCGGTCTCATAGTCCCGTCTCCGTTGTGCGCGCCGCGTGCGGCGCGTGCCCCACGTCTCATGTGCGTATTCTACCACAACCGTCGCGATTGCGTGACGGCGCGGTCCTTCATCCTGGACGCAATAGCGCCGCTGTTATTCACCAATGACGCGCCAGGGCGCCGCCAAGACTGTTTGCATCGCTGCCGGGCGCCGGCTATAGTCGCCGCACGATGGCCCTGCCGGCACTGCGAAATCTGGATGTCACGCCCGTCGAGCAAGACGGCCAGTCCCTGCTGTGCTTCCGCGACCCCGAGGGTTACGTGGAAGAGCAGTTGGTGTTGTCTCCGCACGCGTTTTTCATTGCCGCCCACCTCGACGGCGAACAGGATGTTCGGGACATCCAGTACGCCTTCGCCCAGCAGTTCGGCGGCCGGCTGCTCATGACCGAGCAGGTGATGGAGGTCGTGCAATCCCTGGACGAGCACGGCTTCCTGCAATCGGAACGGTTCTATGCCATCCGCGATGGGGTGCGGCAGGCCTTTGCCGAGGCCCCCGTGCGCACGGCGTATCTGGCCGGGAAGGCCTATCCCGGCGACCCCGCCGAGCTCCGCGTTTTCCTCGAGCGGTTCTTCACGCACGAGGACGGGCCCGGCGAGGCGATTGGCGAGGCGTGCGCGGAAGGGGCGCCGTTGCGCGGCCTCATCGTGCCCCATATCGACTTCGAGCGCGGCGGGCCGACCTACGCCCACGGCTACCTGCGACTCGCCCGCCACGGCAAGCCCAGCACCGTCTTCATATTCGGCGTGGCCCACACCGGCGGGCCCGCGCCCTTTATTCTCACCCGCAAGGCCTTCGAGACCCCCTTCGGCCTGCTCGAGACCGACGCGGATATCGTGGACCGGCTCGCAAACGCGTGCAGTTGGGACCCCTTCGAGCACGAGATCGTCCATCGGGCCGAGCACTCGATCGAGTTCCAGGCCCTCCTGCTGGCGTATCTGTACGGCAGCGACCTGCGCATCGTGCCCATCCTATGCGGCCACGCATCCGAGGACCCCGCGGAAGACGACCTGCCAGGCATGCCCGAGGCGGCGCGGTTCCTCGAGGCCTGCCGCGACGTCGCCGCACCGCCCGGCAACCGCGTCGCCGTGATCGCCGCGGCCGACCTGTCCCACGTGGGGCGGCGTTTTGGCGACGCCTTCGACGTCGACGCGTCCGTCATACGCCGCGTCGAGGCCCGCGACCGCGAGGACCTCGAGCACGTCACCGCGTTGGACGCCGACGGCTGGTATCGCTCGGTGATGCGCGACGGCAACGCCCGGCAGGTGTGCGGGCTCGGCAGCATCTACGCGACCCTCAAGACCATCGAAGGGAGCGTCGAACGCGGCGAGATGCTCCATTACGGACACGGTCCCGACCCCGCGGGAGGCATCGTGTCGTTCGCGGGCATCGCGTTTCCGGCCAAGGCGTAGCAACGAGCGGAGGAAGACACCATGAACGGGGAACAACCGCCCAAGAAGGACCGAACCTGGCTGGTGGCGTGCGGCATCGGGTGCGGCGCGCTGATCGTGCTGGGAGGCCTGATGGCGATCGGCGGGTACTTCGTGGCTCGGAAGGGCCTCGCCCAGGCGTCGAAGCAGCTCGGCCGGGTGTTCGCCGACGAGTATGCCGCCGCCAAGGCCGACGGCAAGTTCTCCGAAGAGCAAGAAGCCGTCTTCGGCGAGCTCGTAACGCTCACGCAGCGCGAAGGGACCGCCTTCATGATGCTCCCGATGGCTATGGTCACGATGACCGCGTGCACGGAGGGGGACGAAGAGCAGCGTGAGCAGTGCTTGGTCATCGCCGCGGAACTGCGCGACCTGCTCCGGTCGAAGCCGAACGCGGGCGTAATGGACCTGACCGAGGTCATGGCGAAGCATCCGCAATTCGCCGAGGAATTCCAGGAAGCGATGGAGAAGGCCGGCGCGCCGGTGCCGCAGAAGCCGTGACCCACTTGGAATCGGGCCGCAGTAGGAAGGGTCTCGAGTGGGCCTGAGGCAGAAGCGCCGCCTCGCCGTGGCCGCTGGCTGCACCCTCTTGAAGAGCAGCCTCGAACCCGACCCGGCCCTGCGCGAGGAGAGCATCGCGATTGCGCGGGGGTTGCGCGATCTGCTACGGTCGAACCCGCGGGCCGGCTGGACGGAGATGAAGGCGCTGGTGGAAAAGCATCCGCGTTTGAGCGCGGTCTTCCGCACGTTCATGGAACACGCGGGGGCGTCCACCGCGGCGTCGGGCACACAGCGAGGGAGTCACCATGGGACCCGAACTCGACAAACTCGCCATTGACGGCGGCCGGCCCGTGGCGGCCGGGCCGTTTCCCGCGCCTTGGCTGGGGCCCGCCGCCATCGGCGAAGAGGAAGTCGAGGCCGTGGCCGAGGTCGTCCGTAGCAAGTGCTTGTTCCGGTTTCTGGACCACAAGAACTCGCACTGCAGCCGGCTCGAGGCCCTGTTCCGCGAGTTCACGGGCTGCGAATACGCCCTGGCCGTCGGCGGCGGCACGGGCGCCCTCATCTGCGGCCTCGTCGGCATCGGGGTCGGGGACGGCGACGAGGTCATCCTACCCGCCTACACGTACATCGCCTCGCCCTCGGCCGTCTTGATCTGTGGGGGCGTGCCCGTCATCGCGGAGATCGACGAGACCCTCACCATCGACCCGGACGACGTCGAGCGGAAGATCACCGAACGGACCAAGGCCATCATGCCCGTCCACATGCGCGGGATCCCGTGCGACATGGACCGCGTGCTCGAGGTCGCCCGGCGGCACGACCTGCTCGTGATCGAGGACGTGGCCCAGGCCTGCGGCGGCACATACAAAGGGCGGCGGCTCGGCTCGCTGGGCGACGCCGGGTGCTTCAGCCTGCAGCAGTACAAGGTCATGACGGCCGGCGAAGGCGGCATGGTGGTCACCGACAAGCGGGAGGTCTTCGAACGCGCCGCCATCCGCCACGACTCCGCCATGTGCTTCTGGAATCCCGAGGACACGACGGTCGGCCCGTTCCCGGGCGAGAACTTCCGCATGAACGAGATGGAGGGCGCCCTGGGCTGCGTCCAGTTTGGGCGTATCGAGGCCATTCTCGCGCGCACGCGCGAACTCCACCGCCGCATCCGCGAGGCCGTGGCCGACTGTCCGGGCATTCGCGTGGCCCCGTCGGCGGACCCGCAGGGCGATTGCGGCATCACGGTCAACATGCTGTTCGACAGCGGCGGCCGGGCCAAGCGCTTCGCCGAGGCGCTCCGCGCCGAAGGCATTCCGGCGGGCAGCATGTACGACGAGGGTATCCCCGACCGCCACATCTTCCGTTTCTGGGAATACGTGATGGAGAAGCGCTCGTCCGATCCGCACGGATGGCCCTGGACCTCGCCGCTCCACGACACCGGGCGCACGTACTCGCCCGACATGTGCCCGCGCACGCTCGAGGTCCTCGGCCGGACCGTCACCGTGCCCTTGTCCCAGACCTACGACGACCAACACGCCGAGTGGATCATGCGCGGCGTGCGCAAAGTTGCGAACGCCTTGGCGGCCGAAGCGTAGCGCGCCTTTTCGCTACTATGGCCAATTTGGAGTGCGGCGGCGAACAAAGGGAGGCACATCGATCATGGGAAAAGCACATGTGACGTTCCTGCTGGCATTGGCGCTGGCAAGCCTGGGCGCGTCTGAGGCGCAGGCGCTCAAGGCCGACGAGGTGGTCGTCGTTTGCCCGCAGGATGCGTCCTTCCTCGAACGGCTGGCGGCGCAGGAGGTCCGCCGCTACCTCTACGTGCGCACCGGCGAACGGGTCCGCATCGTTGGCGAGCGGCCCGCTGGGGGCTGCGCCGTCGTCGTGGCCCGGCAGGATCGTGGCCTAATCAGCGGCGTGGACGTGGCGCTCGAACCCGAGGATTACCTGCTGCGAACCAAAGGGCGGGACCTGATCGTTGCCGGCGGCAGCGACGTGGGCACGCTATACGGGGCCTATCGACTCGCCGAGCACCTGGGCGTGCGCTTCTACATGCACGGCGACGTGGTCCCCGACGCGCGCGTCCCCCTCGAATGGCCCGAGCTGGACGAACACGGCGCGCCGTTGTTCAACCTCCGCGGCATCCAGCCCTTCCACGATTTCCCGGAAGGACCGGACTGGTGGAGCACCGACGACTACAAGGCCATCCTCGGCCAGTTGCCCAAGATGCGCATGAACTTCTTCGGCCTACACACCTACCCCGAGAACCGTCCCAACGCCGAGCCCACGGTCTGGATCGGCCGGCCCGAGGACGTCAACGACGACGGGACCGTCCGGCATAGCTACCCGGTGCTGTACTACACCACGGCGTTAATCGCCGGCTGGGGGTTCAACGCGAAGAAGACCAGCGACTACGTCCTCGGGGCCGGCATGATGTACGACCGCGACGGCTTCGGTTCGGACGTAATGCGGGGCCTCGGGCCCCGCGCCGAGGGCCTCGAAACCGGCATCGAGCTATTCAACCGCACGGGCGCCATGTTCAACGACGCCTTCACCTTCGCACATCGCCTGGGCGTCAAGACCTGCGTCGGCACCGAGACGCCGCTTGTGGTGCCCCAGCGCGTTGCGGGCCGCGGCGGCGGGCCCGAGAAGGCCGGCGTCCAGGACCTGTACGAAGGCATCTTCACGCGCATCATGCGCACGTACCCCATCGACTACTACTGGTTCTGGACCCCCGAAGGATGGACGTGGCAGGGCGTCGAGAAGGACGTGGTGCAGAAGACCATCGACGACGTCCTGGCCGCGGCCGCCGCGGCAAAGAAGCTGGGTGCGCCCTTCCGCCTGGCCACGTGCGGCTGGGTGCTCGGCCCGCAGTACGACCGCGCCCTGTTCGACAAGGCCCTGCCCAAGGACGTCGCGGTGAGCTGCATCAGCCGCTCCGTAGGCCACGAGCCCGTCGAGCCCGGCTTTGCCGACGTCGAGGGCCGGCCCAAGTGGGCGATCCCCTGGCTCGAAGACGACCCGGCCCAGAACTCGCCGCAGTTGTGGGCGGGCCGGATGCGGCTCGACGCCCACGACGCCCTGGCCTACGGCTGCACCGGCCTGATGGGCATCCACTGGCGCACGCGCGTGCTCGGACCCAACATCGCCGCCCTCGCCCACGCCGCCTGGGACCAGACCGGCTGGACGCGCTCGGAACCCGAAGATGAGGGCGGCGTGGTCGGCGGCCAGGTGGCCAACTTCGCCAGCGCGGAGATCGCCGACACCAAAGACGATCCGCTGTACCAAACGGTCCGCTACAAGATGTCGGCCTACCGCGTACCCGTCCCGAACGCGACCTATCGCGTCACCCTGCATTTCTGCGAGCCCCACTACAAGGAGGCCGGCAAGCGCGTCTTCGGCGTGAAGCTGGAAGGCCGAACCGTCATCGAGACGCTGGACATGTTCGCGTCCGTGGGCCGAAACCGCGCGCTCGACTACGCCTTCGAGGACATCAAGGTCGAGGACGGCATGCTGGACGTCGATTTCATCAAGCAGGTCGAGTACCCGTGCATGGCGGCCTTCGCGATCGAGGGCGACGGGTTCGATCGAAAGGTCAACTGCGGCGGCCCGGCTTACCAGGACTACCTCGAGGACCTCGCGACGCTCTCCCCACACAAGCCCGCGGGCGACTTCTACGACGACTGGGCGCTCAGCCAGTTCGGCCCGGAAGTCGCCGAGGACGCCGCCCGCATTTTCGAGAACGTGGACGGGCGTCTGCCCCGCCCCTCGGATTGGGTCAACGGCCCGGGAGGATACAGACCGGACGGGCGGTCCTGGGCCAAAGTGTCCGGCGACTATGCCTACGTGGACGCGTTCGCGGCGTTGCGGCCGCGGGTCGCAGGCGCAGGCCATCTCGAGCGCTTCGATTACTGGCTTGGCCAGTTCCGCTTCATGCGGGCCACGAAACGCATGTGCTGCGTGTGGCACCGGTTCAACCAGGCCATGAAGCAGGCCAAGGCCGAAGAGGACCCCGAGAAAGCGGCCGCCCTCGCCCGCGAAACCGCGCTGCCCCTGCGCAAAGAGCTCGTGGCCGTGGTCTGCGAGGCGTACCGGGAGCTGCTGGCCACGGTCAACACCTGGGGCGCCATGGGCAGCGTCACCAACCTCGAACAGCACACGTTCGCAGACCTGCTCGAGAAACCCGGCCGGGAGCTCGCGAAGATCCTCGGCGAGCCCCTGCCCGCGGACGCCCTGCCGCCGCGCGACTACGACGGCCCGACCCGGGTGTTTGTGCCGACGATCCGGACCGGGCTCGTGGACGGCGAGGAGCTGGACCTCAAGGTCATCGTCCTGTCCAAGGCGCCGCCTCGATCCGTCCGTGTCCACTGGCGGCCCATGGGCCAGGGCGACTACCGCCAGGCGCCCGTGACCCACGCGGCGCGCGGTTGGTACCGCGCGGCGCTGGCCGCCGCCGACGATTTCGAGTACTACATCGAGGTGGCGCCCGTCGAGGGCGACGCGGTCTACTGGCCGGCCACCGCGCCCGATCTGAACCAGACCGTGGTCGTGACCCCGGCTTCGTGAGTAGCAAGGCGCGGCCCTTGCCGCGCCACCATGTAAGGAACCGCCCATGCATGCTTCATTTCTCGCCGTTCTCAGTTGCGTCTCCGTCTCAGCCCAGACACCGGGGCTGCTCGATCAGCACGACCTCGTGTGGGAGGTCGCCCCGGCACGCTGGCTCACGGGCATCCCGTTGGCCAACGGCGACATCGGCGCGTTGGTGTGGGGGGACGGCGCGCCGCTGAAGATCACGCTGGACAAGTACGACGCCTGGGAGACGCGCGAGGCCCCCCTCGATCTTAGCTACGAGCAGCTCCGCCAACTCGTGCGCGATGAGAAACGCGAAGAGGCCGAGCAGGCCATGCGCACGCAACGCCTGTACGGCGACGGTCCGCGCCCGACGCGGCTGCCCATGCCCCGGCTCGAGATCGACTTCGGCGGCGCGGTCGAGTGGGGCCGGGCGCGGCTGCGCCTGCACACGGCCTCGGCCGAGATCGACGGCGCCGCGGACGGCGACGGGGCGTCGCTGAAGGGCGACGGGGCGTCGCTGAAGGGCGACGGGGCGTCGCTGAAGGGCGACGGGGCGTCGCTGAAGGGCGACCCCTTCCACATCGAGCTATTCGTCCACGCGAACGAAAACCTCCTCGTCATCCGCATCGAGGGCGCTCCGGCGGCCCGAGCCCGGTTCTCTCTTGGGCTGCGCCACCTCGATGCCGACGCGAAAGCCACCCTCGAGCGGTGGGGCTACCCGGCGCCCGCCGTCGCCGCCAGCGACGACAAAGGGAGCCTCGCCTTGGACGCGCCCACGGGATACCGCTACGCCATCGCCTGGCAGCGCCACGTCAGCGACGACGGGAACGCCCACACGGTGCTGCTGTCGCTGCTGTCGTCCGCCGACGCAGACGACCCGCTGGCGGCCGCGCGCGCGCGTGTGGCGAATCCCGAAACCGACGTCGAGGCGCACCGTGCGTGGTGGGCGGCGTATTGGGAACGGTCGTGGCTCACCATCCCCGACGCGCGCCTCGAAGCGCTCTACTACGCCGAGATGTACAAGCTCGGGTGCTGCTCGCGCCCGGGCAAGTTCCCGGTCACGCTCCAGGGGTTGTGGACGCTCGACGGCGGCATGCCTCCCTGGGCCGGCGACTATCACCTCGACATGAACGTCCAGCAGTCCTACTGGCCCATCTACACGGCCAACCGGCTCGAGCTCGGCGAACCCCTCTACCGCGCCTTCTCGGCGTGCCTGCCCAGGTGGCAGGAGCAATGCCGCGCCTTCTTCGGGTTCGACGGCATCTGGTCCGGCTGCGCCATCGGCCCGAAAGGCGAGCGCATCTACGGCTACTCGGGCGTCGAGCTCTGGCCCGGCAACGCCGCCTGGCTCGCCCACCACTACTGGCTCCACTATCTCTACTCCCAAGACGCCGCCTTCCTGCGCGACCAGGCCCTGCCCATCATGCGGCTGGCCTTCCTCACCTACGCCAATCTCCTCGAGGAAGGCGACGACGGCCGGCTGCATGTCCCCCTCAGCTACTCGCCCGAGTACGGCGAAGGCGGTTTCAGCGCCTACTGCAAAGACCCCACCTGCGATCTCGCCCTCATCCGTTTTCTCGGCAAGGCTATCCTCGAAGCCAACGCTGCCCTCGAAGCCGAGGACGCGCTCACCGAACGCATCGCGAGCGTGTTGGAGCGCCTCGTCGACTATCCCCAGCGCGGCAACAAGCTCATGGTCAGCGCCGGCACGCCCCTCGGCCACTCCCACCGCCACCACTCCCATCTCATGGCCATCCACCCGCTCGGGCTGCTCTCCCCCGAGGGAACAGACGTTGAGCGCGCGTTGATCCGCGGCTCGCTCCACGAGATCCGCGTGCACGGCCCCGGCGAATGGACGGGCTGGGCCTTCCCGTGGATGTCGCTCATTGCGTCGCGCGCCGGGCTGGGCAACATGGCCTGGCAGATGCTGGATACCTACGCCAATGCCTTCATCAAACCCAACACGTTTCACGTCAACGGCGACCCGCGCGTCTTCGGCCTGTCTCTGTTCGAATACGAACCCATGACCCTCGAGGCCGGTTTCGGCGCGGCCGCGGCCGTAATGGAGATGCTGCTCCAGTCGTACAACGGCCGCATCCGGCTCTTCCCCAGCGTGCCCGACCGCTGGCACGACGCCTACTTCGAGGACCTGCGCGCCGAGGGTGCTTTCCTCGTGACGGCCAAGCTGGAACGCGGAGACGTGCGTTTCCTGAAAGTCGCGTCCGAGGCGGGGCGACCGTGCAGCCTGGTCAACCCATTCCAGGGTGGGGCCGCCGAACTGCTCAAGCTGGACGCCCCGGATGCCGCGCCCACGCCACTCACCGGCGACGCGTTCACCTTCGACACCCACACTGGCGGCCGCTACCTGCTCTATCCCGCCGGGCGCAAGCCGGACCAAGAGGACTTCAGTCCCGTGCGGTTCCCGCGCGCCGAGTCGGACGCACATTTCTACGGCCTGAAACGGCTGCCCCGGTTCTAGAGCGTATTGCTGATAGCGCCGGGATCGCAGTTGCTCAAGCGCCTGGTGCAAGATTCTGTCGTCGCGAGAGACTTGCCGCCCCACGGACAATGCGCTTCCCCTTGTCATTGCGAGCGAAGCGAAGCAATCCCCTCAGCGCGAGGGGATTGCTTCGCTTCGCTCGCAATGACAAGGGGGTGTGCCGTACTCAGGTGAGACCGGCGCCGCTTGATTCCCCCGCAAACTCGCGGTAGCATCAACCGCTCAGGAGGCGCCCATGGAAATTCTGTCCTTTCCGGTAACCCCGTTCATCGTCAATTGCCTGGTGCTCAAGGACGGCGGCGAGGCCCTGGTAGTCGACCCTGGCGAGGCCACCCCGGCCGTCTTGCGCAGCCTCGACGGGTGCACCGTGCGTACCATCGTCAACACGCACTGCCACATCGACCACTGCGGCGGCAACGCGGCACTCAAGGCCGAGACCGGCGCGGAACTCGTGATCCACAAGGACGAACTCCAACTCCTCCAGCATATGGCCGCCCAGGCCATGATGTTCGGCGTCCCCGTCACGTCCTCGCCCGACCCCGACCGCTTCTTGGCCGAGGGGGACACGGTCAGCGTGGGCGAAGCCGCCCTGCGCGTCCTGCACGCCCCCGGACACAGCCCCGGCCACATCGTGCTCGTGGGCGACGGCTACGTTATCGCCGGCGACGTGCTCTTTGCCGGCTCGATCGGCCGCACCGACTTGCCCGGCGGCGACTACGACCAACTCATGGAATCGATTCGCACCAAGCTGCTCACGCTGCCCGACGACACAACCGTGTACACCGGGCACGGTCCTGCCACCACCATCGGCGCGGAACGGCGCGGCAACCCGTTCCTCGTGGGCCTATGAGCGCCGGCCTCGTCACATGCGCGGCGGCCTGCCTGGCGGCGACGGTCCAACTCTACGTTGCCCCGGACCAGCCCAGGCCCCACGTCTACGTCGGCGACCCGCTGATCATCGAGATCGAATCCGACGGCAACACGCGCGCGGTCGTCAACGTCACCATCGAGCCGGACTACGGCGCCGCCACCACCGAGCAGGCGTGGGATCCCGTGGATCTGCGGGCGCACGCGACCCGGTGGCTCACCGTGGACAGCGCCCCCGACGGCCGCGGACAATACGAACTCCGCGCGCGCGTCGAGCACGACGGGCTGGTCTCGGAGACGGCGCGGACCTTCTGCCGCGTCGACCGGCCGTTGCCCGGCTATGAGTTGCCGGTATCCGTCGCGCTCGCCGACGACACGCCGCACGCCTTGGTGGCGCTCAAGGTCATCTCGGTGCGTTGCGTGCGTTGGGACGCCGGGACCCGGGACCTCGCCGCCCGCGTGGATGAGGCCGTGGCTGCGGGATGCCGCGCGCTGGTTGCCGTGGCGCCCGAGGACGTCGAGGCGTGCGAGTCCCTGGCTCGAGAGTTGGGGGAACGCGTCGCCGGCTGGGAGGTGGATCCCGG
>Ga0114930_10002319_pt1 | contig 17221 bp, 17 predicted proteins | sample AnhtaG_FD_87300 | JGI IMG/M metagenome (GOLD analysis project Ga0114930, IMG submission 87300) | Deep subsurface microbial communities from Anholt, Denmark to uncover new lineages of life (NeLLi) - Anholt_01485 metaG | ecosystem: Environmental > Aquatic > Marine > Oceanic > Sediment | place... | reverse complement strand
CATATATTTCCTTTAACTTATCGCATATTTTACCGGTATCACCGAGATGCTGTTTAATGAGCTGCATCGCCTATTGCCGGCATCTAACCTCATATCCTCATTTTCAAGAAATTCACCGACTTTTTCAACAAGCTCCTGACTGCTGTTTACGGCAAATCCTCCGCCGCATCTGATGAGTTCGGCTGCTTCAAAGGAATTTAAATACTTCGGACCGAATAACACCGGCTTGCCCAGGATTCCCGGTTCCATAACATTATGAACACCCGGACCAAAACTGCCGCCGACATAGGCAATATCCGTCTGAACATACAGCCGCGCCAGTAGTCCCACCGAATCGATTATTGCAACCCGCGTTTCGTTTGCCCCGTCTTCTGCTATTTTGCTGTACCGTTTTGAGTAAATCGAAGCTGCTTTCAGCGCAGATTCAATTTCTTCAATATGGCGCTCATCAGTTTCATGAGGAACCAGAACAACATTAAGCGAACTATATTGTTTCATAAGCTGTTCAACGGCAGGCAAAAGATGCTTTTCATCAGAGGGCCAGATGCTTCCCGCAATAAATACGGCTGTATGGTTGTTAAAGAGTTGTATTGCCGGTTCTTTCAGGGCTTTTTGCCCGCGATTATAGACCTGGTCAAACCGCGTGTCGCCCGTAATCATCAAACGCTCCGGGTAGGGATAAATCTGAAGGAAGCGGTCTCTATCACCTTCGGAAATAGGAAACATGTAATGGAATGCTTTATAGACATGGCGGTTAAAATGCTTTACAACCGGTGCCAGCCTGCGTGAATTAGCGGGCAGCGTGGCGTCCACGAGCATTGCAGGTATGTTTAAATGATGCGCAGCAAACAGATGATTGGGCCAGGTGTCATGTTTCACGATGATCCATAAATCCGGGCGTATGAGCTTCAGAAATGCGCGCGCCCTGAAATAGCTGTCAAAAGGCAAGTAGACTTTTAAATCAACATCCGGATGCTTTTTGACATAATTATATCCCGACGGAGAAAAAAATGCCACGATGATATAAATATTCGGGTCATCTTTTTTTAAACGGGTGATTAACGGCAGCGCCTGTTCCCATTCGCCGACTGAAACACAGTGAAAAAGAATTCGTATACGGGTTCGGGCTATTGACGCCAGTGCGCGTTTAATGCGTGCCATTTCACCTTTACGTCCCGAAATTCCCTCTGAAATTTTTTTATTGAAGTGCCGTGCCACCTGGTAAAAGAGATATTGAAGAGGTACGGCAATAATATTATATAGAAGAAACCAGATTTTTCCCATGATTATTGCTTGAAATTTGAACCTCGGAGCTAAAAAGCTGTTCTGCCGCCTCGATTACTTCGTCAGGGGTAATATCCAGCATACACCGAAAATGCTTCTCAGGACATTTATTTTTGCCATTATGCGTACAGGGGCGGCATTTAAGATTTTTTTCGATAACAAAGCTATTTTCCGGAAATGGGAAATACCCGAGTTCCCTTGAGGTGCAACCGAAAATAGCCACCACCGGTTTTTTTTGCGTTTGTGCAATATGCATCAAACCGGTATCGTTTGTGACAACAAGTGAGCTGTGCTGCATGACAGCGGCATCTTCCAACAGTGAAAATTTTCCCGCAAAATTTACCGACAACTCCATCATACGTTTTTGAACAGCTTCACACGCATCTTTATCATATTGGCTGCCCAGTATGCAAATCATAGCACCGTGATTCCGGGCGAAATAATCGCCGGCTGCGGCAAATCCTTCGGCATGCCATCTTTTTGTAGCAAAACCGGCGCCCGGACAAAGAACAATGAGCGGCTGATTGTCACGTAAGCCATTTTTGAATAAAACCGAATGAGCCTGTTTAAACGTAACTCCGGGAATATGAAGCTCGGTGCCTCTATTATCGGGAGCAATGCCCAGCGATTCAACGGCACGAAAATAGCGCTTATATGTCGGCATTACCGTTGTGAATCTGTTAATCCCGAACCGGATAAGCAGGAAGCGCTTCACGTAATCCTTCCGATATTTAACGACCGAACCTGCTCCGGCTCTCGTTCTCAGGTAAATACTGCGAAAATTTTTGTGTATGTCAACCAACAGGTCATACCGCTCCTTTTTTATGTGCTTTTTTAACGTTCGCAGCTCTTTAATCCCTGCCTTATGCTCAAAAGTGATTACATTACTCACGTGCGGGTTTGTCTTTAACAGGTCGACATACTGTTCCTTAACAACAAAATCTATAGTTGCTTGCGGGTATTTTTGTCTTAATACCCTGATTAGGGGAGTTGTTAACAGTATATCACCTATTGAACTCAGGCGAATAATCAATATTTTATGGATCTCAGACATCATGTATCTAAAATTTTCTTACCGCAGAGACGCAGAGAAAAAAAGAGAGAAACTAAAAATCTTAAAACAATATTTACTTCAGAGATACCGAGAAGAAAAAACTTGTATAAAAAAATTTTATTTATTCATTGCTTTTTATAATAACAGAGCTTTTGTGAAAATTTAATGTACGAACATTTTTGTTTTTTATTACAAACACGTACCCATTCCATATCAGCGATGCGAAACATATTAATAATTCCCCCCTTTTGTAAAGGGGGGTAAGGGGGGATTTTAAAATGTTCCCCTAAATCAAAAAATCCCCCTCAATCCCCCTTTAATAAAGGGGGAAGTGTAAATGCCTGAATCCCATGTTTTTAAGGGGGATTTATTAAATCGATTCACCATGGTTACAAAATTTACAAAAGTTCAGTAATAATATTTTTTGAATAATGATTTATTGTTCATGATTTAAATTATAGTCGAAATGAAACTTAATATTTTTTGGTTTTCTCTCTTTTTTCTTTTCGTCTTTGTGGTAAAAAAGTCTTTGCGTCTCTGCGGTTAATTATATTTCATTGTTTTCTGTTTACAGTATATTGCGTTAAATCAATCATTGCGGTTTTGTATTCCGAATTGGGGAATAAAGACAGCTCATTCCGGGCATCCTCTGCCAGCTTTTTCGCTTTACTCATAGCATACTCGATACCACCCTGTTCACGAATAAATTGAATGACTGAACGGATGTCTTTTCGCAGGCTCTTTTTCTTAACTTTTTTCATTATTTTATTCCGCTGTTTATTTTCAACCTGTTTCAGAGCATGAATAAGCGGAAGCGTGACTTTCCCATTTTTGAGGTCGATTCCTCGTTTTTTCCCAAATACCTTTTCCTCTCCATCGATGTCTAACAAGTCATCTTTAATTTGAAAAGCGAGACCGAGCTTTTCGCCAAAATTTTTCAAAACCTCGACCTGCTCCGGCGATGCCGATACAGACAGGGCGCCAAGCTGACAGCAGGCAGAAATTAAAGCTGCAGTTTTGTCACCGATAATTTGAAAATACTCTTCTTCGGTAATATATTTTTTTTTGCTAATAACTAATTGGAGAATCTCACCCTGGCTCATGCGTGCGCTTGATTCGGAAAGAATATTGATTGCCTCAAGGCTTTTCAGCCCCACAGCTGTGGTTAATGAGCGTGCGAGAATATAATCGCCCATCAGAACCGATATTCTATTTTTCCAGATAGCATTGAGGGTCGGTCCCCCGCGCCGGAGCGTGGAATCATCGATTACGTCATCGTGTATCAATGTAGCATTATGCAGCATTTCAACCAATGCAGCCGCTTTATACGTCTCCGGTGTGGGCTCGCTGCACATTCGACCGGATAAAATAACAAGAACCGGTCTGAGATACTTACCCCGCTGCCGCACCATATGCTTAGCAATGATATTAATAAGCCGGACAGGGGATTTTAGTAGATCGGCAAACGTTTTTTTTGCAGCTTCAAGATCTACTTCAACTGGTTTAATAATTTCGTTTAAATCGAGCAAAAGAGTAAGGAAAATTCAATTAAAGTTTACATAAATTTTGACGCAGATTTACTATGATTTATTATGAAAGACGCTGATAATATCTATTTATTTTCTTCTTTAAAAAATCTTATCATAAATAATCATAACAATCTGCGTCCCTCAGCGTCTTATTTCTGTTTTTGACGCAGATTTACGCTGATTTATTATGATGAAAAGCTGAAAATATTATTTTTTAAAAATCTTATCATAAAAAATCATCCCGAAGCTTCGGGATCTGCGTCCCTCAGCGTCTAATATAATAAATTTTAAAATTACGTGAAATTTATGAGTAATGCAACAGTTAAATATCATTTTCGGACGGTTTTTTCCCGAAAATACGGACAAGGAGGATGCTCACTCCATATAGAAGGAAGAGCGGAAAAGCCAACATTACCTGTGTATAAGGATCGGGAGGCGTGAGAACGGCGCCAAACACAAAAGCGCTTAAGATCGCATATCGCCAGTACTTTAACATCATTTTATAATTTATAATCCCTATCCTCCCTAAAAAAAGCGCCACCATGGGAAGTTCAAACACCACTCCAAACACGATCACGAGCACCGTGACAAAACTGATAAACTCATTTATCGTCCAGTTCGCCACTATGGATTCTGTTTCGAATCCAAGGAGAAATTCCAATCCAAGAGGGATTACGATAAAAAAAGCGAATACAGCGCCTATCACAAAACAGATTACAGAAAATAAAATAATCGGAAAAACGTATTTTCTCTCTTTTTGGAAAAGCCCGGGAGAAACAAATTGCCAGAACTGATAGATGAGAACCGGAATGCTGAACACAAGTCCTGCAAAAAATGCAACTTTTATATGAATAAGAAATAGCCCGGTAGGCTTGAGAAATTGCAGCGGCACATCAGGATTTGGATTCCGGCTTGTTAAAAAAACCAGCAATTCATCCGAAAAGATATACGAAATTATCCCCAAACCAACTACCGAGCCTATGCACTTGAACAGGCGCTGCCTCAACTCCTCAAGGTGTTCGATAAATGGCATGTGTTTTTCTTTAGCCCGAGTTACCTTTTTGCCATTGCTGCCGGTCGTCTCTTCTTTTTGTTTGGAACCACTTTCACCATGACCAGCGGTATCATCTTTTGCATTGTGTTCGCCCATTTATACTATTCACTCCTATTGCTATCCTGACTTTTTACGATACTCGATCAAATTTTCCATAATTTTTCTTTATCACAAAGATTACAAAAAGTAGTCAGATTCAGTTTAAAGCTACGAGCTAAAAGCTAATAGCTAATAGCTTTGTTTTTCACTTACTATTATTCATTACAACCGGCAAATTGGAAAAACTTTCTTGAATTATGGTATCATGGAGGTAATGTATATCGTCCGTTTCCGGGTAATCCGTTGTATAGTGCAAGCCGCGGCTCTCTTTTCGCATCATTGCGCACCGGACAATTAATAAGGCAACAGTGGCAAGGTTGCGCAGTTCTACTAATTCTTCGGTGATTGTTCTTTTTCTATAAAAATCTTCTACTTCCTGATGAATCATTTTTATACGCCGTTCTGCCCTGCTAAGACGGAAATCAGACCTGACTATGCCTACATAGTCCCACATCAATCTACGAATTTCCAGGCGGTCATGGCTTATGAGCACCCATTCCTCAGCATTGAATGTACCTCTGTCATCCCACGGTGGAATTACTTCCGGCGGGGGAGAAATTTCCTTAATCATCTTCGTAGCATGGAGTGCTGCCCTGTGAGAAAAAACGAGGGCTTCGAGCAGTGAATTGCTGGCAAGCCTGTTCGCCCCATGGACGCCGGTATGCGCCACTTCGCCGCAGGCGAATAAGTTCTCCATTGACGTTTTTCCCTGGAGGTCCGTTACCAATCCTCCGCACATATAATGGGCTGCCGGTACGACAGGAATAAATTCCCTTGTAATATCGAGCTTGTACTCCAGGCACTTTTTATAAATTTGCGGAAACTTAACAGGGATCTCGGAAGCGCCGATAGGGGACAAATCAAGATATACACATTCATCTCCGGTTTTTTTAAGCTCCGCATCTATTGCACGCGCAACAGTATCCCGTGGCGCAAGTTCTCCACGTTTATCATACTTCTTCATAAACAGTTCACCGCTCTTATTCCTGAGTACTGCTCCTGCGCCGCGGACCGCTTCGGAGATCAAAAAAGACGCCGCTTCAGGATGGAAAAGTGTTGTGGGATGAAATTGTATAAATTCCAGGTTAGCTAACATTGCGCCCGCACGCAATGTCATGGCGAGCCCGTCACCTGTGGCTATGCCCGGATTCGTTGTATGCAGGTAAACCTGACCGGCGCCTCCCGTGGCAAGCAGTGTAATCTTTGCCGCAAAAATGTCAACCTTGCGCGCTTTGCTATCATACACATATGCGCCGTAGCAGCTAATGCTCCTGGATTTTGTTTTCGGTTTAACCTGGTGCTCGGTAATCAGGTCAACGGCAACATGGTTTTCGCAAATGGTAATGTTAGGATTCTTGCGCGCTGTTTTAACAAGAATTCGTTCTATTTCATTTCCGGTGTAATCACGGGCATGCACTATCCGCCTGCGTGAATGCCCCCCTTCCATGCCGAGGTCGAAGTATTTGCCATCTTCATGGAGTGTAAATTGAGCGCCAAAATCGACCAGTTCCATGATGCGTTCCGGTCCATCCCGCACCATAATTTCAACCGCATCTTTCTTACACAGCCCCTTGCCTGTGGATAACGTGTCCTGAATATGGAGCTCGAAAGAATCGTCCTTACCGAAAACCGAAGCGATCCCGCCCTGTGCGTAATTTGTGTTGGATTCGATATCTACTTTTTTTGTAACTATCGCAACCGTCCCGAATTGAGCGGCTTTCAGCGCAAAGGTTAGCCCTGCAATACCGCTGCCAAGAACCAGAAAATCAATATCAATCCGTGCCAAGATTCTTCCTTTGTTTGATTAGTGTGCATATTGTTTGAAAGTATTGGGTATAATAATTATACGTTCAGGTTCAAGATACAATTTTGATCAAGTCAATAAACTAATGTAGAGACGCATGGCGATGCGTCTCAAATAGCACGATTACACGTCATTTCATTTATTTTGAGACGCATCGCCATGCGTCTCTACAGATATATTTATATTCAAGTTGTAAATGTGAACTAACCATAAAGAACACATGGCTAATCAAGCTTAGAAGGCGTCTTTTTTGGACAAATTGTGCTTAACCGTACAACCTTTATAATTTGTAAGACCCATTTTAAGGATTCTTTGTCTTTTTTTCATTTTTATTTCTATTTGCAAATTATGATTACCTTTTAAAGAAATTTATTTAGATATGAATTAAATCTTTCTTTTGCAGACTGCAAAGATGGGAACTGTTTTTCACATACATCACTGAATCTTGCTAACACACGACGGTTAATTTCTTCATGGTCTTCAAATATAGCAGATGCAATAAAAGATGCTCCAAATTCCTCATGTTGTAAACACGTAATAGTTGCATCTCTGCATTTATCATCATTAGGAATTGCAAACATAAATAATGGATGTTTATTAATATCAATTCGGCAGTCAACTATATATTTTCGGTCCGGATCATGCTGCTTATCTGAATAATTGAATATTCTTTTTTCCTCAATAATATTTTCTTCTAATAAAAGTCTGAAATCTTCAATAAATGTTGAAAGCACTCTCTCTCTTTTTAAATAAGAAATATCAGTGATTTTTATCAAGCCTTGAATGAAACTATAAATTGCATCACCAAAAGCTTCATTTTCAATATTAATTCTCAATTCTCCTTTAATATTTTTAATCCCGTATGACAAAAGTACTTTATCTATAATTTTACTTCGAGTCCCACATTCAACATCTATTTCATCATAACTTACATGCATAAAAGTATGAGCTTCATCCGTTAAATACCATTGTTGTTCTTCCTGTCTTAATACAATTGGAAGATGGTCTCCATCATCAAACATAAATGGTGTAAAAACAATATAGCGGTTTATACCCTCTCTTTGGAGTCTAATTTCTTTGCATACCATTTCACGAAATTCTGCAGTAATAGAGTCAATATTCATTTTAATAAACCTCCAACTATAATTTAAGTTGTGGCGTCTTTGGCTCAATAAAATTGTTATTTTTTAAAAAACAATCCAAAGCAGAATTAAAATCATTATATAGGCTTGTTACTTCCGCATATCCATCAATATCAAAACCATCTTCTTGATAACGTTGTGTCGCTTTGTGTATATGAAAAGCTGGTTTAAATTTAGAATTCGGAAGTTTTTTCCCTTTTTCACACTTGTTTGTATGTTCCGAAGAATGTTTTCCTTGGTAACGAACAATACGGTATTCCTTTCCATCATTATCCCTATATACTAAAATAATAGAGAAGTCAAAAGCATTTATTTTATTACGTCGGATAATTATCCTGAATATATTGCCATTTTCACATTTTATATTAATGCTGCTCTCTTCAAATTGAAATCGACTTTTTAGTTTAGGCTTCAATTTACTCTGCCATTTTAGTGGCAGGGTTTTTTCTTCTTTAATTAAATCCTGAATCTCATTATCTTTTAAAATTCTTGTCATCTATTAAACTCCATTATTTAGCGTTATCTACTTCTCCCCTCATGCAAAATCGCTGCGACTGAACCTAATATAATCAATCCGCCGCCGGCATAAAAAAACAAGGTCGGGGCTTCCCGAAAAAATAAAAACGCAAGCACCGGAGCTACAACCGGTTCACCGAGAAAACCCAAATTCGCAAGGTATGCTTTCATATACCGCAGCACATAAAGAATCAGCGAATGACCACCGATAGTCGGCAAAACCGCAAGCGCCGCAAATAACAGGTAATTAAATGGAGCATAACCAAAAAAGTCAATCTTAGCAATAAAACAATATATACACAAAAACAGCGCTGCAAAGCCATAAACCAGCACCAAAAACGGCGTCAGCGACAACCTCGGACGGATAACACGCCCGCATACGAGATAAGCAGCGAGTCCGAATGCTCCTATAACAGCAAGCACATCACCGGTGAAATGCTCCGGGTCGGTTGACAAGTCCCCCCAGCTTATAATTCCCACACCCGCCATTGCAATTAAAATAGCGCCAAACGTTACAAGCGAGCCCCTCTCCTTTAATATAAAATGCGACAGAAACAGCGCAATCAGCGGAGCGGAATCAACGAGCACAACAGAATTCGCAATAGTCGTGTAGTACAGAGACGTTATCCAGGTCGCAAAGTGAAGCGCAAGAAAAAAACCAGCCAGCGCAGCTATCAACAGCGTCCGCCGGTCGATGCTTCTCAGGTGCCTGGTTGTTGTCCTGGGCGTAATAGCGTACAGCAGTGCCGCTGCCAGAAAAACCCGGTAAAATGCAATAATAAGCGGCGGTGCATCCGAAAAGCGTATGATAATCGAAGCCGAAGACATAAAAAAGACAGCCACAACCATTGCTATATACGGATGAACCGGCGCCTGTGATGTGTCAATATCTTTTTTTATGAAATGCTGTTCTCCTACAATAATGATTTATCCCTGAATAATTCATAAAAATTCTTTACTTTTGTAGATAAATTATTGATCCCACACCAAGCATTTGAAGGACCTTCGTGGCTAATCCCGCTTAGCGGGATTAAAATGTTGTATTGATTTACATAATATGCTGTTGAATTTCGACTTTACTATCATTCCCACTCTTCATTGTCATTCCCACGAAAGCAGGGAATCCAGTAGAATTTTTATGGATTCCCCCGAGTACTCGGGGGAATGACATTGTTTTCGGTTTATATTTTTAATTTTTCATTACTAACAAATCGAATTTATGAATAATCCAAATTATATGTTCATGCAATTGTATATTCAACTTTCCTTCCGAAATGGAACAAACGGGCACGTGCCCTTTTCAGGGTCATACGCATAGCACATGGTATAATTGCCAAAGGGAATACCGCCGGTTTCGTCCGGCAGGCAGTCGAGGTCCATATCTTTACATGGAATCTCGATCCGGTCTTCCCGCTGAACATGCATTTCTGTTAATGTATGAAACGTTACATTATCCATTTTATTCTACATATAAAGCTATACAGGAACGCGGTTTATCTAAACTTTCTACTAAAGCCTCAATAAGCAATATTTTATCCTGCGGCTTTAGTTCTAAGGCTTTTTCAATAAGTTCTTTGTTCACATTCATTATCTTAATTTACCGTACTGCAATGATAGAAATATACCCCCAAATGATGATTTATTATTAATATTTAAAAAGCCATAAATTCCTATCCCCATTCCTGGAAGCAGCTTTAAGAAAAGTTGAGTTTCAATGGGAATTCCAATAGTACTAAAATTCTTATATGTGGATCTATTCGGATTACTATACTGTTTTTTTTGAGTACCTCTTATCGTACTTAAACCAATAGCTACCGATGCAAAACTCCATTTGCAATTCTTATTTACACCATAAAGAAAGCTAATATCTGTAGCTTTTTTCAATTTCTCAGAAGAACCGTCACGACAAGGTTCCCTCCTGGAAATTTCTGCAAAATTTATAGCACGGATGGAAATCAAATTTACACCTTTAGAAAATGAAAGACCTAATACACCGCCAAATAAAATATTATCTCCACCTACAGGGCCTAAACCAACACTAATCCAAAATTTATAGGAGTCAGAACTTGACGAATTTTGGGCAAAAAGATAATAATCTTCAAAGAAAAATATATGTACTAACACTATTATAAAAAGTGATAGAGATAATTTTTTTACAAATTTCATAATATTTAATATTATTTTTTGTCCCTATTTTTTAACTTAATATAGAAAATCTTCGGGGTCAGGTCTTGCATTATTACTTTTTCCTCCAGAGGTGGATCTTTAGAAGGATATAGCCATACTGAATGTGTGCCTCGTATATCTCCTTAACTTTTGATTTATTGTCCTTAACCACAATGTAACATATAATATTTCAAAACCTGATCCCAAAGTTTCCATTATGCGTGTTCTGTGAATACTCCATCCCGCGTTACGATATAGTACTATTTGTCAATCGCTTTTAATATTCTTTCCTCTTGAATGAGTACGTCCCGCATTAGCAGGTTATATGGAAACTGTTTGTGTTTTGTGGTTCTAAAACCATCCAAGATTTTGATAAGTGAAGAGGCTCTAGTCAAAGACAAGTTTAAATCATAGTCAAGCCCACAATCTCTTACAAAGTCATCACTAAAATCTGGAGCAACAAGTAACGATTTTATAACATTATAATCATTCTGTTTGGCTAGGTCGATATATGCCTTTAATTGTCGGGATACCGAACTAAACTTGTTGTATCTGCTTTCTTTTATCGTTTTACATTCGATTAAAATTAATTCATGTTTGCCTAGGTTTATAACGATATCAATCTTGTCTTTTTTAGTGTTTAGTGATTTCCTAAGTTTTTCGTCAACGTTAAAACCGAGTTTTGTAAATATGGTTTTTGTTAAGTCTTCAAATTTTATTCCCAATTCACTTTCTTTTACTCGTATGCCATTTTCTTTAAGTGCTTTCAAATTCCTAAACCCAAAATTCTCATAGTTTTCAAGGTATAAATTTGCTGAGTCTTTGTAGGCATCTAAGATGTTTTGTACTAAGTTACCCCTTGTCTTAATCTCTTTGGATTTACAGAAATTCTCAAGGTCTTTTTCGCTGATTATTTCAAGTATGTCTCTTGGTTTGATGTTGTAGTCAAGCAAATAGTTGCTTTTGATCACAATTTCATCCTGAAGCTCAAATGCGTCTTTGATCTGGACATTGAATTTTGGCAATGTTTCATTCATCTCGATTAGCAGTTTTTCATAGCCGTCAATTGAAATACCCACTTTCTCGTCTCGCTCAACATCTTCGAAGTATCCAATAAGGTTTTTGATTTTCTCCTCAATAGTGACCCCTTTTAGAGCGGGAGATATTTTGAGTCCTTTGTTACATAAATCATTGACAAATTTCTTTTTCTCTGAAACATTTGTACCCTCTTTGTGAATATCGTTTATCAGGATGCCTGAAAAGGAAATCCCTTCTTTAATGATTTCTTTAATTTTTTGATTGAAAGGCATTCGCCAGTCGATGTTGTGTTTTTTACATACTAGATTTACGTGTGACTCTCGAAGAAGTCTCAGCACTCGTCTAAAGAATTTGTCTGCAACCTCCTTACCTCTTACTTTTCTAAGAACCCTAACAATTTCGTCGGCTACGTAAACCGCTCTGTTTTTCTTTGAATAGAATATTACCCCAATGTTCTTGAGACGATTGACTACCGTCTCAATGTCAAGCTTCCTGATAGGAACAATCATATGATTTATGAGCTTGATTTCTTCTTGGGAAAGTTCAAGATTTTGAGAGAGTGTCAATAGAATGGATTGCTCGTCTGTAGTGATTTTTGCGTCTTGATTGGCTTCCAAATCATTATAGTAGGCCGTTTTAATGCAGGCTAGGTAAGTTTTATAGTCCCTTTTTCTTTGTTCGTCTATTTCCGGGTACTCACTGTCAACTAACTTTTGAAAAACGGCTTGTTTTTTAACGAAATCCTTCAATTGATTCTCATAAAGACGAGCAAACCAGTCTTGTTTAATTATACAGTTACCATCTTTAATTATAATGTCTATCAATATGTCGAACTGGGAAGTTGTATTGACAAATTCTGTTTTTACATATTCTGCAAATTCATCTTCTACGAGAACAAAAACGTTGGCAACGTTAATGTTATCTTGTTCTTTCAATTCCTTACTTTTGTCGCTTAAAATATTGTCAATTTCTTTGGCGTTTTTGGGTTTGTCAGCAATGATGCCATCGATGATTTTGAGAAATGCGTTTTTCTCAAATGAATTGAGGCCGTCAAGTATTTTCTCCAGTTTCATAATAGTCCTCTCTTTTTACAAATATTAAAACTTCGGGGTTAGTTCTTGCATTATTACTTTTTCCGCCAGAGGCGGATCTTTGGAAAGGCATAGCCATACTGAATGTGTGCCTCGTATATCACATTATCTTTTGATTTCTTGTCCTTAACCACAATCCCGCTCAGCGGGATAATTATAATATTGCAAGACTTGACGCCATTTTATTATTCTTTTATAGTCATTTAGGATAAGAACCAAAATCTTTTTTAGGAGAATATTTATCTATAATTTCATAATAAATTCTAAATGCTTTTATTAATTCTTTATAGCACTTATCTAGGCTTTCGCTGAGTCTAATGAGCTTACTTTTAGGTGTATCACTTTCATTCCTTTTAAAAAAACATTCATGAATTCTATGTGTATAAGGATTTCTATAGTAGTCTCTTATATCTTTTTGATTATCATAGATTTGTTGCAATTTTACACACTGTTTCTTTAATCTTTTATTTTTTGTATTACACATTTTACCAATAATATCACGGTAACAAGTATTTTCAGGTTTTTTACCTAATTCAAATATAAGATTCATTTCATATCCTATATGATCCCAAAATGCCGAAAAATTATTAACAACATTAAGTCCCAAATGTATTGTTTCATTAACATTTCCTGACTTCTTCCATTTATCATTATGTGCCAAGAATGCAGCATAATCCATTATGAAATACAATATTGTTTGCTGTGAAATATTAAATGATATATGACCAAATATACTACTTTTAGTTGAAAACGACATTGGGCCCAAATCTCTTAACATATTTTGAAGATGGTATGAGTATCTTTCATGTGGTATTAAGTTATACATAATCTTCTACTTTTATTACTTCGATAGATACAAGACAACCTATAATACTAGTAATTTGCTCATTCATTATATTTAACTATGGTTTATATATTATCTTCATAACACCTTTTTGCCGCGAAAATGCGATATAATACTCCCCGGCGAATTATGACTTAAGTTTTTTTTTCCATGATGATAGCCCTTTGGGAATCCATCACTGCATGACCGGCTTGTTTTCCCAAACGTCCTTGTGCACCGGCAATTCCCGGACGGTCCGGATGTCATATCCGCCCTCCGGCAGATGCATTGTGAAGGAATGCCGGAATTTGACTCATTTAAGCAAATATCAATCTTTCTCCTTTTGGTTCTGGTATCGGGTCTCCAAACTCATTTGCCGTGTCTATCCATAGTTGAATCGCTTCTTTTACATTCTTCAATGCTTCATCTTGAGTCTTTCCATGTGCCATGCATCCTGAAAGTTCAGGCGCTTCCGCTATAAAAGCCTCATCTTCATTGCTCCAATAAATTATAATCTCATACTTGTACATTAATATTCTCCTCCAAGTTTATATTTTACAATTACACTTCTTACTTGTTTCACTTGATATGGTTTTGCTTTACTACTTTCTTCCTGAAGATTTATTTTATCTACTATTCCTTCCTTTCTAAATATATGATGGCTGCCTCTAACTCGTTCTTCAAAACCTAAGTTTTTTAATAAGTTACATAACTCATCAAAATTAATGTTTGCATCAGAAGTACCACTGATAATTCTAATTAATAGTTTTTCGTATCTACTCATTATTTTATCATCTTAATTATTGTAAATCATTTTATTCACATAACGACAGTGGCAAGCTGCTTATCATGATTTCACCTTATATATTTTTTTTATTGTATAAAATATATGAACTCTGATGCTATTCTTCGCCAATTGTTTCTAAGTTTGAATTATTCATAAAACTTCTCTGGTAGCCGCACACTTTAGTGTGCGCTCATAGGGGAATTACACCATATAGTAACGCAGGCTAAAGCCTGCGGCTACCGCAAAAGCGCAATTGCTCAATAATCATTAAAAACAGCCGAACAACATTATTTATGAATTAATCAAGCTAAGTCTGCTAAATCCTTTTTTCGATAGCGAAGAGCACCATGGAAGGCTAACGCATATCCGCCGATAATTATTCTGCATAATTCATAAAAGTTTTATTTGTTGATATATGTTATTGTTATTATTGGTATTATCACAAGGCTGTCATCCTGAACTTGTTTCAGGATCTGTTTTAGATGCTGAAATAAATTCAGCACGACAGAATTTGAATTTATGAATTAATCAGGTTATATACTCAACTTTGTTTTTGTTTAATAATTTTAACAGTTCTTTGAAGTCTGGCTGTATTTCCATGATATTGCCTTCGTAAATACTCCACAGTTGATATTCTTTCTTCCGGAGATTTGTTCAGCCAATAGGCTAAATCATCCAGAGTAACTCGGGATGAATTATCGCCTAATTTGCGTATTTTGACTACTTTTTTTATCATCTTTTAATCCTGATATATTTTTTTCAATACGCGTTTAACTTACCTGAATAGTTCATCCCGAGTACTCGGGACAAAGATCGCAAAGAACACAAAGAAATAATAAATAATTGTTATTATTTAAGATAGATAAGCTGTGTGTTGGTGTTGTCACCAACACACATGTCCTTCTATTTCACCCCGAGTACTCGGGGTGAGCTTTAGGGACCACTTCGTGATGCGCCTTCTTTGTTTTCTTTGCGGTTAAATTGCTGTATTTCGCATGTCATCACATCTAATTTATTTCATAAATCCCCCTTTGAAGAGGGAAATATTAACTCTAAATGTAACACTTTTTATACATTAATCAAACTGATTTTATACAGACGATTGATCATTCTTTTTTATAAGTGTCGTTACCGATTCAATATGAGCGGTGTGAGGAAACATATCGACCGGAACGATTTTTTCGATATGATACGTGTTTGAAAATAGTCTCAGGTCCCTGGCGAGCGCTGCTGGATTACACGACACGTACACTATTCTCGCTGCTTTGAGTTTTATTATTCTATCCACAGTCCTGGGGTCGAGTCCGCTGCGGGGAGGGTCGGCAATAATGACATCGGGTTTTCCGAATTTCTTGAATAACGCAGGGTGATATTTTATCAATGAACGGACTTTACCCTGAATAAAATGACAATTTGTGACATTATTCAATTCGGCATTCGCATGCGCCGCCTCCACAGCCCGGGGGTCGAGTTCCATTCCAACGATTGTGCCCCGAGTACTCGGGGAAAGATAAACGGGTATAGTCCCCGCACCGGAGAACAGGTCATATACTATTTCTTTTCCGTTAAACTTTCCTGCCTCTTTTACAATTTCATAGAGTTTTTCCACCTGTCGGGAATTTGTTTGAAAAAACGTTCCGCAGTCCACCCGGAATATATATTTCCCGATATTCTCCTGAATAAAATCTTTCCCGTAAACTTTCCTGACGTTTTCCCAGATTGCCGCCTGTGATTTACCCTGGTGTTCAGCATGGAAAAAAGCCGTAACTTCAGGAATTTCATCTCTCATTTTTTCCGCAAGCTCGTTAATAACGCGTTCTTCATCTTCGCTGCATTTGTTCGTAATCAGGTTCAAAAGCCTCTCTCCGGTCAGTTTCCCTTCACGGATAATCAGGAACCGCCAGAATCCTTTATGCCTTTGAATATTATACGCCGGCAGACCGCTCTTAACGGCGAATTCCCGTACAAACCGCACAATACGGTTACTAATGTCCGATTGAAGGAGGCATTCATCGATATTGATAACGGTGTCATACCGCCCCGGAAGATGAAGACCGAGACCCACCCCGAGCACTCGGGGCTGAATTTTTTTCTCCTTGTGGTTCCAAACTTTATCACTGAATGAAAATTCCATTTTATTGCGGTAAAAATAGATGTCGGGGGATGGGACAGTTTCACAAACAGGTATTTCCGTAAGCCCGCCGATGCGTTTGAGTGTTTCTTTTATCCACCGCTGTTTATGCCTGAGCTGCTCGCTGTATCGCATATTTTGTAACGAGCATCCCCCGCATATATCAAAATAATCACAGCGCGGTTCCTCGTACGCAGGTGAATTATCGATTAATTCCACAACGCGTCCTTCTGCATAATCCTTGCGATTTTTAAAAAGCTGAATCTTGACCCGCTGCCCCGGTAATCCTTTTTCGACAAATACAACTTTCCCGTTTAAACGTGCAACTCCCCTTCCGCCAACCGCAAGGTCGGTAATTAAAACTTCGTATACTTCATTAATTGAGCGTAACGAATTTTTGGATTTGTTTGACATTTTTATCAGCCAGAGGCTGATTCGCCTCGGCGAATTAATTTTCAGCGGTCAGAGTTCAGCTGTTAGCTTTTAGCTGGGGAATGAATAAAATTTGTAATTTATTTTCAAATCAGCGAGGTGAATCCCCCGAGTACTCGGGGGATCGCCGAGCGAAAATATAGGATTTACTAACCTGAAAAATTCTCTCGCAAAGCCGCAAAGCCGCAAAGAAAAAATAAATAATTGTTATTATTTAAGATAGAAATAAGTTGTCATTGTTAGCATCTAAAACTTTTTTATTTTATTCTAT
>Ga0114930_10002318_pt1 | contig 17226 bp, 17 predicted proteins | sample AnhtaG_FD_87300 | JGI IMG/M metagenome (GOLD analysis project Ga0114930, IMG submission 87300) | Deep subsurface microbial communities from Anholt, Denmark to uncover new lineages of life (NeLLi) - Anholt_01485 metaG | ecosystem: Environmental > Aquatic > Marine > Oceanic > Sediment | place... | reverse complement strand
TATCCGTTGAAGGAAGTTGCAGAAGCTCATAGATATATGGAAAAAGGACATGCAAGGGGAAAAGTAATAATAAAAATCTGAACGAATTAATCCCCAACCGAAGCAAAGTCCACTTCACCAGGGTTGACCTGTTCCGCTAGCATAGAAAATAGCAAAGTACAAGAGTGTTTACCTGGTAAAGTTTCTTGCGCAAGTCATAAAAACTGAAGCAGAGAGAAGAGGATATATGGACTTGGAAGAGGAATCACAATGGCTCTAGGTAATGAATTATGGTTAGTGTTAGCGTTAGTTCTGCCCTTGTTAGCTATTGCAGTGATTTTACTGCTAAGACAAAGAAAAGTAACATTAAGTAAGAATCTTCGCTGGGTTGTAATCATAATCACATTTGCTCTTTTCTCGATTTATTGGATTTGGAGTCTCTTCATCCGTTAATAGCAGTCATAGCCTACAGGAGAAAAATAGTAAAGTCTAAGCAGTAAGCGAATAGTTCAGCTAAGAAACCAGAGCTTAAATACCTCTACACTGCTCTTTAGTGATTTCTGGTTGGGAGATATCACCTCTTTTGTTGAGGGGATATTAGTTTTTACCTTCCCCACTCCCAACCAAGAACCCTCAGAAGAAAACTGGCAAAGTACACAGGATAGGATTTGTTCAGAACGTGAGGAAAACTGCGCCTGATGTAATCCATAGAACCCACTGAATCGCCCAAGTACGATATCTCGTGTGATCCAATATCGTAAACTCTCCTCCTCTCAATCTCCAAGATTGAAGACCAATATTGTAGAAAGCAAGGGCACCAAATATCGTGATGATCCCAAGCGCTATGAAAGCTCCGCTTAAGCCATTGAAAAAGGGAAACAGTTTAGATTTCGCCTCTCTCCTCTAGCGCCCTACGTAGTAAAAGATCAGACCAAAGACTTGAGTGCCCATAATCAAGAAATTGTAGATGATGTGATCAAGTGTCGGAGTACTATAGCTTCTCTCCACAATCCAGAAAGTTCTAATCATCAAGAGCAGAAGAAAAGACACAATGGGACACAGAAGAACCTGCAAGAAACCAGCAGTTCGAAAGCGCATGATCCCTCAATAAATCCTTCCCTCCGTTTGTATTTAAGAATTCCACATTTGAGATGATAACAACTCAAGAAGAAGAAAATGGTAAAGTCCACTTCACCAGGGAATTGAAACCCGCAGGGTGAATCTAACCGCTTTCTCAAACTTCCCATTCTTTTTACTAGGATTTAGTGTCACAATTCTGAAAAAAAGTATATGTATAATCAGGGCTGTGACACGGGCTATTCTACGTTTTTGATGGGTAGATGAATTTTGGAAAACCTTGATATGTTTCAATGTTTTTTTATACAATGGGAGTTAAATGAAGGTACCACTTTCAGCATCACTCTTGTTCATACTTATAGTTGGAATGTTAATTTTCACACCAATCATTAAACCAGTTAAGTCGGATGTTTGGATTGAAACCATTTACATACGGGAGGATGGAAGCATAGAACCTCTAGGAGCACCTGTTTCAACAGTGGACTATGTGACTTATACGTTAACAGACAACATTGTATGCGTGGGTCCAGATTATTCCAGTGTAATCATCATAGAAAGAAACAACACAGTGCTAGACGGCGCAGGTTACACGCTAAAAGGCACAGGAACTTACCACGGCGGAATAGAGTTTTACAACAGAAGCAACATAATAATTAAAAATACAGAACTCAAAGAGTTCTATTTTGGCGTTGGGTTCATGCATTCCCATAACATTACCGTTTGGGGAAACAACATAACAAACAGCTATTGTGGCGTTATAACTATTTATTCTTCATTCAATAGCATAATTGAAAACAATATAACAAACAATGGGGTTGACAATGGGTTTGGCATTTGGCTCTTAGACTCTCCAAAAAACAACATAACTGGAAACTACATAGTAGATAATGATAGAGGCATCGGTATTGGCTCTTCCAACAACTTAATTTATAACAATAGTTTTATCGACAACATAGACCATGTTTACACTTCGGGCACCGAGAATAATATTTGGGATGATGGTTATCCTTCTGGGGGCAACTTTTGGAGCAACTATACTGGTATAGACTCGTATAACGGACCTTACCAAAACCAGTCTGGTAGCGATGGTATATGGGATCATCCATACATAATTGATGAGAACAATAGAGATAATTTCCCTCTTGTAGATCCATGGGCACAAGCTCCAGTGGACCAACCTCCAAATTGTGTCATTCAACTTCAGAATGATGGCATTGAAATAGATGAGGTTGATGTTGGATTAGTCCCTGGATTCTTCGACATCTATGTTGGTGGATCCACTGATGACACGGGTATAGCACATGTTCGTTTTTCAGTTGATGAGGACCAAGATGGCGATGCAACAGAGGAATGGACTGAATGGTTCAACTGGATCATTTCCAGTGGAGACTGGGATGCCACCACAAAAAAGATGAGGTGGTCCTTTGATACCCTTGGAAAGAGAGAAATCTGGGCAGAGGTGAAAGACGAAGATAACCAGACTGATGGATGTTCAGCGAATATTCATGCTGTTGCTACACATGCTTCAGGCTTCGATCCAGAAGTGGACGGTTTCTCATTTCCAAATTGGAGATTAATGACTGAGAATGAACTCCGGGATTTTAGAAATGAGATTCAATTGTATATTGAAGGAATATTTTCATTCCCCCCTAAATTAGGGAATCTTTTTTATCATTACACTGCAGCAATGGGGCATTGCTATGGCATGGCAACTACCTCCATCATTTACTACAAAGACCACGAATCGAAGCCTGTTCAAAAGGATACTTTTGATATGTCCAAAGAAGAGGCATCATTAGACATTGCACGCAATCACGCAAAACTAGCGTCAGCTTTAGGGGCACTCATTAAGAGGGAACTTGAAGGCATGAACCTAGAAGAGGAGTATGAAAAAATAGCTTATAACCTAGGGAGAGACCAACCAGTTGTAATGTTGCTTAAGCCCGATGGTTTTGGTGGTAGACATGCAGTAGTAGTTTTCAAGGCTAAAGAGGTTTCAGAAGACATAAAATACGTATGGGTCTACGACAACGAGATTCCTGGCACTGCCATCAAATTCATCTTCGACCTTAGTAACAATCAAGTCAGTCAAACCGGGTACGGAATCTTAAATGCCATATATATCGAGGCTCCAAACCCCCCATATTGGCAGACTAAGCAAAACGCAAATGATTTCATCATGACCTCATGGACTAGTACGCCAGTTTTTGCCAACTGTCCAGTGAATATTACGATCATCGACGAGTTCAACAGGAGCATATCCGAAATGAGCAATGAAATCCCTGGCGCCACCTTTGAAAGCAGCAATCTGACTGATACTAAAATCTTTTGGCTTCCATCAAACCTGACATATACTGTCCACATGTATGCTACCGATTATGGCAACGTCACAATCGGTCGAATGTCTCCATCGGATAGTTATGTGGTAGCGTTCTCTGAGGTATTCTTCAACTTGACGTCAGAGACAGTAGCTCAGTTCGAGCTGGTTCCCCTAAACCCAAACTATACTTGTGAAGTAGATGAAGACGGTGATGGCACAGTTGACTATGGAGTTGCACCAGAGATCGAAACGATAAATCTTGAATACGATATAGGAATAACCCAAATAGTCCCTTCAACAACGGGTATAGGTCAAGGTTCTGATTTACTCGTAAATGTAACAATTATGAACTATGGAGCTTATCTTGAATCCTTCAACGTCACATTATATGCTAACGAGACTTCGGTAGCGTCACAAATCATTAACTTATCAAGTGGCAACTCAACAATTAGCACTTTTCTATGGAACACTGTTGACGTGACTAAAAGTAACTACACTTTAAGTGCATACATTGACACAATCATAGGCGAAACAGATCTCTATGACAATAATTTCACAGGCTGCTGGGTTGTCGTAACTTTACCAGGCGACATTGATGGTGATAGAGATGTTGATATATTTGACATTGTAGCGATCGCTGGCGCTTATGGATCTGAGGCAGGTGACCCTGAGTACAATCTAAACTACGACATTGACGGGGATGGGGACATTGACATCTTCGACATCGTAGCTGCAGCCACACACTATGGAGAAAGTTGGTAGCAGATAGAAGTTTCTTTCATCAATCTTTTATCCATCGTCAAAGCAAGTAGTCCTGAGCTTAATCTATAAGGAAAGCTATTTGAGTGTTAGTGTCCTTTTAAAAGTATACAAACCCAAATACTGAGGATGCTTGCCATGGACACTTGCGCCTGGGTTGTGGGTGACTTGAAAGAAGTTTTCAGTTTAGGGGGTATTGTTGATGTTGAGTGTGGTTGAAAGGCGGCTGGAATTGTTGAAGATGGAAGGAAACGGCTTCAACCAATCGGAGATAGTGAAGCATCTGAGCCAGAAATTTCAATGCTGCGACCGCACAGTTTACAGGGATTTTGAAAAGCGCGAAGAGTGGCAGCCCTTCCTCCAGCACCTAGACGGTCAAGGGAGATTGTTGATGAAAATCTTGAACCGATACGAACAAGTTTACAGGCATGCGGGTTTCCTGCTGCTACAAGCAAGCCAAGAGAACGCTAAGCTGGGCGCGTTGAGACTCATGTTGGACGCAAACAAGCAACTATGTGAAACTGCTGTAATCCCAGGTCTTCTCGGTCGTTTGAAATTATTGGAGGAGAAGGCTCGGAGGGGAGTGTTTGTGACGTGAAGGTGCAGGATTTGGATTGGAAGGTGAAACGTTTAGAGGAGAAGATGAAGGATGTTTCGATAAGTGGCACCACCCGAATTGATCCTACCTGTTTGACTGAGAGGGAGAGAACACTGTTCAACAAGGTTTGGGAGATACAAGATAAGTATGCGCCCTCAGTTCCCCCTGTTGATGTGCTGGCGGAGCACCATGAGTTATTCATTACAGCTTATCACTTGATTGTCAGACGGGCTGTTGACCTGTTTGTCACAGTGATGCCTGAGTCGCTTGGAGACAGCGAGGTTGAAGGATGGTACTTCAAGCTGCACTTCTACAATTTCATGGAGGATCTGAAGGACTGCTTGGGAAATGTGAGGAAGTGGTCTGAGGAAGACCGTGCAGGGTTTCTCAGGAACATGAAAAAATCTGATATGATGAATAGGGTTTTCAGGTTTCCCCGAGGCTGGAGTGAAGAAAGCAAGGCGAAAGCAGCGGGAGGTGGAAACGATGGGGTTTGAGTTGGAGATTCCTGCTGCGGAGCTTGTTGACGTGGATAGGCTAAAGGTGGATGGGGACAATCCTAATCGACTAGGAGCTAGGCAGCTTGAAGCCTTGAAAAAGAGCATCCAACGGTGGGGGTTCATTGTCCCCATCATAGCGAATAGGGAGTTGCTTGTGGCAGACGGTGAGCAACGCCTTACAGTGGCTAGAGAGTTGGGTATGAGGCAAGTCAGTGTCATACGCTTGCCCGTGGAGGATGTTGATCGTCGACTGCTAAGGCAGGTTTTGAATAAGCTACGTGGTGAACATGAGTTAATTGCGGATGCTTACGAGTTTCAGCGAATCATAAGCGCGGGGCATGAGGACGACCTCAAATACCTCCTTGACCTCAACGATTCTCAGTTGGAGCGTTACCTTGCGGAGATACGTGAACCTAAACCTGAAGACTATGAGATACCTGAGATAGACCGAGTGCAGACAGATATTAAGCGTGGTGACATCTACCAGCTTGGCGAACACAGGTTAATGTGCGGAGACTCTCTAGTCGATAGCAGTTCTCTACTTAATGGGGATGCACCTCAGCTGATTATCGCGGATCCACCGTACAACCTGAAGTTTTGTGGGCGTTCATGGCGTAGCCACACAATTTGGGAGCATTTTGACTATGATGATGTGTCAGATGAGGAGTATTCAACCTTCATCAACCGCTCCGTTGAGGTTTTTAAGAAACTGGCTCCTAAGCAAGGTGTTTACCTGAAGATTGATTGGAGACAATATCCTTTCTGGTATCTCTCCTTTCTACAGCAAGGGTTCAAGATTATTGTTTGCCTCGTGTGGGATAAAGAGGTAATTGGGTTAGGTGGACCTTATCGTCATCAATACGAGCTTGTAATCTACGCTAGCAATAATGGGCGTCCCAAATGGTTTGGACCATTGAACGCATCTGACGTTATTCAATACAAGAAACCAATACACAGTAAAGATGATGCTTTTCTACACCCGACACAAATGCCCATCGGCTTACCTACAGAGTTCATTAACAACTCATCCGGTCGCAACTACATAGTATTCGACCCTTTCGGTGGAAGCGGAACAACCCTCATAGCCTGCGAACAAACCAAGCGCAGGTGCAGGATGATGGAGATTGACCCCCGCTACTGCCAAGTAATCATAAATCGCTGGCAAGCGTATGCAAACGAAAAAGCTGTCAGACTTAACTGAATATATGCATTCCTTTTTCTTGGTTCTGATAATATCCCTTTTATAATGTATGCATGTTCCGCAAATCCTTTTAGTCTTTGAATACATCTTAAATAGGGAATACATTGCCTATTGATGAGCAAAAAAGGCGTCGAATTAAAGATATTCTGACAAAAAAGATTAGAGAAAAAATCGGTGATTTTTCAGAACAAGAAGATATGAATAAACCTTTCTACTTCAATCTATTCTCGAAAGAGATAGTGTTTACAGCCACTCTACTACATTCAATCTATACTTGGCTCGGTGGAAAATGGGAAGAGATTGCAGAGATTGTAGCAGTTGATAATTTCCAGAGAGTTGAAAGACGCTACAAGATTTTTGGTGAAATCAGCCCTAGAGAACAGGCATCCATAGATAGCATTCTAAAGGATTTGGAACAAAGGAAAAGTGAAACAAACATCGATTTAGTGAGAAGCGAACTCTATCAATCCTTTGATAGAAATGAGAAACTGAGAAAAGTCTCAGAAACTATAGATTTGTATATGGAAGATGATGGAGAGGAGTATTATGTGGAACTAAAAAGTGTAAAGCCAAATAAGAATGAAATGCGTGCCGCCAAGAGAGATTTGCTAGATATTTTAGCCATGCGGCAGAAAGCGAAAAGCCTTGAGAAAATTCATGTCTACCTTGCTTTGCCCTATAATCCATATTTCACAGGGTCTTATCGTCGCTGGACAGTGACAAAATTTTTCAAAGTTGGCGAAGACCTATTAGTAGGCAAGAACTTTTGGGATTTTATTGGAGGAGAAAATTCGTATGAAGAATTGCTGGGTATCTTTGAAGAAGTTGGTGATGAAGCTATGGGGCTGATTAAAAGTACAATAAGAAAATTGGAAAGAGGATGAAAAACTATTAAAGATTTTGTGTAATAACTGCAACTTTGATGGATTGACACCATGCATGAATGCATCTGTTATAACCACATGGAAGGAAAAAGATGGTGGTATAGATGAAAAGGAATTATGAAAATTTAGTTAAATCTGTAAATCACCTCCAAGTTTTGGACAATGTGTTTTCAGATAGATCCAATTTTACTGATGCAAGAGATTGGGATATTTACAAAGAGAATTATGATGCTCTTGGTTCAATCATTTCAAGCTCGGGCATAGAATTATTTAGACAGTTATATGACGAAAAAGGGCGTCAGATGATCCTTGCAGATATTCTCGAATACATTTTTCTAGGCAGAGGATATTATGCCATAACCTCGTCAAAAAGCGGGAAGGTGAGAAAAAGGAGAAAGGGAAAATTCATTGCAATGATATTGCATTTTGTCAACATGCTCATGAGTTACGAAACAATGACTGTTGATGCGAAGTTACGAAAAGCATTTCTTAGAAACTTGAAACAGAAGATCCCAGAAGTGGCGAAGGAGGGATTATTTGCTACCTTGCTCAAATTCAAAAAAACTGTCGGATTGCCACTAAACGAATCTAACGCTGGTAAAGAGCTCAATAAATACTTTGACAGATTCTTGCCAAAAACAGCTGGCGGGTTGTGGCATGAATTACTTGTTTATGTTTTTCTACTTAGACATGATCTTGGATTCATCGTACCATTATTGCTAACTCAGAGATTTCTAAGTGGATCAGGAGATGTTGTTCCTCCTGATTTCTTGCTTATCACAAAAGATAAGAACATCTATGGAATCGAGGTTGGTACTAAGAAGGAGATTCAATCAGGTTCCTTCTCGTTGAGTACGAACATCCCTACAGCAACCATTGACACAGAAAATTCGAGGTCATCAGATAGATGTCCAATCTGCAAAAGGTGGATACCATTTTGCGAAAAAGTCATTACGGATTTTTCTAATCTAGACAAAGAAATCTTACCAACTCGAAGAATAAGTTGTCTAGGAGAATGCAAGCTCTTTTCAGAGGAGGCTATTAGCAAGGGAAAATGCAAATACACGAAATATTCCAGAACAGAAGCCAAAACTTTGAACTATACTCATATCGAATATGCAGATGGATTGCACTATCATTATAGATGTGTCTTAAGAGCGCTTTCAGAAGGAAAGAGGAAAATTGTTATTAAGTCAAAAGACAAGACCGCCCTTAAGACACATTATCCATATTACTCTGGCCTAGAGATGTTATTCTGAAAGTCTGTGCAATTGACAAAGGACACTCGTATTCGTTCACAGAAATAGGTCAGTTTAACGTACTTGGTAAATCTAATTAGATGGCTCAGTGAACAAAGTAACCTGAGAGCAATGACTAAAGTAATAAAGGTGCAAGAAAGGAATTACAAGCGCCTCTTGAGGCTAATCCATGAGCTAGAGGATGTAAATAATGAGCGAGCAAGTTTTGACGATGCAATCACTCTATTAATAGACAGATATGAGAAACAACGAATAGAAAAATAAATAAGCATACTAAGTTACTAAGTAACTAGGTGGACATTGATATTGCGTGACTTCCTTACGCTTGAAAAAGCTGCCCAATGGGCTTCTGATTATGTTGGAAAAGAAGTTTCTAAAAGCAATATCTCCTATCTCATTCAATATGGTAGGATACGGAAATATGATGAATATGGTAATCTAAAAATCGATTCTAGCGGCTCTACAACAATATCACTTAATGAGCTAAAACAATACTATGACAGCAATAGAAGAGAAAGAGAATGGAGGCAATTCCTTGGGAAAGATATTAGCTGGAAGTTGAGCTTTGACAATATCAGAGAATCGCAAAGTACAAAACATGTTCATCGTTTGCATCCTTATAAAGGAAAATTCATTCCTCAATTAGTGGAGTATTTTCTTGATAATCACACAAATGATTTCAAACAGGTTGCGTCTTTTAAGAAAGGAGATGTAATTCTAGATCCATTTGTAGGTTCAGGTACTACGTTGGTCCAGTGTTTGGAGCTTGGGTTGCATTCAATTGGCATTGACATTTCCAAATTCAATTGCATGATAAGTCTGGCAAAAATCCAAAAGTACAATATTGCCAATCTGGAAAGGAGATTGCAAAAAGCTGCGAGTGCCACAGGAAAATTCAGCATGAAAAATCATGGGCGTGAATCCGCACGCGACCTTCACATTGATAGATTGATAAGTTCTCTAAACCAGAAGTACTATCCAAATCCAGATTTCAAGATTTTTCTAAGAGCAATACGTCAATATGACGCGGAAATCCAAAGCCACATAAACAAGCCTAATGGAGGTGTTGAGGGTAGTAAACAAGATGTAACTGACGATTTTTTCATACAACATCAAGACAAGTTTTCCATCATAGAAGAAAAAATTGAGAGCTTCACGAAACAAAATTCTACTTCTTTCCATTTTAGAATAACCCCTGAAAATATCAAAAGCATAGCGAACGAGTTTACGAAAAGATATTCCGAGATAGTGCTCCAGGAGCTTAACCGGCAACTGAGGGAAAAAATCAGGGAGGAACAGACGAAGTTTCTCGCTGTCAATGAAAAACAGCTTTCAAATACAACTTTTTTACCCATATGGTTTGCGAAGCGACAAAGAGCTGAAATGGGAAACTATTTAGAACAAATTCATCATCAAAGTGAAAATAATACTAAAAGACTGATGAAAATCATTCTTAGTAGAACAGCGAGGTCTTGTCGAGCCACTAAACACGTTGATCTAGCAACCTTGACAAAGCCTCAATCAGAACCCTATTACTGTAGAAAGCATTACAAGATTTGCAGACCTGTAAGTACAATTATTGGCCACCTCAGAAAATATACCGATGATACGATCAAGCGAATAGAAAAATTCTCCAGACTTAGAAAAGCTACCCATTGCGAAGTGATAAATGCTGATTCCAGAACCCTCGACATTCTTACTCACATCAAAGATAAAAACAGAGATTTCTACAAGCTTCTCGAGCGAAATAAAATAGACGGGATTTTCACGTCGCCACCATATGTTGGGAACATAGACTATCATGAGCAGCATGCATATTCCTATGAACTCTTTGACATTGAAAGAAAAGATACGCTAGAAATAGGCAGGAAATCAAACGGAACGAGCAAAAAGGCTCAGAGTGATTATATTAACGGCATTTCCAATGTGCTAGTAAATATGAAGAAATACTTGAAAGACACCGCAGACATTTTCATCGTAGCAAATGACAAGAGAAATCTATTCCCCGGAATAGCGAAAAGAAGTGACTTAAACATAGAAGAAGTCTTCAGAAGACCCGTGCTGAACCGCACCGAACGAGATAAGCAGCCCTATTCTGAATCCATCTTCCATATGAAACTTTAATATGCCCAATGAACAAAAACATATTCCAACAATGTCTCCCCGAAAAAGTCATGATGGTCATGTTCCCAGATGGCGTTACAAGAGCCACAGGAGAGAAGTAAAGGCCATACTCGAGGGTCCCTATAATTGTCCTAAATGTGGAAAAAAGGAATTGGGCATAGAGATAAACAGGGCTGATAAGATGGTCAAAGCAAAGTGTAATTGCGGACTTTCTAGAGATCTTATTTTTAAACCTCAATATCAACCTGTAGACTACTACGGAAAGATCATTGATCACTTCTATAATCGTGAATCTGTGCTTGCTGAAGATTGAAGTCTTATCTTCAATCAAAGATGCACGCTGCAATAAGAGGAAGCTCTGAAAGGTAAGCACGCGTGCGTGTGTGAGGGTGCGCCCTTTTTCCTGTGTCACATTACATATTTCACTATCTATAATGTTTTTGACAGGTAGGTCAGGGCAATAGCTTGAGGCCTGATCATTCAAACTGAACGTAAGCATACGTGATCTGAAATAATAGAGCTAGAACATAGGGGATACCCCACCGCGTCACTTTCTTATGTGACTCCGCCAATCTTCATCACGCCCAAGAATCTGCGACCACTTAAAACCTAAGTTCTCTTGCACTTCCAATCTGACTATGCCTGATTCCGTTATGGTGTAGAGTCTCAGCAGTTCACCCAGCCAATTGTGGACTGTAATCTCAAATGAAGCTCCAGTCAAAGTGTTCTTCGCATCCTTACCATAATGCCACGCTTTCACAATCCAATCACCACAATAGGGAACATCACCATAATTCAAATACGACGCTCTGAAACCAACCAGACACTCATACATCCTCAACAACCCCTCTCTGCCACTCTTGAAAGGGCGACGTGAACACCTTTGATGCACTTCCAAAGTCTTCGCATTCTCATGTGCCTTCGCAGTGAAGCCAAACCCATCATGTATAACCTTCAAAGTGTATTTCCTCATCTGTTTGGAGTAGCGCCAACTGGAATCTACAAACACCATACTATCCACAGGAGTCCAATAATGCGGGTTATGAACCGTAGTGTCAACATTCCAATCCAATGAATCAAAATAATTCCTAAACTGAACACTGAACCCCTCAGAGCCTCGTTCACCAGTACCTACGGGTGTTTTCTATGCTCAAGGAGTAAAAGCAAACGTGCTATTCTTTGACCGTAAACCAGGAAGCACCCAGCATTGGACTCAGAAATTATGGATTTACGATCTGCGAACCAACAAACACTTCACCCTTAAAACAAACCCCCTAACCTATATTGACTTAGAAGATTTTGTAAAATGCTACAACCCGGAAAATCGACTAGACAGAAAAGAAACTGATCGATTCAAAGCATTTACTTATGACGAATTAATGCAACGAGACAAGGTGAACCTAGACATATTCTGGTTGAGAGATGAGAGTCTGGAGGAAATGGAGAATCTTCCTGAGCCAGATGTGATTGCATCAGAGATTGTGGAGAATCTTGAATTTGCCTTAGACCAATTTAAAGGCATCTCAGAAGATCTGGAAGATTGATAGCCAATAAAGCACGCACCCATTTCCTATTTGAAAGTTAGAGTTGAATGGTGGAAAGTTTTACCCTGCATTCTTATGCAGAATTGAATCCTCAAATCGTGTAGCGTGCAGTTGAGAGAGTTAGGTTTAGAAGTGATCCATGGGCGACCGTAGGGTTGCCCTCCAATGCCGCGGAGTATTTCGGGCAAGTTGATTGTGAAGGTCAATGTTTTCTTAACGTAGTCGTGGGTTTTCCACATGTTGTGGAGTCGCTCATTTTCCCTATGTAAATATTCGAACTGCTTAGATAAGGGCAAGCCGCTGATGTTTCTCTTGAACTCATCTCTACGTTCTTCCTCCATCTTTCGCCACTGGTTAATCATCTTCCGTTCCCAATACGGTGCAACCTTCGCCATATCACGCTGCACCGTCTTCTCAGACACACCAAGCTTAGTAGCTATTTGAGGATAGGTCAAGCCTTCACTGTGCAACTGCCAAACCGTTTTTCGTCGGTTTCGTTCTCTCCAATATTGCTTTGAGGACTTGAAATATCGGTTGATTCGGCGATAATCTGGACCTTTCTTCCTTGACTTATTCCCTATTTTGTTCGAAACGCTACTGAAAAGCGAATTATCTTGACGCTGAAAACCGCTGAAAAAGCTTGTTTCCTGAAAAGAAGCACTTTCCAACTCTAAAAGTTGTCCAAGACTCCCTATCGCTTCCTTAGTTTGTGACATTTCTGGACTTTTTTCCATGGTATTTGCGCTAGTGTTTTCCATTACAGTGAGCCTCATGTGTTGGTTTTTGTCTGGTCAGTATGTTTTAAAGCACATCCTCCACGCACTCGGTTCTGACAATCGTTGGTGCAGTTGACGCGTGTACGTCGCAAGAGAGTTTAATGCTATTTATCCATTTAAATAGACAAACACCCATAAAATCCTTTGTTTACTGATATGTGAATCACAATTGGATTCATTTAATCTCTAGTCGAATCGAAACTCCGCAATTAGGACACTTGACCGTTTGAAGTGATTTCATTATCTCTTCAAATCGGGTTAGAGTTTTCTCTGCTCTCTTCAACTCAGCAATTATCTTTGAAAAGTAGTTTTCAACATTGTTAACATCGCCAACACCTTGATGCTTCAATTCAACTAAAAGATCATGGAAACCTTTCATAAACGAAGACGTCTCCCCAAGTTCTATGAAACCCTTAACCAAAGAAGATTCAAACTCTGGATTCAAACTCGAGCTTGGAAGCACCATTCTCACCGCCATTAAATCAAGCTTCTTTGCCATTTGTGGCGACTTCTCAACAAGCTCTTCGATGGTTTCCTTCGAAATAGGAATCTCACGAGGAAGCAAAGGCACAAGTTCTGGATGTTTAGCGAACCTTAACACATTGGAAAGAAAAGTGAAATAGATTGATAGGGTTGAAGACCAAGGGGATTTTAATATAGTTGATCGATCGAACATGTTGAGCAAGAACTGGGGAAAGAAATCATTTGCTATAGATAACGTTCTGAATACGAGTTGCAGATCATTATAATCGAAGCCAATGTTGTTCGCTCTTAAAGAATATAGAATTGGGTTGAAATTTGCTACGTATATCTTTCGTTCTTTCCCTCCTTTCCCTTTCCCCCGTTCTTTCCTCTTGAACACTAGAAACTTTGATCCATGTCTTCGTAATCTTTTTACTGCTTGGTTCACATTTTGGGGATTCTTGAAAATGGAAGGTGCAAGGGTATTTTGAATATGTGTTGCATATGTTTCTCTACCTAGAAAGGCTATGAATATCAGTCCGTCTGAACCACTGAGATTTCTGTTAATAGTCTTGAACTCATCCATTTTAACTTCCAATAGGTATCAGTCACTCCTTCGAATTGTAATCATTTGAGAAATCCAATTTCAAAATTCCTATTAGCGAATAGGTATATAATAATTGTGCAAGAGGTGTGCAAAAATAGTAAAATTCCATCAAAAACTTGATCGAAATAACAAGATCTACATTGTCCGACCATTACGGGAAATGGGACTAAAAGGAACAATAGAAATAATGCCTAATTCAAGAGCCGCCGTCATTTACAGATCTGGGACCAAGGTCGAAGATGTGCTGGAATCAATCCAACTAATAGCAAAAGATCTGGAACACCAAACTAAGCGAAAAAGTTGAGAGGCCCATGAACGCTACTGCTACATCAGCTGGTAATACCATTGAGAAGAAGCCTGATTCAGGGCTGAAACGTGGTGAGAAGCCTGTAAACACCCGCATCAAGCTGTTTACATGTGGTAACACCAAGCGATGCATGCAAAACAGAGAATCAGAGGAGATTGATCGTGCCTCAAAGTGAAAGATCCCTCATAATTAAAGAGTTTTTGCGATGGATAGAAGCGAAAACTAAGCAAGGTGGAGCGTCATATCAAGAATGTATAAGGCACATACAACTTGAGATTACTGAGATGGGTGCAGAAGAAAAAAGATGCAAAAAGTATGTACAGGACTGTGACAAGGCTGGTTTAATCAATACAAAAGGACTGAAGTTCAATATCACTGATAAAGGTGTAAACTGGTTGCAGAGAAAGGGGGCATAGATTCTATATATACAGATAAAAATTGGTTACAGAAAGGTTTCTTGAGTTCTCTATATACAGATTTACATACGTACACACTCTGAAAGCTGTTCTTTTGGATGTCAGTTGGTCCTAATTACTCCCGATGTTCTTCACAGAGAATTTGGAGAGATGGGCTTCGCAGAATGCGATTCTTAACCTTTTCGAGGAAGTCCTCAGTCGAGACGGTGTGATATAATGGGAAAAGCTGGTCAAGGGGATCGAACATTAAAACAGAGAGTTTCAGAGTCTTCAACACACGTTCGAACTCCTGTAGAGACGAGACCACACCAAACAGAGGCTCCTTTGGCCTATGCTGAAAAAGAGTTCGTCTATGCGCGTTACCGAGATCATGTTCTATACTATCGAAGCAATCCAGCAATTGTGAAACCTCAGGTTCGAGAGGCTGTTGGCTGGCTTGTCTACGATTGTTCAAATTACATCATAATATGTTGGGATAGAAGTGCTGATCCACCCACATTGAAAGGTGGAGATCCCAAAGCTTCAGGTCTTGTCATCATACGCTCAGACATAATCGAGTTGAAGGAGCTTAGAGGACTCTGCTAGCTGAACTTCAACCCTTTCTCAGAAACAATCTCCCATCTTGTTCTACGAAGAGGATAACATCTCCTACTTCTAGGTTGAATTTGCGACGTGCATCCGCTGGCACGGTGACCTGGCCCTTTGTACTGAGTTTGGCTGCTCCCAGAGTTTTCTCTACCATATTCCATTACCTGATGGTAATCATTGTAGGGAAAGCCTTATTTGTCTTACTCCCTGTAATGCTTACATGCAAGAAAAGTAGGAGCAAACGACCGTGACAATCACGATCAACAATCAACAGATCCGCAGACTCAACCACTTGACAATCGACGATCTCCAAAGCTTACCTGTACCCATTAGAATAGAGGACGACCACCTAATCATCGATCGCAGTCCAAGAGGATGGAAGCTTCGTCAGCCAGTAGAACTAAGTTTGAAGAAGGTCCTAGCGGTTGGGCAGAAAGGTCTCATTGCCTATATCCTAATGTCTTTCGCTTCCGAGAGACCAAGACTTATACCCTTTGTGTTTGACAATCAAAGCCTCATCAAGCTAGCTAAGCATTTTCTGCGGCACTGCAGTGGTAGCCCACAGAGCCTTTACGGCTACACAGGCACTATCCACAAATATTCCGCGTGGCTAGGTCACAGCCCAGACCTAATCATTCAAGACGTGAAGCCAGAAGGCAATATCCCAGACCCTCTAAGAGTCCAGAATCACGTGGGCTTTCTGGAAGATTGCATCGCTGCTCTGCAAGATGAGGCTTTAAGCCCAGGACGAGTCCACTGCTATGCCAAACACATCAGAACCTTCTATCGTGTCAATGGGGTCAAAATCGAGCTTAGTGGTACCCTTTCGAGGCGGGTCACCTACAGGGATAGAAGCCCAACACCTGAAGAACTTTCCAGAATACTGGATATAGCAGATCTCCGACAGAAAGCAATTGTATCCATGCTTGCCTTAGGAGCTTTCAGAGAAGGAACCCTCGCTCAACTGCAGTATCGCCACGTCCAGGAAGACCTTGAAGAAGGCGTCATTCCCATCCATGTACATGTAGAAGCAGAAATCACTAAAGGCAAATACGGAGACTATGATACCTTTCTGGGTGCTGAGGCATCTGAATATTTGAAGCTTTACATGGAGCTTCGAAAACGAGGTAGCCCAGACAAGAGAAATCCACCTGAAACACTCACAGCAGAATCTCCATTAATCAGAGATATGACAAGTCACACTCCGCGACCCATAGGATCCAAACAAATACGGAAAATCGTTCACCAACTCTATGTAAAAGCAGGTCTTCTCAAACTACCACGAGGACGCATGTACGAGCTAAGGGTTCACAGCCTCAGAAAATACTTCAAAACGCAGATGCTAGCCTTAGGAGTACAGCCTGACTACGTTGACTACATGATGGGCCACACATTAGACACCTATCACGACATCCAAATGAAAGGAATCGAGTTCCTCCGCAACATCTACTCCGCAAGCGGTCTATCAATCCGACCAAAAACCAAAGTCAGCAAGGTCGAAGCCTTAAAAGAAATTATACGAGCTTGGGGGCTCAACCCAGAGAAAATCCTAACAAGAGAAGCACTCACTCAAGAAGCAACGACAATACTCGGATACGAGAACCAAGAAAATAACCAACTCACAATCCTAAGTAAAGCCCTGAGAGACCTCATACGCCAAGAAACATCGAGCCAAATGCGCACTGTGGATGGCGGGCCCGACGGGAGTTGACCTGTTCCGCTTAGCTAGGGATTGTATTCTTCTCCATAACTATTAGCTATCATCACTAAGTCAAAGATATCTATAATTCCATAGGGTTCAGCTATGTCACAGTGTGGATTCCAG
>Ga0114930_10002317_pt1 | contig 17227 bp, 12 predicted proteins | sample AnhtaG_FD_87300 | JGI IMG/M metagenome (GOLD analysis project Ga0114930, IMG submission 87300) | Deep subsurface microbial communities from Anholt, Denmark to uncover new lineages of life (NeLLi) - Anholt_01485 metaG | ecosystem: Environmental > Aquatic > Marine > Oceanic > Sediment | place... | reverse complement strand
TTTGGCGGGTTAGAATTAAATGTATGTTCGGTAAAAAGTTCGTACATAACAAAAATTTCGAGTTCTTAATCGAAGCATTAGCTGCGGCAGCTTAAATGCTTACAAAAAGTGCGAAAGTTTACTTAATGAATGTCAGAGAAAAAGCAGGCGGTTGTCCTCTTATGAAAAAGTATCGTCGCATCATCTTGAAATAAGAATAGAGGAGTTTCAGAAAACCTCTACCGGAAAGATTAAACGAGAAGTTTATATGAAGATATGATAAGTTAATATCGTGGATACAGCGCCTTAAAAAATATTCCCGGAAATTTCTTGAATTAAAGTCTTTTAGGCGTTTGAATTGTAGAAGTATAAAAGTAAAGTTTCATATCAATTCATCCTTTTTAGGAGGTTTTGCAATGCAAGTTTCTATTTCCCGTCGTAAGTTTTTGAAAACGGCTGCGGCCGGCAGCGCCGTCCTGGCAATGTCGGCCAGAAGTTACTCCCGCGTCCCCGGTGCCAACGACCGGATATCAATTGGGGTCATAGGCTGTGGCGGTCGTGGTCTTGGTGCCCATATGCCCGGTGTGCACAAGCACGCCGAGAGCGAGAACATTGAAATCACAGCCGTGAGCGACCCCTGGCGGCTTAGGCGTGAGGCTGCCGCGGCCAAGGCCAAAGAATGGTACGGACGCAGCGCACGGCAGTTCTCATCATACCGCGACCTGGTGGCCCTGAAGGATGTGGATGCTGTTATGATAGCCTCGTGTGACCATCAACACACCACACACCTCAAAGCTGCCGCCGAGGCAGGTAAAGATGCCTATTGCGAAAAGCCGCTGGCGAGGAGGCTTGACAGACTACGGGATGCCTGCGATGCCGTTAAGAAGGCCAAAATCGTCGTTCAGATTGGAACGCAGTTACGCAGCTATCCCACCTTTACCGGGTGCCGGGAGCTTTATAAGACCGGTATCCTCGGCACGGTTGGGCGTATCGAGCAGTGCCGGAACAACGAGCGGCCCTACTGGTATGGGTACGTTAAGGACGTCAAGGCCGAGGACGTGGACTGGAAGGAATTCCTGATGGATACTCCTTACCAAAAGTTCGATCCGGTGTTGTATTCGGGCTGGTATGGTTACAGGCTGTTTTCCGATGGGCCGATTCCGGGGTACGCCAGCCACTTCATCGACCTTGTGCACTATATTACCGGTGCGAAGTTCCCCAAGAGCTGTGTCTGTTTGGGCGGCACTTTTACCTGGAAGGATGAGCACAACTTTACTTGCCCCGACCACGTTCAGGCTTTGTGGATTTACCCGGAGGGATTTATGGTCAGCTACTCGACGAACTGCGGCAACGGCAGCGGAAACAGCTTCAAAATCTTCGGCGACCAGGGTGTAATGGATATGGTCAACTGGAATGCGCCGTTCCTGACTGCCGAAGGTGGAGGTAAGAGGAGAGGCCAGATACGCGGCAAGAATCCCGTTAAAGAGGTCCCGCGGCCGGACCACTACCTCGATTGGCTTCAGTGTCTGCGGAGCCGAAAGACACCCAATGCCTCCATTGATGCCGGTTATCAGCACGCGGTGGCCTGTATCATGGCAATGCAGTCGTATGACACCGGACGCCGAACGATATACGACGCCGAGAGCCGTGAAATTCGTGAAGGGTAGGGCACGCGAGACGTTGTTGTTTTGAGGAATATGTATAACGAGTAAAATGAGTAAGGAGAAGATACATGAACTCTTTTGAGAAGTTGACCCGCCGAAGATTTTTGGACAGGACTTTGAAACTTGGTGCTGCGGGTCTGGCGGCGTCCTGTGCATCGGCGTCACGTACACAAGCCAATATGGGGTCTGTGACCGACGGTCCCTGGCAGATTGGCTGCTATACGCGTCCCTGGGCCAATTACGATTACAGGGTGGCGCTTGATGCCATCGCCGAGGCTGGTTTTAAGTATGCCGGTCTGATGACGACCAAGTCCAAGACCCGGCTGGTAATTTCGGTCTTCACCACGCTTGAAGAGGCAGAGCAGGTCGGTCAGGAAGTGAAGAATCGCGGCCTGAAGATTCCGTCGGTATATGGCGGTGACATTCTGGTGGCCAGGTCGCTGGAGGCGGGCATCGAGGGTCTGAAGAAACTCATCGACAACTGCGCCACCTGTGGTGCCAAGAACCTGCTAATGGGGGGGACAGGCAATGAGAAGATTTATAAGGCGTATTACAAGGCGATTGCCGAATGCTGTGATTATGCGGAAGAGAAAGGCGTCGGTATCAGCATCAAGCCGCACGGCGGTCTCAATGCTACCGGTCCACAGTGTCGCAGGACCATTGAAATGGTCGGCCACAGGAATTTCCGCATCTGGTACGATCCGGGCAATATCTTTTTTTATTCGAACGGTGAACTCGACCCGGTTGATGATGCGGCTACTGTTGATGGTCTTGTGACTGGTATGTGCGTCAAGGATTACAGGCACCCGAAGAATGTCTCGGTAACTCCGGGGACAGGACAGGTGGATTTTACTGCGGTTCTTGCACGCCTTAAGAAGGGCGGCTTCACACACGGCCCGCTCGTCGTAGAATGCCTCCAGCCGGGAGACCTGAAGGAAACACTCGCGGAGGCCAGAAAAGTCCGGTTGTTTTTAGAAGGACTGACCGGTCAGAAGGCATCGTCTTCACGCAAGAGGTCTGTTAGCGATTCTGAGCTGACCGCGGGTCTGGCAGTTATTGACATCACGCCGCCGATTCCTTATCGCATGAGTGGATATTTTCGCGAACGGCTGAGCACCGGCACATCAAACCCGCTCTGCGCCAAGGCCATTGTCCTTCGCCAAGGTGACGAACGTGCAGCTCTGGTCTTCTGTGACATCATCGGTCTGTCGCTCGATGTTTCTTCGCGTGTCCGCCGGCAGGTCGCCAAACAGTCTGGCATACCGGCCGCGAATATTCTTATAGCCGCCACGCATAGTCACACCGGACCGCTTTACTTTGGTGCCCTGAGGAAATACTTCCATGACCTGGCAGTGGCTAAGCACGGCAGCGACCCATACGAGAAGGTAGATTACTCGTCTGAACTGGTTGCGAAAATCGTCAAGGTAATAACGCAAGCCAATGCGGCAGCGAAGCCTATTCGGCTTAAGGCGGGGGTGGCCAAGCAACAGGACCTTTCGTTCAATCGGCGGTTCCACATGAAAAACGGAACCGTCCGATTTAATCCCGGCATTCTGAACCCTGATATCGTCCGTGTCGCAGGCCCAATCGACCCCGAGGTTGGGATTGTGTTTTTCGACGAGGCCGACAACGGCAGTGCAGCCGCAGCGCTTGTGAACTTCACCCTTCACCTCGACACCGTCGGTGGAACAATGTATGCAGCCGACTATCCTTATTATCTGGAGCGAGCGCTCCGCGAGACGTATGGCGACAAGTTCGTTCTGCTGTTCGGCACAGGTACATGCGGTGACATCAACCACATTGATGTTACGAAGAAGGAGCGATTGAAGACGGACTTTATCGGAAAAACTTTAGCCAAAACGGTAAGTGCGAAAGCGGGATCTTTGGAGACTATAGCCGAGCCTGCACTTGTGGTACGAAGCGAAATCGTACAAGTACCACTTCAGCGTTATGGGCCGGAGAAGGTTGCCTGGGCTCGTGAGAGCATCAAGAAGGTTGGTACAAGAGAGCTGTCGTTCCTCGAACAGGTCGAGGCGTATAAGATATTGGCGCTCGAGATGCGCCCCGGCGGGACGATTGGACTTGAGGTCCAGGTCTTTAGGCTGAGCAGTGACGTGGCCGTGGTCGGACTGCCAGGAGAAGTGTTTGTTGATTTGGGTCTTGCTATTAAGCGCGCCAGCCCGTTTCCAACTACGCTGGTCATTGAACTGTGCCAGGATGCCCCCGGTTATATTCCAACAAGGAAGGCATTCGCCGAAGGCAGTTATGAGACGGTCAACTCGCGGATTGCTTCTGGAGGTGGTGAAATGATGGTCAAAGCGGCGGTGCGGCTCTTGAAGGAACTTGGAAAATCATAAGAACATAGTACTAATGTATAATAGTAATACTTTAGTCCTGGCACGCTGGAATTACAATTGCATATCCGCTCCTGATGGTTACAATGGAGCGGGGCTATCCTATTGGTCTTTGCAAAACAGATGAAACAAAAAATTTACAGAAGAGGCAGGCTTTACCGGCAAGACCACCCCCAAACAAGTTTGAGGGTGCCACCCTGTATTCCATTAAAAACGCAAAGCTCAATAATATATCAGGACGGAGACTCGAAAGATAATCGAACAAACACATAAGAGCAATAGCTTCTTATGACGTATTCCCTTACGAAAGGAGGACTACAAAATGTCGGAAAAATGCAAAACTTCAGTTGTAAATAATGACCCGGAGCGGATTACTCGTCGTGGGTTCATCGCCGGGGCTGGCGCGGCTGCTCTGTCGTTTACGGTGGTCAAATCCAAACTTGTCCGGGGATACGCTGCCAATTCAAAGATTGACCTGGGAATAATAGGCTGTGGCGGTCGGGGGACCTGGATAACCGGTCTATTTAAAGAGCATGGCGGGTACAATATCGTTGCAGTTTCAGATTATTTCCAGGACAGGATTGATAATTGCGGCGGGAAATTCGATGTTCCACAGTCCCGAAGATACAGCGGTCTGTCCGGTTACCGTAAGCTCATTGAAAAGGTGGACGCAGTGGCGATTGAGAGTCCGCCTTATTTCCATCCGGAGCAAGCCGCTGCGGCGGTGGATGCCGGTAAGCACGTATATGTTGCCAAGCCAATCGCGGTGGATGTGCCGGGCTGCAAAAGTATAGGCAAAAGTGGCAGGAAGGCGACGAATAAGAGGCTATGCTTCCTTGTAGATTTTCAGACGCGTCCTGATGAGTTCTACATTGAAGCTCTTAAGCGTGTTCGAGATGGTGCTTTGGGAGAGTTTGTTTTTGGTGAAGCAATTTACCACGCGGGTTGTCCATTCAAGCGTATGTACAAGACCTGGCAGGACGATGCAGAGAATTCTGAGAATCGTTTACGGGCATGGGGGCTGGACAGGATACTATCCGGTGACATTATTACCGAGCAAAATATTCACACACTCGACGTGATGAGCTGGATTATGGACGCCGAGCCTGTTTATGCAGTAGGGACGTGCGGGCGGACGGTTCGACCCGTCGGGACCTGCAACGACCACTTCGTGCTTCTCTTTGAGTATCCGAACAAAGTGGGTATTACGTTCAGCTCAAAGCAGATCGAGGGTCACGGCACTCAGCCTTCGGGCATTAGGAATCGTATGTTTGGCTCTAAAGGCGTGCTCGAAACGGAATACGGTGGACAGGTGATTATTCGAGGTGAGAACTTTTATCGCGGCGGCAAAAGCCCCGGCATTTATCAGGAAGGCGCGGTTACCAACATTGCAACTTTCCATAAGGATATTACCGATGGAAATTTCGATAATCCGACCGTTGCGTCGAGTGTCAGGAGCAATCTTGTAACAATCCTTGGCCGAACCGCTGCCTATACAGGCCGCAAGGTAACCTGGAAGCGGTTTATCAGGAGCCAAGAGAAACTTGACGCTAACCTTAAAGGTTTGAAAGCATAAGTTTAAGCTCTACAAGAGCGAAGTTCTCAGAAAGCCTGTAGGGTGGGCTTTAGCCCACCAAATGGAATTAAGGGACAACATCTCGGTGGGGCAAGCCCCACCCTACCAGTTAAATGAAAGGATGGATTATGAAATCGAGATTTCAATTTGCAACTTTAGTGCTGGTTCTTATTGCGACGCAGATTGCTATAGGGACGCCGTTAGACGATTATATTAAGGCGCCGGATGCAAACTACCGTTACAGTGTCGTAAACACAGTTGCAGGTGTAGGTTACACCGCCTATGTGCTGGATATGACCTCACAATCGTGGCGAAATAAGGATGAGGTGGACAGGACACTCTGGAGGCATTGGCTGACAATAGTCAAACCCGACAGGGCGACTTCCAATAAAGCACTGCTCTGGATAACGGGCGGCAGTAACGATAGCTCTGCCCCGACGAAAGCGGAATCAATGGTGGCCGGCGTTGCTGTTCTTACCAACACGGTTGTTGCAGAACTGAGAATGGTTCCGAACCAGCCTTTGAATTTCCCTGACGGCGGCAGGCCTCGATCTGAAGATGCGATTATCGCTTACACCTTCGATAAATATATGAGCACCGGCGATAGTACGTGGCCGCTGCTGCTGCCAATGACCAAAAGTGCCGTCCGCGCGATGGATACGATTCATAGCCATATCTTATCCGTCAGCAAAGGGAAGCTCGATATCAATGAGTTTGTGGTTTCCGGAGGTTCCAAGCGCGGCTGGACTACCTGGCTGACCGCCGCCGTCGATAAGCGGGTCATCGCGATTATCCCGGCGGTCATCGACGTGCTGAATATGGGTGAGTCGATGAAGCACCATTTCAGCGCTTATGGCTTTTATTCGGATGCTATCGAGGATTACGTGGAAATGAAGGTTTTCGAGAGGCTCGATACGCCCAGGGGCCAGACGCTGAGAAAATTTATCGACCCTTATGAGTATCGCAGCCGTTATACAATGCCGAAGTTTCTGGTCAATTCGAGCGGCGACCAGTTCTTTGTTTCGGATTCGGCGCAGTTTTATTTTCACGATTTGCCGGGGCCAAAATACCTTCGATATATTCCGAATACAGACCACGGTCTTAACATGGATGCTGTGGGGAGTCTGTCGGCGTTTTACGGGGCCATACTGAAAGGTTCGCCGCTGCCGAAGTTTAGCTGGAAAGTCAGAGATGATAATGCGATAGAGGTGAGTACAAAGACAGCGCCGACGGCTGTAAAATTGTGGCAGGCGACGAATGAGAATACACGTGACTTTCGGCTTGAGACTATCGGGGCGGTCTGGGAAAGTACAGATTTTGGTGCCGGCAACAGGAGGACATATGTAGCTAAGGTTGCCAAGCCGAAGAAAGGCTGGACTGCCTTTTTCGTCGAGCTGAGTTACGATAGCGGCGGTCCAATTCCTTACAAATTCACAACCGAAGTCCACGTCGTTCCGGAGACGCTGCCCTTCGCCAAATAACGGTTGGCCTGCCCACCGCACCGACTCACGTCGGAAGACGCGGGGGCCTGGGAAATACCGATTAGAGTTGTTTCGAAATTGGGTTTGTTTGGGTTTGTTTTTTTGGAGCCTGAAGGCGGTTTCATTATCATAATCCTTTTGTGAAAAAGCGTTTGCGTTCATTTTGGCCATTTCGGAAATTGGGTTTGAATTGGGTTTGTTTTTTCGGACTACGAAATCATCGTTTTTTCTGTAATCCTTTGTTATAAATGAGTTTACATTCATTTTGGCTTTTCGGACATTGGGTTTGATTGGGTTTGAATTGGGTTTGTTTTCACCAAGTGTCCAATTGGATTTATTTTCATAATCAGTTGTATTATATGGATTTACATTCATTTGACTTTTTTGGAAATTGGGTTTGTTTTGCATAAAAAGTAGGTGATTTGTAGAGGGTTCTCGACAGATGTAGAGGGCGGAGGGAGGATCCGGCAGAAAAGCAAGTGAGCATACACCGGGGACAAGCTGGATAAAATTTGGGGTTCGGTGGCCATGAGGAGATCATCCTGATTTACTATTTACTATTGATTATTGACTATTTACCGTTCACGAATCTGGGCTGGCTGGCTCTAAGTCCTTGCTGCGCTGCAGCTTACGACATGCAAACTGAAATGTCATCTTCGCCTACTGGCGGTTTATGTTTGCCTACCAGCTAACATTTGCGTATTATAACATAATATCAAACAGTATTCAACAAAAAAAAATAAAAATCTCCAAGACTCGGCACTGTATGCTAGTTAGTATTGCGTATAGCGTATTGTGTGGATTTTAGCGTATAATATGTTTGGCCAGCCGCCGTTTTTGGTTGTGTTTGTTTTGTAATGCCGGGACCGACAGACGGGAAAATTGTGTAATTTTAGATATTGAGATTAAAGGAGGTATTATGAAGGTCAAAAGAACTGTTATATTTGTGATGATTATCTGCCTTGGGGTCGGGATTCTCACGAGCTATGGCCGGAAAGAGGGCGAGGGTGCGGCTTCAAAACCTTCGGATGAGAAGGTGTTATATGCCGAGCTGACGCCGCAGGAGTTTCGTGAGCGGATTGCGTCTGCGCCGATTGCGTACCTGCCGTTAGGGACATTAGAGTGGCACGGGGAGCACCTGCCGATAGGCTCGGACGGATTGCAGTCTTACGGTTTTTTTATTCAACTTGCGCAGCGAGCCGGGGGTATTGTGCTGCCGATGCTGTTTTTGGGGCCGGACCGGATGGAGGAGGTGGACGGAAAAGAGCTTTACGGGATGGATACTCTCGGCGAGGGTATGACGGAGGAGAGGCGCTATAAGAATCAGCAGCTTGCGGGCAGCGCGTACTGGGTGCCGGAGGAGACTTTCAGGACGATTATCGAGGCGACGCTCAAGCAGCTTAAGCGGGCGGGCTTTCGTATCGTGGTTGCTCACGGGCACGGGCCTTCGACGAATTTCTTTAACAGGAACGCAAAGGAGTGGAAGGAGAAGTTCGGCCTTGAGACGTTTGTCTGCTGGGGCAGTAAGTACGACCGGCAGGGGATGGGTATCCAGGTGGACCACGCGGCGATGAATGAGACTTCGCTTGTGATGGCGTTAAGGCCGGAATTAGTGCAGATGGAGAGATTGTCAAAAGACCGCTGGCCGGTTGGCGTCAGCGGCAGGGACCCGCGCAAATTTGCCAGCGCTAAATTAGGCCATAAGATTATTGAGCTGCAGACAGAGCGAATGGCGAAAATATTGCGAAACGCTTTGACAAAATTAGATATATAGAAACTGTTTCAAAACTCAATTTCCGCTACGAACGGCTGCAAAGCCCGATGCCTGCGTTGTCGGTGAAAAAACGTTCTCAACGTGTAGCAAACCACGCCTCCGAGCATTTTTGGCCGTCTTGGCCTCGAACTTTTCACTCGGCCTCATAACGCCCCGGTTATTCGGATAAGCTCTTAATCACAAACTTGTGCCTGCGAATGCGGGTATCCGCAAACATTTCCAAAAATGCTGCCTTTAGGCTGTCGACCGATAAGCGTCAATCCCTAAGATTTCAAAATGCTACTTATAGTCTCGTAGACTGTGCCTACACCCTGATCAATAATACCAACACCTATGAAGAATGACATAAATAGCGAAGTCGGTTTCAACATACGGAGAATTCGCGAAAAACGCGGTCTCTCACAGGAGAAGCTTGCTGCTTTAGCTAACCTTCACAGGGCTTATATTGGCCAAATCGAACGCGGAGAGAAAAATATTGGTCTGAAAAACCTTGAAAAAATCGCGAAAGCTTTAGAGGTTCCTGTCCGCTTTTTAGTAGATGTTTCTGAGTTCCCCAATTAGACTAATATGTGTCAGCAAATTTTAGTAATAACCGTTTGGTCCATTAACCAAGAATATGACTTGTCCAAAATTGACTTTGTCATATAATTATGTACTGTTAACGAAAGGGCCAACGTAGCTAACCTCGACAGTTTGATCGGAGTTATTGCTAATTGTGTAATCCTGAGAGCGGAGGAATTTTTATGAAATTAGAAATAATAACAAATCCATCGTCTGATGTTTTTCTTGATCTGGTCCGGACATCGCAAGAACAACTTCTGGCAAGCCCTTTTATTAAAGCAAATGTCGCTAAAATGATATTGGACAATAAGCCGACGGATTCAAATATATCCTTGATGACAAATTTTAAACTTACGAACTTTTACAGAAAATCATCTGACTTAACGGCTCTCAAGTATTTCATCGACAAACAGATGGAAGTCCGGAACTATCCAACTCTACATGCAAAAACGTATATTTTCGATTCGGAGAGGGCTATCGTAACATCAGCAAATTTGACTTTGGGTGGTCTGCAAAATAACTATGAGTGCGGCGTTCTAATACATGATTCAAACACGGTGAGCAAACTCAAATCTGACTTTCTACAAATCTTTTCGGATAAAGAAAAGGTGTCGGTTGTTACGGAGGAAATTATTTCCACAACCGAAGGAATTCTTTCCAAAGTGCCAAAAGAAAAAAGAATCAAATTTGAAAAATCTGAGAAGGATTTATTTCCTAAAGTTGCTTATGAGCCGGAAGATGATCTGTATGAGGGCGGTGTTGCAACAATCGCAAATACGTTGTCCGCCTGGAGGCTTGATACATTTAATGTTGTTTCGAAAATACAGACTAATATTTTTAAACTTGATCAGGTATATGCTTATAAACAACAACTGCAAGAATTGCACCCGGAGAATCGTAATATTGAGGCTAAGATAAGACAGCAACTACAAGAACTAAGGGATTTGGGCTTGATAGAGTTTCTTGGCGGAGGTGTTTATCGCAAGCTCTGGAAAGACGTATAGATATGCGAAAATGACATATAAATAAGCCGAAGGTAAAAAAAATGCTTTTTAAAAAGATTGCTACCTTTAGGCTGTCGACACAAAATCCATTCCATATACGATCCTGACAAAAACTAAAGACAGATTCCAAGGAAACTGTTTGTCGAAAAGTCAGGATTCGTGGTTAAAAGATTTGAGCCCAATTTATTCGATGGGATTATTGATGTCCCGGAAATACCATTAGAATGGAATACGGTCTGGTCGTTTCCGGAGCGTGGGAATTGGGCGACTCATAATCCGAAGTATCGAGGTAATTTTGCGCCGCAAATTCCGCGTAATCTTATCGAGATGTACACGGAGAAAGGTGATTCTATTCTCGACCCGATGGTCGGGGCCGGTACAACACTTATAGAGGCGAAACTTTTAGTAAGGAATGCATTAGGGCTCGATATAAATCCGGAAGCGGTTGAACTAACTAAAGCAGCGCTGCAATTCAAACATCATCCAACAAGTGAGCAGAAGGTAAAGGTTGGAGATGCGCGTGATTTGTCTTTCATAAAAGATGATTCGTTTGATTTGGTTATAACTCATCCGCCTTATATGAATATAATAAAATACTCTGATGGGAAAATACCGGAAGATTTATCGAACATCGGCAGTTTGCCGAAATTCTGCGATGAGATAGAGGTAATCGCCAAAGAGTTATTCCGTGTTCTTAAGCCGGATAAATATTGTGCGATACTGATTGGCGATACCCGTAAAGGAAAGCACTATGTTCCGCTTTCCTTTCACGTTATGCAGCGCTTTTTGAAGGTTGGATTTGTGCTGAAAGAAGACATTATTAAAGTTCAGCACCATTGCACATCCACCGAACGCTGGCGACCCAAAGCCAGGCGCGATAAGTTTTATCTTATAATGCACGAGCATTTGTTTGTGTTTCGCAAGGCGAAGGTGGGGGAGGAGCTTTCACGGCTGAGATACAGCCGTGTAGTTGATTAGAGATTAGAGATTAGAGATTAGAGATTGGAGATTAGAGATTAGTGATTAGAGATTAGTATTTGGTATTTAGTTTTTTTTCAAATTAACCTGCCTGATATTTATTCCTTTGCTTAGTTCGTATAATCTGTGTTAATCTGTGGCTCAAGTTACTGTCCAGGCGTGAATGCAGTGGCGATGGAAATCGCGAAAGCGGAGTCGAAAAGTTATGGAAGAAAACGCAGAACAAATCAACGAGATAACAATCAAAAAACCGCCTGTGGGTCTTGCGGTTTTTGCGCTGGTCGGGCCGTCAATGGTCTGGGCGGCTGAGTATATCGGCTCGGGCGAGGTCATCTTGGCTACACGCACCGGGGCCATCTTAGGGACGACCGTACTGTGGGCTATTGTCATAGGTATATTCCTGAAGTTCTGGATAGGTATGAGCGGGGCCCGCTATACCGTGTGCACGGGCGAGGGAATGATAGATATGTTCGAGAGGATAGGGCCTTTTCACTTAGTGGTCTGGGTCGTGCTGGTCATACAATTTCTCTGTGCGATATTCTCCATCGGTGCGGTCGCTACGGCGGCGGGTATTTTTGTGAGCAGTATCGTCCCTATCAACACAAAATTAGCCGTATGCTTAGTTACCATCTTCGCCGTGGCAGTCGCCTGGTCGGGTGCATTCGACGTCTTAAAAATCGTGATGAGCATTTTCGTCCTCGTTATTGTTCTGGGCGTCATATACGTCGCCGTACACGTCTTTCCGGGATTTGGCGAATTATTAGGCAGTCTTAGCTTCGGCATCCCTGAGGTCCCACAATGGGCGGCGTCGATGGAGAAGGTCAGTGACAATCCGTGGAAAGAGATTCTTCCGCTGTTGGGCTGGGGCGCCGGGGGCTTTGCCAGCCAAGTGTGGTACACATACTGGGTGTTAGGCGCCGGGTATGGTGCAGCGGCGGGTAGAGGGTACGGCAGGCCTGCTGATGTTTCGAGCCTGCGGAGGATGAGCCTTGATGCGGCGGAAAAGATCAAAGGCTGGTGCCGGGTGCTCTATGTCGATTCTTCTCTGGCGATGGTTATAGGAATCGTAGTTACGGGGGCGTTCTTCATCGCCGGGGCGGGTATCCTGAGACCGGCCGAAATAGCACCCGAAGGTCCGCAGGTTGCTATCGAGCTATCGAATCTTTTCTCATCGAGATGGGGCCCTGTGGGCGGCTTTCTGTTTATATTAGCCGGGGCCACTGCGTTGATTTCGACGAACACCGGCCAGTTGGCGGGCTGGCCAAGACTATTGGCGGATTCTTTTAGAATCTGCATACCGGGCGTTACGAAGCGGTACTCCTGGAAGACGCAGTTCAGGTTTTTCCTGCTGTTCTTTTTGTGTGCGAATATGGTCATCGTCTTTTTCTTCGAGAAAAGTCCCGTGGTTCTGGTCAAGATATCGGCGATATTTGAGGGCCTGCTCCTGACGCCACTGCAGGCGATCCTGGTGGCGGTTGGGCTTTTTGTGGTGATGCCCAAATTACTTAGTGCCGAGGCGGCCCGGGTGCTTAAGCCGAACCGGATATTCGCCGTTGGATTGATTATCGCCTTTTTGGTGTTCGGCTATTTCTGCGTTTTCCAGATTCCGAGTGTCTTGTTGCAACGGTAACTTTGGCTTGTTTGATACGGGAGTCGTTTTTGTTATGGTCTCATAAGATATGGATAAGCTGAAGCTCGTTACATATTGCGGTCTATATTGTGGACTTTGCGCTCAACGCGGGCGCATTCCCCGCCAAGCTGATGCTCTCAGGGAATCAATGGCCAAAGAAGGCTCCGAGGCCTGGGGTAAAGAAATTCCCGGCTTTAACAAGTTCTGGAAGTTTCTTACTAATCTTTGCGACGCTGAAAAAGCCTGTCCCGGATGTCGGCAGGGGGGCGGTCCTCCCTTTTGCTCAATACGAAAATGTGCCCGTGAGCGAGATGTTGATATTTGTGTCTTTTGTGAGAACTATCCCTGTGAACGTATTGAGATGCTTGCAAAGGGTTATCCTACTTTGATTCCGGATGGAAAAAGGATAAGAGAAATTGGAATCGAAGCCTGGCTTAGCGAACAAAAGGAACGAGCAAAAACCGGATTTGCATACGCTGATATTCGGTGCCATCCCTACAATATTCCGAGCGAATGAATATCCTGTTTATTGTAGATAAATCAGGGGAGCTCACCGAAGAGGGTCAGCGGGCTGGTCTTTGTGATTTTTACTTTTGCGAACTGACCGGCTAATGACACCGGCCCGTTAAAGACAACTATGTAATCCGTTGCGGTTCTGCCGACCAATTGCGGCCTGTCTCCGCCGTTAACTATATTTAGGTGGGATTTTTTACTTAAGCCTTCGACTAAAATTTTCACTTCTTTATCTAAAAAGTCCAGGCTTAGCTCATCGCTTATTTTCTCCTGCACCGCGAGCAGTTCCACAATTCGTTTTTGCTTTACTTCGGCGGGTACGGTATCTTCCAATCTTTTGTCGGCGGTTGTGCCAGGTCGAGGTGAGTATTTGAAAATAAAGCAATTTCTGTATCGCGCTTTTTTGAGCAGTTCCACAGTGGCTTCAAAATCATCTTCGGTTTCGCCCGGAAAGCCTACGATAAAATCGCCTGCAATCGTAATACCGGGCACGGTGGCTCTGGCCTTGTCAAGAAGCTCCAGATACCAACGGCTGCTATAGTGGCGATTCATCGCACGTAGGATTTTGTCCGAGCCGCTTTGTGCTGGTATGTGCAGATAGTTACATACCTTCGGCGAATCAGCCATAACCTGCATAATCTCGTCGAAGAACTCTTCAGACGGATAACTGGTAACGAACTTGAGCCATTCGATACCCTCAATGTCACTTGCAGTGTGGAGCAAATCAGCAAGAGACCAGGTTCTTTCGTCTTTTTTGTATTTGTATGAATTTACCGTCTGGCCGAGCAGCGTGACCTGCTTTATCCCTTCAGACGCCAATCTTTTTATCTGCTCGATTATTGCCTCGGGCGGCCGACAAACTTCCGGCCCACGAACGTATGGCACAATACAATACGAACAGAAATTATTACAGCCTCGCATCGCCCGAACATAAGCCTGAGACGGAATTTGTTTGTCCTCAGTGCCGTAGGCGGACTCGAATCTTTCGAGGGTCTGATTTTGGTCTTCAGAAGTTTTCTGCAGGATTTTTTCTGTTACAGCTAAACATTTTTGATTTTTTTCTAAAGCTTGCTTTAGAAGGTCGGCTATTTGCGGGATTTGTGTCGGGCCGCAAACTATATTGACCGCTTCGTGTTCGAGCAGTTTGTCACCGAGCCGCTGCGCCATACAACCAATCACGCCGACTACTAAATCAGGCCGAGACTTTTTTATGTGTTTTAGATGTCCGAGATGCGAAAGGACTCGCTGTTCAGCGTGCTGTCGGACTGAGCATGTATTTATCAAAACGACATCAGCTTTTTGAACGCTTGTAGTCAGACTAAACCCCGCCTCTTTAAGCGCAGAACTAACCAGCGCCGTATCCAGCTTGTTCATCTGGCACCCAAAACTTTTGATATGTACAATTTTGCCGTTCATACAGAAAAGCGAGTATATCAATTCGGCTTTTCAAAATCAATGTGTCTGGATATCAGGCAGTGAGCGGTTCAATTTTCGCTGAAGGTCTTTGAGGCGGTTTACTTCGTCGAAGCCTAAGAGGATAATCGGAAATGCGGTCTTGTTGTGCATCAACGGTTCATCCATATCGACCCATCGCCGGCAGTATTCGCCGTCGGGTGTTCCGGGAATCGGTGAAAAGTCCGCTAACATTCCACGAATGCCCAAGCTATTGATGAAACGCATCGAGGCTTCGAGCTGCTGAATATCAATATGAGGATGGCCGAGGATTTGATATGCCGTGATGTTCGAAGGCTCAGCACCGGCGGAAATAAGGCAATGTACAGCCTGTGCAAGCTCATCGGAAAAGACTTTCGAGCCGGTGCGTTTCTGCCACTGTGAAGAAGTGCTCTCAAATCCTAAATAGAAAGTCTTAAAGCCGGCCTGCACCATAAGCTCAGCCAACTGGCTCGTGATAAAGCGGGCGTTAAGAGCATTTGGGCTGTGGAAATTTACTTTTATATTGTGCTTTACAACCTCATTCAAAAATGGAATAAAAACCTTTTCTGCCTCGAACAGCAAGGCGTCGTCGTAGAAGGCGATATTCTCGACCCCGAGCTGACATAGTAGCTCTAATTCAGCTAAGGAGCGTTCCGGTGGTCGCATTTTGAATTTACTGTAAACCTTCGGCACCGAGCAGTAAGTGCACTTAAAGGGACAGCCTTCGGTCAGCTTCAGCACACCGGCGTTTAGCTTATCATAAGCATCCCACAAAGCCGGCTGGTTCAAGTCCGGGCTGATTCCCAAATATTCCCAAAGCGGCTCAAGATTTGCACGCCGTACTAATAAATCCGCCCCTGATTTTTCTGCATGATTACTGCAAAGTGTTACGTAGTTGCCGCCTAAAACAATTTTAACCTGCGGGCAGGCCTTGCGAATATCTTCGATAGCTTCTTCGAGGCCTTTGTACCAGTAGGTCATTGTCGTCTGGACAAAAACAAAATCAAACGGCCCCTCTTTTGCCACAAAATCATCGAACATACTGCGAGGCAAGCCGAATCGCCGAAAGTATCGTGGAATTGCTTTTAGAGGCTGCGGACTTGGGACCTGTTCACAGTAAAATCGGCCTCGACCCCACTGGTCGGATTCGAGCTGCCTTTCTCTCGCTGGGAAAGGATGCATCCTGTCCAGGTAATCGAAGAGCTTAAAATCCGCCTTGCCGCGCAGATATCCTGCCACGCTCAGCAGGCCGTATGGTTTAAGCCAAAAATCGTACGCAGCAAAGTCATAGATGGGCGGATTTACAAGCAGGATTTTCGGCGTCATAATCTTATATAATATACCCTTCAGGGTAGTAAATTCCCGCGAGTAAAATCATAAACTATTATTGTAAAGCTACTTACCCGCGCACAAACGGGAATTTTAAATCGAGAGCACTATATAAACTGTCATTCCTGCGAAAGCAGGAATCCACTTATCCTTCCTCGACAACGTTAAATCCCATCAGGACGCCCAGCTTTTTGATGTCTTGCATATGGTCGCCGTAGAAGACAGCGCGGTGCAGCAGTGTCATCGTCCCGCCTTTTAGTATGTCGGCGCCCCAGTTATGGAACATCTTGTCGGCATCGTTGACCTTGGTCCAAAACTGGGTGCGGCAGCCGAGCTCGTCGTGGGTAATCTTGAATATCTTCCCTGTGGAAATCAGCATGGTATCAAGGTTGACGAACTTGGCGCAGGTAACCATTTGTCCGATGCGATACTCCACATCCAGTGACACGCCTCTCTCGCTGTCACTCTGGGTTCGGATGGTAAAGGGATGACGCTTGCCGGCTGGGCCGTCCATCTTGGTTGCCGAGGTGCAGTGGAAGTGTATCAGCGCATTGCTGGCGGTATCGAAGACAGGGTCGCTAATGAATCCGGGAATCCCGAACGCATAGCTGAACATCAGCATTGTCAACGTCGAGTCCATATCCCCCTCACAGGCGCCGACCAGTCCCAGGTCGTTGAGCTTGCTGTACGTCAGGCAGCCTTTGGCCGGGGCACCCATGCAATTTGAACTCGTGATGGCCTGTGCCCGTTCCTTGATCATAAGCTCCTTTGTCGCTAAGTAGAAACGTGCCGAGTTGATGATTTCTTCTCTGGATGGCTCGACAATCTTCTTGGCCTTGCTAAGCCAGTATCGTTTAGCCTCGGCCTCTGCGGCCTTGATGTCAATGGCTTTATGAGCCTCAAGGGTCTGCTCGACACTAATCGGGATTAGCTCTACGCCCAGGCGTTCC
>Ga0114930_10002316_pt1 | contig 17227 bp, 15 predicted proteins | sample AnhtaG_FD_87300 | JGI IMG/M metagenome (GOLD analysis project Ga0114930, IMG submission 87300) | Deep subsurface microbial communities from Anholt, Denmark to uncover new lineages of life (NeLLi) - Anholt_01485 metaG | ecosystem: Environmental > Aquatic > Marine > Oceanic > Sediment | place... | reverse complement strand
TTTCAATTCTTTTTTGCGGTATTTTGGATGGCTTTTTTCACCGTATTTAGTCTTTTTGATTTATTTAGGTTTATGTTAATTTTAATATCTGAAACAGTCTTCACTTCTTACACTATATATGTATCAGGAAAGCTCACCAAAAGTGAGAAATGGAAGGAAAACATAAAGAATATTTATTCTTTTATTATATTTTTCATTTATCTAGAAGCTTCAATCTTGTTTTTAGGGCTATTTCAATTATTCCTAGGCTTCTATGAAAGCTTGCTGTTTTCTCAAATCATATTATTCTTGATAACAATAATAGAAATTTATACTATTAAGCGTCTTAAGGAAGGATATATGGAAATAGTTCATACTTTAAGTTTTATCAATATATCTTGGATTCTTTTTGTAATATTATATAGTTTGTTTAGTGATTCAACGCTCTTTCTAATTTTAACAGCGTTTTTAATGATTTTAATGCAATTTTACACGAATTATTCATATCTGGATATTAGGCGGAAGTTTGACCCTGATAAATTGACTTCCTTTGTAAAATGGAAGAATTTCAGACAGAATCTATTAGGATGGAGTGTTTATATTCTTCTTTTAGGTAGCATTCTCAATGTTTTAGCACTTATTGGGCAAGAATTTCATATAATTTTCTTGATTTTAAGCCTAACCACCCATTTACTAGCGTTATTTGATAGATATGTTTTAAAGTTTTTAGGAAAGGCATCGACTTTCTTTATAAGCTTTTCGTGGATTATCTTGATTGGATTTTCGATCTTATTTTATATTGATTGGATTTCTATATTCTTTATCCAGATAATCCCGATAATCATATTTCTCCTAATAATTCAAATCGCCTACCTATTTAGATTATTGAAGGATTGGGAATTTATCAAATCCAACCAATCAAAAATTAATGGTTCTCTTGTGAAGTTGGTATATCTTAACTTAATCACTTGGCCATTATATTATATTAGCCTTGATTTTTTCATTTCAGTGAATTTGGTTCTCTTATCATTTATAGTCTTACTTGGATTGATGTTTTTGGACGACAACATTAAAGCAATAACCGAAAAGATTAGAAAGAATCTAAAGGTTACCAGTTTCATTCTAACTGAAGTTTTGTTATCTGCTGATATATATTTAGCGTTAGAATTATTAGTGAATCCCAATTTAATTCTTAATCTCAGTCTTTCTTTGTTCTTCTTTATGATTGTAAATTTAGTGTTATTTAAGCCATTTAAACGTAAGAAAATAAGCTCTTTCCTCTATACTCTAGTTTTGTTCTTGTTGTTAAGTATAATTACGTTTAATATTTCGTTATCTGGCTGGAGTTTCTCATGGATTTTTATAGGATTTATGTTGTACCTGTTTGTTTTTATGCTCGAAGAATTGAAAGCTTTCTTAAACAATATAATAGACAATTTAAGATTGATATTTATAAAACTAAAGAACATTATTCTAAGCGCTTATTATTCGTTTATCAATTTCTTGAAAAATAACCTTAAAGTTCTAGAAATTATTCTTTGTCTGTTCGCGGGTATGACAGTGGGAATAGTTTTTTCAGACATCGTTTTAGGTTTGCTAAGATGGGATCATGCAACTTTAGCAGCTTTAGCAGCTTCTGGAATTTTAATTTCTTTACTCCCATCCAAGAAAACTGACGATATAGATCAAATTTTTAAGAATAGAATGCAACGTTTTATAACTCTTTGGATAAGCTTCACAGTTTTTGTGTTTACACTAATACTACCATACTATGTTACATCATTTCTTTTCAGTATAATTCTGATTCTTTCATCTATAATTTTATTAGGAGCAATAGTGGCAATTTATATATACAGAATTGAAAAAAAGCAAAAGATTTCAATCAAGTGGAGGTTTTATACAACAATCATTTTAATAATCCTAGCGATTATTTGGGTTCTGTTAATAGTTGTTTTTTTACTTTTTGAGGTTTATGCGTAATTCCATTCTTTTAGAAATTTTTTGTATTTACTTGTCGGAATTCCAATTGAATTGATTGGATCCTGATTTTTCTTTACATCTTTAGTTGAATGGTTATCTTTTCGAAAAGCCAATTCCCAGTCGAAGTACGAATTTGATTTTGACATATTCCAGGGTTTTTTACTTTTACTTATTTGTAAAATGTATAAAAAAATGTATTTAAACCCCTTTGGATTTTTACTATATTTTCGTGCTTAAAGAACAAAATTGAATATAGTGTTAAAATAGAATGGTGAGTTGTAAAAAGAGTTTAGTTAAAAGATTTTTTAAAGGTTAGTGTTCTTCCAGTTCTTTAAATATTGCTTAAAATTATCATCAGTCATTCCAATTGAATTTAAATTCGTTTTTTTCCTAGTCTTTATTTTTAAAGTGCTTTCATTAGTGTTACTTTTAAAGCCTAGAGACCAATCGAAATAAGAAACTACTTTTGATGACATAATCAAAAATTAACATTAGACAAAAATAAAGGGATACAGACTGTAAATTTACTAAAAAATCACTCATAAAATGATACTAGAAATTACGTAATCCTAAAAAAAAAATTAAAAAAAAGTGATTTAAAAGAAAAAACTTGTAATAAAACCTATTTAGTTATTTGGTACTTTCGATCAAAATTCTTGGATTAGTTAAATCTAAACCTACATTTCTAATTTTATTTATGACTTCATCAACAACCTGTTCTGCTTCAGATGGTATTTTCAAACCAGTAATCATCATTTTACCATTCGTAAATAAAATGATAGTGGCGCTTGGATTCTCGTTTTTCATAACCAATCCAGGAAACTTCTCTGGATTAAACTCAGCACCTTCAATTTTCTGAGCGATTTGATTTAGATTTATTTTTTTTTCACTCTCAAGGGACACGGTTATTACGTGCTTCGCAGTTTTTTGATGTTGTATTATTTTTATTTTTTTATAGAATTCTTTTAGGATGATTTTCAAATTATCACTGATTCTCACGACATCAGCATGTTCCTCATCAGAGAATTTATCTAATTCATCTATATAAAAAGCTTTAAAAATATCTGGAGTAGAACTTAATTGCGATTCAAAATCAAGGCAAAGTGTTAGAATAATATCTTCAATCGCTTTATTAATTTTCTGATCTAAAATTACACTAATCATTAACATTTCTTTATTTCCACGAGCCCAATCCGAATGAAGTTCAAAATAATAATTTAATGAAGATAAAATGCTGGATTGATAGACGAAGAATCTTTCTTTAAAAGAATGAATTAAAATATCAACTACGCTTTCTTTTTCTACATTATTAAGAACATTCTCTGGAAACGAATAGAATAAATGAGGACCACTTCTTCTTTTGAAAAAGCTTAAAGCAACAATGGTTTCCGCAGCGATTTTAGTTTCTGGAATCAAAATGAGGGTATATGAAACATCAGGATCAAGAATTTCATCATCAATATAGGCTTTACTTATAGGAAATTTAGCTCCATTCTTGTGTACTCTTAAAACTTGCCGTCGTAGGCTTACACCCCCAAATTTATGTGAATCTAGGATCATTTTTTTTCTATCTTTTTCATTCATGATTTCTATGATATTACACCTCTATATTATAATATGAATTACTGATTTATAAATATATTGAAATGTTTAATGAACAATTTATTGAACAATTTTCATAATTTTCAAAAAATAATAAGAATGAGTAGATTCTAAGGGAAAATTAAATACTAATAGAAGTTTTAAGTGTATATTATGGAACAAAATGGCAAAACTAAAATTTTGAATGTTCGAGACTGGATTGTTCTTAGCACTACCATGATTGCGGCGGTTTTAACAATCCTCGCTTTAATATGGCAAGCGCCTCCTTCGACAGGTATCGTCAGTGTAACATTCTTATTAATGCTTTCGTTCGTTTTTTTCGTGAATTCTGTCTCATCTAACTCTAGAGCCCATTATGAAGCCAAAGTGGGAAATATGTCAGAAAAGAAAATTAATAATTTTATTACTTTTGCGGAGTATTCGTTTGGATTCGGATTCACTCTGGTTATTAACGCGTTTTCTATCCTGGGTTATAAATATCTCTTAGATTTTATGGGACGAGAGCTTTATGTATTGATCTTACCGATAACATTCCTTCTAACAGCATGGGTTATAATGATAATTTATAATTGTATAAACTATTCTGGAAAAGTATGGAAAGGTTTAAGAAGCTTAAAGCGTAATCTTTGGACATTAATAGAAATATTCTGTTTAATTTTTATAATACTTGATTTTTTTGGGATAATTTTAATCCCTTAACTTTTTTTTTCTTATTAAATTAGAGATGTGAACTTGGATGCCAGCAAAAATAGATTTTAAAAAAACCTTAAAGGAATTATATCTACCCCGTGCGAATGAAGTTGTTGAGATTGATGTTCCAGAAATGCAGTTCTTAATGATTGATGGGATGGGATCACCAGGAGATTCGAAAGAGTATCAAGACGCACTTGCAGTATTATATCCAATCGCTTTCAAAACAAAATTCATAAGTAAGGCAAAGGGGAAAGATTACGTCGTCCCTCCCTTAGAAGGATTATGGTGGGCTGATAACATGGATGATTTTATAGAAGGAAATCGCAATAAGTGGAAATGGACTATGATGATTATGCAACCTGATTGGGTTACTCTTGATATGATAAATGGAGCAATTTTAATAACAAAAAAGAAGAAACCTGAACTTTCAGAATTACTTCCTAAACTCAGATTAGAAAAATACAAAGAAGGAAAGGCGGCTCAAATCATGCATATAGGCCCGTATTCAGAAGAGGGAGCCACCGTCCAAAAAGAGCATGATTTCATTCAAAAAGAAGGTGGGACTTTTGATGGTCATAATCAGAAACATCATGAAATCTATCTTAGTGACCCGAGGAAGGCGAATCCAGCAACCATGAAGACTGTCATAAGACAACCATTTTAACTTTTTTTTATATCTTTTTTTTTAACAAAATTTTACATAATTTTTAAATTTTAAAAAGAAAAAAGGTTCAAGAAGTTGCAATGAGTTTCTGATGGGTTAATGCGTGGTATTGTGTCAATGTAATACAAAATTATTCGATAAGTTCGAAAACAAATCGTTTAATCTTTATCCGAAGATATGTTCATGCTCCAAAGAAGCATGATTTACCAATTTCCATACGGTTAAGTATTTCAATTGGTAGTAATACATTGATTGTGATACCTTTTCCTATGATCACACTATCAGGCATGATCCGAAGGAAAAAGCAATTGAATCCCCGAAGGAATTGATTGCGAGATATCGCCAATCCATACAATGTAAGGAAAGTCTTCATTCAATGCATTCAAACAATTGGTTGTGAAACCTGTTGTAAGAAGCACTCCGGAGATTTAATCGAAATTGCTAGCATAGTTCGATTTACCGAAATCATATCCGTTAGGATAATATTCGGTAGCATCTCATGAAGGTTGCTTTATCTTTTCCGATGATCACACATTCAAGCATGATATGAGAAAATGCATGAATACCCGAAGGCTCATTGCTAGTATTTCATTCTATATTTTCATATAAAATGTCTCAATGAGCAACTTTTTTAAGCGTTAATCCGAAAACCAATGCTTCAATTTATATCCTAAGACATAATCTCTCCGTTAAGGAAAGAAAGTTTTACCAATTTGTCATACCAAAGATATTCCAATTGGTTATTTCATTGAGAATTAATACTACTTCTCGATATCCACACCCTAAGGTATGAATAATATATATTTTGAACGGATCATATTTAAATGGGACTATCAAGGGATTATTAAATATTTATGTCGCGAGAGTTTGGTTATAATTTTTTTTAGTCGGCTTCATTTATTCGATATAGCACGATAAATCTTTTTGATTAGATTTCCTCATGATATCCGATTTTACTAATTCTTCAAGTTCAGGAAATTCGAAAGGAAAAATGTTCTCAAAGGCTCTTTTAAGCAGTTCGACATATTTCTTTTTATCATATTGATGTTTTTTCTCGTCATAAATATCTGAAAGAATAACCTTCTTCTCAGGGAATTTAGGATCAGCATCGGCATTGAGTATAATATATCGAACATTTTTACCCGGAGTTACAACGACACCTGATCGTTCTAGTTGTCTTGCAGCAACAGCTTGATACGAATTTACCTTGTATTGTGAAGGTTTTCTGGAAATTCTTTGGCGAATTGTAAGTTCTTCGCGTGAAATTTTACCTGTCTCTATCTTGTCTATGTAACGATAGAAAACATTCTTTGCTTTAGGGATTCTTCTCATAAATTCTTTGACAGAACTTGCACCTTGAAAAACATCGATAAAAGCATATTGAGCGTCTTTAATTATTTTTGGTACGTCTCTGCGTCGAACTTCAATTCCTCGTACTTTTACTTCTCCGTTGCTTTTAATCCCCCAATAGTGACTTAGAGCCGGGATGTCTGGTTCTGCACGAGAGGGAAGAAAAACGATAACATTATACCGTCCATCCCAACTCATAGGAATACCCACACTTTTGGTGATTTCTTCAGCGACCTCCTTCGTTACTTTTTCGAACTCTTCAGGAGGCCGGTTTTTTGTGTCTTTCAGCCAAATCGAATCGACAATTCCATGAATAATTTTGCAGCCATGTTCTTCAGCAACCTCAGCAGATCGCATGAGAAATTCCCTAGCAAAAGCACAAACTGTTTGATGCGCTTCTATTTTTCCAAAACGGGCGTTTTTGAATCCTAAATATCCAAAACTTACTACAAGTACCCATTTGAGAGCGATATCCGTGAAATTATAGCGAACGCTTCCAGTTTTACGTACGTATTCTTTATACTTCAATCTCTTTTTTAATGGTAAACTTATAGATTTTGATATTATCCCTTGTCTTTTTGTGCAGATATGAAAGTCCAATCCCGGAACTTTTATGCCAGTGCCATCGTCTTTGCAACACTTACAATTAACGGTCTCCGAAGAAACATTAAAGTTTGCCATTAACGACGGGTACATGGAAGAAAAATCTAGTTCTGCAACTTGATCAAAAACTCCAATAATAGGTTCGAAGATATGGCCTCCACGATCGCTTTTTATTAAGTCCATTCCAGTGTTGAAACCTTCAGGGCTCTTTTTGAAGGGAGGGATCAAATGATCAAGTTTGTAGGCATTATAAAACTGTATTGATTGGAGCGCACCCCCGATAGTTATGCGACATAATCTTTGGAGGGAAATTCGCGATATCCGTGCAACTTCAATAACCCCTGGGATATTTCCTTCAGTAAAATGGAGACTGGCATATGATGTTGTGTCTAAATGAAATCTGCCACTTAAATACACCTGAGTCCTTGAGCGTCGTCTAATTATGCCGTAAGACATATAATGATCTGAGCCCCCAGAAAGGTCAAAGATACACTTTGCTAAAGGTTTTTTATCTCGAGATAAGTAAAGATCTTTCGTTATTCGATTCTCTGAGGCACGAGCAACCAAATATGGAAAGAGAAATTCGTCTCCATTCTGCGTAAGGATTATATCAGGGTTAAGACGGTCAATTACTTTGCTTATTGATCTTATTATTTCCGCTTCGTTTCTCTTGTCGATTCGTATTCTCCGTTTTTTATATCCATCTGCGCGAGGGACATTATTTTCGTCATTCTCAACTATGCTGATTTCAGCATAAGAAATAGGATCGTTGTAATATGGTTTTATCCCTTGGTGTTCGATTTTCACATCTAACCAAACGGCTCTTAATGGAGGTAAATCGTAGAAAAGTTTTTCGTTATCGTCCAGCATATCTAGAGAAATAAGGCGTAAAAGATTTGCCTTCTTTCTTTTATCTTTTTCAACTTTGATTTTAAATTGGCAAAAGGACATGGGGAATAAGTCGTTAACATAGAAGTACATTTGAGTAATAGGAAGATCTGTATTGTATAAAGTAAATAGTCCAATCTCATTGATCTCTTTAATAGTTTTCTTAAACACGGATGGTTTTTCGACTGTGACGCCAAGAACTCTCGATTTTTCATGGTCTTCCAACTTCACATACTTCTCACAAATTCGCACCTTCTTTATGTTTTGATTCTGTGCAAGAATATATTGCATTCTCTTAAAGTCGTTACCAACGTCATCTTTAGGGACAGCAAAAAATTCAGGAGAGAATTCTTGGAATATTCTAATTACTTTACGTTCTTCCTCAGTTTTTACCCAAAGGATAACACCTTCGCTGTAAGTAGATACATCTAGAAGCCATCCTTTGAAAGCCGTTTGTGAGTCCACTTCTACCCTTTTCCTTTTATTGTTTTCTCCAATTCTTCAATCTTCTTTTCCAAGGTCTTAATTTTCTTTTCTTGTTCAATTGCAAACGACATAAAAAGAATCTCGGAGAGCATTGGACGAGCGCTTAAGCTGCCAGCGTCAGCGTGAATTCTAGCAAAATTCATCAGTTTGTCAAAGATTTTTTGCTCCTCTGGTCTTAATGCTCTTTTAAAGTCTTTCCAACTTTCTATCTCGTGCTCTAACGCAGGCCTAAAAGCAGGTACTGTCCGACCCATTTTTTACACATCCAGTATTGTTTCAAGTGTCTCGCTAGTAAGTTTTTCAGAAAATTTAAAGAAAAATACCTTTGAAATTTTCTGATTTTTTAATAAATCTTTTTATTCACTGTCAATACCTTTTTAAATAATTTCTCACATTTTTTTTTATGAACGAAGAATTAAAAAACTGGCACGCGCCTTGTGGAATTTATTGCAAAAGATGTCCAGGAGTTCAGGCTTATAACTGTAAAGGTTGTCGAACTCATGAGGGTCAAATATTGGACTTTCCAGTATGTAAAACTTTTTAATGTATTACTGAAAAAGGACATGAATTCTGTTTCGAATGTAACGATTTTCCATGTGAGAAGTTACAAACTATTGTAAATTTCGAGATTTTTGCTCCCCATAATTCTAAGATTTACAATCTGCTAATGATTCAGAAATTAGGGCTCTCCAAATGGAACGAGATTTGTGAGGGGAAATCAGATCTTTATTACAAAGGTAAAAAAGTTAAGTACGGTGGAGATCCTTTAACCCTCGAAGAAAAGGATCCTAACTTCTATAAAAAGAAAGAATAAGGTTTTTAATTATTCTATTGATTTGCTTTCCATTCCTTGTAAGCTTTTGTCATATTGCCACAATGGATTGCTTTTTTGCCTGATTCCTTTTCAAACTGCTCCTGTAACGCTTTTTCAGTCCCAGTGGTGGGAGCTTTTTTTTTTGCCATTTCTCATCAAACTCTTTTTACTATTATACTATTAAAATATCTTGTATTCTTATTTCGATTCATGTTATTTAACATTTAAACATTTCCTAAAGCTAAAACCAGCAATCCAAAGTCATGTTTTTTGTAGTATTTGCCAAATTTCTTTTAGGCATGCGCGGTTTCCATTTTAGAAGGCGCTTTTCTGGCAAAAAGGGGTGCTGAACAAGGACATATTCTGTGTATCGCTCGTCGTCGTTTATCATTACTAATACGGAAGCGTAGTGGGAGAGAATTTTTCCGCCATTAGGTCTATAGAGGGAATATTCGTTTAGAGGAGCAGTTATGACGATGAGCGGTTTTGTTTTAAAGAGAATCTTTTTAATCCCATTAATAGCTCTCAGTAAATCCTCAAACGTCTGCTTTTCGTAACTCTGAAACAACGTAGTAATACCAGAAATTAGAACAACTTTTACCTGCTCAAGTTTAGAGAGCCTATTCTCTAATAGCTCTACCATTTGATCCCAAGTAAATGCGCGGGCAATCAGGATATTCTCTAACACTTTCCGGGGAGATAAATTTTGGGAAACTGCAAACTTACTTACATTATACGGGTTAAAGCGGTTGTTTGCATCAATAAAAGCTACCTTATTATCTTCTCCGAGACCACCATTATTAAAAGATTTCTGAGTTATAACAGCGGTGGTCAATAAAATGTTCGCAGTTTTTTTTTTATCACCATAAAGGAGATAAACTAGATCTTTTTGGAAGCCTCCCCCTCCCAATATCTCATCCAGTGTTGAGTCTCCGCTTGAAACTGAAGGAATTCTCTTGTTTTTGTTGTAAACATTAAACCCCGATTTGAAAGGCATTATATAAGTTATGGTTCCCTCAAAATAAAATTAGGTTACTCCGACAATTTTCTAAAATTTACTTGTGCTATTTATAAATCTGATAAGATTATTGCTATACTGTGAAGAAGAATTCTCTTTAAAAGAACGAGCGTTTTATGGAGACGGAGGGAGGATAATAAAAGTAAAAGTAAAAATGGTCGGTTATGCTCGCGTTTTTAATGTGCCGACAAAAATTATTACAATATTTAATAGAGTTCAAAATTATCGAAGTTCTGCTTTTTCAAGCAAACATTTGAAATAAATGATCATAAATTCAAAACTTTATAACCAATATCTTCAGTATTAATTATTAACAAATTTAATTTAATCAAAAATGGATAAATGTGAGATTTAAAAATGTCAAGTCCATACGAAAGTAGATTTTGGCGAAAAAATTGGGACCCAGGTCTTACTGATCTCGATCCGAAAGAGTTTGAAACTACTTATCCTGAAATGCTACGAAGTATATTCGATAAATATCCAAATAATGTAGCTCTAATGTTTCAGGGTCTAGAAATTACTTATCGTGAAATAGATCTGTATTCTAATCAATTTGCTAACATGTTGATTGAAAATGGATTTAAAAAGGGAGATGCAGTGGGGATAAATTTACCGAATTCTCCAGAATATATATATTCTGTCATAGGTACGCTTAAAGCAGGGTGCATTGTTTCAGGTGTTAGCCCTCTAATGTCTGATGTCCAAATGCACTATCAAATAGAAGACCTTGGAACAGGAGGAAAAAATGTTGCCTTAGTCACTCTTGATGCAATTTTTGAACATAGGTTAAAAAAAATTGCCGATAAATTACCTCAGCTTAAACTTGTAGTAGGAACAAGCGTAATTGGATCATTTTCTAAAGAGGATCAAGCAAAAATTAAAGCAGTTAAAGAAATCCCCTCGGGTGAAATAACACCGTTAGAAGGAAAAACCGTTCTCCACTTCCAAGATGATGTTTTGGCAAATTATTCTACTGATCTACCTAAAGTTGATATATCTCCGGATGATATTGGTTGGATTCAATATACGGGTGGCACAACCGGACCCCCTAAAGGTGCGATGTTGAGCCATAGGAACTGTGCTTCATGTATGTTATGTATTAGAGCTTGGCTTCAATGGGAAGAAGGAAAAGGGATACTATGTTCGGGATTTCCGATGTTTCACATTGCGGGTTTATTTGTGGCTGAATCGGCTCTTTATTTAGGTTGGTCCCAAATAATTATAGCTAATCCTCGGGATGCATTAGGTATCGTTAACGAAATGAAAAAGTACAATCCGACCGTCCTTGTAAACGTACCATCTCTCTACCAGATTTTAATTAATTTTCGTAAGTTTAAAAGATTAGATCATTCAGCTATAGTTTCATGTATTTCAGCGGCAGCCCCATTTCCGAAAGAATCTCAAGAGGCTTTAGAAAGTATAGTAGGGCAAGGGAAATTATTAGAACTATACGGCATGACTGAGCTCTCTCCCGTTGCCACAATGAATCCCTCTTTAGGGAATAAAAAATTGGGTAAAGTAGGAATGCCAATGTTAAATGTTGAACTAAAGCTTGTTGATCCTGAAACGGGTAAAGAGGTTCCATTAGGAGAGCCAGGGGAGATCTGCGTGAGAGGGCCTATTGTAATGCAAGGTTATTATAACAAACCTGAAGAAACTAAGAAGGCAATAGATTCAGACGGGTATATGCACAGTGGTGATGTTGGAATTATGGACGAAGATGGCTATGTCAAGATTGTCGATCGAACAAAAGATATGATAATCGTAGGAGGATTCAAAGTCTTTTCAGCAAAAATAGAAGATGTGTTATCTAAGCATCCTGCCATTGGAATGATTGCTCTAATTGGATTGCCTAACCCTGATAGACCCGGCTCTGAAATTGTTAAAGCACACATCCAATTAAATCCTAACTTTGAATACGATGGAAACGAGGAAGCACTAAAGGAAGATATTATCAAATTTGCGAAAGAGAATTGTGCGCCATACGAAGTTCCCAAAATTATTGAAATTGCTGAAGAACTGCCACTCACAGTTATAGGAAAGATCGATAAGAAAGTTTTAAGAAAAAGTTAAAAGTTAAAAAATTTTTTTATTTTCTGTTTTTATATTTTGAATACCCACTCGCCATTATCCATTATAGGTTCAATATCGCCGTTTTTCAATATTCCTATCTCTATAGATTTATTTATTTTCCAAAATCTTATTCCCTAATATATTTGTAAACTCAAAGTGTAACTTAAAACTTTATATCAAAAAGAATCATTTCTATTTTTTAACACTTTTTTCTAATATACAAATCAAACAAAAAGAAATCGATGTAAAAAATGTCGTATAAAGATAAAATATGGACAAAATCTTGGGATAGTTATGTTAAAGATCTGGACCCTAAGGAGTTTGATATGACCTATCCCCAAGCTATTCGACGAACTATGGAAGAGTTTCCCGATAAAATGGCTTTTGATTATTTAGGGGTAACTTTTGCATACAAAGATTTAGATGAGGCTTCAAATCAATTTGCCAATATGCTAATTGAAAACGGGTTTAAAACTGGAGATGTTGTGGGTATTAATTTACCAAATACGCCAGAATATTTAATGGGAATCATTGGTACTCTAAAAGCAGGCTGTATTGTTTCAGGCGTCTCACCTCTACTTTCAGACATTCAAATGCAATATCAACTGAACGATTTGGGAACTGGAGGGAATAAAGTCGCACTACTAACCTTAGATGCTATTTTTGCGGGGAGATTAGTAAAAATCGCTTCAAAAATACCACAATTAAAATTAGTAATAACTACTAGTGTAGGAGGGTACCTTCCAAAAATAAAACAGGTGTTAGGAAAATTAATTGGTAAAATCCCAAAAGGAAAAGTCACACCTTTAGAAGGAGTTACGGTAATGGATTTTCATAAAGATATTCTCACTACCTATTCTAAAGAGTTGCCAAAAACAACTACAAAACCGGGTGATTTAGCATTCATTCAATACACTGGTGGAACCACAGGACCTCCTAAAGGTGCAATGTTGACCCATAAAAACATCGTTTCTGATATAGTTATATTTCAGAAATGGCTTAATTGGGAAGCAGGGAAAGGAGTAGCTCTTTCAGGATTTCCATTTTTCCACATTGCAGGAACATTTACGACTTTGAACGTAATTTTTCTGGGCTGGAGTCAAGTTTTAATACCTAACCCAAGAGATTCAGACCACATTATTAAGGAAATGGCCAAGTATGAACCTTCAGTATTAGCAAATGTGCCCTCACTATATCAAATTTTGATGAAAAATCCAAAGTTTAAAGATCTGGACCATTCGAAACTATTATATGCCGTTTCTGCAGCTGCACCTTTTCCAGCGGAATCTCAAAGGGAATTCGAAGCTATTGTAGGTAAAGGTAAATTAATCGAAGCGTATGGAATGACTGAAACTTCCCCACTTACAGCAAGCAATCCATCTGTGGGAGTTAAAAAACTTGGTAGCATCGGTCTACCACTTAACAACATGGAATTTAAATTAGTGGATCCTAACACAGGTAAGGATGTGCCATTAGGAGAAGCCGGTGAAATTTGCGTAAAAGGCCCACAAGTTATGAAAGGATACTTCAATAAACCCGAAGAGACTAAAAAAGCAATTGATAGCGATGGTTTTATGCACACTGGAGATGTAGGAGTAATGGACGAAGAGGGATATGTTAAGATCGTAGATAGAACAAAAGATATGATAATAGTAGGCGGGTTTAAGGTATTTTCCGCAAAATTAGAAGATACTTTAGTTAAACATCCAGCTATCGGAATGGTTGCTACCATAGGAGTTGATAACCCAGATAGACCTGGTTCTGAAATCGTTAAAGCAATTGTACAATTAGACGCTGACTATAATTACGATGGAAACGAGGAAGCTTTAAAGAAAGATATAATTAGTTTTGCTAAAGAGAACTGTTCTCCTTATGAAGTACCCAAGTTGATAGAAATAACAGAAGAATTACCTCTTACTGCTGTAGGCAAAGTTGATAAGAAAAGCCTGAGAAAATAATCTGGATGATACCCAGAGCTTAATAATCACATTTTTTTTTATTTATTATTCCTTTTTTATAGTATTCTTGAAGAAATAAAAGTAGAATTACATACAATTAATGTCCTTCTTCAATTTCGTTTTTTACAATGTCAACGATACGAGGAAATACATCTCCAATCTTATCGTGAATAACCACATCCGCTGATGTGTCTATATTAGTTTCTTGAATGTTAATAATAGCTAATTTAGCACCTAAAGATAGCGCTTTTCTTGGATAAAATGCTACAGGATACACTAATAAAGAACTTCCAAGAACAATTAGTAAATCACACATTTCGATCATTTTATCTGCTTGACTCAATATTTCTGAACGTAGTGGTTCTCCAAAGAAAATTGCATTTGGTTTCAATAAGCCATTACAGACCTTGCAGGAAGGAATACTATAAATCCCCATTACTTGATCTATCATAACCGTAATAGGATAGACTTTATTACACCCCATACAAATAGCTTCATAAGCTGTTCCATGCAACTCTACCACATTTTTACTGTGCGCCTTTAAATGGAGCCCATCAATATTTTGAGTAAGAATTCCGGTTAATTTGCCAACTCTTTGAAGTTTTGTCAACGCTTTATGACCCCTATTAGGTTTGGCTTTAAATATCGTCATTCCCATCTCTAACATAAAATTTAAATTCTTTTTTGTATCGGACACATAGGAATGAATGCTCGCAAACTCATCTGGATTCACCTTTTCCCACATGCCAGTACCTGGGCTTCTAAAGTCTGCAATTCCACTCTCTGTACCCATTCCAGCTCCTGTTAATGCTATGATGTTATTAGCATCAAGAATGAGCTGAGCAAAATTTTGAATTCTTGTATTCAAGTCGTTCATATTATTGTATTCTCTAATTTTTATATAAAATTACAGTAGGGATTTCAAATTTCATTGTAAAAGAAATAATATTTAATATGATTGATTTTATAATTTAACTAGTTATAATTATCTAATTATATTTTAGTTTGATTTTTAAATTCAAATAATTGAAACATTATGTCATCAGATTACCCGAAATCAAGTTTTCGGAAACCAGATCACCCAAAATCAAGTTTTCAGAAACCAGATTACCCGAAATCAAGTTTTCAGAAACCAGATCACCCGAAACCAGTTTACCGGAGCGCAGGTTACGCGAAATCTTATATTTATAAGATCTGCGTTGTCGGAAACGGTGGCGTGGGTAAGACTTCCATGGTCCTCAGATACTGTGAAAATTCTTTTAAAGAGAGCTATTTAATGACAATTGGGTCCAATTTCAGCACAAAAACAGTTGAATTGGCTAATCACCCTGAATTACAAGTAAAACTGCAATTATGGGACCTCGCGGGACAGAAGCACTTTTCCTTTGTTAGACCACCATTTTATCGGGGAGCAACGGGTATTATTTATGTGTTTGACCTTTCTCGACGTTCCTCCTTTGCCGATTTACTTGAGTGGCGAGACGAAGTTGAAAATGTAATTGGACAAAAACCTAGCATTTTAGTGGGAAATAAACTCGACATAGCTCGTGATGGTCATAGAGAAGTGGCAGAACAAGAGGGAGATGCCCTAAAAGGAGAGATGCACGTTATGAAATATGTTGAAACTAGTGCTAAAGATGGCGATTCAGTAGAGGATGTTTTTAAGGTGTTGACATTAGAGATCCTTAAAGCTTCTGGTAAAATATAATTTTTAACATATAAACATTAAATTCAAATTGCTTATTTAATTTTAAAATTACAAATATCAAATAATTTTAAGTTGTAATTATGTTTGGTGGCGGACAAGTTAAGTACGACCGGGCACTTACTGTTTTCAGTCCCGAAGGTCGGTTATTTCAAGTAGAATACGCATTAGAAGCTGTAAGGCGAGGTACTTTAGCAGTAGCAATAAAATCAAAAGATTGCGTATGTTTAGCAGCTCAAATTAAAATTCCTTCGAGTTTAATTGACGCTGACTCAATTGACAAATTATTTCAAGTTGACGAGCATATTGGAGTGGCAATATCAGGATTACACGCCGATTCAAGAACTTTAATTAATTACGCTCGCGTTCAAGCACAATCCTTTCGTTTAACTTACGATGAACCTGTCAGATTAAATATGTTGGTAAAATCTCTGGCAGACATAAAACAACAATATACCCAGTTCGGAGGTATAAGGCCATTTGGGTGTGCTCTGTTCTTTATTGCTATTGATCCAGCAGGAACTCAAATTTACACGACATCTCCAAGCGGAATTTATCGCGCGTTTAAAGCGTATGCTCTAGGGAGTGGAGAAGCAACGGCGAGAGACTACTTGAGAGAAAATTACAAAGAAGGCATGACATTCGACGAGACCGCAAAATTAACTTTAAACACTCTCAAGGAATCGATAAGTGAAGAACTAACGAAAGAAAATACGAGATTCGCATATATAAAAGCAGAAGATAAGAGATTTCACATGTGCTCGAAGAAAGAAGTAGAAAAATTCCTGAATCTAATTAAGGAAGAACCTAAAATCTAAATCAAAGCTTTTTTTAAGCTTATTTTGTTTCGATTTCACCTTCATAAAGTTGGCTTTAATTTTTATAATAATTCTAATAATTATACGACATTTGAATTAGTTCTCCCTTGTTCTAATTATCTTCTAAATAAATCACTAATAAGAACTAAAATCGATATTTCTTAAATATAAATAAATATAAAAAAAAAATTAGTTATGTTACTAATATCCATTGTTCCGGAGAAGTGTAGATAATCTCACTATCTACAATTAAGGTCCATATACAATGAAGGATTATGTCATGTACTACTGTTGTAGTATTTACAAACCCATTTAAAACTAATCCTTCACCAAAATATAGATCAGTATCGATTACAGTGAAGTCTACAACTGTATCACTACCGTCTACATAAGTAGAGTTTTCAATTGGTAAGTATGGCGGTAGAATCAGGTAGTAACTAACATTATGGTTTGTATCGGTGTAAATCGAAAGGTTGACTTTAACCTGCAAAGGGTCAGCGGAAAAATTAGTATCTAAATTCTGAAGGGTAATTATGAAGTTTGCTAGATCACTTGGGTAAGTCATAGAATCTTCCATCTCAAAACTATATGATAAC
>Ga0114930_10002314_pt1 | contig 17231 bp, 14 predicted proteins | sample AnhtaG_FD_87300 | JGI IMG/M metagenome (GOLD analysis project Ga0114930, IMG submission 87300) | Deep subsurface microbial communities from Anholt, Denmark to uncover new lineages of life (NeLLi) - Anholt_01485 metaG | ecosystem: Environmental > Aquatic > Marine > Oceanic > Sediment | place... | reverse complement strand
TCTTGAGATCGTGATAAGCCAGATACCTGCTTTTCGCAGGATCGCGCGGGCATGCACACAGGGACAAACCACCAGGCAAGTGTTTGAGTTGCTAGACGATTCGATCCAACGAACGCGCTATGCTCAACTATTGATATACGCCGGCCGCTTCGTTTTGGCAGGACGCGCGATTGAGGAGGACATCAAACGTACTGCTCATGCGGATTGGCTCACTCGAATCTACGCCCTTGGAAAAGTAGATCTTGCTGCTGCTGCATACCTAGAGGGTAGAAAGCCGGAACTGGCCTGCCAAGCTTACAGTCATGGTAGCGACTTGGCGCAGGAACTGGGCCTGAGGTCGGCTGGAGACCTGTTCCGCGCGAACGCAACGATCCTTGCGGCTCAGGAACCTAGCCGCACGAAATGGCCAGATCTTCTGGATGAATGGCGCAAGCAGCTCCTTGATGATCGTCACTGGGGATCAGAGGCACGTGTAGCGATCATCGCCAACTTCCCTGATCTTGTCGGCCCTGGCGCTGTAATCGCCGAAGGGCTTGGCGCGGAGAATGTACGAAGCCGACTAGTCTACAGCGAAGTGTTGAAGGACACGGACCTTGGAGAACTTCCCCGAACCGGCGGCATCGTCGTGCTCGGAGGCCCCGCAGCTGCTTTCGTTGATAGGCTGATGGGCTTCCTGGGGGAAAAGCTTCTGGCGGATATGATGCGCTCGATCGTGATCCCGCCAGGCCGCAAGATCGTCGATTTCAACATCTCCGAACGTCCTGGAGTCTGGATTGCTGGGAACTACCCCTGGGACACGATTGCCGCTGCTTGTGAATGGCTCGGGACGGACGGCTTTCGTCGTTTCGTTGATCGAGCAGGGAATCTGTACTGCAGCGAGGAGACCGGGCCGCCTCTGGAAACCTGAGAAGCCACCGCCTGGAACTTCCGAGATAGCGGACTGGCACTCAGGCACCTGAGGAGCAAAGAGACATGACTGAAGGATCCATCGAGAGGATTTGGGAATTGGCCGAGCGTCAACGGGCTCACAGGCGCACTGAAGGATCTCCAGTCGGAGCTGGTGAAGAGCTTCAAGTTCTCAGAAACAGTCGGTGCGGCTCAGACTGCCATGCTCAACTCCGATCTGTCAGAGATTGAGCGCAAGCTCGACGATAGGCAGGCCGGAGATGGGGAAAAAGCGGAGATGGATCAGGAAAGGCACCGCCTTGAGCAGGCGATAGCCAATCTTGACCGGGAATACTGATTCCATCGGGAGACCATGGATAGCATTGCGGCCGACATCGGATCACTCTTGCAGGAGATAGACGCTTGCGCTACAAAGGCAAGCACGAGTTCAGGCCCGAAGGTAGATGGCGCGGTGTTCAGCAAGTGCAGAGGCCTTAGTAGGAGCCAAAAGGAATGGCTGGGTAACCAGGGGGCCACCTTTTCGATCAAGTCACCCAAGGCCAAACGTACAGCACGTGTCAACGAGGGCTCTGCGCCACGGGTGAAGAAGTAGACACCGCTCTCAAGGGTGAGTACTTATCAGCTTAGGCCACCCCTATGGCTGGGCAGAGGCGGCCCCGCTATATATGACGGGAAGAAGCATGTGCGCACGGGGCCCTGCGGATTGCAGATCAGATGTCCGCAATCTCCCGGATTCTCCGGACTAAAAAACCGTGCACGAATGCCATACCTGGAGAGGACATGATAGCCAAAAAACCCTTTGACGTTTTCCCTGAGCTTCTCAAGCAACTCGCAGACGGCCTTTCGATACATACCAGGATCGCGGCGCGTTACTGGCTTGCGCTTGCTCTCGTGTCCGCAGTCACTGTGATTCCCACTCCTCAGAAGAATTTGCTGTTACTACCATTCCTTTCCGTGCAGGCACCCGCGCGTGACTTTTATGCGTTCGCGTTCATACTGATTTCTTTGCTGGTGATAGGCTACGGGTCAGCAAGTTGCCAAGGTATCAGAACGAGGCAGTTGGCCCAGTTGTTCATCAACGGTTGCAGAAAGGAGTTCTTGCACCCGTCGGGACTTCACATTCAGGATGTGTTTGACTGCATTGTATCTCCCAGTATTAACCGGATGGCCCCTTTGGCGCAGATTCTGCAGGGGAAGCAGCAATTCTTTGCCAAGGATCAGAGTGTTCCCCGGCGACCGACAATTCTGATCGGTTATTTCACAACGTTGCGTCTTGTTGGCGTGCTGGCAGTCTACGTCTTCCCTGGCTATGCCTTGGTTGTGGCGTTCGTCAAGAGCAGCATGTATCGCCCCTCCGCCAGTCTGTGGGGCATCCCTGTCTATCTGTTCTGGCTAGTGGGCATAGTTGCCATACTCGTACTGGTCCAATCGCTCTGTTTCGATATTCGCTATTTCCTGGAATCAGTGCGCAGAATACGGAACACGCCAAAGAATATGCACCGGTGATTGTCATCAGCGGCTGTTTCATGCCGTTTACGCGCGAGTGAGAACTCATGATCTTGAGGAGAAATGCTCTGCGAAACGGTCCAAAGTCAGCAAGGAAAGCACACGAAGTGTCTGATCCGTGGAGGTTGCTTCGCTTTCTTCGCAGGTTCCCCGCCATGCCGCAACACCAATCCCTCGCCCCCTGCGTTGCTTCTGCGTAAGTCCACAGCGCCGTGACGAGCGGAACGAACTCATCCTCCGAATCGGCCCCAAACCCCGCCCCCGCTCCCAATCATCGACCTAGCCCCGGCTCATTGCTGCCTGCGGGGTGGACGTGCGGAAAACCGTAGCACTTATCAACGGGTGAATATTTCGGCGGCCATGCCACGGCTTATCGCCGTCCTGCCAATGACGCCGCCTGGCGTAGCCCCTTACCCATTCCCAGTTGCCGCACCTGTACACGTATCCTTCGCCGAGCCGCCGATTCGTGCTGTCCCCCGGTATCCCCTCATAAAGGAGAATAGTGCGGGACGGCGTCTTTATTCTGGTCGTCGCTATCCCTGCGAGTATCCCGATAGATGCAGGAAACGACACATCCGGCGGCTGCCTGAGGAAAGAATTCATGCCGTACGTCCGCGGCGACCACTGGGACTTCCAGTTTCCTGTATAGCAGGGGCAGCAGTACACGCTCCCGAGCCCCATGCCCTGATTCTTCAGATAAGCATCGATCCCGCCGCCGTGCTCCTGCGCCCAATAGGTGAGATCCCCCGGCAGGCCGCCGGGACAGGGGAGCGTATCGTCCCAGTTGGCGGCGTACAACTCAAATGCCACGTAAAGTTGTTTGAGGTTGGCCTGGCATACCGTCCGTCGTGCTGCCGCACGAACGGAGCCCAAAATAGGGAACAGAATCCCGGCGAGCAGACCGATGATGGCCATCACAACTAGGAGTTCCACCAGAGTAAAACCACGCGGCGGATGAGGTCGTGCAAGAGCCGGCACTGTGTCTGCCCCCGGAGTCGGTTTGTGGCTTTACCGCTTGTCACAACAACGAGCCAGCAATTAAGTATATCACGATCGGTTGGCGTCTGGGCGATAGAGCAGTGAAATGTTTATGAACAGATTGGGGCCCGGAGCACTGGAGCAGGCGTCATGCGGACATCTGAGATTTGTTGGTCGCCGGCGGGCATCCTGCGGTCGGCTTCACGGTCTGCGTCTGCCTCGGGTTCGAGGGCAAGGCAGCCCCGCCAACCTGCCGTCCCGAAGCTGGCTGAGATGCTGAGGGAACGCTTCGCTAAGGGATGAGGACGAGGCGCTGTAAGTCGGCAGACTCCCCAGCGGACCCTGGAAACGTGACGACGCCGGCAACCCCTTCAAGGCTCCCAGCCCGGCCTGCGGCTGCTCCGGGCTCGGAGCCGCTTCAAAGCATCCGATCCTTGAGCGATTCGATGTACCGCTCCGCTGACACGGCGGCGATGGCACCGTCGGCGGCGGCGGTCACTATCTGGCGAAGGCTCTTCCGCCGGCAGTCGCCCGCCGCATACACGCCGGGCACGTTGGTCCGCATGTCCTCATCCGTGAGGATGTACCCGGCCGGGTCGAGCACCACCGATCTCTTGACGAACTCGGTGTTCGGGTCGGTCCCGACGACTATGAAGACGCCGTCCACGGGCACCGAACGGTCGGCACGGGTCTTGACGTCCCTGAGAACCAGGCCCTCGACCCGCTCGTTCCCGTTGATCTCCACAACGACCGAGTTCCAGGCTATGTCAATCTTCTTATTCTTGAAGGCGCGCTCCTGGAGGATTTTCGTCGCGCGCAGGGCATCTCGCCGGTGGACGATGGTCACCTTACGGGCGAAGCGGGCCAAAAACACTGCGTCCTGGACGGCCGTGTTCCCGCCGCCGACAACCGCGATCTCCTTGTCACGGAAGAGCGGGCCGTCGCAGGTCGCGCAGTAGGAGACGCCCTTGCCGGTAAGCTGCTGCTCGCCCGGAACGTCGAGCCGCCGATACGTGGCGCCGGACGCTACGATGATCGTCGGGGCCTTGTACTGCTCGTCGGGCGTTACAAGTATCTTCTCCGGACCAGTGAGATCAACGGATACGACTTCGGTGGCGATAATCTCCAGCCCGACGGCGCGCGCCTGGGCTTCCATGTGGGCGCTCAGCTCGCCGCCCGAGATGCCCGAGGGGAATCCCGGGTAGTTCTCCACGAAGTCGGTGACGATCACCTGCCCTCCCGGTTGAAGCTTCTCCAGAAGCACCGTCTTCAACCCGGAGCGCATAGCATATAACCCGGCGGCAAGCCCGGCGGGTCCTCCGCCGATTATGATCGTGTCGTAGGCTCTCAACGTCGTGTCCGGAAAGTTGGTTGGTTGTGCACATTATAGCATAAACATTGCAGTTTCGGACATCGCCGGCGGGCCCAAGGAGCCATCAAACAATCGGATGGCTGCGGTTTTCCTATGACATCGCGGGTATAAAGCCCCTGGGGGAGTTCCGATCGAAGGCGGAAGAGAAAGGTGGGAGTTCGAAATGGCAATGATTCCCGACCAGGACAGAGATTTCCTGCGCGGCAAGTTCTCGGAAGAACTGGAATCGCCGGTGAGCATAATCGCGTTCACGAAGAAGGCCGAGGGCCAGGACGCGCCCGGGCTGGAGTGCGAGTTCTGTAAAGAGACGCAGCAGATCGTTGATGAGCTGGCGGAGCTTTCGGATAAGATCAACGTCGAGATACACGAATTCTCGCCCGATGAGGCGGCGGCGCGAGAGTTCGGCGTGGACAAGCTTCCGGCCCTGGTACTGAGGAACGCGCAGGGCGGAGGAGTGAGGTACTATGGGATCCCCGGCGGCTTCGAGTTCAGCTCCTTGGTCGAGGATCTCGTTGATGTCTCCAGAAATGCAACCAACCTATCGGAAGAGGCGAAACAGAAGATTCGTGGAATAGAGAAGGACACGCACATCCAGGTTTTCGTGACCCCGACGTGCCCGTACTGTCCGTCCGCGGTTCGCACGGCCCATCAGATGGCGATCGAGAACCCGGAGCACATCCGTGCGGACGCAATCGAGGCATCGGAGTTTCCCCACCTTGTGAGCAAGTACGACATCAGCGCCGTCCCGACGGTGGTGATTAACGACAAAGTCCAGTTCGAGGGAGCGCTCCCGGACGACCAATTCGCTGACCGAGTTGCGGAGGCCGTGGGATAAAGTCAAGAACACAGAAGCACAAATGGAAAGCGGAAACGCACAGGAGCACTCTGACCGTTACGCGTTGCGCATTACGCGTCACACCGACAACCGATGTTCCTGAAGGGAGCCCTGGAATGGCAAAAGACCCCGTATGCGAGATGGAGGTAGACTCGGCCACGGTGCCGTTCAAGACGGAGTACCAGGGCCGGACCTACTACTTCTGCAGCAAAGCGTGCCAGAAGGAGTTCGAGGAGAACCCGCACGCCTATACCGGCGAGATCGGCGCCCGGACCGCCTAAGACTGGCAAGGGAGGCCGAGACACTCGGCGCTCTGCTGAACCGCCTCATGCGTCGCCCCGGCGAATAGAGCCGGCAATCGAGTATAAATGGTCTGGAGACCCGTGTCCCTTCGCGTATGTGAAGCGAGGATATACCCGCCCAGCAGGGTAGCCAGCAGTGACTGATATAAGATCGCAGGGGGCCCTGCCAAAAAGGCGCGCGAAAAAGCCCGTATTCCTCTGCGAACGCGGGCATGCGGACAGCGTGCTGCCGATCTGCTGCTTCGGCCTACCGCATCAGGTATTTAACGGCCTCGACAAACGGTTTGCGGAGTATCCGGCGGGAGATTTCCTCCAGCAGCCTCATGGCGAGTTCCTCGCGGCTCATCGTCGGCGTGTAGAGGAACGCGTCGGTCTTCTTAACGCCCGACCTCCTCTGCTTAAGAAACCCTTTCTTCGCGAGCTTGGACATGGTGAGCATAATGGTGGAATACGACAGCTCTCTGCGTGGATACATGATCTTGAACACCTTCGAAGTAGTCACCGGCGGCTGAAGGTCCCATACTATGTCGAGGATCTGAGCCTCGAGTTCGCCCAGTGATTGTCCGCCAAGTGCCTTCCGGATGCCCAGGTAGTCCCTTATGCCGGAATCGTTGTTCATTCTGCTCCCCCCTCCCTCCTGATTCCACCTATCATGCCATGCGTGTAGTATTGTACGCCGATATGCTTGGCTTGTCAAGTTGCAAGCCAATAATTCGAGCGATGCGTTCCTGGGCACCTGTACCCGCAGGACACGAGGTGCTTTCCGACTTGAAGATCAAGATAAGTGGGAATCGCTTGTTTGGCCCAGTGAAGTCAGGGGTTTGCACTCACGGCAAGAGCGTAAAGAACGCGAAGGAAACATCCGCCTCTGCATGCAGCCGAGTCGTCTACTGAGGACGCCCCTCAAGTGCACTGGAGCGGTTTGAGCTTCTCCACCGCCTCCTCGACGGTGTTTGCCGTGATGATCAGCTCGTCCAGGCGAAGGAGCTTGAAAGCCCGCTCTACGGGGGCGGCGAGGCTCACCAGCGCGATGTTCCCGCCTTTCTTCACAGCCTTGTCTCTGACATCCAAGAGGATGCGGAAACCCGAACTGTCGATATAGCTCATATCGCGGCAATCGAAGACGATCTTACACCGACCTGTGTTGAGGAGGTTGTCCGCAGCTTCTCTCAGCTTGCGACAGGTTATCAAGTCGCAATCGCCGCGCGCCTCAATGATGGAAACATCGTCTCGGTGCCCAATGCCTACTTTCAGTCTCGACACATGCCACGTATCCGCCATGCTCGTCGCCTCCTCAAGCCGCGCTAGAAGTTGTATACCCATATCCTCCCGAAATCACCCGGCAATAAGCAAAAAGAGTCGGTGCTTGTTGTGTTGGCAGTTCTGCGCCCACGAGGCAGGACGCCGGAGGACTTTGGGAGGAATCTGCGCCTGGGGGCAGTATTCTGCAATTAGTGAAAGGGGGACGCTAATGATCACCGGCCTCGGCACCGATATAATTGAAGTAAACAGGATACGGAACTGCCTCCGCCGCCGACCGCGCTTCGCGGACAGGATTCTGACGCCGTTCGAGCGGGGGATTTGCCTCTCTGGTGGAGATGCTCCCCAGCGCATTGCGGGACGTTTTGCGGCAAAGGAGGCCGTCGCAAAGGCGCTCGGCACCAGTCTCGGCTGGCATGACGTAGAAATCCTCGCGGACAGTGCGGGCAGGCCGGAGGTCAGGCTGCTCAACGGCGCCGCAGCCACAGCCGCTGGGCGAAGGGTAATGGTCAGCATATCACATTGCCGATCATATGCCGTGGCGCATGCGGTGGCGGTGTCCGATTGAAGGCGCACGTGCCTTAATGTATAATTAGCTTGAGGGTGATTAGTTTGAAGGTTGCTACGGCCGGACAAATGGGCGAGTTCGACCGCCGTGCGGCAGAGGAGTTCGGCGTCCCGAGCATTGTGCTCATGGAGAACGCCGGACGACACGTCTTCGAGGCGGCTCGCGATATCTTGGGCGGCCTGCCCGGCAAGCGCGTCGCGATCGTTGCCGGAAGTGGAAACAACGGCGGCGATGGATCGGTAGCTGCTCGTCATCTACGTGACGCCGGGGCACGTGTGTCCGTCCTCCTGCTCGCCGATCCAAAGGACGTCAAGGGCGATGCGAAGACGAATCTGGACATCCTGCTGAAGACCGACACCTCCATCCGCCAGGTCAACTCCGCCGAGGATGTGTCAACCACCCTTGTCCACAGTGACCTCATTATCGACGCTATTTTCGGCACGGGTCTGCGCGGCGAGGTTACCGGCCCGGCCGCCGAAGTGATTCAGGCGATCAATCTTTCGAAGAAACCGGTCATCGCTGTAGATATCCCCTCCGGGCTGGACGCGGACACCGGCCGAATCTGGGGCGTCTGCGTCAGGGCCGACTGCACCGTTACGTTCGCGCTCCCGAAAATCGGCCTGCTCAGCTATCCCGGAGCCGCTCATGTCGGCAGGCTGGTCGTGGGCGATATCGGGATCCCTCACCGGCTCTATGAGGAGATCAACGTCGAGCTGCTTGACGACGCCATGGTTGCCGGGAAACTCCCGGACCGTCCCCCGGATGCCCACAAGGGAACGTTCGGAACGGCGGCGGTTATCGCGGGATCCGTCGGTCTGACGGGCGCCGCGGCGATGGCGGGGGAGGCGGCTCTCCGCATAGGAGCCGGGCTTTCGATTGTCGGAATCCCGTCCAGCTTGCAGGACGTCATGGCCGCCAAGCTCACCGAAGTCATGACCTGCGGGCTGCCGGAGACCGACGGCCGCTCGGTGTCCATAAAAGCGTTGGACGAAGCATTGGCGCTCGCCGAGAGAAGCACCGCGGTCGTTCTCGGCTGTGGGCTCGGCACTCATGCGGACACGTGCGAATTCGTCCGCAGCTTCGTAGGGTCCGCGCGAAAGCCGATGATTATAGATGCCGACGGTCTGAACGCGCTGGCGCAAGATCTCCGCGTGTTGGAAGGCGACCATGGAGAACTCGTGCTCACGCCGCATCCTGGGGAGATGTCCCGGCTTCTCGGAACCAGTGCGAGCGAGGTGCAGTCAAATAGAATGGATGCGGCAAGACAGGCCGCATCCCGTTTCCATTCGGTTATAGTACTGAAAGGCGCGCATACGCTAGTTGCCGACCCATCGGCCGCGGTGTTCATCAACCCCACGGGAAACGCCGGGCTTGCGACGGGCGGCACGGGCGATGTGTTGGCGGGTGCGATCGGCGGACTCCTAGCGCAGGGGCTTTCCGCTCTCGACGCGGCGATCTGCGGCGCATATATTCAGGGAAAGGCCGGCGGGATCGCGTCGGCCACAATCGGCACACCGGGGATGATCGCAGGCGACGTCCTGCGCGCTCTGCCGGCTGCTCTGCGAGAGCTTTCCCGGGTCAAGGGAGCCGGATAAGGGGGTACTCCAACCATGCGGGCGATGATGCTGATTCTCTTGACTATGTTCCTGGCCACCACGATCCCAGCAGCGGCGGCCGTCCCGACGGCGACGATCAATGCCCCGGCTGCGGGCGAGCATTATTACTGGTTTTCTTACACCGACATCGGCGGCAAGCAGGCGCTTACAACCCCAAAGGGGTTCAAGGACAAGAAGGTGACGGTGGACCTGCCGCTCGTGAAGGACGCTGTCCCGGAAGGCACGATTCTCTACGTGCTGGACGCGGCCACCGGCAACGAGGCGCTCCTGTCGGTCGATAGCAAGGCGGGCAAGCCAGCGAAGTTTGACCTTAAGAAATCCGACTTCAACACAGTGCGCAGGGTGCAGATATCGGTGTCAGCCGCTTCGAACGGCGAGCCTGCGACAGCCGCTACCGTTAAGCTCGAAGACGCGGAGGGGAAGCTTCAAACCCAGATACTCGACCCGGCGTCGGGGGGCGTGGTTGAGTTTACCGACGTGGCCGAGGGGACCGCGAACGTCACCATCCTCTACGGCGAGGACAAGAAGACCAGCCAGGACATCGAAATCGCGATGGAACGGGAGAAGCCGGTTCCACTGATTGATGTCCCAGTAGTCGGCGAGATCGAGACGCTTGGCCCTATTCAGGCGGATACTGGTCCCTCCGCGGGCGAAAAGCCCGAGGGGAGAGCACAGCCGCAGCAGTGGGATTGGCTGACGGCCATCATCGGCATTGTCCTCTTCGTGGGGATTGTGTATGCCGCGTATGTGACCATGCGGAATCGCGGTGCCGGCTTTCGGTCCATCCTGCGGCGGTTGGGCGTGGAACTTCCGATGGCGCAGCCGAAGCCCGGAGAGCCTCAGGCCCAACCTCCGCCTGCATCTGACCAGGGCGTCTGCCAATTCTGCGGTCAAACCAAGGATCCCGCTACTGGGCAGTGCGCATGTTCGGTCACCGCCGGTCCCGGTCCCGCAGTCTCCTCGGGGCCGAGGTTAGTCGTCATCCAGGGGACGCAGCTCGGCCATGTATACGAACTCCAACCCGGCACAGTGACAATCGGCCGGGAGGAATCGAATACAGTCGCCTACCCGGATGACAGTACTGTGTCCAGGAAGCATGCTCGGATCGACAGCACGAACGGCGACTTCACCATCTACGACGAGGGTTCGTCCAACGGCACGTTCGTTAATGGGGTGAAGGTCGCAGAGCAGCTCCTGCACCCGGGTGACGAGATACAGATTGGCAGCACGCGCCTCAGGTTTGAGGCGTGACTTACCTTTACGACATCCGTTTTGGCGCTTGCTTCATCGCGACGTTGGAGTAGTTCGAGGTTCACCTTACAGAATGTCCCTAAACTCAAAAATAATTCTGAGCTTTCTGGCTGGAACGTTTGCAGCGCTGCTGGCGTGGGTTGTAGTGGATTTCAATCCATGGCACCGTCTTCCGGACCAGGTCATAGCCATTTCCTTCAGCCAAGCAGTCCGGCAGCAAATGCTGGTCGCCGTGGTGTTTGGCAGCTTCCTGGGAATGGCTATCGGGGGCGTTAACGGAGTCTTCAGCGGGAGCCCGCGGCTCATGCGGCGCTACATCGGCTGGGGGTTCGCGATAGGGCTCTTCGGCGGCGTGGCCGGTCTCTTCTTCGGCCAGTTGTTCTACGGCTACATGCACCGCGAGCCACGCGGTTTCGCGGCAATCTCGGGCCTCGGGCCGTTCGTTTTCGTATGGAATATCATCGCCCGGGCGATCGGCTGGTCGCTCATCGGGTTCTTTGTAGGCTTCGTCCAGGGAATCCCCGTCGGCTCGAAGAAAGCGGTGCGTCACGGCGCGATCGGAGGGTTGATCGGCGGGATACTCGGCGGAACTCTCTTCGAAATAGTGCCGTGGCTTCTGCCGCCGGGAACGGACCGACCGGGCGTGGTCAGCCGCGGGATAAGCATGACCGTCACAGGGGCCTCGATCGGCTTCTTCATCGGCTTGGCCGAAACTCTTATGAAGCAGGCTTGGATCCGGGTTCTGAGGGGCCGAAGCGAAGGCCGGGAATACGTGATCAGCAAGCCGCGTACGAGCATCGGCAGAAACGAGCTTTCGGACATCGGACTCTTCGGCGACATGGACATCGCGCTGACACATGCGTTCATCGAAGCTCAGGATGACCGGTACGTTCTCCGCGATGCAGGAAGTGCCGCCGGGACCGCCGTAAACGGCCAGAGGATCACAGAATACGCGCTGAAGGATGGGGACGTGATCGGGATAGTCTCCATGCAGCTGGAGTTTCATGAGAAGGCCACTGCGTCGAGGATTGCGCCACCGGTGGACGTCGCCCCTCGGCCCTCCGCGCAGATCCCAACAATCGAGGGGATCTGCCCGTACTGCGGGAGCAAGAAGGACCCGAACACCGGCGCATGCGCGTGTGCCGTGGAAGCGTCTACTGCCGCCGGAACGCCATCCACGACGCCGACGACTCCGCCGGCAGCTTCGGCGGTCGGCGTCGGCCCGAGATTGGTTGGTGTCGGCGGCCCGCACGCCGGTCAATCGTTCGGATTGTCGCCTTCCTCGTCTACCAGCGTCGGCAGGGAGCCCGGGAAAGACATACAACTGCCGCTCGACCCGACGGTCTCCCGGACCCACGCCCGCATCGAGAACGAAGGCGGCGCGTTCGTCGTATATGATGAAGGGAGCTCGAACGGCACCACTGTGAACGGCGTGAGGATCACCCGGCAGGTGCTCGCTCCCGGCGACACGATCCAGTTCGGAAGCTCGTCGTTCAGGTTTGAACAATGACCCGGCCGGGGTGACCCCAGAGGATACAGGCAACGCAGATCGGGAAAAGGTGTCGGTTTCGCGTTCCAGGTCACGGCTCCAGCGCCTCAGCCAACTCGGAGTCCGTAACGTGAAACCCCGAACGCCATTCTTGAATCTGTGTCACCCCTTGCAATCTGTGTAATCTGCGTCACGGGCCTATGAGACTTACGCCGAAGCAGCGATGTGGAGGAGGTAACCACCAGATATGGAACAGACGCGAATCATACCACCGGGCGAAGGAGATTCGGACAACCGCACGCAGGGGATGACCGACGCCGGCAAGACCGCGATGGTCGGCGCATACCGGGCCCTCGAAATGGAGTGCACGGCCGGCAATCGGTATGCACTTTCCGATGAGTCCTCGCGGGATCACGTACTGATCCAACTCAGATCCGCGCCGAACGTCATGGGTCGCCGCCTGCCGATCAACCTCGCCTTGGTGGTCGACCGCAGCGGTTCCATGGAAGGCGAGCCGCTCGACTACGTAAAGCGGGCATGCGGCCACGTCGTTGACCTGCTCGATCAGAACGACGTCCTCTCGATAGTCACCTTCGAGGAGCAGGTGGACGTTCTCATGCCGGCCCGGCGCGTGGTGAACAAGACCCTCGTCAAGGAACACATCAACCGTATTGAAGCCGGGAACACCACGAATCTCTATGACGGCATCGTCGTCGGCTGCAACCAGGTCGCGTCTGTGACATCGGCGGGCTATGTGAACCGCGTGCTTCTCCTGACCGACGGCGAGCCGACTGCAGGGATCAAGGATTTCTCGTCCATCGTCGGCCAGGTCGCCGAGCAGAAGAGCAGAGGAATAACAGTGACGGCTCTCGGCTTCGGTCCGGAGTACAACGAGGAGTTGATGGCCGGGATCGCCCGCCAAAGCGGCGGGAACTATTATTACATTTCACGGCCGGACCTCATTCCTGAGGTGTTCAGGCGGGAGCTCGAAAGCCTGATGACGATCACCGCCCGGAACATGCGCCTGCGGCTGAATCTGTCCAGATGGGTCCAGCTCAGGCAGATTTACGGCCGCCAGCCCTCCTTCGCCGAACGGCATGCTGAAGTCGGACTGGTGGACATGGAGCGGGGGAGCGCGATGTCGGCGCTCTGCGAGCTGGAGTTTGCTCCACGACCGGCCGGCGTCTACCGCGTGCTCAAAGCTGAGCTCTTTTACGACGATGCGGTCAGCGGCCGAAACGAGGCGCTCGCCGAGGATGTGGAATTCGAGTTCACGCCGGAGGGCGAGCTCGTCACATCGGGGGAGAACCCGGTTGTGAAGCAGGAATTAGAGATCGCGGAGGCATCGAGGAATCTCGAAAAGACAGTCATGGGCATGAAGACACAGCAGATCTCCGCCATGGCGGCGACCTCGGAGCTTGAGAAAACGCTCAGCATACTGTTAGACCAGGGACGGACCGCCGAGGCGGAGGAGGTCCGCCAGGCGATAGACAGTATCAAGCAGGGCAGCGGAGAGGCCGAGAAGACGTTGATCGGCACGATCTACACGCTCGACCAGGGCAAGAGGAAGGACTAATCGCAAATGGCCGAGATGGATACGAATCAGGACGGCGTAGAGGAGACGACGGTCGTGCAGGCTCCGAGTGCTGAGGCCACCGTGCTGGGAACGCCGGTGGTCTGCCCCGTCTGCGGGACCGAGAACAGTCCGAGTGAGAAATACTGCGGCGACTGCGGCTTCTTGCTCTCCTCGACACCCGGCGAGGCCGGGCCTGTTTCGGAAGCCGGTCCTCAGGCAAAGCTGGCGGGCGACGGTAGGGAGTTCGTGTTGCAGGAAGGCGAGAACGTCATCGGCCGAGAGGATACCGACGTCCTGTTGGAGGACCCATCGGTGTCTCGAAGACATGCCCTTCTTGTCCTGGAAGGCGGCTCGTGTTGGGTAGAAGACCTCGGGAGCACCAACGGGACGTTCGTAGATGGGCAGCAAATCGCAAAGGGCGAGCGCGTGGAACTGGCATCAGGTGCCGAGTTGAAGTTGGGCTCGATCGTGCTGACCCTCGATCTGCCGGCAGCAAAGCCGGAGGAGGGCGGCGAAGAATCCGCCGCGACCGAAGAACCCGTCGAAGAGGCTCCCGAGCCGGAGACGGCAACAGAGGAAGTCGAGGAGCCTGTCGAATCCGACATGCCGACGGAGGAGGTCGAAACGCCGGCGGCAGTCGGCCGGCTCGTCACGACTGCCGAGCCCGCGCAGGAGTTTCCTATAGTCCCCGGAGCGAACAGGATCGGGCGCTATGGCGACAACGACATCGCGTTGGCAGACGATCCCTATGTTTCCGGGGAGCATGCGGAGATCATCGCCGACGCAGGCGAGTTCTGGCTCGTGGATGTGGGGAGTACAAACAGCACCGTGCTGAACGGCACGAAGATCGAGCCCGACGAACGCGTGGCACTCTCAGCGGGAGACGAAATCATCTTCGGTCGGACGGCCGCAAGGTTCGAGGCGGCGAAGACCGCCGAAGATCCCGGGCTTGAAGGCTCGTCGTAGCCCGAGTCGGGAAGCGAACTAACGCAGTTCTGGGTCCCCAGGTATGAATGTTGAGCTTGCTTCAGCATGCTTTGTCCTCATGGCGGCCTCGCGCTTTGACGTGAGGTGAAAGGTCAACGAATGAACGATAAAGCCCGGCCGGAAGAACTGGAAGATGCCCACGACCAGGCGATCAGCGTCGAGCCGGTCGAGATAACGGCCAAGCTCGAGACCGGCGAGCTCGTGCAGGCCTGGGCGAAGAAAAGGGGCCTCAAGCCGCGGTTTGTGGTGGAGGCACGAGTCGCCGCCCGAACCGACATGGGCCTCGTTCGGGAAAACAACGAGGATAAGTTCGACCTCTTCGAGCCCGACGAGCCGGAGGTGCTGGCCGTCAAGGGTTGTTTGTATGCCGTTGCGGACGGTATGGGCGGCCATGCGTCCGGACAGGTGGCGAGTGAGCTGGCCCTGAAGACAGTCCTCGCGCAATACTACTCCGACCCCGGCGAGGATGTCGAGGAGTGCCTGCGGGCTGCTTTGCGGGCAGCGAATTCCTACGTATACGATACCGCACAGGCGATTCCCGAGCGAAGCGGCATGGGCACCACCTGCACCGCTGCCGTGATCAGAGACAACGAACTCTACATCGCCCACGTCGGGGACAGCCGCGCGTACCTGATCCGGGACGGCGAGCTGAGACAGGTGACGGAGGACCACTCATGGGTCGCCGAGCAGGCGAAACGCGGTGCTCTCACCGAAGAAGAGGCTGCCATGTCGCCTTTCCGGAACGTCATCACTCGCTCTTTGGGCGCTTCGGCGGAGGTCGAGCCCGACGTCTATCGCGAAGAGTTTCGAAAAGGTGATGTGCTCATCCTGTGCTCCGACGGATTATCCGGCTGCGTGGACGACGCGGAAATACTGGAGATTGCGGGCGGGCACGGCCCGTCATCGGCCGCTCTGAAGCTGGTTCAGCGCGCGAACGAGCTCGGCGGCGGCGACAATATCACTGTAGTGATCGTGGGCATCCGGGATGTGCGAAAAGTCGGTCGGCGGAGCCGGATTCGCAGACTGCTGGGCCGGGGGTAAATGGTAGTTGGCTGTGTCAACAAACACGTTAGGCCGATATCAGATCGTGAGAGAGATAGCGCGGAGCAATGACATCGTCTACGAGGCGCTGGATGCCAGAATCAACCGCCGGGTAGCTCTGAAGGAATTGCTGGTCCCGCCGAATCTGACCGGCCAGCAGAAGCGGGAACGGGTCGAGCGGTTCTACCGAGAAGCCAGGGCGGCCGGCTCGCTCGCCCATCCCAACATAGTCACTATCTACGAGGTCGGCGAGGACCAAGGACGGCACTTCATCGCAATGGAGTTCCTGGAGGGCCAGACTCTCCGGGATGTCGTTGAGATCGAGGGGAAGCTGTCGGTCGAGCGCGCGGTCGAGATCGCATCAGAACTCTGCGACGCTCTTTCGTATGCACACTCCAAAGGCGTAATCCACCGGGATATAAAGCCGGACAATATCCAGATCCTGCCGTCCGGACGCATAAAGATCACCGATTTTGGCATCGCACGGTTGATGGAGGAGCCCTCTCTCACGGCCGAGGGTCAGGTATTTGGCACGCCAAGTTATATGTCGCCGGAACAGGTCGCCGGGAAGCCCCTGGACGCCCGAACCGACATCTTTTCGCTGGGGATCGTTCTCTTCGAAATGCTCACGGGCCGCAAGCCGTTCACCGGCGACTCCGTTGTCACGATCACCTACAACATCATGAACCAGGACGTGACCGTTCCCCCAACCGTGCCGCCCTACGTCGAGCAGGCCATTCGCAAGAGCCTGTCAAAGCAGCCCTACCTACGCTACCAGTCGGCGGCTGAGATGGCAACCGCCCTGAATCCAGCCAGCTTTCAGGATGTGGGGATGCCCCTCCAGCCAGATGCATTCGGCGCGACGGTCATGGTGCCGGGCGCATCCCAAGCGCCACCGGGAGATGCTCATGGCGGCCTGCCCCCGGACGCTATCCCCTTGCCAAAGCTGCCCCGGGCACCCATCCTGTCTCCGGAGGCGAAGTACTTCGCCAAAGTCCTGACGGCCGTGGTGCTGATCTGCATGGTGGTGATTGGATTCATATGGGCGATCAGCGCAGCCTATCAGGGGTATCAGCACGTCGGGCGCGAGGAGGAGATCAACAGGCACCTCCAGGCCGGAAAGGACCACTTCGACTCTCAGAGCTACCATGCGGCGATCCAGGAGTTCAACAAAGCGCTGAGATCGGCCACAGACCCGCAAGTCGTGAAGACCGCAAAGAGGAATATCGCCATTTCCTACCTGCAGTTGGGGGTACGTGCCGAGGAAGGGGGGAACGCACGCCAGGCGGTTGCCCATTACAAGCAGGCCCTGATCTATGACGCGGACTACGCTGATGCACACCTGTTTCTGGGCAACGGTTTGGCAAGATTGGGGGACGATGAGGAGGCTCTCCGGGCATGGGACAAAGCCATGAGCCTTGAGCCGGGGACTAAGGTCGCTTCGGCGGCGAGGCAGAACGCGGCGGTACTGCACCACAAGCGCGGCGACCGGGCCTACAAACGCGGCGACACCGATACCGCGGTCCAGTGGTGGCGGAAAGCGG
>Ga0114930_10002313_pt1 | contig 17231 bp, 24 predicted proteins | sample AnhtaG_FD_87300 | JGI IMG/M metagenome (GOLD analysis project Ga0114930, IMG submission 87300) | Deep subsurface microbial communities from Anholt, Denmark to uncover new lineages of life (NeLLi) - Anholt_01485 metaG | ecosystem: Environmental > Aquatic > Marine > Oceanic > Sediment | place... | reverse complement strand
TGAAATTCAACCCCTGTTAGACCAGGGATTTGATGATTTCTTGCAAAAACCTTTTAAAATGGAAGAACTTAAAAAAACTATTATAAATGCGGTTAAAGAGTAATTTTAAAGTAAGATTCAAATAGCGTTGAATATTCCGCTCCATTCCGAACACTCATTCTGGAGTAATCCGGACACCCCGGGAGTGATCTTATAAAGCGACGCTGGATAGTTGTAATTCCAGTCATTAACCTCTTGAAAAACAATAAAAAGAGGTGTTAATGGCTGTCAGGAGATTATCCATGCGTAAGATTCGAGAGATTCTACGACTTAAGTACGAGCAGGGCTGCTCAATCCAGCAAATTGCCACAAGTTGTAATATTTCCACAAGCACGGTAAGCGAGTATCTGTTCCGTGCCCGAAAGGCGGGGATCACACGGCCTCTTCAGACAGAGCAGGATGATACTGCTCTGGAACGCTGGATGTCTCCTCAAACTCACCAAGTCCCAAAAAACAAACGGGAAAATGCTCAAATTCTGAACATTTTCTGAAAAAATGCTCAAATTCTGAACATTATTATTATATTGATTTAACTTTATATTTTACCTTAAGATAGCCCACTTATTTTTCTTCGATTTAAGGAAATTTGTTTAAAAATTGAAATATTTAGTTTTTTAGAGGGAAATTATACTGTAATATAAGCATATAAAATACAGATACTTAGGTAAATATGCATACTACTGGCAAACAATTTGCATACAATATTATAAAATCAATTTACGATGATGTTTAGATTTCAAATGTGTTTGGAATGAATAATTATGGGTATACAGTTTTAATAGCAGATAGTGATATTGAATTAGCGAAAGATCTTGAAAAAAGACTATTAAAAGAAGTTTTTCGGGTATTTTTTGTTGACTCTACTAGAAAAGTACTTGAGTGTGTTAGAAAAAGGAAAATCAACATTGCTTTAATAGATGTGAATCTAAAACCTGAAAATTGTGATAGAAAATAATAAATAAAAAATAGAGCTTAAGATACTAATAATTGTCAAAATTTTTCATATTTCAACAATTACAGATTGTTTTTTGCGACTTAACGATTGAAATTCTTCAAAAGAAAGCTAAAATAAATGACGTTTTACCTAAAATAGAGATGCTACTCCATCGTATAATGAAAGAGAATAATTTATTTTTTATGCTAATCGTAGTTCAATTGATTTCCATTTTTCTTTATACCCTTATCTATTCATAAACCTCAGAGGCGCATCACGAAGTGATCCCTTCGGGAGAGTTTTACCGAAAAGGCTATATAAACATTTTGTCGCCCTGAACTCGTGGCAGGGCCTAATAGTAGTCTTTAATTCAGATTTACCATTCGCTGAGAAAAAGTAGGGAAGATTTTGACCGTTCGCTTCCCGGCTTAAAAAAGGGGAATTAAAAATATGAAAGGAGGTGAAAAAGAATGGCAGTAGAAAAAGCAATTGCGTCTTCCAGTCTGGTCGAAGTTATCGACCGAATCCTGGACAAGGGTGTGGTTATTGACGCCTGGGTACGAGTCTCTCTGGTAGGTATTGAGCTTCTTGCGATTGAAGCCAGAGTTGTAGTAGCATCAGTCGAGACCTACCTGAAGTATGCTGAAGCTATCGGTTTGACAGTAACAGCAACTGCTTAAGGGCAAGGTCGATAACTAAGAAGGTATTCTTGCCGTGTCATCCTTAAGTCCCAATTAAGCTGGTGATAAAAAGCATGGTTCGCCAAGGGTTTCCTTCCTTTATGAAGAAAAGTATTACGAGGTAAAAGAAAATGAAAGTAATACCCTAAGCGGAAAATATGAAAAATATCGTCGAAAATATCATTTGCTCTTACGAAGCGAGAATCCAAAGCATTGAGACAATTTTGGATACTACCCACCAGCTTCTTAAAGGATTCCGGGGTTCTTTCTATTATACAAGACAAGAACAAGAAAAGATTAATGCTGAATTACGGGAAAATCTTGCAAAAAACGGGTCTCTAAGAAGGAAAGATTTTGACAATATGATGCAGGATATTCTTTCAATTCAAGATGAGAGAGAAAAGGAAGTAAGTAATTTGTTAAATAGTTACGTTAATGAACAGAAAGAGATGGCGCAAGCATTAAGGGAGAACTTAGGAGAGTTCAAGAATTCCCTTGCGAAAGATGGAGATGGAAGGGTCAAAGAATTCCGAGCGTTGATTAAAAGAATCCTTGCAAAACAGAATGAGAGAAAAAAAGATGTTACTTCTAAACTAAAAGAATTTCAAAATGAACAAAAGGTGGTGGCAATAAGACTCAAAGAGCTTTTGGCTAAGGGAAGGGAGCTTCGAATAAGGGATTTGAAATCAATGCTTAGGGAGTTTAAAAACCAACATAAGGAAAGATTAACTTGTCGAGTGGAAAGGAAAAAAGTAGTTCATCATCTTCTCGGTGAATTTAACAAGGAAAGAATAGAAGTATCCAAAAATTGGCGAAACATGGAAACTAAATTAGCTCAAAAGCGAGCAGGAGTGTCACTTAAGAGCAGTTAATGGAAATGCATCGAAAGAAAGTACAGAGTAAAACAAAGATAATTCACAATAGAATATTAACAAAAAAGGAGATTTAAAAATGGGAATAGCTGAAGACATCAAAGACTTTGCAACTCATAGGAAGAGAATGAATACAGAGCAGAAAAAAGAACTGGCAGATTTTGCAGCAGATCTTAATAGAAATGTTGATAGTATGATTAAGGAATTTCATGATGCTCACGCAAATATGAGCGAGGAACTTAAAAAGGATTTAGCCGATTACGTATTAGGAATTAGGAATTATGTAACGAATAAACTCAAAGAATTCTCTGATTCTCATGCTGTGATGAGTGAAGAACTTAAAAAAGATTTGGCTGATTACGTATTAGGAATTAGGAATTATGTAACGAATAAACTCAAAGAATTCTCTGATTCTCATACGGATATGAGTAAAGAACTTAAAAAGGATTTAGCTGATTACGTATTAGGAATTAGGAATTATGTAACGAATAAACTCAAGGAGTTTTCTGATTCTCATACGGATATGAGTAAAGAACTTAAAAAGGATTTAGCAACTTATGTGGCTGGTATCGTTAGTGAGACCAATGAGCTTTTAAAAGGATTTGAAGAAGAGAGAGAAAAGATGGCAGATAATTGGCAATCTTTAACTGCTACTTTGGCTGAGAAAAGAGGTGTTACACCCGGTGTGGAGGCGAAGGTAAAGATGAGACCTGTAAAAGAGGCGGTTAAAGAGGCAGCGCCTCCTGTAATGGAATTGGAAGAGGAAGATATGGAAGAAGAAGCGCCTCCTGTAATGGAATTGGAAGAGGAAGATATGGAAGAAGAAGCGCCTCCCGAGGATGACCTGGATAAGAAAGTGCTGGAATTTATTGAGAGACATTCAGAAGGAGTGAAAGTTGGCGATATGGAAGAGCCGCTTGGGGTCCTCAGAATGAGATTGGGTAAGATTGCCAAAGAATTATTGGAGAAAGGTGAGGTCAGGAAAGAGAAAAACTTGTATTTTCCACTATAGAAAGAATAGATAAAGTGGAAAAATAAAAAGGGGTGAGAAAATGAGTGTGATAAAATGCGCCTTCTGTAAAGGAACAGGTAAAGACCCTTTTGAGCTGCTGTCCGAGCTTTCCGTCTGCCAGGTCTGTGGAGGTAGAGGTAAGGTTGAGGTTAAAGAGCCGGCAATCAAGTGCGCCTACTGCAAAGGCACGGGTGTCTATCCTTTAGGTGCCCGAATTACCTGCACAGTATGCAATGGTAAGGGGATGGTTACAGTGAAAGGCGCCGCTGAAGAATGCCCTGAATGTAATGGCACAGGACAGGCAATAGAAAGCGGACTTCCATGTATTAGATGTGAAGGCAAGGCAGTGGTTTCTAAAATATCACTGAATTAAATTCTTTCAAAGAAGACTTTTTAAGTGGTAGAAATCCTTGCGATAAAAATGGTAAAAAAAATGATTGATGAGATAGCTGTAGTGCTTGAGCCAATCCCATTTACAGGGATATTATGAGTAAAGAGATTAGATATATCATTATTTTCTCCTCGATTTTTTTCTTAGGTATCTATTTCGGGATACTTGCTTCGGTTAAGAAAATTGCGGTTACGAAGAGAGAATATGTAGAAGATTTTAAAGCAGCGAATGAGCAGATGAAGCTTATCTCAGAAATGTTGAAGAAAATCATTGAGGATCGAAAAGACCCATTGAGAGAAATACATCAACTATTTGATAGTATTATTAAAGTTGAATCTGCTTACAATCCTGATGTTGTCTCTCACAAAAATGCCATAGGCTTAATGCAAATAAAATTGCCGACTGCAAGGGAAGTTGCAAATAATTTAAAACTTACTGAAGAAGATTTAAAAATCCCTGAAATTAATCTTATCATTGGAATTAAATACTTTTTTCAGTTATTAAGAAAGTATGATGGTGACGTTTATATTGCTCTTGAAGCATACAATAGAGGAATGGGAGTTATTTCCGAAGATTTTAATGATGATGGGGAAATAAACTACAAATATTCTCTTAAAGTAATCGATCAGATACAAAAAATAGATAAATCAAAGTAATATTAAGCGTTTTTTTCAGAAAGAAATTTTCTTACTAAAAAAATGTTACATATTGTTTATTAAAGAAAAAAATTTGGAGGTAATAAAAATGATTGATGAAATGACCACAGTGCTTGAGCCAGCCCCTCTGCCGGACTTTGTGGAAACAAAGTATATTAAAGATATTACCAAGAGGGCTCTTTCTTACATTAATGCAGGTTTTCCAGTCCATTTCAGGGGGAGTTCCGGCACAGGAAAGACTACCTTAGCTATGCATGTAGCAAGTAAGATCGGCAGACCCGTGGTAATGATTCACGGGGATGAAGAATTTACGACTTCCGATCTGGTCGGCGGCGAATACGGTTACAGAATCAGAAAGGTTGTAGACCGCTTCGTATCCAGGGTTTTGAAGATAGAAGAGGATATGGTAAAACGCTGGGTGGATAACCGTTTGACCGTTGCCTGTAAATATGGATTTACATTAATATATGATGAGTTTACGCGTTCCCGGCCCGAAGCAAACAATATTCTGCTTTCCATTTTACAGGAAAAAATGATGGACCTGCCGGTAGGAAGGGGTGGAGAAGAACCGTATTTAAAGGTTAATCCGGATTTTACCGCAATATTTACATCTAATCCCGAGGAATATGCCGGCGTCCACAGGAGCCAGGATGCCTTAAGGGATAGGATGGTGACTATGGACCTGGACTATTTCGATCATGAAACGGAGGTCGCGATAACACAGGCAAAATCGAGGCTCTCGAGAAGTCTTAGTGAGAAAATAGTTGAAATCGTAAGGGAATTGAGAAATTCCGGGAAGTGTGAATTCGCACCGACCATTCGCGGGTGTATTATGATTGCCAAGACCCTAAAAGTTAGAAAAATTACTCCTGCCAAATCCAACGGCGCTTTTCAGGTGATTTGTCAGGATATTCTTGCTTCTGAAACAAGCAGGGTCGGCTCAAAAACCAATCAGGATAGAGTAAAAGAGACGATTAAAAGTCTCATTGATAAGCATAGTTGATTATCTGAGAAAGGGAGAAAACAGTGAAAAACATTAATAACCTTAAAGGTCTTCATGTAGTAAAGAATCTAAGCAGCGCAAAGAAGAGTTCTATACCGAAAAAAAGTAACTCGGCTTTCCTGGAGTTGTATTTGCTCAAGAAAGAGCAGGAAAGACTTATAAAGGAAGGCGAAGGGCTTTGCATGAGGAAGGATTCCGTTAAAAAGCGCCTGAAGGAAATAGAATCGGAGATGATAAAGCTGTACGAAACTGCTGATAAAGCCGGGGAAGATGTGAGTCCTTCAGAAGTTGCTTTCGTCCAAAAAGACGATGTTAAAAAAGAGTGGAAGAATATGTCTTTGAATTACTAAAAAAATAACTGCTCCTATTATGAATTGGGAAATAAGAGGTTTTTTAAATGATCTTTTTATGCCCGGAAAGAAGAATCCTCAAGAGGAAGCATAAAAATGCGAGGTTTAAATAATGTCTGATCAAATAACACATGCTATTCAATCAACAAACCTTGCGGATATATTAGAGAGGGTTTTAGATAAAGGGATTGTAATTGCCGGAGATATTCAAATCAGAATTGCAGATATTGAGCTTTTAACCATTAAGATAAGGTTAATGGTTGCCTCAGTGGATAAGGCATTAGAGATGGGAATAGACTGGTGGCAGCATGATTCGTATCTTTCCTCAGATGGAAAAACGGCAGAGTTAGAAGAAGAAAATAAAGAGCTAAAGAAGAGATTAGAGCGATTAGAAGAGAAGATAAAATGATTAGTGGAATGGATATGCACTTGAAAAATTCATCCTGTGTGAAAACTATTATCCCGCTGAGCGGGACTACAGGAAGCCGTTCTATAGAAGAAGCTTCTAAAATATCCGGTCTCGGGATTGATGCGATTAAAAAGTTCATAGAATTAGAAGTAATTATTCCGGTAGAAAATAACTCCGGAAATATAAAATTAAATTCATTTAGTATAACCCGGTTAAAAAAGATTTCAGAATTATTAGATAAGGATTTGTCAAAAGCTGAAATCATAAAGGAATTAGATAAATAATGATTTTAAAAACTATACCATTCACAGGGCATCAGATGACATCAAGAATATGTGCCATGCTCCCTGAATTTGGTAATATTATTAAAAGAAGATGGAATAATCCCGCTTAGCGGGAAAATTTACGGTGGAGGTAAGGAATGGCAAAAGAAACACAACCAAAAGAGGAAAAAGAAGAAGGATCAGATATTGATTTTGGAATAGGAAAATTAATAGGCGGGGTGTTCAAAGGCGTTGAGAAACTGATTGACCTTGCCGCAAAGTTAGAGGAAGCTGGTGAAGAAATTAAAAAAGAAGGTGAGATTGACTTAACTCATCTTAAAAAAGGCATGAAAGGTGTCTACGGCTTTTCTGTGAAGACAGCAGTGGGCGGGAAGCCGGTAGTAGAATCATTTGGCAATATTAAGAAAACCACTAAGGGACCCGTAGTAGAAGAAGATAGAGAGCCTATTACAGATGTTTTTGACGAAGAAGAGGAAATTCGGGTCTATGCTGAAATGCCGGGAGTCAATGGAGAAAATGTAAAAGTTGATTTGAAAGGGGACATATTAGAAATTTCAGCTCGAAACAGAGACAGGAAATACCGTAAAGAAATTTTACTTCCGGCAAAAGTTAATCCTGAGACTCTTACATCGAGTTACAAAAACGGTATCTTTGAAATAAGATTGAAGAAATACTAAATGGCATTAATTGGATTGAAAGAGGAACCATTAAAACTAATCCTATTTGGCGGGAAAGGGGGTGTAGGAAAGACAACTTGTGCAACAAGCACAGGACTTTATTTATCCAAGAATTTTAAGACCCTGCTTTTTTCAACAGATCCAGCGCATTCTTTATCAGACAGTCTTGGGCAGAAAGTCGGAGACGAAATTATAGAAGTAGAGGGCATAAAAAACTTAAGCGCTCTTGAGATAAGCGCGGATAAGGCTCTTTCTGAATTCAAAGTAGAATACGAAGATGAAATAAAGGGGATTTTAAATACTTCTACTTATTTAGATCAAGATGACATTGATTCTGTCTTTGCTTTACCTATTCCGGGCATGGATGAGGTTATGGGATTTAAGGCGATAGTTGACCTGATAGAAGAAGCGAAGTTTGATAAATATATAGTAGATACTGCCCCTACCGGTCATGCTTTAAGACTTTTAACCTTGCCTGAGCTCCTGGATGACTGGATTAAGGTTGTGGCTAAGATGAGGTGGAAGTATAGATATATGGTTAAAAGATTTGCCGGGGAGTATAAGCTTGATGAAGTCGATGATTTTCTCATTAAGATGAAAAAGACAGTGAGAAGAATCGAGGGATTGCTTCATGACAACCAAAAATGTGAATTTATTGCCGTAACAATACCGGAGGATATGGCAATTTTAGAGACAGAGAGATTAGTGGATAGTTTAGGTAAGTATGGGATAAAGGTAAAGCAGTTAGTGATAAATAATATCTTAGAATCAAGTGGATGCAAGTTTTGCAGAGAAAGACGAAAAGCGCAGGGAAGATATATAAGCCAAATAAGAAAAAAATTCAGCAATTTAAAGATAACAATTACACCCTTGCGATCTCAAGAAGTTAAAGGTATAGATGCTTTGAATAATTTTAAGGAACTGTTATTTCAGTGACAATAAAGAAAGATAACACAACCCTAACTCTGAAAGTGAAAGAGGCATTGCCAAAAGATGTAGGCAGGGTAATTGCCAGAATTGACCCGGAAGATATGAAGACCCTTGGATTAGAGGTAGGGGAAGTTATAGAAATAGAAGGAAAAAGAAAAACACCTGCTAAGATAATGCCTTGTTATGCAGAGGATAGAGGTAAGGGTATAATCCAGATGGATGGAATAACCCGGGAAAATTCGCAGATTGGACTGGATGAAAAGATAGTGATTTGCAAAGTTAACTCAAAGCCTGCCAATAAAATTACACTCCTGCCTTTATCCATATTAAGTTCGGTTCAAAGGGATAAAGATACCAAGTATTTCGGCTCCCTTATAGAAGGACTTCCCATAACTGCTGGCGACAGGGTTAGGGCTATCCTCTTTGGATCAAGATCTTTTGATTTTAAAGTATTGGATACTATCCCAGACGGTGTAGTCCTGGTTGGTCCAACTACTTAAATTAAGATTGAAAGAAAAGAGTTAGGGGAAAGTAAACCGGCGAAAATTTCGTATGAAGATATAGGAGGACTTGATACCCAGATTCAAAGAATTAGAGAAATGATAGAACTTCCTCTGCGATATCCTCAAGTATTTGAAAGATTAGGAATTGATGCGCCAAAGGGGGTTTTTCTTTATGGGCCACCGGGCACAGGGAAGACCTTAATTGCACGAGCAGTGGCTAATGAAACAGATGCCTATTTTAACCACATATCAGGCCCCGAGATTATGGGTAAGTTCTATGGAGAAAGTGAGGCACGTTTAAGAAGTGTCTTTGAAGATGCCCAAAAACATGCACCAGCGATTATTTTTATTGATGAGATAGATGCTATTGCTCCTAAAAGAGAGGAAATGGGAGGTGAAAAGCAGGTCGAGAAGCGCGTTGTGGCACAACTTTTATCTTTACTCGATGGATTAGAGTCAAGAGGACAGGTTATAGTTATAGGAGCAACAAATATCCCTAACACTATAGACCCCGCATTAAGAAGACCGGGTAGATTTGACCGAGAAATTTCTATTCCCATTCCAAATAAAAATGGGAGGTTAGGGATTCTACAAATACACACAAGAGGAATGCCCTTAGCAAAGGATGTAAGTTTAGAAAAGTTAGCTGAGATTACGCATGGATTTGTGGGGGCTGATTTAGAGGCTTTAGCAAGGGAAGCTGCAATGGCAGTTCTAAGGCAGATATTTCCCAAAATTGACTTCGAGATGTCAGATATTCCTTATGAGGTACTCCTTAAATTAGAAATAAGAATGGATAATTTTTTAGAGGCTATGAAAGAAGTTGAGCCCTCAGCAATACGAGAGGTCTTTGTGGAAGTACCGGATGTGAGATGGGAGGATGTGGGGGGGCTTGAGAATATAAAAGAAGAGCTGAAGGAAGCTGTTGAGTGGCCACTTAAACATTCAGATATTTTTAATATGACACACACAAATCCGCCGAAGGGAATACTTATTTATGGGTCTCCGGGCACAGGGAAAACTTTATTAGCCAAGGCAATTGCAAATGAAAGCGAAGTTAATTTTATTTCGGTAAAGGGTCCTTCTCTTATATCCAAGTATGTGGGAGAAAGCGAAAGGGCAATTCGAGAGGTATTTAAAAAAGCAAAACAGGCCTCTCCTACAATTCTATTTTTTGATGAGATTGACAGCCTCGTTCCCAGGAGGGGTTCAGCGAGCACAGATTCGCATGTAACAGAACGAGTAATAAGTCAATTTTTAACAGAGATGGATGGAATTGAGGAACTGAAAGGTGTGGTGATCTTAGCTGCAACAAATAGATTAGATTTAATTGATCCAGCCATCTTAAGGAGTGGGAGGTTTGACCTTTTACTTGAGCTTCCCGTTCCAGATGAAGATACACGGTTTGAAATATTCAGGATACATACAAAGGGTAAACCCCTTGATAAAGATGTTGATTTAAAAAAATTAGCAGAGGAAACCGAAAATATGGTTGGTTCTGATATAGAGTTTATCTGTAGCAAGGCTTCTATGTTTGCGATAAGGGAATTCATCAATCAGAGAACAGAAATCGGAGACCAGAAAAAAAACCTTAAGATGTCAAAGCGGCATTTTGAGGGTGCTCTGAAATTGGTCATTACACAAAGCAAAAAGGTATATCGTTGTGAATAGAATTGGAACATATATTTATGGAATAATTAATTCAAATTCGGAAAGGTCTCTTGACCCATGTGGTATAACTAGTTGTGAAGGTGTGTATACTATTTCTTATCAGGATATATCAGCTGTAGTAAGCGATTCTGAGATAGTTGATTATGCCCATTTACTTAAGGATGCTCTGGCACGGTCGTTAATTAAGCATCAAATGGTTATTGAAAGAGTTATGAACTTGGAATATGAAATTATTCCTGTGAGATTAGGGACATTCGCTTTAGATGGAAATGAAGTTCGATGTATTTTGACTAAAGGCTATCCAACAATAAAAAAAATACTTAACGAGACAAAAGATAAAATAGAGATTGATATTGTTGCCACGTGGAGTGATTTCAACTTAGTCCTCAAAGAAGTTGGAGAAGAAACAGAACTTAAAGAATTCAAAGAAAAGCTTTTAGCCAATTCCAAGGGTGTAACTGTAGAAGACCGGATAAAAGTGGGGGCTATGGTCAAGAAGGTTTTGGATGGAAAAAGAGAAAAATTTGCTTTTCAGATACAGAATGCTTTAAATACTGTTTGCGACGGCTTCAAGGTACATGAACTTATGGATGATAATATGATCCTTAATGTGGCATTTTTAATAAATAAAGCCAATAGCGAAGATTTTTATAGAAAAGTAGAAGAGCTAAATACCAAATTTGCTGAGAAGTTGAATTTTAGATGCGTTGGTCCGCTTCCTGCCTATAGTTTTTACACGCTCAAGATAAAAAAGATGCTATTCGAAGAAATAAATTGGGCACGAAAGAAGCTTGGTATAAATAATGTAACGACAAGTAAAGATGAAATTAAGAAAGCCTTTCAGAAGTCAGCTCTTTCTTCACATCCTGATAGAAATCCCGACACACCAGGAATAGAAAAGGAATTTAATGATGTAACTAAGGCTCATAAGGTACTTGTTGATTATAGTCTTGCTGCCCAACAGTCAGGTCAGCAAGGTAGTTTTTCTTTTAATGAGGAAGAATTTAAAAAGAACGCAATATTAGTAAAATTGTGAGATTAATATGGGAAAGGAAGGAAAATATATCTATTGTATTATCTGCACAAAGCAAGAAAGGAATTTTGGACCTATAGGCATAGGTGGCAGGGGTGATGAGGTCTTAACTATTGGTTATGAAGATTTAAGTATGGTAGTAAGTAACCACTCTATGACCAAACTGGTAGTTAACCGGGAGAATATAATAACACATGAGAAAGTAATCGAGGAGGTGATGAAGGAATTTGACGGTGTACTTCCCATGCGGTTTGGAACTATCGCCTGTAGTGCCGATGAAATAAGAAATCTTTTAGATAGAAGATACAGAGAATTTAAGAATGCTTTAAAAGATATGGGCTACATGATAGAATTAGGTGTTAAAGGGATATGGAAAAATATGGATATTATTTTTAAGGAAATTGGAGAAGAAAACAAAGAAATAAAAGGTTTGAAAGAAATAGATAACATAAGAAATGTCCAGGGACAAAAGAGAATTGAGCAAATGATTAAAAAGGCTTTAGAGAAGAAGAAAGAAAAACAAACAGAGGAAATTGTGGATAAGCTGAGGAGGACATCTTATGATTATAAACTCAATAAAACCATAAGCGATGAGATGTTTATGAATTCAGCCTTTTTGATTGATAGAGGAAGAGAAAAGGAATTTGATAATATAATGGATGATTTTGGTGATGAATATAAAGACAGGATAAAGTTTATGTATGTGGGACCTCTTCCACCTTATAACTTTGTTAATATTACTATTTATCCTGAAGAGTGGGAAATATATTAATTTCCCTAGAGAAAGAAATGAATAATCTTAAGGAAGGCAAATACGTTTATTGCATAATACAAAACTCAGGATATTTAGACTTCGGTCCTTTAGGCATTGGGGAACGAGGAGATAAGGTATATACAATAAATTTTCAAGACATAAGTGCGGTGGTCAGTGATTCGCCGATTAAAAAATATTCTCCCCTAAGAAAGGATTTGATTCCCCACGAGAGCGTTATTGAAGAGGTTATGAAAACTTTTACTGTTCTGCCTGTAAGATTTTCCATTATAGCCGAAGATGAAGATAAAGTAAAAAAGATATTGGAAAAAGAACATGATAGGTTCGTTGATTTGTTGAAGTATATGGCAGACAAAAAGGAATTAGGATTAAAAGCGATGTTTAAAGGTAACGTTATTTATAGTAATATAATGGAAAAATATGAAGAAATAAGGGTATTAAAAGAAAAAATTGCTGCACTCTCTCCACAAATGTCATATTATCAGCGTATAGAAATAGGAAAGATAGTTGAAGCTGCTTTAAAAAAAGAAAAAGAGATTTATAAAAAGGACATTTTAGATACCCTCTCGCCTTTGGCAGTAGAAGTGAAGACCATTGATACGTATGGAGATCAAATGATTATAAATGCTGCTTTTTTAGTAGCGAAAAACAAGGAAGCAGAGTTTGACCAAGATGTAAATGAATATGTGAAAAAATATGGCGATAAAATAAACTTCAAGTATGTGGGAACAGTGCCGCCATTCAATTTCATTAATCTGGTAATTAATCCAGAGGCGTATTAAGATGTTTTTAATTGATGATATATTACTTGCGCCTTTAAAAGGTGTGGTTTGGCTGGGGAAGAAAATTAATGAGGTGGTAGAAAAGGAACAACTTTCTGATGAGGGACAAATAAAAGAGAAACTTATGGAATTACAACTTAAATTTGAATTGGATGAAATAAATGAGGAGGAGTATAATAGACAGGAAAACGAACTTTTATCGCGATTGGATGCTATTAGAAGGGCAAATGAAAAAGAAGGTGAATAATTCCCTTAAGATATTAAATTTCAAAGATCAAAATATAGAATGGGAAAATTAAAATCAAAGGAGGGAAAAAATGGCAAAAGATGTTGGTGAACTAATTGAAAAAGCCCGCAAGGAATTAAGCAAGTTGACCGGGCTTAAAGCTTCTACTACTATAGGGATTGTTAATGGGGACAATGGATGGCGTATTTCTGTTGAGATGGTGGAAAAAGAATCTATTCCTGACCAGATGGATATCCTGGCTACCTACGAAGTCTCTATAGATGAGGGAGGAAATCTATTAGGTTTTGAACGAAAATCAATGCGCAAGCGAGGCGATTCGGCGGCGTAAAACTGTTTTGGAGTTTAAATAATGGAAGGGTTGTATCTCTATTGTATCAGAAAAAAGCGTGATACTTTTTCTTTTTCTATGAAAGGTATCGATGAAAGGGGGGGCGTTTTTATTATCCCTTTTAGGGAATTAGAAGCGGTAGTTAGTAAGGTTTCCTTAGAAGAATTTGAATCTAAAGAGATTCAAAAAAGGGCACAGGAAGAAATAAACTGGATCATAGAAAAGTCGGTTATTCATGAGAAAGTTGTTGAAGAGGCAATGCGAAGAAATGATAAGATTTTAAGTGTAATTCCCATGAAATTTGGTACTGTCTTTAAAAATAGAGAAGGATTAGAAAAATCATTAAATAAATACTATAAAAAATTCAAAACTACTCTGGAGAAACTTGAAGGGAAACAGGAATGGGGGATTAAACTGTATTTAGTCGATAGAAAAAAATTTGAGCAAGGGGTGAAATCCAAAAGCCAAATAATAAAAGAAAAGGAAAAAGAAATAGCAGATTTACCAGAAGGTGCAGCCTATTTTTTGGAGGGAAAATTAAGTGAATTGATTTCAAGAGATATAGATAAGAAATTAAAAGAGATGCAAAAAGCTCTTTTTGAGGGATTTAAAAATTATTCAGAACAGTCAGTGGAGGGTAAAATTTTAGAAAAAGAATTAACCGGAAGGCTTGAACCTGTGATATTAAATGCATCTTACCTGATAAAAAAAGAAAAGGTAGAAGATTTTAGAAATGAAGCAGAGCGGGTAAATCAAAAGATAATACCAAAAGGTTTTATTCTTGAAATTAGCGGTCCATGGCCACCATATAATTTTATCTAAGTGAAATGATCAATAAAAACGATAATGTAACATTAGTAGATGCTCTTGATAAGGTTATTGAAAAGGGGGCGGTTATTGATGGAGAAGTTGTTTTAAGGTTAGCTGATGTTGACCTTATTTTTTTGGGTTTACGAATTATCCTGACGTCGATTTCTAAAGCCGAGGAATTATATGAAAAAAGATTTTCTTCTGCAATAGAACCAACTCCTGAGGATTTGAAGTATATAAATACATTACAAAAAGAGATAAGAAAGGCAGAAAAAAATATTCCTAAAATCATTGATGGTAGTGATCCTGCAAAAGCAGAAAAAGGTATAGCCCAATTAGTCTTAACCATTGTTGAACTCATTCGAAGATTAATGGAAAGAGAAGCATTTAGAAGAGTTGAACGAGGTTCTCTCTCACAAGCAGAAATCCAAAAGTTAGGTTTATCCTTAAAGGCAATTGATATAAAAATAAAGGAGATTCAGGCAATTTTTGGTATTGAGGATGAAGAATTGAATTTAGATTTAGGTCCTTTGGGAGATTTGATGTAATGAAAGGAGAGAAATCAAAAATAAATTGTCCAACATTTAAAAAACGAGAGCCTGTAATAAAAGATATTACAGATAAAATTAATCTGGTTAAAGAACCATTAGAGAAGGCAAAATTCGCTGAAGAATTACAAAAAAAAGCAGCTGTGCTTCTCTCTTGCATTGATTACAATGAGCGGAGTATTAACTGTAAGAACTGTCATATTATTGCAAACTTATGCAAAAAGACAGCGAGCCTGATTATTAAGGCTAAAAACTTGCGTAATAAAGGAGTAAATTATTTCGGAATAAATTGGACATTATGTCCATTGCTAATGACAACATACATATAGCGAAAATGCAAATTTACTTATTTAAAAAATAAATAGTCTCCATAAAAGGTGGAACAGCTACTGGTGGTAAGAAAACTTTCAACTATCTATTTCTTTCACTTTGGCGATAAATATTCTAAACAAATACAGTTTTTATCTTTTTTGTCAGTAATGTGTCAAAATGCCCCGGCTTGGCAACGGTCGAAGCATATTTTTTATTGATTTTAAATGCTTTATTGTCTACATTAAATGATATTTTTATAAAGAAAACCTACAATTCCGGCTCAAAAGTGATGCGTAATTGTATAATCTCACAAAAAATTACCTGCGGCACCAAAAAAAATAACCCTATGAATGGTTTTTCTATTACATTTTTGATCAAGTTAAATTTTTTTAACTGAGATGAAAAGCTTTTCTTGACAAATTGGAATAAATATTTTATTATTTTATAATACAAATAAGACAATTAGTCTAATACTTTTAGATCTTTAATGTTAAAGTAATGAAAATGAAGAAAGATGTTTTTACAGCAGATGAAGTAGCAATTATTTGTCGTACTTCTCGCGGGACGGTTAACCGTTGGTTGAACAGTGGTGAGCTGAAGGGATACAGACCAACCAAAAATGCTGATTGGAGGGTTACAAGAAAAGAATTAACAAAATTTATGAAAGAAAATGGATTTCCGCTGGAATTCATAAATGAAAATAAAATTAAAATTCTTATTGTAGATGATGATGAAAATGTGACAACGGCTATGGTAAAAGCCTTTAAATATGAAGAACATTTTCAATTTGAGGTTGCTAATTCAGGTTTTAGCGCCGGGGCTAAATTAGAAAGTTTCAAACCGGATGTTGTGATTCTGGATATTTTCCTTGGTGATATGGATGGACGTGAATTTCTTAAATATATTCGAAAACGACCTGAATTTAAAGGAATAAAAGTCATAGGAATATCCGGCATGTTAAACACGGATGAAATTTCACCGTTGTTAGATCTGGGGTTTGCAGAATTTTTACAAAAACCTTTTGGAATGGAGGAACTTAGAGAAACAATTTTGAAAGTAATAGAAGATTGATAGGTGTATTATCTTACATAACAAGACAACACCAAGTTATAAATAGTAGTGCAAATCTTTTTCTTCTTTAGTCGTTTCATAACGGAAATAACTCTTTTGAATTTAGTAGGGTTTCAAAAAAGTACTTTTTAGAAATAATCAAAAATTTCATGAGCACTCATTGTGATTCCTATGGAAACGAGAATCATATGTTGTATTAACTATATTACTACCGGATTCCAAATTTCGTGGAAATGACAATAAAGATTACTGGTTTATGGTTTAATTTTTTTCTATCATAACTGTCCCTTTTATCTTATTGAGAGCACTATTGGGCAGGATATTTAAAAAACTCCCTAATAACCCTTAAAAAGTGTGTTTTCTGAGACATAATCAGTAGGGGGATCGAAATGATTCGCCATCACTTTTTTAATCGATATGAAGTCAAGTATTTAAGTTCTGCTGGCTCAAAAAGACTTGATGCCACCTGATGTAGTCGTCAGAACATTTAGGCTACCTTAGTTTAAATATAAAGAGATATAAATCACGTAAGTCTTTTATTTTGAGGAATGTTATGAAGAAAGATGTTTTTACAATTCCAGAGATTGCAAAAATATTCAAATTATCTCGACATACTGTCTATCACTGGGTAAAAAAAGGGCATTTAAAGGCTTACAGACCCGCAAAAAATGCTGTTTGGAAAGTGACAAGAAAAGATTTGGTCAGATATATGAAAGAAAATAATATACCGTCGGAATTTCTGAGTGGTACCAAAATCAAAATATTGGTGGTCGATGATGAAATTAATATGACAAGAGCGATTAAAAGAACATTTCAAAATGTTGACCAGTTTCATATAGAAACCGCAAATTCTGGTTTTAGCGCAGGTACAAAACTGGAAAGCTTCAGACCGGATGTAGTAGTCCTTGATATATATC
>Ga0114930_10002304_pt1 | contig 17265 bp, 11 predicted proteins | sample AnhtaG_FD_87300 | JGI IMG/M metagenome (GOLD analysis project Ga0114930, IMG submission 87300) | Deep subsurface microbial communities from Anholt, Denmark to uncover new lineages of life (NeLLi) - Anholt_01485 metaG | ecosystem: Environmental > Aquatic > Marine > Oceanic > Sediment | place... | reverse complement strand
TAGGATATCCATGTTATTAATTTTGCTTTGGACAAATGAACTTTTTGAAAATTCAATCGGTAATTTTTGAATAATATATTTATACTTACCCGACTTGGTACGAGGAATATCTTCAACAAACTCAATTTTAAAACTTAATTCGTTTTTAAATCTTTTCTTTAAAGCAGCGTATAGTTTTAATGTATCATCATCTGTGTATCCCGGCTTTTTTACGATTCTCAATATAATATTGCCTTTTACTTCTTGATAAAACTGCGCACGATCAATATCGTTTGATGTTTTTCTGAGTAACCCGCCATATATGCCGACACTTGGGATTAACATATTGTTAAAAGAAACAAAATAATCAAAAATCCGTCCCTCAATTCTATTCAACATTGCAAAATTTCGTCCGCAAGAACATGTACCTTCTTTATAAACACCAATATCGCCTGTTCTATACCTGATAAAAGGAACAACAAAGTTGTTGAATCCAGTGCAGACAATTTCTCCTCTCTCACCATCTTTACAAACCTGGTCATTGTTACTTTTAATCAATTCTAAAAAACCATATTCCATTATTATATGATAACTCCCTTGTTCACACTCCATTACAAGAGCACTTTTTTCGTTATGACCATAGTGTTCCCCTACTTTTGCTCTAAAAATTTCCTCAATTTTTTCTCTTTGATATTTATCCAAAGTTTCCGATGAAGTATGAACACATTTTATACCATCAAATTTCACCTGCTCCTTTTTCATAAAATCGACAAGCACCATTAAACAAGACGGAATCCCTTCAATTACTACTGGTTTAAACTGTTTAATCTTTTCAATATATTTAAATAAATTTTCATACGTCATATCAAAAGAAGATAAAACCAATGCCTTATCTTTTGGTGAGTATTTCCACCACTGGTGTATGCCTTTTTTATATCTTTTTACAGTATTACCTCGTAAAATTACCTTTTTATCACCGAACTTGTAACCTGCCCAGTTCCATTGCCTCCATATAAACGCCATTTCCTTTAAAGCAACAGATTTATCCGCATAAAATTCTAGCTGTCTTCCTGAGGTTCCACTCGTAGATTCTAAAATTAATTTAGATTTCTTGTAATTTTTCGCAGTTAAATCAGATAAATGTTCCCTGATTATATCTTTTGTCAGATACGGCAATTTGGTCAGATCATCAAAATCTTTAATATCACTCGGTTTCAGACCTCGCTCATCAAATACTCTATGGTAATAAGGAACATTTTTATAAGCATGATCTAAAAGTTTACTCAATTGCTGCATTTGATATTCTTCTAACCTTTCTTTACTCCACCATTGTGATTCTTGAAGAAAGCTATATGTTTCACGGAATACTTTACCATAACGAATATGAGGTGGAATAATACTATAAGCATATTTACAAGACTGCCTAATCGGAAAAGGCAACTTTTTTATTAATTGCCTCATAATAATTATCCTTTTCTACTCTAAAACTTATTTCTGTTGACTGTATGAGCTCCCATAAAGGTATCGGTGCCTCTATTTCTCCTCTAACATATTTTGCAAATTCGACTATTTCTTCATATTGACCTTTCTCTGACTTCGCAGATTTTATCGTACCTAATTTCACTCCATAGCCTTCTAATTTTTTATAATCATTAATTATAATAATTTTTCCATCGTAATATATTTGGCAAAACTCTTTTGGATACTCATTATTGCCAAGAGCAGTATATGTCAATGAGCAGACTGAACCATCATTGTATTTCAAAGTTATTATAGCATTATCTTGTATGCTAAAATGTTTAGTTTTAGGAGTAATTTTGTCTACGTTTATTGACTCAATTTCTGCCTCAGTAAAATAGTTAAACAAATCAAAAATATGACAGGCTTCACCTATAATCCTACCGCCTCCTTCTTCTGTATGAACCCAGTGGTCAAGGGGAATATAACCGGCATTCATTTGATAGTTAACAATTAAAGGATTTACTCTTGTTGATATATGCTTATATACTTCTCGGGCATATTTGGAAAATCTACGATTAAATCCTACCATATAAGGTTTTTTTGTTTCACAAATAACATTTGTTAATTCATACAGCTCATCTTTATTCATTGCCATTGGTTTTTCAACAAATACAGCCTTTCCGGCTTTTAATGCCTCTATTGAAATCTTTGCATGCAAATTGTGTCTGGTAGCTATAAAAACCGCGTCTATATCTTTATCCTCTAATATTTCTCTATAATCAGTTGTAGCGTATGTAGCCCCAAACCTCTGCGCAGTATTTTTTACATCACTTCCTATTAAACTCGATAATGCATAAAGATTATATGTATTCTTTAACTTTATAAGATTAGGTAGATGCATTCCTTTTGCAAAACTGCCTGCGCCAATAATAGCAATGTTAATTATTCCCTCTGTCTTTATAGGTTTTGAGTGAACTTCGCTTTTTCTACCTATTTGTTTTCCTTTCCCTTGATTATATTTTAGTAAAATTATTAAAGGCTTTTTGCCTGGCTCTTTTAATTCTTCATATGCTTTGGAAGCTTCATTAATGTTGTATTCTTTCTCAATCAATGGTCTTATACTTATTTTCTTTTCAGCAACAAGTCTTATATAACCTTCCATATTTCTGTTTTCAGTCCAACGTACGTAACCATAAGGATAATCTATTCCCTTTTGTTCGTATAGTTCGTCATACCTGCCGGGACCATAAGAAGTAGATATAAAAAAATCCAATTCTTTTTTGTACATATCTTCTCGATTAATTTCCAACCCCACATCACCAACTAACACAACTCTGCCTTTCCTCCGACATATCTGGAAAGCCTGGGATATTGGTTCACTAGAATTAGTCGCGGCAGTAACAATAGCAGCATCGACACCGTAACCACCTGTAAAAATAGTAGATATTTTAACACAATCTTCTTTTATTGGATTAATCCCCTTATCCAATCCAAGTTCAAGAGCTTTTTCTATACGTCTTTCGTTCACGTCTATTCCTACTACTTTACATCCATTGGCAATTAATAATTGAACTGTAATTTGACCCAAAATTCCAAGACCAATGACAGATACATATTCTCCCAATTTTACATCGGCTCTACGCACACCTTGCAATGCGATGGCACCAAGAGTTACGGTCGAAGACAAATCAAGATCAACTCCATTTGGGACCTTGACTAATAGGTTTCGCGGTACTTCAATATATTCAGCGTGGTTCGCAATGCCTGCCCCTGCGCAGGCTACTTTATCCCCAATTTTTACATCTTTAATGTTTGTTCCAACCTCGACAACGACACCTGATGCACTATAACCTGTCGGGGAACCCGTATCTAATTTCTGTTGAACTGTTTGAATTGTCCTAATCAATCCTTCTTTTTTTACATTCTTTATTGCTTTTGAAACTTTTTCCGGTTGTTTTAACGATCTGCTAATTAACGACTCACCCGAAGATTTAACACCTGATATTTCTGTGCCAACACTTATACAAGAATAATATACTTGGACTAAAACAGTATTCACGTTTACAATAGGCGCTGGTACTTCTTCAATATATGCACTCCCCTTTTTTATTAGTACTTGTTTCATGAAACTCTCCTGATGTATGTATGTATAGTCTGCATACCATTTACCTTAATAAAATCTGTTGTTAATTGCTCAGAAGACTTTTTAACTCCATATTCAGGAGAATACTCATATTCGCTTTTTTCTAATTTATATCTCTCTACTTGAATTGATGCTACTTTTCTTTTCGTTTTCTTTGAGAAAATGAAACCATTTTTAAAGAAAACATTAGGTGATAAGTGAAATATTACTTTAGCATTAGTTGGTCTAAAACAAGAAATATTATCAACTATTTTCCAATTACTGGTGTTCTTATCAATAGTGATTGTTCTTTTATGCGTAATATCCGAATAATGAATTTTTCCTTGAAAAGAAATATTATTATCTCTCTCCAATAAATCCGCTTCATTAATCTTAACTCTCTCGGGTAAACTAAACAAATTTTCAGAAATCTCATTCTGTTCATATCCATCAAATTTTATCGTATTATGATATCCGGTAGAACGGAATTTGTTTCTTTCTTGGGGATCTGGGGTATAAACGTAAGTTCCCGGGTCAACAAATACATCTTCCCCATTAATCATAAGTTCAAAACTGATCTTATCATTATGAGAATGACCCCCATTTCCATCCTGACCATTATAACCACATGAAACAAAACAATATTCATTATCATTACGTATTATGTACCATCCTGCATTCGGGAATGTCTTTGAAGCAAGGGATTTTATCCTAAAATGAAGTTCATTATAAATTTCCTTCCCTTTATTGCCAAAAATCCAAAATGCCTCTTCATCAAAATCGAAAGTATGAAGTTTAAATGACGCATCTTTATTATAAATTGCTGCTAATGTCAAAAGATATTTATGCTCTAAAATTTGCCGATCTGTAAATATGAGGAATCGACCGCTGTCATTATCACCAATCTGGGGAATCATACCATTAGGCTTAATGCAATAAAGTGATACGGTAAACATTTTTTCTAACTTCTCTTTCATCTTTTCAGGTAATAAAACACCGGCACGGTCTGCTAATAAATAAGAGTAAAAAAACATTTCAAGTACTAATCGATGATATGAAGTTGACGCTTCAAAACTACATCCATCATCGTAAATCTGTTTATCAATTTCTTTTGACAATTCCTTTATACAAAAGTTCAGCCATTTTTTACTCTCATTAAAAAAAGGACAATAAATCGAAATATACAACAAACCAACAATATCCGCAAGATAATGGTTGTTTGCTCTATTTTGAGATATTTCTAAATGACTTCGTATAAATCTCCCGTGTTCGTAAATGCTGGTGTAAAATTTATGTAAGAATTCTTTCGATAAATACCCCTTTTTTGAAAAAAATTCAAGTGCAACCAACCAGTTAGCAGCTCGAATGGCAGCATCCATTGTACATTTCCAGTTAACTCCAAAACCCACTGGATTGTTGTCTATCCAATCATTGATTTGATTAACAAATTCTACAATATATTTTCTGTCATTAGTTATAAGATAAGCTTCTCCTAATATATTTAAATGTTGAAATCTAGATAATTCCCATGGAACTTTTATATCAACACCACTAACATGACCGTATTTTATATTACGAAAAAATGTTTTAGGATTCCATTTATATCCGTTTTTGAAATCACTATGCCAATTTATAGGTTGATAACCCTCTCCATTAGGGCTTAATCTTATTGGTCCACTGCCCAAAAGATCAAAAATATGGTTGCATATTGAATCAGCCCGAGCTATCTTCTCTTGCACACTATCAGGGAAAAATTCCTGATATTGATTCCCCAAATTATCTAAGTTTACACCTCCACCAAGTAAATAAGGGTGAGAGGTAAAATTTTTATTAATCTTTGGCTTCGAATATAAAAAACGATAATAAAAATATTCATATTTATAAAAAATAATTCGATAAATCTTCCGTGGGACCTTTACAAATAGAAATATCAATAGACTCATATACTTTCCACTAAGACTTTGACAATTCTTTCTGCTGTTTTACCATCCCATAGATCAGGAATTTCCCTCTTCTTTGAATTATCTCTCAAAATATTATCTACTACTTTCATTATTTTATTCTTATCCCTCCCCACTAAATAATTAGTCCCTTTTTCTATCGTAATCGGTCTTTCAGTGTTTTCCCGCATAGTAAGGCAGGGAACATTTAAAATTGTTGTTTCCTCCTGAATACCGCCGGAATCGGTAAGAACAAATTTAGAATTATAAACTAAATTAATAAAATCTATATATCCAATTGGCTCGATCATATTAAGATTGTCTAAACTTTCAAATTCATCTAACAGATTATGCTTTTTTATCATCTTTTTTGCTCTTGGATGAATGGGATATATAATTTTTATTTTTTCGGAGATTAACTTTAGTATATCAAATACTTCAATTAAAATTGCCTCCGAATCTACATTACTAGGCCTATGCAGAGTCATTACAGAATATTTATTATCCGACAATTTTAATTTCTTTAAAATGTATGTATTATCATTAGATGGAAGATTAGTTAATAAAGTATCAATCATTATATTTCCGACAAAATGAACTTTTTTTGAATTAATGCCTTCATTTCTAAGATTATCCAATCCACTTTTTTCAGTTACAAATAAATAATCGGAAAGAGAATCAGTAATTGTGCGGTTTATCTCTTCGGGCATTGTTCTGTCAAAACTTCTTAAACCCGCTTCAACATGTGCAATCTTAATAGTCATTTTTGAAGCGACTAAAGAACATGCTAAGGTAGAATTGACGTCGCCAACTACAATAACTAATTCCGGTTTTTCTTTTAAGAGTACCTCCTCGAACGCAATCATTATTTTTGCGGTTTGAATAGCATGCGAATCGGAGCCAACATTTAAATATATATCAGGTTTTGGTATTTTTAAATTTTGAAAAAAAACTTCAGACATTTCAAAATCATAATGCTGCCCGGTATGAACTAATATTTTTTCAAAATGGTTATTATACTTTTCAAACTCTCTTATAAGTGGAGCTATTTTCATAAAATTCGGCCTGGCTCCACCTACAATTATAATACGTTTCTTCACATCAAATCCCTAAAATTTTAAAATATTAAAACATCCTATTTCTCAATAAAACTTTGGAAAATTTTATCCCGCCCAGCGGGACAAGGATTACTTTGGTATTGAGTAACACCCCCAATCACACTTAACGGGATGTAAGTGCCGCCCAAGCTCAAATAGTCATTGCGACCCCGAGTTCTCGGGGCGAGTACTCTGGTATACGTGGCAATCTCTCCTTTTTGCTCGGCGAGGTGTTCTTCACCTCGCCAGATTTGATATACAAAAAGTTATAAGAAGTCGAAGGTGACTCCCGAGTACTCGGGAGTCAGCTAAGTAAAGACTGCAAACAATTTAATGACCTGAGTAGTAACTAAAATTCCACCTTCCGCAAAATAGCGCCGGTTGCCTATTGCACAACCGGTCTTCACGACAATCGTACTTAGATAATTTACAGCCAATTTCACCCTCGATTATACCACTTTTTTCAGCTAATTTCATTCCTGATTACACCACTTTTTGCAGCCAATTTCACCCCTGATTACATCGCTTTTTACAGCTAACCTCATACCCGATTACATCACTTTTTGCAGCTAACCTCATACCTGATTACATCGCTTTTTACAGCTAACCTCATACCCGATTACATCACTTTTTGCATCCAATTTCACCCCTGATTACATCACTTTTTACAGCTAACCTCATACCTGATTACATCGCTTTTTGCATCCAATTTCACCCCTGATTACATCGCTTTTTGCATCTAATCTCATACCCGATAACACCCCTTTTTTCAGCCAATTTCACTTAACTAAAATTCCACCTTCCGTAAAAATGGTGCCGGTTACCTTTTGACCAACCGGTCTTCGCGACAATCGTACGTAGATACTTTTCAGCCAATTTCACCCCCGATTACACCACTTTTTGCATCCAATTTCACCCCCGATTACACCACTATTTTCAGCTAATTTCATACCCTATAATCACACATTTAAGAATAAATACAATAAATGCCAAAATAAACAACGATTTATGAGCTATTTTGGCATTAAAAAAATCGCAAAATTTGTATCATTTATAGAATCTATTAATTACATAGTAATTTCAACTTTTTCTCCGCCATTTTTCAGTTACTAATCTCAACTTTTTCCCCGCCATTTTTCAGTTACTAATCAGTTACTAATCTCAACTTTTTCTCCGCCATTTTTTAGTGATTTTGAGGCGGCTTCTAAGATTTGGATTACCTGCATTCCTTCATAACCGCTCGAATCGGGTTTGGCGCCTGTTTTGATGCAGTCGAGAAAGTGCTGGCATTCAACTTTTAAAGGCTCAACCTGTTTAAGATATGGCGCATACATATCCCCATAGTGATACGAATAATGAAACTCCGCAAATGTATCGTAGTGCGGTGGAGTTTCTACACGCTTGTCATATATTTTGATTTTTTCTAATGGTTCAGTATCATCGTATACGATCATTTTAGTGCTGCCGACAATAGTCATCTCTCTAATTTTATTTGGATCGAGCCAGCTGCTGTGTAATACGGCAAATCCACCATTAGAAAAGCGTATTGTCATGTTAGTTACATCTTCGATGCCGGGAGTTACATTTGCTTTGCCCTGGCAATTCACAGATTCAGGCATTTCACCCAATATATAAAGAAATATGGAAATATCATGCGGCGCGAGGTCCCATGCTACGTTTATATCTTTTTGAAAGAGACCCAGATTTAACCGTCGAGAGCTGATATATTGAACTTGACCTATTTCTCCAGAATCAGCAATCTCCTTTATTTTTTGTACAGCCGCAGTATAAATAAAAGTATGTCCTACCATGAGAGTCAGCTGTTTCTTTTCTGCAATGCCGATTAGTTCTTTACACTGAGCCACTGATGACGCCATAGGTTTTTCAATAAAAGTATGTTTGCCAGCCTGGAGACTTTTTTTAGCAAGATCATAATGCAGATAAACCGGTGTTGCTATGGCTACAGCATCAATATCTTTATTATCAATAATTTTATCAAAGTCCGTGGTTGTTTCGGCATTAGGATAAAGCTGTTTCATGTGATTTAACCGGTTTTCATCGATATCACAAATCAGATTTACGTTACTCTCTGTAAGGGAATTGAAATTTCGTATAAGATTAGGACCCCAGTAACCGCAGCCTACAACTGCAATGTTAATTATATTTTGTGGTTTTTCCATTTTTTCTTTCTCACTTTGCTTTGCCTTCTTTAGCTTGTGCTATTACCGTGGGAATGGTCTTAAGAAATATTTTCATATCCAACCAGAACGAACATTCGTTTTCATATTTTATGTCTAACCGAATCATCTCTTTAAAAGTAAGTTTATTTTTTCCATTTACCTGCCAGAGTCCGGTCATGCCGGGCGTGATATAAAACCGTTTTTTATGCCAGCGAAGATATTCCTCCGCTTCATAAGGAATACACGGTCGTGGCCCAACCAAGCTCATTTCGCCGCGTAATACGTTAATAAGTTGCGGAAGTTCATCAATATAGAGTTTACGAAGAAAGCGCGCCCCACGAATTATTCGTGGATCATCATCCAAATCCAATTTTCTCATTGGTTTGTCAGAGCCAGCCTCTGTGTCGCCTTTTATTAACTCTTTCAGGTGTTGGCAGTGCTCACTGTTATCCACATTAACGTCCATAGTACGAAATTTATAGAATAAAAATTTTCTCCCCAGTTTTCCAACTCGTTCCTGCTTAAAAAAGATTGGTCCTGGAGATACTATCTTTACATACAAAAATTGTATCACAATCAATGGAAATAAGATAATAAGTCCAACAAGCGAACCGGTAATATCTATCGTTCTCTTCCAGACGGGAATCTTATAAGCAAAAAGAGGTGTAAGATCCAGCGCAGGTCTGATGAATGCTCTGCTTCGTTCTTTAACAGTTTGCAAAGCAGCGAGTGAAGGTCTGTCAGTATAATGTAAGGGTAACGGATAAACATTTTTTTTCATTACTTCATATCCTTATGTAAAGATTTAATTGCCCCGAGTACTCGGGGCTCAGATACACCTTCTGTTGGATAGGTATACACAGCGCATACCGGCGGCGGCATTGTGTTTCCTATGGTCTGGCATATATCGTCAGCCAACTCCCATGCGCCTTCGGCGGGAGTGTACGGCATTACTACTCCGATGCGCAGTTTATCATACCAACCTATCTCATCGATATTTCTCACCCTTCGGGTGATTGAGCGGACAAGACGCCGGGCTGCTGCACGATTCGCTTCAGCCGGACCCATGTCAAACACCACAAGAGAAAAGTTATGTTTGTTGCGATCAGCACGCTCGCGCTCACGCTCCAGAACCTCTGTGAATTCTTCAGTAGTATAAATTGCATGCTGATTTTTCCCTTTTTCTAAAAAATAAAAAATACTCACCATTCATCTCCATATAGTTAATTTTTGTGATAAAATTTAATTAAATTGTTCTATAAATCCATTTGGGAACGTGAAATTTTCTTTTATTAAGAACGACACCCAGGATGTTCGCCCTGGCATAAGCGAGCTGCTGCTGTACATTGTTAACTACCTGGTAACGTACTCTCTCAGTTTCAATAACTAATATAACTCCATCAATAAAACGTCCCAATTTTGTGGCTACATTACTTGTAGAACAAACCCAAATCTTTCCAGAGAATTCACACATTGGCGGTGCATCGAATATTACAAAATCGTATTCATTTTTTATGAACCGTAAAAATTTTGTAAACGTATCTGATTCGAACAAGTGCATAGTCCTGCTGTTCTTTTCACCCGATGCTATAACCGACATGTTTGGTACAGAAGTGATTTGAATGGCAGAAGTAAAATTCACGCCTTCCCATAAAATTTCTTCCAAACCCGGTGAACGATCGATTCCAAAGATCTGGTGGATCGAAGGACTTTCATTATTCGCGTCAATAAGTAATATTTTACCATCATTATGACGCGCAAGCGTTGAAGCAAAATTAGTAGCAACAGTTGTAACACCTTCACCGATACCGCAACTGGTAAAAGCTATAAGGTGAGGTATAGCATGTTTGTCCTCAGCAGAATGAAAAAGTTGATCGCGCAGTGAATCATAATAAAGTTTACAACTGTCGTCAACATTTAATTCCTGAAGTTCTTTTTCTGCTTTTCTATATTCACTGGAACTGAAAATTCCCCCAAAAAACAAACCGGTTGATTTCATAAAACCACCGCGGTCCTCCCGCTGAGGCGTCGGTCGATAATCAAGCTGGTTGATTTCCTCATCACTGTAAAGTTCACCACGTTTGGTCATTGGCTAAACCCCTCTAAATTAATTTATTTGAAAAATCTTAGCATAAAAACAAACTCTTAGCACAGCATTTAAATAAGCACAAATTTTGTATCGTTCTTTCAATGTAAAAAAATACATATTTGAATATTATCCATTCCGGCAATTCTTTCAAATTTATCTTTGAAAATTGTAAAGATAAATTTGAAAGATTAGATAATATCAATTTTTCTAAACAACATTAAAATTTACATCTCAATTTATCTAAATGCCTTTTTTTGCGGGCAATCGGCGATAACAACCAGCGTATTCAAATTCAATTTTTTTCTGACATCCTCAGGGGTTCTGATTGTATTATCAAGATATTCTAAAACAAAAGCCAGTCCAATACTGCCGAAAAACGCAAAAAAGAACCCAGCAAAAACATTTCGCTTTTTTTGCGGTCCGCTTTTTTCATGGGGAAAGTTAGGTGACTGGACTACAATGATGTTTGAACTTAGTTGCTCTTGTAGTATTTGGTCAATACGTGCCTGTTCCCGCTTATCTGTATATTCAGTGAAACTTTTAATCAATACTGTTCTATCTCGCTCAAGTTTTAAAATTGTCGGTTCATTTTTATCCAGAGTATCTAAATCTTTTTGCGCTTCATCAAGCTGCATTTTCAATATTTCAGATTGTACCTGTAAAGATGAAAGATTTAACTTTTCAGCAAGTAAGTTAGTTTGAAATTGCTGGAAAGTTTCATTGACACCTTGTGCCACTTGAGTGTTTGTCGTATCTTTAGCATTCAGAGATGCAATAATTTCGGCTTTCCGTTGACGAATGTTTTCTAATAATTGTCTTATTATTGGGCTATCCTCGACATATTTTGAAAGAAGTTCCTGTTCGTTAAGTTGCAAATTATCCAGCGTTTGCCTAAGCTGAATAAAAACCTCATTGTCAATGCCTGCAGTCCTGCCCATTTCTATCATTTCCGGAAGATTATTCAACATGTCCTGCAATTCCTCGATTTTTCTCTTTGAAACACTAATTTTAACATCTGTCGATTTTATTTCATCCTTTATAGAACCTATCTCATCTATAAGCATAACTCTTCCTGCGTCAAGATAGGCACCGCTTATACATTCTTTCAATTTGCTGAGTGAATCTTCAATCACTACTATTTGGTCTTGTATTGATTCGATTTGTTTGTCAAAAAATTCATACGATCCTGAAATACTATAAATTTCTTTCCGCTGTTTTAGATAAAAGTCGATGAGTTTGGAAATCATCGCATAAGCTAACTGCGGGGTGTATGCCTGGCAAACTACATAAATAACGTTACTGGCTGGCTTTGGTTGAACTTGAGTGCTTTGCATTATAGCTGACGTTGCCTTCTCAAACATTCTAATCTGATCAGCCGGTTCCAAATTCTTATATAATCCAACAGTTTTATCTAAATTAGCAGTAACTATTTTACTACTTTCATTTTTAATGTTATCAGCTAAACCCGCAAAAGAACTATCTGCTAATAATGCATCTTCTGGTCGGAAAAGTATCACTTCTACTCCAATATCTTCAACTATCTTTTCCGCTAATTCCCGGTTTTTAAGGATTTCCATTTCTGTATAGATTAGATCACTACTAAGTCTGATTTGTGTTGTTGCACCGGCCGTAATCCTCGGATCTATTGCAATATTTTCTCTTCCGGGCTTTAACAGAAGCATTGCATCAGCTCGGTAATAATTAGGCTTAATAGCCACTAAAAGGGTAATGGAAACCATAACAAGTAAAAAGAATGCAACTGCCTTCCATTTATGCCGGAAAAGGACATAGTAGATGTCCCTTAAATTGCTTTCCATCGTTTTTGATTCTTCTTGCATTAAAATTCTCCTTTTGGTTATTATCTTCCCCTTTCAAAGATAATATATGGGATCAAATACGTAAAACCAGGAGGCAAAAGCGAATAGATATTGCGATTAAACCATTGGGCTACCTTAGTAATTCTGGTTTGCGGTACGAATACAATATCGTGTGGCTCCAGATAAAAAGGATCGACATCTTTTCCTTTGAGAGCGGCTTTTAAATCTAATTTTGCCATATAATAGTTACCACTTTTAAGGCGAAGAATTCTCACATCGTCTACCGAAGCTGTGGAGAAATTAAACCCACCAGCCTGCATTATCGCTTCCAGTGCAGTAAACCTTCCGGGCATATCGATATTTCCGGGCCTATTGACCTCACCCCCAACATGTACTACGCCGCTGAATAGTGTACGGGGAATAACGAGAATCTCTGGAGTCTGGAGATGATCTTTATAAAGAGTCTCAAGGGTGTCTTTAAGTTCCGAAGCAGTCATATCCTCAACATAGACATCACCTACGAGATGTAGAGAAATATTGCCGTCGTGTCGAACTGTCTGGATTTCATTGAGTTCAGGAACATTAAAAAACTTTATCTCAATTTCATCTCCCGGTCCCAGAGCAACTCTGGTAAAAGTGGCAATTTCCTCCTTCTTCAGGATAGCTTTATTCGAACAGTTAACCAAAAATGCAAACAGGATAATACAGATAACTAAAAGCTTCAATTGTCTGGAGTTTCGATATGAAAAGCGTTTCATTAAAAGCTCCGAACTTTTTGTAATAAACAGATTTACAATATAGATTATGCTAAAATCTATAATCGTTATCGGCGGCTATATTTAAAACATTATTTAGAAGCATAAAAATACAAATTCCGAAAAAAACAATCCCGCTTAGCGGGAAAGATATTATTAATTGGTCTAAATATATTCTTAGAAAAAAACGAAGCTTTACAATATTCTGGCAACAATAATAAATCCCTAATTGAAAAATAAAAATACTACACAAACTTTACTGTGATATAGGTCACATCGATTTAATGCAGATTACAATTAATTTGTCCTAACGTTTACAAATTATACGAGAACGCTGCAAAACTCAGAAAATCGAAAATTTTATTTTTTAACAATTAAATCACACCTGAAAAACTAGCTTTTAACCGGGAATCTCAACATTTTAGTAATTGTGCACCAAACTCAGTCTACATATCCATGTCAGCAATTTTATCTTTATTTTGTTGAGATATGTTGACGAACTGGACACCGGCAGTAATATCTCCATCTGCCTGGAGTCGAGCGACCTTGCATTCAGCCTGCCAGTCATTCAGGGGTGGCTTGTCGATTCTCAAAAGAAATCTGAATGCCTCACTGGGAATACTTCCTCTATCCAGACTGATTTGCGAGAGATATGCACCGCCCAGACTGATGTCCTTGACTCTGGCATTTCCCTGCTCACTCAAATGAGGTGCGTTTACACGAAACACTTCCAATTTCGTCGGTATGTTTACAGAGATTCGAGGAGAGCGCCTGTCATGATCAAACTTTTTTCTAACGGGTTGCGTCTCTTTATCGATGCGGAGGAGCAAAGAAACAGTTTTTGCAAGATTGGCTTTTTCCAAAGTATCTTTGGCAAGGAATTCATCCGCACCGATTTCCATAAATTTATCAGGATTGTATGTTTTCATGATACATAGAATCTTCATACTTTTCTGCTCATCAAACCGCTTAAGAGACTTTACAGCTTCGGCACAGGAAATGTCCGTAATTTCATCATCGATGATAAGAAGGTCAGTAGGATCTTTCGAGCACATTATAAGAACATCATAGCCGGATGAAACTGTATATATCTTAATGTCCTCTTCCCCTGATAATGTTTGATTCACAATGGAGATTAACTGCTCATCAGAACTGCCGAGGATTATACTTTTTTGGGCTTTCTTGCTTAAATCTTTTAGAGGAAGATCATACTGCATCATAAAAGATAGGAGGCTCTCATAGCTGATGAGCCGTTCTCCTGTGATGGGATTCTTCTTACCGCGTAAAATGCCTGCATCAAACTTGCGCGAAACAGTAGCACGTGATATATTAACTAACTGTGCTACATCACCTGTTGTGTAAAATTCCTTCAAGACCATGCGTTATCACCCTAAGTTATGCATTATTAATACAGATAAGCATCTTTTTAAGTTATCAAATCTGCAAATATAAATATTTTCGTTAATTATAAACAAATAAAAAATTAATGTCAAGAACTTTTTTTTATTTCTAAAACCTGAAATTAGTAAAAAGGAGAGAATAATAATAAAATTATTTGAAGCATTACAAATATCCATCTTCTCAAACTAACAAATATAAAAGTTGTCGAAATAATACATATAATTTTATCTAATGTCAAGTACTTTTTCAAAAAATTTAAAAATTTTTTAAAATAAGCACAATAAAAAAATACTTATAATTATTTGATAGCCAAGTTCTGATAACTGAAAAATGACAATAAAAGCACCTTGTTTAAGAATATCGGCATATTATATGAAAAAGATTGATTTTTTTCTTGGCATTTTCCTATTTTGTACATATGAAAGTGTCGGATGTTTTTAGTGGAGTCCGGTTGACAGAGCGAAGGTGCAACCGAAAATCTTTTTAAGGAAAATATTGATGCACTTAAATTAATGTAACATATGTAATTTTTTTAGAGTTCCATCTAATTAAAATTTTACATAGATTGAACTTTGCCTTTACTGCAGTAATATTTTACTGGATCAACCAAAATCATCAATCTATCTAATATGATACCCTCAATACATTTCAATAAAGAAAATAATTTTTAGACTTAACATACAAACCTTTTAAAAATATTGCTATGATCTGTGTCACACTTTTCCATCATTAAATAAATTTGTGCTTGATTATGTACGAAATTTTTATTAGATATATAAGACCTCTTTATTTCTAAGTGCGCACATTAGTTATTTTAAAATGCTATTCAAACCCGAAAGGATTATATGATATGAAAGACTTTCACCTTGGAGTACTCGATCTTGACCTTGATTCTGATCTTGACAGGATTACAAGCGCCATTAAAAAGCAAACATTAGAGATACTTAACAAGCTCGGTATCGTAATAGCTGTGAGTGGAGGCGTGGACAGTTCACTTACCGCCGCACTCGCTGTCAAAGCACTTGGAATAAAACGTGTGGTCGTACTATGTCTTCCTGAACGCGAATCTAATCCTGAAAGTTCCCAATTAGGAAAACTTCTCGCAAATCACTTGGGCGTTCAGATTATTGTCGAAGACATTAGTCCGGTTCTTGATGCTTTCAAATGTTATGAACATCGAGATGAGGCAGTCAAAAGGATTTTTCCCGAATATGACAGCAGATTTAAACTTAAAATCGTATTACCGAATAATTTTCTTGAAACTGGTCGAATTAATGTTTATAAACTGGTTATCGAAGCCCCAAATGGACAACGTAAATCAAAGCGACTCCCACCAAAAGAGTTAATTGAAATTATAGCAGCAACAAGCCATAAACAGCGAACACGTGCCCAATTCACTTATTACCATGCTGATCGCCTTAGATATGCAGTCTGCGGTACACCAAACCGTCTTGAATACGATCAGGGTTTCTTCGTAAAGGGTGGTGATGGCCTCGCCGATTTAAAACCAATAGCTCATCTATATAAGTCACAAGTTTATGCATTAGCACGTCATCTGGGTCTGCCCGATGAAATCATTTCCCAGATACCGTCAACAGATACCTATAGCCTTGGGCAAACTCAAGAGGAGTTCTGTTTTTCTTTACCGTACGACAAATTAGACCTCATACTGTGGGCTCTTAACCATAATGTGCCGGCTTCAGATGTGGCTGATGTCATGGGATACACCGATGAGCAGGTTCAGCAGTATATACAGACATAAAACAAAAGCGGCGTGCAACGAATTATCTTCATCGTACTCTCTTTGTCGAACGGATTCCAGAAATTGCCATTTAAAATACCTGTTCTTTGTACAACCAATTAGAGATATTAGCCTTTAAAAATAGATAACTGGAATTCAATTCTTCTTTTTAATTGGTTTAAGCTTGCTTAAAAATTCTTCTCGAGGAATTTTTCTTGTCAAAAAAGGAACACCGCAAATGGCAACAGGTTTAGCAGGGTTACCCTGAACCATGGTCATAGGGGGGATGGATCGAGATACAACACTACCAGCAGTAACAACAGCACCCTGACCAATGGTAACATTTGGAAGAATAATTGTTCCCGGTCCAACATAAGCATTATCTTCTATTTTTACTGATATATAATCTTTTCCTTTACCTTCGTTAGGCTCGGGGACATCCTGCAGATGCGCAATAATAATAACACGTACATTAATTTCTACATTATTTCCTATAGATATCCAATGAGGCTTTGACGTTCCAATAATAGAATCATAACCAATCCAGACATTTTTCCCCATTCTTACTCCTCTCAACCTGTGGAAAAATACTCTTATCGATGATGCTCCAGGTGAGAACTGAGCTATAATTTGTAAGATGCGGTTTTTTAGTCCAGGAATAATATGTTCACTCATATTTAACC
>Ga0114930_10002302_pt1 | contig 17276 bp, 15 predicted proteins | sample AnhtaG_FD_87300 | JGI IMG/M metagenome (GOLD analysis project Ga0114930, IMG submission 87300) | Deep subsurface microbial communities from Anholt, Denmark to uncover new lineages of life (NeLLi) - Anholt_01485 metaG | ecosystem: Environmental > Aquatic > Marine > Oceanic > Sediment | place... | reverse complement strand
GCCAGGGCCTACCCCCACGAGTTGAGCGGGGGGATGCAGCAGAGGGTGATGATCGCGATGGCCTTGTCCTCGGATGCGGAGCTCCTCATCGCGGACGAGCCCACTACCGCCCTGGATGTGACCATCCAGGCTCAGATATTGGATCTCTTGGCCGAGTTGCGAGAGGAGCGGGGCTTATCCATCCTCCTCATCACCCACAATCTGGGAGTCGTGGCGGAGACTTGCGACCGAGTGGCGGTGCTCTACGTGGGGCACGTGGTGGAAGAGGGTCCCACACGGGAGATCTTCAAGGCCATGAAACATCCCTATACAAAAGGGCTACTGGCGGCCATCCCCCGCCCAGGCAGCCAGGGTCAAGCTTTGCCGGCCATCCCGGGCTCGGTGCCCAGTGCGTTGGATCTCTTGCCTGGCTGTGCCTTCCAGCCCCGGTGCTCTTTGGCTATTGAGCTTTGTCAGGAGGAGCCCCCGGCCCGCGTTCCCGTAGGTCCGGAACACTACGTAGCTTGCCACCTCTACAGGGAGGCAGAGAGATGAACGGGCCGCTCGTGCAGGTGGACGGACTCGTCAAACACTTCATCCAACGAGGAGGCCTCTTTGGCCGGCGTGCCCCAGCGGTGCGGGCCGTGGACGGGGTTGATCTGTCGATAGAGCGGCAGGAGACCTTGGGAGTAGTGGGGGAATCAGGTTGTGGCAAGACCACACTGGGGCGCTGCCTCCTGCGCCTCATCGAGCCCACGGGGGGGCGGATCCTTTTCGAAGGGGAAGACCTCCTCGCGTTGGGACGGAAGGAGATGCGCCATCGTCGGCGCGACATGCAGATGGTTTTCCAGGACCCCTTTTCCTCCCTGAACCCTCGTCTCAATGTGTTCAACTTGGTGGCTGAGCCCCTTCGCGCCCAGACCCATCTCCGTGGGGAGGCCCTAGAGGAAGGAGTCCTGGAACCTTTGAACCGAGTCGGCCTCAAGGAGGAGCACCTCTACCGGTACCCTCATGAGTTCTCGGGTGGCCAGTGCCAGAGAATCGCCGTGGCCCGCGCTCTAGCCTTGAACCCCAAATTCATGATCTGGGATGAGCCAACCTCAGCCTTGGATGTCTCAGTACAGGCACAGATACTCAACCTCCTACAGGAGGTGCAGCGAGAGTTTGGGTTGACCTATCTCTTCATCTCTCACGATTTGAGCGTGGTGGAACACATTAGCGATCGCATCGCCGTCATGTATGTGGGCAAGATAGTGGAGCTGAGCACGTCCGAGGAGATATTCGGCCGGGCTTATCACCCCTATACTGTGGCGCTGCTGTCGTCCACCCCCATTGCTGATCCCGACTCTCGTCGGGCGAGGGTCGTATTGGAAGGGGGAGTGCCTAGTCCAGTCAACCCTCCCTCTGGCTGTCGCTTCCATCCCCGCTGTCCCAAGGCGAACTCTATATGCTCCCAAGTGGAGCCAGAACTGGTAGATATCGGTGGGGGCCACCTGGTGGCCTGCCATCGAGTGGACAAATAGATAAGGGAGAGTAGAGCATGCCTCGACGACGCCTATCCAACATGCAGGATTGTGAGGACCTCATCCGCGGTTGCCTATTCATGGGCACAGGTGGGGGAGGTCCAGTAGAGGATGGTAGGAAAGCCTTCACCGCCGCCTTGGAGGAGGGGCTCGAGATCGAATGGATGGACGTGGATGATATCCCCGACGACGCATGGACGGTTACCCCCTATGGGATGGGGACCATCGCTCCCAGGTCATCGGAGACGCAGGAGGAGATCGCTCGCCTGGGCCTTGTGGACAGGCTTGGTCTCCGGTCCATGGAAGTGGCGGTGCGGGAGATGGAGGAATACGCCCAGGTGAAGGTCGGGGCCATCGTGCCCATCGAACTGGGGGCCAGTGCCACCCCCGTCCCTCTCGTCACTGGGGCGCGGCTGGGCATCCCCGTGGTGGACGGCGACTACGCCGGCCGAGCCGTCCCTGAGGAAATGCAAGGAACCCCCTATCTCTACGACAAGGCAGGGTGGCCCTTTACCAGCGTCGATCGCTGGGGTAACGTCTGCGTCGTTAAGGAGACGTGTAGTCTCCACATGATGGAACGGATCGGCAAGATGCTCAGCGTCGCCGCCTACGGGGAATGCGACATGGCCGCTTACCTACTTCCTGGACGTGAGATGAAGGAGATCGTGGTGCGGAACACCCTCACCAAGAGCCTGGAACTGGGGCGCACCATCCGTCAGGGCAGGGAGCGCGGGGAAGACCCGGTCGTGGCTAGCCTGGAGTTCACTGACGGCTGGCTGCTCTTCGAGGGAGAGGTGGTCAAGAAGGAGTGGGAGGACCGGGAAGGCTACATGTTCGGTACCACCTACATCGACGGGACAGGAGAGTTCGCCGGCCATAGTTTCAGGGTCTGGTTCAAGAACGAGAACCACGTCTCCTGGCTGGATGACGACCCCTTCGTGACCAGCCCCGACCTGGTGGTTGTCGTGGACCGCAAGAGCGGCGAGGGCATAACGAACACCCTCCTCGAAGCTGGCCAAGAGGTGGCAGTCATCGGCGTGAAGGGGCTGGAGGCCTTCCGGTCCGAGAAAGGGCTGGGCGGTGCCGGGCCACGCTATTTCGGCTTCGATATCGATTACGTCCCCATAGAGGAGAGGATGAGAGAACGCTAGGGTTGGCGAGAAGAGCGAGGCCGAAGGGCCTCGCTCTTGGGGGTGATAATCGCGCGCGCATTGCCAGGTGACAATCAGAGCGTCAGGTGGCAGAACGGGAATAGTGGGTTTCTGCCGGATTCCGGGCACGATGCAGAAAAGGCACGGAATGTCTTAACATTCTGGCGAAGGGGGGTGGTGTACGACACGGGGAAGCCACGTTCTCTGCCTGCGCTCATCCCCTTTCCCTCAATACCCCGAAATCGCCATTCGTTGGCACAGTTCCACCAAGCGGGGATGCACGTAGATCCCCTTATCCTCCAACTGCACCTCGTCCGCCCAAACCGAAGGGCTAGTGACGATCCCGTCCGTGTGACTAGGGGCTCCAAAGCGGGTTCTGCCGATGCCGAACTGCATACAGCCGAAAAGCCTCTCATCCTCCAGAATGCGTCCCGTCAAGCGGGTCACCCCGGGGTTGAAACCGTAGCAGGCATGGTCCACCAGGAACATCGAAGGGTCTTTGAAGCCCTCCAGCCAACGCTGGAACGTCTTTGCCTCCGCTCCTCCCTCGATGCCATCGATGTGACCCTTGTTGACGGTGATCCTGACCGGACTCGTCAGCAGCCCCAGTTCTGCCGGGGGCCAAACGGCTCCGTCGAAGACCAGGGTGCCATGGAAGGTGTCGGGTAGCTCCTCAAACCAGGATTGTCCGGCCAGCATTTGAGAGTACCCTGCTCCCTCTCCCGCACCCATGTGGGTGAAAGTAGGTGGCGCTTGGGGATCCGGTTGTACCACCAGGTCGGTGCCTGCTGGGCTGGTCACACGGATCTCCTGGGCCTGGTGGGAGACCTCATAGAGGGCAGCGGCCATCTCGTCCAGGAGGGGATAATCCACCCTGCCGATGGTCCGCACCATCATGTCCACATCCATCCCAGCCAGAGCAAAGTACCGGCAACCGGCGGCGATGGCCTGCCGATGAGCGTCGCTGTACAAGGTATAGGCTACGGCGAACTCGATCCACACGTCAGCCGCCGTCAACGCTCGCGCCACCGGCGGGGGTGGGTCCATGCACGGATGGGGCAGCGTCTCATACCAGATTACAGTGGGCGTGGCACCCAGGGCATAAGCCGCCTGCGCCGTGGCTTGCACCACCCTCTCATCGCTGGACGTGTCAGCAGTGATCACCACCTGCTCCCCCGACTTCACCGGCATCGCCTCCTCGACTAGCTTCCGGGCGGCCGCCGCCAGCTCCAAGACTAGATATTCTCCCCTGGGCTCCGTTCCCATGATCAGCGTCATAACTTCAGGCTCCTTCTCGCTGTTCCCTACAAGGCATCTGCGGGCCAAGAAGCCCGCACGCTACCACAGATCCCTCCGCCCCTTCAGCCCGCCACGCATGTGGCCTCTTCTCCTTCTTGGTCTGGCCCGGTTCCAAGGCGGGCCCGGCCGGTAGGAAGCTGCCGCCGCCCTAGGGCAGCGCTTCACTCATACCAGTTGGGGCTCCATTCTCAGACCTCCTCGGTCCTGTTGAGATCGGGCTAATGAATCCTTCTCTCATACCCTTCCCAATATGACTCTCTGATCTCGTTTTTCCTTATCTTACCACTACCCGTCTTCGGCAAGCTGTCCCAGAACTCCACCGAACGTGGCTTCTTGTAACTCGCCAGATGCTCTCTGCAGAAGTCAATTATCTCTTCCTCAGAGGCTGCCGTCCCCTCCTTCAAGACTACCACCGCCTTTACGGATTCACCCCACTTTTCATCCGGCACTCCGGCTACTGTGGTTCGCCCAAAGCAACGCTTCAAGTGAGGTCAGCCTCCGTTGCGCGTCGGACGACTTCCGCCAGTTCATTGCTGCGGATCAGATCTGCCAGGGCTTCAATGTCAGGCGTCAGCTCACGGTCATGTTCCAGGAAAGCCACACGGTCTCGGACCCTGGCATAGGCGGCTGCGGTGCCACGCCCCAGGCGCGCGGGTCCATTGGGGCGCAGGTCGACCCCCTGGGCCGCAGTCAGCAACTCGATAGCGATGATGTGGCGAACGTTGTCCAGGATCTCCAGGGCGTGGCGGGCGGCGTTAGCCCCCATGCTGACGTAGTCCTCCTGATTGGCGCAGGAAGGGATTGAGTCGACACTGTCCGGATGGGCCAGGGTCTTGTTGTCGGACACCAAAGCTGCGGCGGTGTATTGGGGCATCATCAGCCCACTGTCCAAACCGCTGGTCGGCACAAGCATAGAGGGCAAGCCTGAGCTCAGTTCGGGGGTCAACAGCCGGAATGTGCGGCGCTCGGCGATGTTGCCCATCTGGGCGAGGGCAGTTCCAAGGCAATCCAGCCACAGTGCCGGGCCCTGTCCGTGGAAGTTACCGCCCGAGATGGCCTTGTGGGATGCGCTTTGGCAGTCGTCGGGAAAGATGAGCGGGTTGTCGGTGGCAGCGTTCAGGGCGGTGGCAAACCGCTCGCGCAGAAACGCGAGTAGATCGCGAATGGGGCCCAAGACTTGAGGGATGCAGCGCAGACTGTATGCATCCTGGACACGCTCAGGCGTGGAATCAACCAGTTGGCTGCCCTCGATCAGCGCCCGCATGTCGGCCGCCGTCTTGGCCTGGCCAGGCTGGCCGGTGGCCGCGTTCAGGTCCGGATCAAAGGCTTCCGACACACCCAGTAACGCTTCCAGACTCAGTGCGGCCGCAATCTCCGCATGGTGCACCAGGTTCTCCGCATCATACGCAGCGAGTGCTCCCGCCGTCACTATGAAATCTGTGGTGTTCGTGAGGGACAGGCCCTCTTTGGCTTCGGGGATCAGACGGTCGATCCCGGCGCGGGCCATGGCCTCGGCCCCACTCATCAGTTCGTCGCCCAGCCACGCTTGCCCGCTATAACCGCCGTCGCCGTCCTCGACGTCGCGTGTCATGACCACGGCCACATGCGCCGACGGCGCCAAGTCCCCACTGGCACCCAGTGAGCCCTTGCGCGGCACAAACGGCGTCACGCCCGCGTTGAGCATGTCCACAAGCGTTTGGGCCACAACCGGGCGGACGCCTGAGTGGCCCTTGGCGTGCACGTTAGCGCGGATGACCATCATCCCGCGCACGATCTCCACTGGGAGTGGCCTGCCGACACCGACGACGCAGGCCAGGATCACATTGCGCGACAGCCTTCGCGCCTCCTCGGGCGCAATTTGCTGTGTGGCCAGCGAGCCAAACCCTGTATTGACGCCATAGATTACTTCGCCACCCTGCCGAATTGACTCCTCGACCCAGGCGTGGGTGCGCTGCATGCGGGCCTGGGTGGCCTCGCCAAGCGGAGCGAGGCGCGCCCCGTTCCGCGCGATGGCCACTAGGTCCTCGATGGTCAGCGTCTGACCTGTTAATTCTATCATCGTGCAAACCTCTCAGAATTGGTATGCTTGTCCTCGTTTGATCACCGTCTCCACCGCATTGTTGCCAAACCGATAGACAACATCCTCGAAAGTGGTCAAGTCCCAGATCTGCACATCGGCCAATTTCCCGGGCTCCAAGGAGCCGCGGTCAGCTTCCAACTCCAGCGCGCGTGCGCCGCCTACCGTAGCTGCGTAGAGTGCCTGTGCCGGTGAGAACCGGTACAGGCGGCACGCTAGTTGCATCACGATCTGCATCGACTCGGCCCAACAAGCAGGGCACATGTCCGTGGCCAGCGCCAGCGTCATCCCTTCCGCCAGCATCGCGCGGGCATCAAAAGGGCGGCCGTGGTCGACGGCGAAGTCCAGCGCCGGCATGACCACGCCTATGACACCCGCCTCTGCTAACCTGCGCATTGATGCTCGGTCCACATAATTCAAGTGGTCGGCCGACACTATGCCCAACTCGGCAGCCATCGCCGATCCACCGATGTTGGCATAGGCATCGACGTGGATCTTGCCCTTGAGCCCAACTCGCAAGCCGGCCTCGAGAATTCGCCGCGATTCCTCGAGCGTGTAGTAGCCCTCGTCGCAGTAGACATCGCAGAATTCAGCCAAACCTTCCCCAGCCACCCTGGGGATCATCTCGCCAATCACGATTTCTATGTATCTCTCACGCGGCATCTCACTCGGGAAGTCATGGGCGCCTAGGAACGTGCTGACCACATCCATCGGCTGGCTGGATTGCAGGCGACGGTTGACTTCAAGTAGCTTGATCTCTTCAGCCAAGCTCAGACCATAGCCGCTCTTACTCTCGACGGTCGTAGTTCCATGTCGAAACATCCGCTGCACGCGATCGGCGGCATTTGCTGTGAGCTCATCAGCACTTTCCGCACGGGTCATGGCCACGGTGGCCTGGATGCCGGTCGGGATGCCGAGCGCCTCAACCTCAGCCGTATTCATTGTCATGCGAGCGGCGTACTCCTCAACCCGCGAGCCTCCGAAGACTAGATGGGTGTGGCAGTCCACAAAGCCAGGGGCCACGATCTTTCCGGATGCATCTATGACCTCGGCTGAGGACGTGTCGACCTGTTGGGCCATTTCGGAGGGAGGGCCAACGGCGATGATCCGTTCGCCGGCGATTGCTACCCATGCCCCTGGCCTTCGGCCGACGAGATCGCCGGACGTGGGTACACAGGTCAACACTTCTGCCGCATTGGCGATGACTACGTCAGCCCGGGGCTTGGCGACGGTCGCAGTGCTCATCTCAGTCGTCGTCTCGCGTGTGAGGGCCGAGGCGGTCGATTGCACCCTCTTCAGGGCCAAAGGTTGCCTCAGGGCCCCACCATAGAGGAACCTTCACCTTCTCGTCGGTGAGCGGACCCTTGCCCTCCGCTACTTGGCGGGCCAGCTCGTAGCCCGCTTGCGCGTGGCGCACGACCCCGATACCGGAATCGGTGGTCATGCAGGCTTCCAGTCGCAAGTCGGCCTCCTCACTGCCGTCGGCTATCATCGTCACCCCGGTGTGGACGGCTTCGCCCATCGAGTAGTTGGCCTGGATGGCGACGAGGTCGGCCATGGCGGCGGTGTTGAGCAGGGCGTTGAGGTATGGCCAGTCCGAGATGAGGTCGCCACCATCCTTCATATTTTCCGACTCGAATGTCGGGTTGACAATCGAGCCCGAGTCGAGATTGTCGCGCGAGAAGCCGACAGGCCCGGCCACGTGGCCGTCGCGGATCATCTCGTTCACCTTCAGGGCGAAGGCCTTGCGTTCCCCGAAGCCCAGGTAGCAGACGCGAGCCGGCAAGGCCTCAATGGGGAGATGCTCTCGGGCCAGGTTGATCCACTTCACCGTCGTCTTGTCATGGGGGAACATCTCGATCACAAGGTCGTCGAGCTTGGCCAGATCGCTCGCCTCGCCGGAGAGGCAGGTCCAGCGGAAGGGCCCCCGCCCCACGAAGAACAGAGGCCGGATGTAGGCTGCCACGAACCCCGGGATCTTCATCGCATCTTGTTCTGGCATGCCAGCATCGCGGCACTCCTTGCGGATGCTCGTGCCGTACTCGAACACCTGCACCCCCTTGTCATAGAAGTCGATCATCGCCCGCAACTGGCGTTTCATCGACTCCCGTGCTTTCTCCAGGTAGAGTGTGCGGTTCGTCCGGCGGAGCTCAGCGGCCTCCTCCGGTGTGTGGCCTGCGGGGATGTAGGAGAGGGGGTCGTGGCACGGGCACATCTCGGATATCACGTCGGGCTTCCAGCCTATCTCAAGGGCCTTGGGGAACATCTCCGCCGCATTTCCATGGATGCCGACACCGAGGGCCTGCCTATCCGCCTTGGCCTTCTCCGCTCTGTCGATGGCTTCCTCGAGGGAGTCAGCTTTGATGTCCAAGAATCCTTGATCGAGAGCGCGTTCGATTATGGTCTCATTGGCGTCTACCACGATGCAGATCCCGCCATGCATGGTCATGGCGCGGGGTTGATCTCTGCCCATACCGCCGAGGCCGGCAGTGAAGTAGATTCGTCCGACTAGCGAGCCGTCAAAGTGTTGATCGCCCACGGCACCCAACGTCTCAAAGGTACCCTGGATCACGCCCTGTGTCCCGATGTACTCCCATGGCCCGGCGGTGTATTGGGCGAACATCGTCAGATTCTTGTCCTGGAGATCGTAGAAGGTCTCCCAGGTCGCTTTCATGATGTTCGTGTTCGCCATCAGCACACGTGGTGCCAGTCGATGAGTCCTGAAGATCGCCACCGGCATGCCAGATTGAATCACCAGGGTCTCGTCGTTCTGCAGATTCTTCAACGATTCGACGATGGCGTGGTAGCTTTCCCAGTTGCGGGCGCACTTGCCGATACCGCCGTAGATAACCAGCCTCTCTGGCGACTCTGCGTTCTCCATGTTGTTCTCCAGCATCCGCAAGAGACCTTCCTGCTTCCAGCCCTTGCAGCGCAAAGTTGGCCCGCGCTGTGCCTTAACCGAATAGACAATCTCAGGTTTCATCGCGGTTCTCCTTTCCATGCTCCGAATTGAACTCGCCTGGAATCACGCACCTCCCTCTCAATCAAGAAGGGCGGTTTCGATAATCTGCTCCATCGAGAAATCGCGGACCTGTAGATAGTAATTGAGAACTTCTTCCAGCGCTCCCAACGGCACTGGACCCACGAGCTCAGCTCCAGCCACGTTCACCCCGTAGCGCGCAGCCTCTGACCGTATCGTTTCCAGCACACGCGGGATAGGGGTCTTGGTGTAGTTGATCAGATTCATAGAAACCTGCACCATTCCCTCTTCCTCCAGTGACAACCCAATCGCTCTCACGAAGCGGAAGCCGCCGTTGATATGCCGCACAGCCTTGGCGATCCGGGCGGCGATGGAAAGATCAGTGGTGCCGAGGTTCACATTGAAGGCTATGAGGGGGAAGCGCACGCCTGTGATCACCGCCCCGGACTTCGGATTGAAAGCTGCCGGCCCCTCATCGGGCGCCCAGGCCGGGTCCTGCAGCTTCTCCTCCAGGGCTTCGTACTCCCCCTTGCGAATCTTGGGCAACCTCTTTCTCTCGGGCTTGGTTGCTGCTTCTTCGTAATAGTAGACAGGCACGCCGAGGCCGCCGACGAATCCTCCAAACTGCCGGGCCACTTCTACGGCCTCCTCCGTCTCCACGTTACGCACCGGGACGAAGGGCACCACGTCCACGGCGCCCATCCTGGGGTGCGAACCCTGGTGCCTGGTCATGTCTATCAACTCCAGAGCTTTCGCCGCCATGGCCTTTGTCGCTTGGAGGACCGGCTCAGGTTCGCCCAGATACGTGAGCACGGACCGATTGTGATCGGCGTCGGAGGAGTAATCCAGGATCTTGATCTCGTCAACGAGACGGACCTGGTCGACGACCTCCTCGACAGTTTGGAGATCTCTCCCCTCGCTAATATTGGGCTCGCACAACAGAGCTTTCTTCATCCTCACCTCTGTTCCTTGATACGTACGATGGACCCACGGAGGCCTAGACGGATTTCGGGAGACGAGCCGTCGCCAAAGCTCTCAACGAGCCTGCGCGCTCAGCCAGCTCCCCCGCCACTGTCCGGTCCCTTATGGCAGGCAAGTTGATTTCAACATTGTCGGCGCACCCAAGCAGGCCCGCCCGCGCGAGATGCAGCGCACATTCCAAGTCCGAGGCGGCGTTGGGATTCGAGCGCCCTCGCAACTGCATGGCCAGCTCAAGCACACGCCAGCAACGCTCCATGTTGGCCACCGGAACCCGGGCGGCCTCGATCATGGCTCGCTGGATTGCCTGGCGGCGCACAGTTCTTTCCTCGTCTGTGTGCTTTGCGAGTCTGTGGGCGGCGCGGACAGCCGCGAACGCCTCTGAGTCCTCGCGCCCCCCATCTAGCAACTCGTCTGAGAGAACTTGTGCTTCTGCTCTCAATTCGCGGTAGAAAGCCTCCGTTTCCAGCCCGTCCTTGCCAATTGATAGGCGGGCCACCATGGCCACGAGCGCCGCCGCCATCGCCCCCGCCACAGCGGAGGCCGTGCCACCGCCGGTGGAGCTATCTGTGGGGTCTAACACTCTCAAGAAGGCTTCGACGTTCTCGTTCATGCCTCCTCCCCCCAATGCCCAAGATCAGAGCACAGGTGTGCGAGCCCTAGGGCGGGCAGTACGTCCTCCGTTGGAATCCCGGTCTCCACGTCCCAGCCGTGGAGACTATAGCATTGATCCAACATCCGGCCCATTTCCTCTGGTGAAGTGACCCGACCATTGCTGGGCCCCTGCTGGAGCGGCTCGTGCATCATTCGCCAGGGCAGGTGTTGCTCGTTTCTTCGCTCGGGTCCTTCGCGGATGCTGTAACAGCGCTCGAGGGTTACTATCCGTCGCCCCACCAGCGGAGGTTGATGGTCCAGGCGTTCTCATCAACCACTACGCCACCGTTCTCCTGCGTCGGCAATTCAGCCTCCAGTTCCAGGAAGAACTCGCCCTGGGGCTCGAGGTCGGTCAGGCCCAACCAGACAAACTCCATCAGAAACTGCTCAAGGCCGGTATCGCTCACCAGACTATTGAAGCCTGACGGCTCTGTCTGGATAAGCACAATGATGCTCGTCTCCTCCGGGGGCTCCGGTGTTGGCTCTGGCGCTGGCGTTGGGGCCGGGGCCGGGGCAACCGGCGTCTCCTCCGCAGGTGGTGTTGGGGCCGGTGTCCCATAACCTGAGGCGAACAGCGCCAGTAAAGTAGTGAGCGCCAAAGTCACAAGAATCGCCTATTTCATTTCTCTCCCTCCAATTTCTCTCAGATCTGATGCCGATCTACTGATTCTCACAAAGCCGATTGTCTTCCCTGCGACCACCCGCTTTCCCTGCCATTGGCGAGTACACCTCCAAGGCGCTGTCTGCTCCGGCCACTTGTGACTACGCCGGCGCGTCAATGAGCCTGAAAGCGAGATCGACCGCCGAGATGGCATTCGCGGCATACCCATCGGCGCCAATGTTGTCGGCCCAACTCTGGCTGACGGGAGCTCCACCGATCATCACCTTCACTTGGTCACGGAGGCCGGCTTCTTCCAGTGCCTCAATGATGCTCTGCTGTTCCGCCATCGTCGTGGTCAGGAGGGCAGAAGCGCCAACCAGCGTCGCCCCGTTCTCCTTGACCGCAGCCACAAACTCGGCGGCCGACTTATCGGCACCGATGTCGTCAACGTCAAAACCGTTCGCCGTGAGCATGATGCCAACCAGCGTCTTGCCTATCTCGTGAATGTCGCCCTCTACTGTCCCCAGGACGACCCGCCCCACTATCTCCCGCTCCTGATTCCCGACCAGCGCTGGCTCCAAGATAGCCAAGGCCGCCTTCATGGCGTCGCCCCCGATGACGAGATCGGGCAGAAAGAACTCACCGGACGAGAATAGCTCGCCGATGCGATTCATGCCGGGGGTAAGGCCCTCGTTGATGAGGGTTAGAGGATCAAGGCCTTGATCCAGCCCTTGTCTGGCCAGCTCTGCTGCCTGCTCTCCTTCACCATCTATGACTGCCTGCTTGAGTTTGTTTAGGATCTCTTCTGACATACTGTCCTCCTCATAGTATCGTTTCACTACGCCCCGCTGGCGCCACGGAAACCACCGCCAGCGCAGAGCGTCACTTCACTGGTCTGGCTGGAGGTCCTCTCCCTGATCCTCCAACCCCCCACCAGGCTCCCGGGCAGATGGTAGCGGCTCACTTTCGCCCCAGCGGTACGATAGCTTGTACACCTTCAGGATCATGAAAGTCTCGGTCCGGTCCACGCCCGGGACTTGCTGCAGTCTTTGGTCAAGGAAATTGGCCATATGCTCCCTGTCTCTGCAGTAGACCTCGACAAACAGATCGAACCCACCGGAGGCCATGAAGAGGTAGGTCACCTCCGGAAACCTGGCGAGCTCAGAGGCCACCGCATCGACCCGTCCTGCCTGCACAGTGACGCCAATCATCGCTGGCGCTTGCCAATCCAGGAGCCGCGGCTCTATGACCGCGACGATCTGAAGCAAGCCTTCCTCCCTTAGCCGCTTGACGCGGCGGCGCACAGCCCCCTCAGAGATCCCTGTGTCGGCAGCGATGTGGGTGTAGGGCATTCGGCCATCGTGCTGAAGGTGGGTGACTATCGCGCGGTCAGTCTCGTCCAGTACGTCCATTGGGTGTCACCTCCTGCTCCGGCATCGTTCTCTTACGGGAGTGATTATCTGCGGATTTCGTAAGAAGGTCAAGCCTCAAGACGATTGCCGTCGGGCGAACTACGAAGTTCGTAGCAACGTCGAACTACCTAGAAGAGACCTACAGGCTTGCAAGCCGGCATCGCACAGCGGGTATTGCTGCCGCAGCCTGCCGTCACCCGAGAAGTGAGCCACGGGCCAGCCGGTGTCTTTCGGCTCGTGTCGCAAGAGGCGACGACCACCCTCCTACCCCAGTGCCGCACCGCCGGTTCCGCTGGCGATCCTAGTTGCCGATGACGTCTGATTCCGTCGTCCTCTGTGCTCGGTCCCGTCAGGGCTCACCCTGCGGGTAGGACTCTACGGTACGAAGGAAGACTCTCAGATTCTCCTCTGGCACGGACGGCGGAATGTCACAGCCAGGCATCAAGATGAAGCCCCCACCTGCCGCTCCCTCCGCCAAGCAGTCCCGACACGCGGCCTCAACGTCAGCCGGAGTTCCTTGCAGAAGTACACGCACCGGATCCACGTTGCCGGCGAGACACGACCTGCCTCGAAGAATCTCCTTGGCTCGACCGATGTCCACCTTGTGGTCGATGCTGATGCAACCTGCCCCTGTGTCTGCCAGCAGATCTAGCTTGTCATACGTATCGCCGCAGATATGAAGGAGCGTCTGTGCGCCCTTGCTCCTCGTATCAGCGATGAGCATCTGAAGATAGGGCAATGCGAACTCGGCAAAATGCTGCCGCGAGACTAGATCACCCGACGCGGCCATGTCGGCGATGGTGACCAACGGAATCAGGTTCTCCTCTAAGAGAGGTTGATAGAAACGGGCAATCACTCGGGTGGCGAACTCAATCACCTTCTTCGCGTCCTTGGGCCGCTTGACCATGCTGCGCATCATGTTCTCCAAGCCGTACATTTGTGTGGCCAACGTGAACGGCCCCCAGGAGGTCGCCGTGACCACAACCTCCTCACCCAGCTCCGAAGCGACTATGCGAGTTGCCTCCCAGACGGTGTTGATGAGTTCGTCCTTCGCCAAATCATCAACGTTGAAATGCTCTATCTCATCGGCATCCTCAATGAGGGGCTTCTCCACGTCTGGAGGACCGACTCCGTTGAACTTGATTGTCCCGCCCAGGGCGGCGACTGGGTAATTGTTGCATCCGGAACCCAGATAGACAATGGGGAATCCCATCCTTCTGGCGGTTTCGATATTGACTCGAGCCATCTCCTCCGGGTGTCCAATCAGGCTCTTGAAATCCGTGCCCGAAGCCTGGACCGTCCATGCTCCACCGTCAAGCACTGTGGCCGGGACTGTGTCTGGCTCTCCTAGCCGAAGTGCCTCCAGCACTTCATCCTTTCTATTCACGAGACCTCCTAGTATAGGTGCCCCTCACCCTTGCACAGACGCCGGCCAGCAGGGCGCAGAGCGGCTCACTCTGCGCCACGCCGGCAATCGCTCTCACGATCTTTGATAAGAAGATCGGTAAGCGCGTGCATGACGGCGTGCACTATCTGGCAAGAGAGCCCGGCGTGTTTGAGGACCGCCAATGATGCAGCGCGCTGAGTTCTCCCGCAGGGAGAAACGCCGAGCATCCCCTATTCGTTTGCATCATATCCGAATTTCGTAGAAATGTCAAGGTTCTGCGGGAAATCCGGCAGGCATACTACGAAGTTCGTACCCCACACAGCCCGCACTTCTGCCCGAAGCTCAGGGTTTCAGTATTTGACATTGAAGAGTAGACGTCCGATAATGAGCGCTGTTGAAGGAAACTGCCTTTGAAGGAGCCAAGAGATAAGGAGGACCTACGGACACATGATCCGACCTAAGTTGGAAACTCTATCGAGGGAGACAGTCGATCGCGCGCTTGACGAAGCCTACGGCTTGCTGATGAATCCCGGCGTGCTCGTCCATTATGACGAGGCGCTGCAACTGCTGGCCGACCACGGAGCCAAGGTGGACATGGAATCGCGCGTTGCTAGGATTCCTAGGTCCCTGGCGGAAAAGGCGGTCGAGACCGCACCGAGTTCCTTCTATCTTCACGATTTCGATGGGGAGCCGGTGGTCCACTATGGCGGCGACGACGTGCATTTCGATCCCGGCTCGGCGGCCATCGAAATCGCCGACTATGGCGCAAATCAGTCTCGTGTGCCAGTGACCGCCGACTGCGAGAACTATGTGCGGGTGGCGGAGATGCTGCCCCAGATAGACGCGGTGGCCACCTCCATCGTCTGTGGCGACGTGCCCACGGCTATGGGCGACTGGTACCGGCTCTATCTGCTGCTTCGGTATGCCCGCAAGCCGATCGTTACCGGGACCTTCTCCATCAAGAGCTTCGCCATCATGCACGAGTTGCTGGTGACGGTGGCGGGGAGCGAGGAGGCCCTAGCCGAGAAGCCTCGCGCCGTTTTCGATGCGTGTCCTTCACAGCCCCTCGCGTGGAGCGATATCACCTGTGCCAACTTGATGGACGGTGCCCGCGCTCGCGTACCTGTCGAGTTGATCCCCATGCCCCTCATGGGTGCCACCGGCCCGGCCTCCATCATCGGTTCGGCGGTGCAGCACGCCGCTGAGTGCCTCAGCGGCCTTACTATCCACCAGCTAGCCAACTCAGGCGGTCCGATCGTGTGGGGTGGATCGCCTTCCTACTTTGACATGCGCACCGGCGCCCCGCCCATGGGAGCCATGGCCACCATGATGCTGGACTGCACCTACGCTCAGATCGGTAAGGCGATCAAGCCCGGGGGCTTGCCCACCCACGCCTATCTGGGGATGAGCGATTCCAAGATTGTGGATGCGCAGGCGGGCCTGGAATCGGCTTCGGGGGCCATACTAGGTGCCCTGGCGGGGATCAATATGATCTCGGGCCCCGGTATGATGGATTTTGAGAGTTGCTTCAGCCTGGAGAAGCTGGTCATCGACTCGGAGATCGTGGGCATGGCCAAGAGGCTGGTGCGCGGTGTGAACGACTCCGATGAGCCTCTGGCCCTGGACGTGGTGCGCGAGGTAGGTCACAAGGGCAGCTTCCTGGGTACCAAGCACACCGCACGTCACTACCGGACCGAGGACTACATGCCCTCGCAGGTCATTGACCGCGACTATCGCCAGACCTGGTTCGAGAAGGGCGCTCTGGATATCAACGCCCGCGCCCACCGGCGGGTGGAGGAACTCATCGCGGCCTACGAACCGTTGCCCTTTGAGAACGGCGCAGTACGCGAACTAGAGGCAATCGCTATCCGGCATGCCAAGGCTGCGGGGCTGGAGCAGCTGCCTGAACTGAGCAGCGGGTAGTTTCTGGACGAAGCGAAACGGGGGAGAGAGTAGGATGTCGGTGGGGAGCAGGAGAGCCGATCAAGATTGACCAGATCGAACTCCTGCACATCGTCATTCTGCTGCCCAGACCCTTCTATCCCGCGAGGATCCCCGGCTACTGCCACACCGACAATCGCTTCAGCCTGCTGCGCGCGACGACCGACGAGGGCGTGCAGGGTGCGGGGCCGCAGCCATGGCCTTCGAGCGGGAGCGGGGGGGGGGGGGCTCATGATGCCGTGAGAACGCTCTCCTGGCGTTGACGACGTTGGCACTGCGCCAGCGGTACGATAGAGGAGAAGAGGGTGCACAGATGCCCTGCGTCACCTGTACGACAAGGGGAAAAGGATGCGCAGACAGCGGTGGCCGCCGCTGAGAGCCTGGGCAAGCGTGTCGTTGAGTTGGCACTAGTGATCAAGACAGGCGGTGAGGCGTGTAACGAACTGCTCGCGAAGGATGACAGCTACCAAGCTTTCCTTGGCCGCCTGGGTCGAGATGCAACAGATCCAAAGGAGGAGTGATGGATACACTGAGCGTAGATGTAGAGAAATGCACAGCCTGCAGGGCCTGCGAGTTGGCTTGCTCCTACACCCACGAGGGGGTGTTCGCACCACATCTTGCACGGATACGCGTGGTACGCTTCATGGACCAGGGTCTGAACGTCCCTATTGTATGCGTGAACTGTGCTCGCCCGGCCTGCGTCGACGTGTGCCCCACGGGTGCAGTGCATATCGATCGCAGCGTGCCTGTGGTACGCATCAACGAAGAGGAGTGTATCGGTTGCGGAGAATGCGTCAGAGCCTGTCCTTTCGGAGCGGCTGATTTCAACGACGACAAAGAGGTGGCCTTCATGTGCGATCTGTGTGGTGGAGAACCCGTGTGTGTCACTCATTGCATCTACGGGGCTTTGACCTTTGAGCCGGTGCAGACAATCGCCCAGCGAAAGAGACGCGCCACGGCAGAGGCCTATGCAGGCCGAGAGATCACTGCATAAGAGGAGAGCCATGATAAGAGACATTGGTAGCCAGCGGATATTGAATGTGGATCTCAGCTCCGGTGAGACCTGGGTGGAGGAGCTCCCGCAGGAGGAATTGCTGCGTTTTCTGGGTGGTAGAGGCGTCGCTGCCAGAATGCTGTATGAACGGGTCCCCCCAGGCATCGATCCCCTCGGCCCGGAAAACATCCTGATCTTCAGCCCAGGTACTCTGACCGGTACCAGTGCGCCTTCATCCGGTCGCTCCTCCGTTACCTGCAAGGGTCCGGCCACCGGGCTGTACCTCAAGGTGAACGCAGG
>Ga0114930_10002300_pt1 | contig 17279 bp, 16 predicted proteins | sample AnhtaG_FD_87300 | JGI IMG/M metagenome (GOLD analysis project Ga0114930, IMG submission 87300) | Deep subsurface microbial communities from Anholt, Denmark to uncover new lineages of life (NeLLi) - Anholt_01485 metaG | ecosystem: Environmental > Aquatic > Marine > Oceanic > Sediment | place... | reverse complement strand
ATTGCTTCGCTTCGCTCGCAATGACAGGAAGTGAAGGGCTCAGAGCCTACAGGAGGGGTTATTAAACGACCTCAAGATGACTGTAAACATAAAGGTCGGTGATATAGTTCGACTGCGCAAACCGCATCCCTGTGGCAGCCATGAGTGGGAAGTAGTAAGAGTAGGTGCCGATATCGGCCTTAAATGCCTTAAGTGCCAACGAAGGGTGCTTTTACAAAGAGGTACTTTTGAAAAAAGGCTAAAAACAATGGTCTCCAAAAATGATTAGGCCTTCGCGGAGAAAAGGGGGTTAAAACAAGCTGAAGACTCCTGAAACCGTGGTTCGCTGCATTTTTCACATTGATTTGGATGCTTTCTTCGTTTCTGCGGAACAAGCGCTTAACCCGAAGCTAAGGGGAAAGCCAGTGATTGTCGGTGGAGATCCTGAGCGACGTGGTGTGGTAGCTTCCGCCTCTTACGAAGCACGATCCTTCGGCATCCATGCTGGCATGCCTTTATCTAAGGCTCACCGTCTCTGCCCTCAAGCTATTTTTATACAGGCTAATTTCTCCCGCTATAGAGAGGCGTCACACAAGTTTATGGAAATCTTGGCTGATTTCTCTCCTTGCATTGAGCCTTTAGGGCTTGACGAGGCATACCTTGATGTTACCGGATATGAAAAACCTTATGGTTCTCCTTGGAAACTAGCGCTTGCCACAAAGGAGCGAATATACAAAGAACTCAAGTTCACCGCCTCGATAGGCATTGCTACGTGCAAAGTAGTAGCCAAAATTGCCTCCGATTTATGTAAGCCCGATGGACTGTTAGAAATAACCCCGGGGGAAGAGCACCACTTCCTAAACCCTCTTCCTGTAGCTAAATTACCAGGAGTGGGCAAAAAAACAGAGCAGGTATTAAAAGAAATGGGTATAGCCACCATAGGTGAATTGGCATCGCTTCCTTTAGACACAGTTAAAAAGCGCTTTGGGAAATTCGGTATAGTAATTCATGGTTACGCCAACGGGATAGATGGCCGAAAGGTAGAAGCACCTGGTGAATCTAAGTCCATTAGTAAGCAAACCACTTTTGCTCGAGATACCTTAGCCCACCATTTTCTTGAGGCTAGTCTCCACCACTTATGTGAACAAGTCAGTGCAGAGTTACGTTACCGAGATAAACGGGCAAGGTGTGTAACTTTAAAGTTAAGATATGCTGACTTCAAGACAATCACCCGCCAAGTTACCTTAAAAGAAGCGAGCAATGTTGGTCGGATTATCTTCACCGCAGCTTTACAATTATTGAACAAAGCTTTAGCACAAAAAGAGAAACCGATCCGGCTTATAGGCATCAAAATATCAAACCTATCTGGCAAGGAAAGGCAACTCTATATGTTTAATGCAGAAACAGAGAAATTGGGGCATCTGGATAAAGCTATCCAGCAGATCCGAAGGAGATATGGCTCAACCGCCATAAAGAAAGGCAAAGATATTCTTATTTAAACTAGGCTTGTTTTTAGCTTAGAGCACTAAGTATAATTGACCAAATTACCTGTAAAGAGGGAGGAAAAATGCCACCTTATGCTTTCTTTCACAAAAAGTTTATGCCACTGTCTGAAGCCAAAATCGGGATTCTAACTCATGCCCTTCACTATGGTACCGCCTGCTTTGAGGGCATACGTGGTAATTGGGATAGTGAGCGGGAGAAATTTTGTTTCTTCCGAGTAGAAGATCACTATAAGCGCATATTTAACGGTTGTCGTATCTTAAAAATCAATCTTCCTTATTCTGTTAATAAGCTATGTCAGTTGACTATTGAGCTTATAGAAAGAAGTGGATATCATGAAGATGTATATATCCGCCCCTTAGCCTACAAAAGCTCTGAAACTATAGGAGTTCGCCTTCACGATCTGGAGGATGATTTCCTTATCATTGTGACCCCTCTTCCTCCCTACCTTGGTACCAAAGGTATTCGCTGCTGCACTTCATCATGGCGCCGTGTTGATGACACCATGATTCCACCTCGAGGTAAGATCTGCGGTATTTATATAAATAGCGCTTTAGCTAAAACCGAAGCTTGGGAAAATGGCTTTGATGAAGCAATATTTCTAACTCACGATGGGCATGTCTCCGAGGGTAGCGGGGAAAACATCTTCCTTGTTATCAATGGGGAATTGGTTACGCCTCCCTCTTCCGACAATATCCTTCTAGGGATTACCAGAGACACAGTAATAAAATTAGCTAAAAATGAGTTAGACATAGATACTATAGAGAGACAAGTAGATAGAAGCGAACTCTACTTGGCCGAAGAGTGCTTCTTTACCGGCACTGCAGCCCATATAGCACCGGTTGTAGAAGTTGATCATCGCCCAATAGGCAATGGTAAGATTGGCAAAATTACCACCGCGCTACAAAAACTGTTTAAAGAGGTAATACTGGGCAGGAATCCTAATTATCTTGACTGGTGTACTATGATTTCCCCCAAGCTGCCAAAGGCATAACTGCAAGCTCAAGTTTTTGGGAAAGGAAGGTTAACACTTGGATTTACCCCTAAAGCCTTGAGCAAATAGAGGAGACGGCAACTCTGCTCCAATACATCGGTATAGTAACAGGCTTCCTCCAATAATTGGCCGATAGCGAAGCTTCCATGGCTCTGGACTAAAACCACTTTACATTGCTTTAGTGCTTCAGCTATCTCCTCAGCGAGATCTCCAGCCTTTACCATCATCCCCCCGCCCAAAATTGGCACTTTTGCCAACATAGCTCGCCCTTCCATGTCACAGGGTATAATCTCCTTTTCCATGAAGGATAAGGCAACAGCATAAGGTGGATGAGCATGAACCACAGTTAGTGCTGAAGTGTTTTTATAAATAGAACGGTGGACCGCTAACTCACTTGAAGCTAAAGGTGTAGCTCTATTGTTCTTTGCGATACCAGTCTCTACTAAATCTGCTTCCTTAATAGAACCTAATGTGCTTCCACGGTGTGTAATAAGTAGATGATCCCCACGCCTTATACTAAGGTTACCACTATGGGAAGAGACAAGCCCTTGAGTAAAAAGGGCATGCCCTACCGTCTGGAATTGGGACAACATCACACAAAATTAAAAATCAAAATGCAAAACTTTTTAACTTTTTCTCTGTATTTTGGCATTTTTATTTTTGCTTTTTGCATTTCATAAGCTATGGCATACGCCGAATAACAGCAACAACACTACCCTGAATCTCAACATCGTCTGGACTAGTATAGATGGGTTTCATCTGACTATTTGCCGGCTCCAAGCGGATACGGTTTGGCTCAGTAAAAATTTTCTTGAGTGTAACCTCTTGCTCCTTCTTAAGCCAAACCGCCACCATTTCTCCTTCCTCGGCAGTAGTGACATAATCCATCAAGACGATATCGCCATCCTTTATTAAAGCATCCACCATAGAGTCGCCTTTCACTCGAAGGGCATAAACATTTTGTCTTCCCTTTGTTAACTCTTCGCTTACCTCTAACCCCTCAGTAGAAATAATGCTACCTGCATCTGAAGCAGGCACTGGAATAGGTTCACCAGCAGCTATCGTCCCTACTATAGGGATATAAACAAACTTCCTACCCCCTTGCTGCCGGTCTAAAAACTCAATTCCTCGCGATATATCACTGTGACGGCGAATATATCCTGCCTCTTCCAACCTGTCCAAGTTATAAACTACTACTGAAGTAGAACTTATACGGCATCCATTAGCAATATCCCTGATAGTGGGAGGATATCCTTTATCCTGAAAATACTCCCGGATAAAGTTGATAATGCACCTCTGCTTTGAAGAAATCGCTTTAGTAGTCAAGAAACATTAACCTCCGCTCCCTTAAGATTGCTTCGCTCCCTCTTCGCTATACTCAAGACTCCGGCCCGCTGCGACGGCGTTCAACTTCCTTATCAAACGGGATTTGAGTCTGGCACCTTTGTTCCTATGGAAAACCCCCTTGTTTACAGCCTTATCTATACTGCTTATGGCTGTCAGCACTTCCTGCTGTGCTAAGTCTAATCCCCCCGCGTTAATAAGTCTCCTTACTTTACTTATACACGTTTTAGTGCTACTTCGCACCAAGCGGTTTCGTAGTCGCTTTCTCTCCGCCGAACGAGCAGCTTTGCTAACTGATTTACTACCTGGCATCTGGCTCTCCTTTCCTTGCTACATTTATCACGTTCCACAGTGAGTAAATTCTAGATGTTAACTTACTTAACTGAGCTGCGTTTTTAACCTCCAGAGTGAAATATAGTGAACTAATATTATCGTCATGGTCACTCATTTTAACATCAGTAATATTCACCTCCTCCTCAGTTATAATAGCACTAATATCCCTCATTAGACCAACTCTATCCCAAGCATCGACTTGAATAGTTACAGGGTAAACCTGTTCCACATTACCCCAATTCACATTGATCAGCCGCTCTTTTTCCACTTCATTTATAATATTAGAGCAATCCCTACGATGCACAGTGATACCACGACCTTGAGTAATATAACCAATAATCTCATCCCCGGGCAAGGGATGACAACAACCAGCCAAACGAGTGAACAAGTCACCAACACCCAATACTTTGACACTTGAAGGGCTAGCCTTCCGCGGAGGCGAAATTCCAACTGCTTCGCTAGGCGGCTCCAAATCCGCGCTTAATTTAAGCGCCACTTGTGAGAGGCTAATGCTACCGCGGCCAAGAGCAGCAAAAAAATCATCTAAGTGGCTGTACTTAAACTGATGCACCAATTTAGCAGCACTGGGTAGACTGATGCCTAACCTTTTAAGCTCTCTATCCAAAAGCTGCTTGCCAGTCTCTATACTCTGGTTTCGCTCTTGCTTGTTGAACCATTGCCGAATTTTCTCTCGGGCGTGAGATGTTTTGATATAACCAAGTTGAGGGTTAAGCCAATCCAAACTAGGGCCTTTCTCCCCCTTAGCAGCAATGATTTCCACAATATCGCCGTTACCAAGTGTATAGTTCAAGGAGATTAGCCGACCATTCACTTTCGCCCCAATGCACCTGTAGCCCAAGTCTGTATGAATTCGGAAGGCAAAGTCTAGAGGGGTAGCACTTTTGGGCAACTCTTTTATCTCACCCTTTGGGGTATACACAAACACTCGATCTGTGAGGATGTCAGTTTTAACAGATTCTAGAAACTCCTCGCTGTCGAGTTCTTCTCGCCAGTCGCTAATCTCACGCAGCCAAGATATTTCCTTGTCAAAAGACAAGTCTACCTTCCCGCCTTCTTTATAATGCCAGTGAGCAGATACTCCATATTCAGCGACTTGGTGCATATCATAAGTTCGAATTTGTATTTCCAGCGGTGTTGTGCCTTGACACATTACTGTAGTATGTAAGGATTGATAGCCATTATCTCTAGGATTAGCAATATAATCATTAAACTCTTCAGTTATAGGATGCCAAAGATTGTGAATCGTCCCCAATGTCTTATAACAATCTGAAACTGAATTCACTAATACACGTAAGGCAAAAAGGTCATGAATATCGCCAAAATCCTTGCCCTGCGTAGTATACTTGCCCATCTTTTGATAAATGCTGTAAATATGTTTCGGTCTACCGAGAACCTTAGCCTCTATGCCCGCCTTATCTAATTCTTGGCACAGTATTTGGTTAACCTTAGTTATAAAGCCTTCTCGCTGCGCTCGCTTTTCAGCCACCAAACGAATAAGCCGACGATATTCCCGTGGCTCCAGGTAACGAAAAGCCAGATCCTCCAATTGCCATTTTATGTCCCATATGCCTAAACGGTGTGCCAGAGGAGCATATACCTCCAATGTCTCCTGGGCGATCGCACGGCGTCTCTTGGAGGGCAAAGCGCCTAAGGTGCGCATATTGTGTAGTCTGTCAGCCAATTTAATAAGAACCACACGTAAGTCTTCAGCCGTAGCTACAAGCATTTTGCGCAAATTTTCAGCTTGAAGTTTTGACTTTCTCTCTCCCCTTTCAGCTCGACTTGCGAGCTTTTCCAGTTTAGTAACACCATCAACCAATTTAGTTACCTCAGATCCAAAGTTAACTTCAATTTCATCCAGCGATATGCCACAATCCTCAGGAATATCATGCAGCAGGGCAGCAACCAAGGTCTTGACATCGAGGCGAAGGTTAGCTAAGGTCGTGGCCACTTGCAAAGGGTGCTCTAAATAAGGCCCTCCCGATTTGCGCATTTGCCCTTGGTGCGCTTGCGAGGCGAATTCATAAGCCGCATTAATCAAACCTACCCCATCAGTAGGCAGATATTCACTGGCTGTTACTATAAGGGAATTTATGTCCATATCACGGATTCCATAATAACGCAAGGGGAAAGTCAAAGCAAATCTTTGACCTACCTTAAATTATGTTAGTTCACTATGATAAACTAAATATAAACAATAGAAAAGGAGACTCCTTGTATAAAGCGCCCAGAGGCACATCAGATATCCTGCCGCAAGAACAAACTTATTGGAAATATGTGGAGGAAAAGGCTGCCTTTTTATGCCAGCTTTATGGCTACCAGCCCCTGACCACACCAATACTTGAAGATTCTCAACTCTTCGCTCGGACTGTGGCTGGGGGAACAGACATTGTGGACAAAGAAATGTATACCTTTGAGGATAAAAGTGGTCAAAAATTGGCTTTACGAGCAGAAGGAACAGCGCCAGTTTGCCGAGCCTATCTAGAGCACGGATTGTTTAATTTACCTCAACCTGTAAAACTTTATTACATTGGTCCTGCTTTCAGATATGAGCGCCCTCAAGCTGGACGCTACCGCCAGCATCATCAGTTTGGCTATGAAGCCTTAGGTGATGCTGACCCTGCCCTTGATGTCGAGGTAATAGAGATGGCACAGCAATTCTTGCTTTCTCTAGGCCTTTCTGAATTCTCTATCCAGCTTAACAGCATTGGCTGTAAATTCTGCCAACCTGAGTATAGAGAGGCACTAAAGCAGTATTACTCCAACTATACAACTTATTTGTGCCCAGATTGTAAAGTCAGGCTGCTTAGAAACCCTCTCCGCTTACTTGACTGTAAAAAAGCCTCCTGCCAAAAGGTAGCTGAGACAGCACCGAAAATCACAGATTATCTATGCCCTGAATGCCAAGCACATTTCCAAAGCGTTCAGCGATACTTAGAGGCATTAAGCATCCCCTTCCGATTAAACTATAGATTGGTGCGTGGATTGGATTATTACACTAGGACCGTGTTTGAGGTTGAATCTCAAGAGGAGGGAGCACAAAGCGCGCTCGGGGGTGGCGGTCGCTATGACAATCTTATTGAACAACTAGGAGGGAAACACACACCGGCAGTTGGTTTCGCCGCCGGGATAGAAAGACTTATATTAAATTTAAAAAGACAAAAAATAAAAGTCTCCGCTCTGCCTAAGCCTATTGCTTTCATCGCCTACTTAGGAGAAGAAGCTAAAATTGAAGCAATAAAACTCGCCTTCGAGTTACACCAGGCTGGAATTGCCCTCATTAAGGCTACAGGTGATAAAAGTCTAAAAGGGCAGTTGCGGCAAGCTAACTCACTAGGCGCTAACTATGCCATTATCATCGGTGAAAAAGAGGTCAAAAACCAAACTGTAGTATTGCGAGACATGATAACTAATAAACAGAAAACTGTCCCTCTAGCTGAAGTAGTTTCGTTACTTAAACAGAGTCAACCCTAGAATAATATCGCTAAATATACCCTCTATCTCTAGATATGCTATAATATAAATTAGTGGTTGTAGCTATCATTAACACCGAGAGAAAGCTTAAAGCCTTCTCTGTGCCATTCTCTGGAAATTTCCACGCCACCAAAATACACCAGTATAAGGAGATAAATTAACTACATAGTAAAGTGAGATAACTAATGGCTCAGCTTCGCCAAGTAGATAACGAGGAATAGGCATGGAAAATGAATTGAATCACTATACAGCTGAAGATATTCAAATCCTGGATGAGATAGAGGCTATTCGCCTACGACCTGGAATGTATATTGGAGACACCGGTCGTGAAGGGTTGCACCATCTCCTTTGTGAAATAGTTTATAACAGCATAGACGAAGCAATGGCTGGCTTCTGCGATCAAATTGAGGTAACAATCCATAAAGACAATAGCGTGACTGTGGTTGATAACGGACGTGGTATCCCTACTGAGACTATGCCTACAGTGAATATCACTGCGCTAGAGGCAGTAATGACTCGCCTGCATGCTGGAGCTAAGTTCGGAGGACCTGTCTACGACATATCCAGTGGTTTACATGGCGTCGGTGCTTCGGTAGTGAATGCCTTGTCATCATGGCTTCAAGTTGAGATTAGACGCCAAGGCAAAATCTACCGTCAAGAATACCAGCGAGGGATTCCCGCAGGAGAGATACAAGTCATTGAAGACACCTCTGATACAGGCACCACAATCACCTTTCTTGCTGATGAAGAAATTTTCGAAAACCTTAACTATGAGTTTGATACAACCTGCCAGCGACTAAGAGAGCTAGCCTTCTTGAATAAAGGAGTGCAAATTTCTCTTAAAGACGAAAAAACTTACCAGGAGAAAACCTTCTATTTCGAAGGAGGCATAGCTAGCTTTGTTCATCGCTTGAATAGAAATAGAGCAGTCACCCACCCTGACCCTGTCTACCTGTCAACTACAATCGATTCCACCGTAATTGAAGCAGCCCTACAATACAATGACACTTTCACGGAATCCACTTTTTCCTTCGCTAACTGTGTCAACACTAGAGATGGAGGTAGTCATCTAACCGGCTTTCGCTCAGCCTTAACTCACGCTCTCAATGATTATGCCAGGAAAAACAAACTTATCAAAGATACTGAGCCTAATCTGACTGGTGACGATGTACGCCAAGGGTTAGTGGCTATCATCAATGTAAAACTTCCCAAGCCACAATTTGAAGGGCAAACCAAAACAAAGCTGGGCAATCCTGAGGTAAGAGGCCAAGTCGAATCTGCCGTAGCGGATAATTTTTCCCTCTACCTTGAACAGCACCCTAACGAGGCAAGAGCAATTATAAACAAGTGCCTCATCGCAGCCAAAGCTAGAGAGGCAGCACGTAAGGCCCGTGAACTTGTCTTTAAAAGAACTGGCTTCGAAGCATCAACGTTGCCAGGCAAATTAGCCGACTGTTCGGAGAAAGACCCAGTGCTGTGCGAACTTTACCTGGTTGAGGGTGACTCAGCCGGTGGCTCAGCTAAGCAGGGGCGGGATCGCCGTTTTCAAGCTATTCTCCCCCTCAGAGGCAAGCTACTTAATGTAGAAAAGGCCGCTAAAGACAAGATTGTGGCACATGAGGAGTTAAGAGCTATTGTTACAGCATTAAGGGCAAGCACAGATGAGCAATTCGATCCCTCCAAGCTCAGGTACCATCGAATAATTATCATGACCGATGCCGACGTTGACGGCTCTCATATTCGCACTTTACTTCTTACCTTCTTCTATCGCCACATGGTGGAGGTAATTAACCAAGGATACCTTTTTATAGCCCAGCCACCCCTCTACCGCATCAGGTTTGGTAAACAGCAATTTTGGATTTACTCTGAACAAGAAAAGGGAAAGAGGCTTAAAGAGCTGGAAGGGAATAAATTAGAGGTCCAAAGGTATAAAGGGCTAGGAGAAATGAGCCCTGAACAGCTATGGGACACAACAATGAATCCCACCACCAGGACTTTGCTCCAAGTAAGGATAGAAGACGCTATAGCCGCAGATCAAGCATTCCATATGCTAATGGGCAACGAAGTCTTGCCTCGCAAGAACTTCATTCAAGCCCACGCCCAAAATGTGAGAAATCTGGATATCTAGGAGTTCGCTTGGCTCTTCATGCCTCGCAGCTAATATACAGCTTTTGCTCAACTATATACTTTCCCCCCACCTCAGGAACTAAGTAGCGGATAGACAATCCTTGGGCTACACGTTGACGGATCTTCGAAGAGCTGATTTCGATGACGGGTGCATCAAGCTCTATAACGCTATGTGCCAGCCCTGGAATACGCGACTCTAAAAATTTTAAGTCTGTCAAACTTAAATTCAATCTAGGAACAACTACTAATCGGCACTCTTGCACCAGTTTAGCTGGCTCTTTCCATAAATGAAATCCAGCAAGGCTATCACTACCAAGAATAAAGAAGAAAGACTGTGCGCCTAATTGGCTCCGAAGTGCAGTCATAGTATCTATGGAATAAGAGGGACCATTGCGCTCCACTTCTAAAGTGCAAAGCTTAAAATAAGGATTACTAGCAATAGCCAAGCGTACCATCTCTACTCGATGGATTGCTGGAGTAATAGCATGATCTACCTTGAGCCACGGCTGTCCTGCAGGCACAAAGAGAACCTCACTGAGCCCAAGCTTTACCCTTGCCTCTTCAGCTACAACAAGATGCCCTACATGAATGGGATCAAATGTGCCCCCAAGAATGCCTATATTCATTGTTTCACTTTTTAGGTCTGGGATGAAATATTGCTACTTCTTCAGGCGACGAAATCGCTTTCTTTTCTTGATTCACCCACTCAACCATTCCAATAGCCTTGCTGGTAAACTCTATCACACCTTGCCCACTAGCTGCTGAAATGAAGAAAACTGGCACCCCAAGGAAATCGAGACATTGCCTTATGTCAAGCAATCTAGATTTAACCTGCGGCAGGTCCACTTTGTTCACAGCTATAATCCTTGCTTTCTGGCCTAAATCGGTTTTATATACAGCCAGCTCCTCACTTAGTTTAATGAAGTCATCGACAATAGTTAGCGAAGTACCATCCAACAAATAAACTAGCAGTTTGGTTCTCTCAGTGTGCCGTAAAAACTCATATCCTAATCCTTTACCAATATGCGCGCCTTCGATAAGCGCCGGCATTTCACCAACCACAAAATCTCTCCTACTGCCTCGGACAACCCCTAAAACCGGTTGCCGTGTAGTAAAGGGATAATCTGCTATTCTAGGTCTAGCCCCTGTTATAGCAGATAACAAAGCAGATTTACCTGAGTTGGGATATCCAATAATACATATATCAGTAATGAGTTTTAGTTCAAGGATGATTAGGCGCTCCTCAGTCGGTTTCCCTTTGCCCGCTATCCTTGGAGCCTGATTTGCCGCTGTAGCAAAGTGCACATTACCCAACCCTCCTTTGCCACCTTTAGCTACTAAAACTTTTTGTTCCGGGGTAACTAAATCGCCTAGAAGTTTTTCTTGCCCTGTCTTAGTCTTAATAGAAACCACAGTTCCCACAGGCACCAAAATATTTAGATTCTCTCCTTTTTTGCCATGCTTACCCCACCTACCACCTTGATGGCCAGACTCAGCCCTGAATCTCTTTTTTTGCTTAAGCAAAGCTAAATCAACTAAAGAGGAATCAGCCACAACGAACACATCTCCACCAGCCCCACCATCACCTCCATCTGGGCCACCAAAAGGAACATACTTCTCCCGCCGAAAACTAGTTAAGCCATCACCACCATAACCAGCTCCTGCTATAATTTCTACTTTATCTATCATAATCCATAGTAGTTAGTTTATATTATAGATTAATAATAATATTAATAGGAAGGAAAATTTGGGGAACTAAGTACAAGGAGGTAAGAGGCAAGAAGTTCACTTTGCGATATGTGGATGTCAACAACTTAGTTTCGTGGAAGGTAATATTTGTCTACATATTTTTAACATTTTTTGTGGAAGCTTTGTGCAAGTTGATTTTTTCTTTGATCTCCAAGATTTGATGGCATAATTTAGAGTTAATGGTCATTTCAGTGGCTATCTTTTCATAGCCATGAGTGATTGTTGCATGGTTTCTATTGCCTAACACCTTGCCGATTTCAGTAAAAGAACAGTTATCTTCTTCCCGCATAAGATACATTGCAATTTGCCGTGCTAAGGCAGTTTTCTTATCTCTCCTTCTTCCGTTTAGCTCCTTTATAGAGAGGTTGAAATAATCAGCCACTGTTTGCATTATTAATCTTCCGCTCTGCTTGCCAGCAGTGCTTGTTAATAAACTGTTAACTGTTTGTGGGGTAAGTTCCATCCCGGTTAACTTAGCTCTGGCGCTTAAGTATATTAAAGCGCCTTCAAGCTGGCGGATATTTTCCCATATCCGTTCTGCTAGAAGCTGCAGCACTTCATCAGCGACTAGCATCATCATTTGCTCTGCTTTAGCGCGTAGGATAGAGAGGCGTGTCTCAAAGTCAGGCGGCTGAATAGAGACAGTAAGGCCCCATTCAAGGTGCGATTTTAACTTATCGTTGAGTAAAGCCATATCTTTAGGATGGTGGTCAGCAGTAATGACGATTTGGCAGTTATTGTTGTAGAACTCATTGAAAATTTGGCAGAAGCATTGCAAGGTTTGTTTTTTATCACTTATAAATTGCATATCATCGAATAGGAAGATGCGGGCAGCCGTGAATTTATTGCGAAAATTTTCGATTTGTTTTTGTTTGATAGCTATTACGAATTCTGTGGTGAATTGTTCCGCGCTGGTATAAGCTATTCGCAATCCATTGCTTACTGCTCTATGTCCAACAGCATGTAGCAGATGCGTTTTACCCTGTCCTGTGTTGCTGTAGATGAAAAGAGGGTTATAGGTGTGTCCCGGATTTTCGACCGCTTCTACTGTAGCAGCGTAAGCTAAGCGATTACAATCACCAACGATAAAATTATCAAAAGTATACCTTGGATTAAACCTATCTACCTTGACTTTGGTACTTGTTCCGCCATCAGTTTGACTAGCGCAGGCTAAAGAACCGTTGTGTATTTGCTCTTTGTTGTAAACGATAAATTGAACATCAATATCCCTACCTATAATTTGAGTTAAGGTCTTTTTTACTAGAGAATGGAGACGCTTAGTTAGCCATTCGGCCACGAAAGCATTGGGAGCTCCAACCACAAAAACGTTTTCTTGGAAACTTACGCCATAGCTGTTCTTAAGCCAAGCGGTATAATTTGTCCTGTTGACTTGGAGTTGAAGTTCTCCCAGTGCGCTCTCCCAAATTTCTTTTGCTGACTCCAATTCACCCCCGTAGCTAAATTATCATTAATCGGCCAAGAGGAGAGTTATGGCAGGATAGAAATTCCTAAATCTATAATGACAGCTTATCAAATGGTCTTGAGTCTTTTCTAGGGAGGTTTTGACATAACAAAAGGAATTAAGGAAAATATCTCTGACATGGAAGTTCGTGTAGTTTTTATGGGTACCCCACAGTTTGCTGTGCCTATATTGGAATATTTAATCCACAGTCCATATCATGTGGTTGCTGTGTATACTCGACCTGATAAGCCGGCTGGTAGAAAGCGACGGCTTACCCTGCTCCCGGTAAAAGAGCTAGCCATAAGGCATAAAATTCCCGTCATTCAGCCGAGGGCTCTTAAGTTAGCGGAAGTGGTAAGGGAATTGGTTAGTTTTAAGCCAGAGCTGATTGTAGTCGCCGCTTTTGGTCGTATTCTTCCCAAAGAGGTGCTGTCTCTGCCTAAGTTTGGTTGTCTTAATGTTCATCCTTCGCTATTGCCTCAACACCGAGGTCCATCTCCAGTAGCTAATGCTCTTCTTTGTGGAGAATTACTTACCGGAGTTACCGTCATGTTAATGGATGAAGGCTTAGATAGCGGGTCGATTTTAGCCCAGGAAAAGGTGGGTATTTCCTCCACGGATACCACTGGTTCTCTTACAGCCAAACTAGCTCATGTGGGGGCTGAGCTTTTGATGGAAACCCTGCCTAAGTGGATTGGAGGTGAACTTGAACCGAAACCTCAAGATGAGAGTCAGGCTACTTATAGCAGGTTAATAACTGGTAAAGATGGTGAGATAGACTGGCGTCTTTCGGCAGTAGAGCTCTGGCAGCGGGTAAGGGCCTTTAATCCTTGGCCAAGTTGCTATACTTGTTGGCAAGGCAAAAGGCTCAAAATTCACAAAGCTACTCTCCTTGGTGAGTCACCAAAGGGCGAAATAGGGGAGGTGGTAGTTTTGCGAGAGCCACCCAAAGTTGGTGTGGTGGCTGGAGAGGGTATCCTGGGCCTTTGCCAAGTTCAGTTAGAAGGTAAACGCGAAATGCCTATTGCCGACTTTGTGCGGGGGCAAAGGAATTTTATTGGCTCTATTCTAGGCCCGGACCGAAGGTAATTTTTCTTGTCTGTTAGATGTCAGCATTGTGGTAAAGAATCTCCGCTGATTTCCCAGGCTTTAGGGGTATGTCTCGATTGTGTTCGAGCCTACTTTGCTTCGGTATTGCCTCTTATAGAAGAAGCTCATAGCAAAGCCAGAAGTTTGTTTGAGCTCCCTGTTCATCCTCCTAAGAGTGAAACAGGACCCCGATGCCGAATTTGTGTTAATGAATGTCGTTTGCCTTTAAGTGGCAGAAGTTATTGTGGATTGCGCTTTAATGAAGGAAATAGGCTCAATGGTGCCACAGCGGATAGAGCCAATGTCAGTTGGTATTATGACTCGCTGCCCACTAACTGCGTGGCAGATTGGGTTTGTCCCGGCGGCACAGGAGCTGGCTATCCCCAGTTTGCTTACCTCGATGGCCCTGAATATGGCTACAAAAATCTGGCTGTTTTCTACCAGGCTTGTTCTTTTGATTGCTTATTTTGCCAGAATTGGCACTACCGCGGCCGTGCTTTGAAAGAAGCTACCATCACTGCCTCAATGCTAGCTGATGCTGTGGATGGCCGCACTTCTTGCATTTGCTACTTTGGTGGTGACCCAACGCCTCAACTTCCTCATTCCATTCGCGCCTCGCGGCTAGCCTTGCAGAAGAATAAAGGCAGAATTCTTCGCATATGCTGGGAGACCAACGGCTCCATGCACCCTGCGCTATTAAAGCAAGCTGCCGAAATTGCCTTAAACTCTGGTGGCTGTATCAAGTTCGACCTCAAAACCTGGAGCGAGGAGGTACATATTGCTCTATGTGGCGTAAGCAACAAAAGAACTCTAGAGAACTTTCAACTTCTAGCCGAATATGCCAGGAAAAGACCCTCACCCCCTTTCTTAATAGCTAGCACCTTGCTGGTTCCGGGATACGTGGATAAACAAGAGATCTCCCATATCGCCCGGTTTATTTCCTCCCTGAACTCAGATATCCCCTACTCTCTTCTCGCTTTTGCTCCCCAATTTATGATGAGAGATTTGCCCACCACCTCAAGGCGGCATGCAGAAGAATGCCTTGTAGAGGCAAAAGCGGAAGGCTTAAGAAGAGTTAGGGTGGGAAATGTTCATCTTCTGGGGGATGACTACTGATGGCAATTTTCACTATTGGCTATGGGAGCAGGAGGTTTGCTGATTTGGCATCGCTTCTGAAGGAGCAGCACATTGCTTTTATCGTGGATGTTCGTCGTTTCCCCAAAAGCACCATGCAAAGGAATACCTGGCAGGGCGGAAGGGCAAGGCTTAGGAGGGGTGAGGTTGGGTAATGTCTACCTGCTAGGGGATAATTACTAAAGCAGGCAGATACGGTGATAGCTAAACAAAATGATGAAAAGTTAACTTGAAATGAACCCCCAAAGGAATTGTTCTCATATTTCCACTTTAAGATAACATGCTGTCTAGATCTAATATAATTGCTATAATCATTATTAGAGAGGCACTATGACAAATGTTAGAGTTTGTGATGTTGAAGTGACTAGGTAAACTCTGATGATAAATTCTATTGCCAAGGCAGTAGGAGAAGTTATTGAGGAGAATAACAAAAGACTTTTGGAAGAGCTCACGGGTGATTCAAAAAGGAGGAGAGTAAGTTATGAAAGATACAGTAGAAATGAATGCTAACAAAATAGTTCAGTTTTTGGGAAAGCCCGCGGAAGAATTTACTAAACAAGACCTGATCAAGTTCATTGAGGAGAAAGAAATTGAAATGGTGAACTTCCGGTATGTAGGAGGAGATGGCAGGTTGAAGACCCTCAATTTTGTAATTACCAGCAAAACTGAACTGGAACGCTTACTATCGGTAGGGGAAAGGGTAGATGGTTCCAGTCTATTCTCTTATGTCGATGCGGCCTCAGGTGATCTATATGTTATTCCTCGGTATAAAACTGCCTATGTGAACCCGTTCTCTCCTATTCCCACAGTAGATGTACTTTGCTCTTACTATACAAATGAAGGGATTCGGCTACCAAGTTCTCCAGAGAATATCGTTAGAAAGGCTCAAGAGGTATTGAAGAATAGCACCGGGTTAACTCTCGAGGCTATGGGGGAGTTGGAATATTATGTTTTCTATGATAGCCAGCGTTTTTACCCAGTTACGGCACAGAGGGGTTACCAGGAGTCTGCCCCATTTTCTAAATGGGAGAGGTTGAGATGTGAGGCCATACAAGCTATTGCTCAGGCAGGAGGAAAAATAAAGTATGGTCACTCCGAGGTAGGCAATATTTGCGAAGAAGACCATGAGATGGAGCAGCATGAGATTGAGTTCCTTCCTGTGCCTATAGAAGATGCCGCCGACCAAATTGCTATTGCCAAATGGATGTTGAGGATGATGGGGTATAAGTATGGGGTAACCATCAGCTTTGCCCCCAAGATTTCAGTTGGACATGCCGGTAGTGGTCTGCATATTCACACAAGATTGGTCAAAGATGGGAAGAATATGATGATTGAGGGGAACCGGTTAAGTAGTATAGCCAAAAAGGCTATTGCCGGCTATCTAACTCTGGCTCCTTCTCTGACTGCCTTTGGTAATACTGTCCCTACCTCTTATCTGAGATTAGTCCCTCATCAAGAAGCACCAACAAATATATGCTGGGGTGATAGAAACCGGTCCGTGTTAGTAAGGGTTCCTTTAGGATGGGTAAATGTTAAGAATATGGCCAGAGATGCCAATCCACAGGAGAGGACAGGGTCTTCGGAGTTTATTGATAGTCAGACGGTAGAATTTCGCTGTCCTGATGGTTCAGCTAACATTTATCTTTTGCTAGCTGGGCTAGCTGTGGCCGCTCGACATGGATTGGAGATGAAAGGTGCATTGGAATTAGCTAATAAACTCTATGTGGATGTAAACATCTTTTCCTCTGAACATAAGGGGATTCAGGAGAAACTGCCCCAGTTACCTGCCTCATGCTGGGAGTCAGCCGAAAGTCTTTTGAGAGATCGTGAAATATACCAGAGAGACGGTGTCTTTTCTTCCACAGTAATTGATGAGATAGTGAAACAGCTTAAGAGTTACAACGATAAGGACCTGAGTGAGAAATTATATGGTAGGGAAGATGAGACCAAAAAGTTGCTCGATGAATATCTCCATTGTTCGTAACGTTGAAGGCCGTCGCCACGTGGTATTGGAAGCTACCACAGCGAATGGTAGGATTCCACAAGTCGAAGCGGATTAGACGAACTTCT
>Ga0114930_10002298_pt1 | contig 17282 bp, 14 predicted proteins | sample AnhtaG_FD_87300 | JGI IMG/M metagenome (GOLD analysis project Ga0114930, IMG submission 87300) | Deep subsurface microbial communities from Anholt, Denmark to uncover new lineages of life (NeLLi) - Anholt_01485 metaG | ecosystem: Environmental > Aquatic > Marine > Oceanic > Sediment | place... | reverse complement strand
TTTCTGTAATCCTTTGTTATAAGTGAGTTTACATTCATTTGGGCTTTTTGGAAATTGGGTTTGATTGGGTTTGAATTGGGTTTGTTTTCACCAAGTGTCCAATTGGATTTATTTTCATAAGCCGTTGTATTATAGGGATTTATATTCATTTGACTTTTCGGCAAATTGGGTTTGTTTTGCATAAAAAGTAGCTGATTTGTAGAGGGTTCTCGACAGATGTAGAGGTGCGAGGACAGTTGACAGATGACAGAAGACAGATGACAGACGACAGAATACAGACGATTGATGATAAGATCTTGTTTCATAAGGAGTTATCTATTAGCATGAAATCCTAAACAAATACGAAAGAAAAATTTTCAAATGCTCCAAAAGAGGTTTTTTGGCGTGTATCTGCTGATACGAAAACGTGCGTTTCTCCGCTATATCTGGCGCCTACTGGCGGTTTATGTTAGCCTGATTGCTAACATGAGCGTATTATACCAAATTTTGAGTTTGATTTCAAGTAGATTTGAAAAAAATCTCCGAGACACGGCACTGGTCGTTAGTAAGGAGTGAACTAAAGTGCCTAAAGTGAGCTAAAGTTGGATTCTCGATGCTGGGTGAAGGGGAAGGTGAGGCTGTTAAAGGTTGTCGCTTAAATGAGGTTTACCGAGAAAGAGAACGCAACTTATATGCAAATGGTTTGTCGAATTGCCCAAAATTAATTGATGATCCAAGGATTAAAACGGTTGAGTACACCGGCGTAAGCAAAAAAGTCCTCAAATTTTTTGGTGGCAATGCTTGTGAATCAGTTCGCAGTTTTCAACTGAATATTCAAGAGAAGAATTTATGCGGTGAAGCTCAATGCCTTTGAGACTGCTAAATTTCTTTTTGCAGTGTTGACATTTGGTTTTGCCTGAATCCCATAATTTTTGTTTGATAGAGTTTTTTGTTTTGCGTTCGTCAAGTTGAAGTCTGGCATAAATCCATCTGCGTAACTTAAACTCAAAAGTTGTATCACCTTGTGCTGCTTCGTGTATGACGAAACGTATATGTTTCAGGAGTTCATCACCTATTCTTTTAACATTATCTTTCACTTGAAAAGTCTCCTTAGAACCTTGCCACTTACTTTACCGGCGATCCGCCCGCCAAAGATTGACAGAGGCTTTGTGCTACTTAGTGTTTCAAGGTTGCGACTGCGGCAAATCCCAAAGGCACAGCAAGAATAATCCACAACCCAACTGAACAACAAGCACCAGATGATCTATCCTGTTCAACCTCTCTCGGATGAGCTTCACGGATAGCCACACGATGCACCAGCTTCGGGTCCGGTCGAACAGCAACTGTCAGAAAAAAGAGCATAAAGATTGTCCATCCCAGCAAACAACATTGGAAGATGAAGCTCCTCATTCCGCATAACGTTCGGTATTTCACTAACCAGTTCATTTCATTACCCTTTCAATTTGTTGGCCTGCACCGTGCAAGCCTGATACTATCGAGTTCACCTCGCTTATCTGTCGGCTGCTTTGACCGGCATAAGTAAAAAAGCCTCCACCAAAAGTTATCTATGCCAACCCGAACTCCACGAACCAGGCTTTTTCGTTTGTCCTTGCCCTCGTGCAGGGATACTCTTACCTCCCTTACCTGTATATCTTTGGGGATAGTCTCGTCTGCCCTTGGCAATCAGCCACTCTGCAATAATAAAAACAACACCAATGGCAGTCAAAACACCACGACCTGCTTTCTTTGTTACATAACAAGTCTTTCCCCAACCGTTCATTTCTGTCCATTTCATTTGAAAAGTTTCCTTAAAACCTTTACCACTTGCTTTTTGCTTTTGTCTCCTTCGGATTGGCTGCAAGGTAATCGTTAATGAACTGATTAACAAAGTCTTTCACGTATTCCCTTATGGTATTCATTCGAGGCGACGCAACCCGCCACATGTAGCCCCTCTGCCATGTACAAGCGCCAAGACAAATTCTTTTTGGCTCTCTCAATAATAACACTGATTCCACAAGCCCGACTCTTATTGCTGTTGCAGCAAAAGGGCCTTCTCCTCCTATAACTACACTCACCTCTATGCGAAGGAATGGCACTCCCGGCGTTGATGCAAGTTCCTTAGCAGTAAGCACCTTAATACCGTATTGTCTGAGCTGCAACTCCGTATCCGTCTGCAGGTCTCGTCCTCTCAAACCATATTTCTCTGCCATCGGATGAATATCACCGACCCAAACATACACGCCCTCCAGCCCCTGCAAAATCTCCTTATCATTAACCGTTACCCTCTTACAAGATGACGCTAACTTTTCAAGAGCCATTAAATTGCTGAACGGCCCTTCGTCTTTTGCAGACAGGTCAGTCTCACCAGTAATCTGCTGGGCGGGCCACAGAACTATAAGAATAGAGAATGAGACAATGACTAAAATCCAATACTTTTTCGCTTTCATAATATCCCCTTTCAAAAGGTTCGATTTCACCGCACCATTTTAACAATTACCTGTCCGAGTGAAACCTTCCTTCAGGACCGCCATGAGGTGACGAAATCTCCCCTCGACCGTATTGCAAGGATCTAAGTTGTTTTCCGCCTTTTCTTTCTTAGTTTCTTCTTGATAATTCTGTCGTTGCTCGCTTATTGATACGCTTGATGTTATTTTGGACTGCTTGTTTGTAAATGCTTGTGAGGCGTTGTGTTTTGTCCTTGTTTCGCTTTGCAGTGGATAGCTTATTGCAGTATTCACGTATTGGATTGTCTTTAAAAGATATTTCTTTAGGACTGTGTGCAAACTTATTTCGAATCTTGCGAATATAATCCAAATCTTCCTTGGTCTGTTCGTCAATTAAACCGAGTGCATATGCGACTTTTGCTTTGGCTGCAAAGGATGACAAAGGTCCATGCCGTTCGCTATCGAGTAGCTCTTTGACAACTTTTGGGTCCTCGACCATAACCACAGTGAACAATAAACCCAGATATAGGTCTATCATACATGCTCCGCTTATGGCAATACTACGATCGTTACTTTTCATTAAAGCATCAAAGGCCTCTGGACTCAACTCTATATGAGACATACGTGTTACCTCCCTTATGGTTCCATTACGAACCTCTCTTTATCATTTACAAGCATGTGAACACACGTACAAGTTTTATTGGACATCAATGTTCTTACAGGATCAATAGAGCGTTCTAAAAAAATTTTCCAAACCCCTTCCTATATATTTTAACACTATCTACAACTTACTTCTGTATTAGCTTGGAAGCTAATAGCGACAGTAGTAGAGAACATCAGTTTTGTACCAAATACGCAACATATACGCAACCAGAATCTGTGAGAATTTGCTAACTGCGTCACTCGCACCAAATTACAAGATAACAATTACGGTTAGAAAGACCGTTTCCTAAGTCAAATCACTGTATTAAGCGAAAAGAAACCACCTATTGACCGTAAGAGCCGGTTTAGCTCCTGTTATCATAACTGGCTGGTTTACAAAATCCATCTCCTTCCTTCGACCTGCATGAGCAGTAAAAAAATGGTAGCAAAAAACCACGCTTTAGTCAATCTTCATTGTAAATCGGCCATAGTTATTACTTTTCCGACACCTATATTTATGTAGCTGCTGCCGAAATGTTTTTCAAACAGGCTTCTTGCCTTGTGGCCTGAGCAGTGACAAGGGCCGACACTGCGTACGCCCAATTGCTTAAAAGCCGAGATGATTTTTTCTATCCTGCCTTTGGTTGCCCATTCGAGATGAAAGCCTCCCATTACCAACAAGACATCATCTTTTATCAAATCTTTTACTGTACTCACGATGTTTACTATTCCCGGATGCGCACAGCCGGTTATTACGACCAGGCCCTTGTCTGTCCGGATAATTAAGGACTGCTCCTTAATCAGTTTTCCAAGCTGGCCGGTGGAATAGACATTTTCACAAATTTGCAGAGACTCTTTGACCTCGTTAGAAATCGACGTCTTACTTCTAACGGGATTGACCTCAATTATTTTTGCTCCATAGTCTCGCGCATTATCTTTGAACTTTTTTGGAAATGACACCGGCAGATAGACAATAACGTTAGAGTTCTTTTCAAGAAAGCCGCCCAATCCGCCGGTATGGTCGCCGTGAATATGAGAGAGAACCACTACATCTACGCCGTTCGGGTCTATCGCCAATTTTTCCATATTATCGAGCAGCAAAGGACCGCCGCCGGTATCGAAAAGGATGTTTTTCCAGGCCCCAGCGACTCCCGTCGCAAGACGGGGCTGCGGGTCAGTACCCGTTATAAATGCGGCAAAGCCCCACTCGGTTTCCAGCTCCTTCTTATAGGTGTTATTGTCATAGGTAACTGTAATGGTAAGATCTTTAACGCCGGGTGTGGAAACAGCCTTGGTTTGTTCATTCATAAACAACAATTATAACTTCTAAATTGCTAAAAGAGCAAGTGAAAAAAGTGAAAATTCAGGTCATTCAGTAGCGTAGGGTGGGGCTTGCTCCACCAAAATTAAATGTACAGTCTGTTCGGTGGGCTAAAGCCTACCCTACATGATTATAAAAGATCGGATGGGGGTAATTCACCGAGTCGTTGGAAGGCTGGATATGACCGAAAAAGATCTGCATAAATAACGCCCCTCTTTTTTCAGATGATTAACGCAGTTTTCGCTTGACATTTTCGTAGCGGTTGGATAAACTATTATCTGTTCAAGGATGAGTGGTGAGGAGCTTTTTTGTTTCCCGCCAAGCTTTCCCCCATTAGAAAGCCGGTGGTTTTCTAATCCAGGTTTGACGAGAGCGTAAACGCAAAAAAGTGAGGCGGCAATTAGATTTTTTGTCGCAAGAGATATTGGTGCAAGTGGAGGCGTAAGATGAAAGGTGTAGTATTGAAGATATTGGCCGTTTGTGTTTTGATGATAACCTCAAACACCGGATTTGCAGATGACACGCCGCTCAATCTTGGGCCTGAAGAGTTCGTTCAAGCCAACGGTGTTGATATCCAGGTGCCCGGGTACTCCGTGCCGTCCTTCGTGGACTGGAATAACGACAAGCTGAATGACCTTATTATCGGTGAGGGAGGGGGCTTTGGGGACGCAAAGATCCGTGTGTACCTTAATGTGGGAACCGAATCCAATCCGCAATTCTCGGATTACTTCTACGCCCAGTCCAACGGCTCCGATTTGACTTGCCCTGCATCCGGCTGCCTGGGTTGCTTCCCCAGGGTGGATTATTGGGACCAGGACTACCGTAAAGACCTGCTCGTGGGCCAGGCTGATGGGACGGTAAAAATCTTCACGAATATCGGCACCGACAAAAAACCAACCTTCGATGGCGGAACGGAGCTGCTGGCCGGTGACCCTGGCACTTTCATTGACGTAGGAATACGGGCGACCCCCACAACCGTGGATTGGGACAACGACGGTGGTAAAGACCTGGTCGCCGGGGCTTTAGACGGCAAGATACACATTTTTCTCAACTGCGGCGGCGGCGGCTCTGTCCCTCCTCATTTTTATTTCTCACCGGCATCGGGAGACATCGCTCGGGAAAACAATGATGACCTGGTTGTGCCTTCATTGCGTTCCAGCCCAGAATTGATCGACCTGGACGGTGACGGCAGGATAGACCTGCTTACAGGCAATACTGAGGGCCAGTTGCTGTTCTACAGAAACGTAGGAACCGATGCCGAGCCGAGCTTCTCGGGTTACTCGCTTGTTGAGTCGAATGATGTCCCGATTGACCTTCCGGGTTCAACTCGCTCCAGGCCATCCGTGTGCTACTGGACAGGAGACGGCCACTTCGGACCAATAGACGGCTACCCCGATGTGCTCATCGGAGCCGGCGATGGAAAGGTGCACCTGTACCGGGGTATGCCAAAAGACGGCGATATAGATGGTGACGGCGATGTGGACTTCACAGATTTTGCCCTATTCGCTGCTTATTGGCCCCAAACTGACTGTGGTCAATGTGGAGGAGCTGATTTTACCGGTGATGGGCAAGTGGACATCGACGATTTGGGCCGCTTTGCTGCGAACTGGCTGTTAGGTGTCGAATAACTGCCCCACAACTAATCTCAGAAACCGGTGAACTTAAGGCCGAAGGTTCACCGTTTTACCGTACAGACGTTAAATCCCCAAGCCAGTTTTCAGCGAATATATCCAGGTCCTCGAAATCCACACAGCCGTCACCATTCAGGTCGGCCGAATCAGAAATTCCACATTGCAGCCACTGGCTCGCAAAAAAAGCAAAGTCGGCAAAATTAACTTCGTTATTACCATCAAAATCGCAGAGTCTCCCGCTCTGCATGGACGAGCTCTTATCGCAATCGACTGGAAATACTATATCGTCAATCCATGCGCTATCGAAGTCTCTGGATATGGAACCGTCCTTTGAATACGTCCACTCGAAAGTTCTTGTGCCCTCTTTTACGGGCAAGGTTACCATAGCCCAATCCTCTGTGCCTGACCACCTGCCCTTTTCCACTCCATCGACGTAGAATTTCAAAAAGTCACAACATAACTCAGAAGAGACTTTACAACAGAACATGATATCCCCGGATACACAATCAAGGCTCACCTGTATAGTAGTACTTTCATTGCCGTTAATCCGGCCGGCCTGGGCGCTATAAGCCCCGGAATACATCTCCAACGGCGTAATGGTCCAACTGTCGTTACCGGAATGCACCCAGGGAAATTTGTTGAAATCAACTGTTTCAAAGTCCTCCATAAAGCAGTCTGAAGTAGCAGGAAAAGCAGAAGTATCGTCCCCGACAAAGTCGATGCCCCATTTGTTCCCCGATGAGTGCCGGGAGTTCCCGGATTTTTGTGTAGTTACGTGTTGCGGTGTAAAATAGTATCCGGACTTCATTGCCCTAACGATAAACGTCGAGTATGCTCTGACCTTCGCCAGGGCATAAATACCCCTGCTGTTTGTTATGGCGGTATAGGGACCGCCACCTCCATGTGCCATGACCGCGGCATCGCCGATAGGATTGCCGGACATATCGGTTACCCGCCCGCTGATTATCTCGCCTGAACCGGTAGTGAAAATATTATAGATGCATCCGCCAATAGCGTCGTAGCTGCCAGGCCCGGCATAATCAATGTCGGGCAGGTTGTACCATATATCGTCACTGGCGTTCCAGCCCATATTAAGATGGTGATAGAGTGTCGAGAAGTCGTAACCGTATCCGTCGGCTAAAACGGCATGCCCGGCCTCGGTCTCCTTGTTAATTATGCCGAGGATTACAGGATAGCCGGCATCGAGGTTGGTGTTGACCATATTATTCAGCCAGTCGCCCCCAATATTACTATCGTTATCCCAGACACGGATGGCATTGCTATACTTGAAAGTGCTCAGCAGCGCATCCTTCGCATCGAGCAGGTTGGACGCTGAGCCGCTATCCGAGTACTCCGTTTCTGCGGCAACACTCGCATCATAGCAAAGCGCCCCGATGGCCTGTCGCTGTTCTAAGGTTGTGCTGCAATCCGGCTCAAGCACCATTAGGGACCATTCGTACGGCCCGCCATTGCCGTCACCGCCACGCATATATACATATTCCGATATACCATCAACGGTAATCCGGAACTGCTCACGGCCTATCTTCATTTCCGCAGTGGGATATTCATAATACCGCATCAACTGCGCCATAGCCGTCGCTGTACACCCGCAGGGATAGTTCTTGGGAGTATAATAATTGAAGCCGTTCTTGCTGCAGATATCACTCTGGCCCCATTTGCTTTTCACGAGTGCGTCCACGCGAATATCAGGAATCGAACCCAGCCCCAGCAAGACGAAGCCACTTTCGGATGCCTCCGCAAGGTTGATAAAGTGCCTCCACTTGCTTTGAGGGCCGCCGGGGGTCTCCACTTGAAGGCTGAAGGTATTCCGAACTGCTGTGATTCGCCCGTTGAGGTCGTTGGTTACCAATGCCCCTAATGGGCTCTCAAATGACGGCTCAAAAGTGCCATTATCGGCAAAAGCGATAATCGGCTCGACCAAATCGTCCGCAGAGACAACCACAAATCCCGAAGGTTGCAAATAGACGATGTAATAAATCGGCACACCATTATCATCGGTGAAGGTCTCAACACTTATTACTTCCCGGCCAAGGGTCGTGCCGAGTGGTCGGGCATCGGTCTTGAGCCAGCCTGTTACCACCTTTTCAGCCTCGTCCGCCGTTGTTGGCCGTGCCCACAGACCGCTGGATAACAGCAACACTACCAAAACAACTGTAATAACCTGATACCTTGATAACCCGGTAAATTGCATACCCTTTGTTCTCCATGTTGCTTGCCCATATTATTATACACTATTACACCATACAGTCAAGAAATTTTGTCAGAAATGCCGGATATAGACGTGAATGGCGAAGTGCACATCACGGATTTGGCCGGGTTCACTGTTTTATTATTCAGAAATGAATTTCAAATAAAAGGAACGCAGGCCTTGATCTAATCGGGACCTGCGCCCTCTGCCTTCTGTCTTCCGTCCTCTGTCCTAACGCCCCAGCTCTTCGACCTCCTCCGCGCTCAGCGCCCGGTTGTAAATCCGAACGTCGTCAATCAAGCCGGAGAAGAAACTGCTTGCATCAAGCATTTTACCGGCACCAAAGTACAGACCTCCATCCGAACCTACCCCGCCCACAACATCGGTATCTTTAGCAACCTCTGCTCCATCCACATACAGGTATCTATGCAGCCCATCGAAATCATAGACAAGGCCGACATGGTGCCACTGGCCATCGGTGATTACGGATTCCGACACTAATGGGTCGAACGGCGGATGCATCAACCTGGTGATGAGTCTGCCGTATGATGAGTCCGCCCAGAGCCATGCGCTTCCCGGGTTAGTTTTACGGCCATCAGTAGTATCCTTCTGCGATATAATCATTTGTCCTGGCGCACCGCCTTTAATCCAGGCGAAGACACTGAATGCCCCTTCCGCTGGGTTCAAGACAAAGTCGGCACTGACATAATCATCAATCCCGTCGAACTGCAGCGCGCCGCCTACCATACCGCTGGCAGGCTGCCAGGCTGGATTGCCATGGAGTGTACCATCATTGTTGCCGATGCTGTCTTCAGCAATGCTGCCCTCTGTCTCATCAAGCATCCAGTGCGCAACCGGTCGAATTTCTTTGAGCAGGTATTCAGCCAAAAGAATCATGTCTTTAGTGTCCACTATACCATCACCAAATGGAAGTGGAGCAATGTCACAGGATGGCTCATCCTGACCCCAGTATTGAGCGAGTTTGCGGAAATCTTTGAAGTCCACCTTTCCATCGCCGTTTAAGTCAACGACCGGCAGGATTTTCACCTGCCATATGTCGTAACCACCAACCCCGCCGGACCGACTGGACATAAAGAAGAGGGTAGAGCCGTCGGCTGAGATGCTCGCGGTGTCGTCGAAAGCCGAACTGTTGACGGTTGGCCCAAGATTCACCGGTTCTCCCCAGGGGTCGTCTTTCGTTGGCCGTGTCGTTAGCCATAGGTCCCACGAACCATACCCGCCGGGCCGGTTGGAACCAAAGAAGAGCATCCGGCCGTCGGCCGAGATGCTTGGGCAACAGTTGACAGCCGAACTGTTGACGGTTGGCCCGAGATGCACTGGTGTGCCCCAGTCGTCTTCTGTCGTTGCCCGTGTCGTAACCCATATGTCCACATCTCCAACCCCGCCGGGGCGGTTGGAGTACAAGAAGAGCGCCAGGCCGTTGGCCGATATGCTCGGGCCGGCGTCCCGGCTGGCAGTGTTGACAGTTGACCCAAGATTTACCGGTGGTCCCCACTCGTCGTCTTTTGTTGGCCTCGTCGTAACCCATATGTCCTCCGCTCCAAATCCGCCGGGGCGAGGGTTACCAAAGTCGCTAAAGTAGAGCGTCAGCCCATCGCCCGAGATGCTCGGCTCACTTTCGCCATACGAACTGTTGACCGTTGGCCCAAGATTCATCGGCTCTCCCCATGGGTCTTGTATCGTTTCTCGCGTCGTTACCCATATGTCGAAACTACCTACCCCGCCGGGGCGGGGGGCCGGCCAGTCGCTAAAGTAGAGCTCCAGCCCATCGGCCGAGATGCTCGCGTTGCAGTCGCCAGACGAACTGTTGACCGTTGGCCCGAGATTAGTGGGCGTACCGAAGACGAAGTCCGCCTTGGCCACATAGGTGTTGGTCAAGACTACGCAGGCTAATACCGCAAGAAGCAGCATTGCCCCGGCCCACCGTGGGCGTGAGGTCTTTTTGTAATCAGCAATCATCTTAATTCTCCTTTCAATTTGACAAGTATCTTCTAATATGCCCGCCACCGAGGGCAGGTAACGCACCTGAGAGAAATTCTCCAAAAGATTAACAATAGTCCGGCCATATTTGGGCGGCTCATCTGCATCCATCATCGAAATCGCCAATCTATCACAGGCTAATTCACGGTCCGCTCGCATCCGGCCGAATGCAAACCACATCAGCGGATTAAACCAGTGCCCAATCTGCAGCAGTGCTATCAGCCAGCCAAAATAGATATCACGCTGTCTGAGATGGGCCAGTTCGTGGATAAAAACATAGCGCAGCTCTTCAAGGCCGTAGGTTTCGAGCATACCCTGCGGCAGCAGCAGCCGAGGCCGAATAAAACCAAAAAGTGCCGGACTCTTTATTCTATCACTCACAACCACACCCAAGATTGTCTGGACACCCATCTCCATCTTGCAGTCTTCTAACAGCTCAAGAATCTTCTGGTCCGTAATCGGCCGTTCGCGCTTGACAGTCCGCCATAGACTAATGCTTCGAGCGCAAACGTAACCAGCTATAACCACAGTCCCGACAAGCCAGAGTAAGGGCAAAATACGCACAAATTTAGCGAAGACAGCTTTAGATTCGCTTTCTGCCTCTGTCTCTTGGTCATCTGCATATTCGGAATGTAAATAAAAGCCCATACCATGAGTGCTCGGAGGTTCAGAGATGGACTCTATTATCCGTCCCTGCTGAATAGATTGTGGGACTAAGTTGAATATGCTTATCCTGCTCTCGGGCAGCCAGGGCATTGCTAAGCGTATCAATAACAGCAGCCAGAGAAAGTAGTGCCAGCGAATCCCCAATCTGCGCCGCAGGATTAGCTGGACAAGTACAATCAAAACAATCAGCACGCTGCCTTGTATGCTCGCCCACAATAGCCAGTCAAAGAATTTTAATAACTGCGTATTTAAGGCCTCCATTTTCAGCCCCTTCGTTATTGTGATTACTTCTTTTTCTTTTTATGTTCGTCAGCGGCCTTTTTGAGAATTCGTCTAAGCCTGGCCACCTTCTCGCCTGATAGATGTTCCTCTTCGACAAAAGCCGCCAACATCGGCTCTATCGAGCCACCGCCGAATCGCTTAAGAAACGACGTGGTCTCGGCCCTGACGCATTCGGCCTCCGTAACAAGCGGAAAGTAGTGGTACTGTCTGCCCTTTTTCTCAAAACCCACGGCCTTTTTCTGAACTAACCGATTAATCAGCGTCCTTATGGTCTCTCGCTTCCAATGGGTCTTTCCGGACAGTCTCTTAACAATATCGTTGGCGGTCGCCGGTGAAGTGCCCCACAGCACCTTCATAACTTCCCACTCGGCTTCTGAGATTTTAGGGGTCTTTTGCATATTAGCCTCCATACTATTACATCTGTAACATTTACAATTGTTACATATGTAACACATAACGTCAATAAAAAAATGGGATTTTTTGATTTTTTTTTCGGATGTACCTTGTTTTATGCTTCTTTGGCGTATTTTTCGTTAGCAATATCCAGTTTTTTACCTATAATTGGAATTTCGCAAGCAATTTTCGGCCTAAATGGAAATCTGTTAAACGCTTGCTCTGTTGAAAAGCCACAAAAACTGTCATTCTGAACGGAGCGCAGCGGAGTGAAGAATCTCTTTATGGCTCAAGAAATGAGATTCTTCGGCTTCGCCTCAGAATGACAGTCCACGTTTTCAATAGAGCATTAAATGCTCAATGAGGGTTATTACCGGAAAAACCTTAGTCCTCTAAATCTGAAAGGATTAATAATGTCTAAGTATATGGTGTCTAATGTAGTGCTGGTTGTTCTACTCGCTGGCTTTGGCCATCCTGCCAATGCAAACGTCCGCGTTGTTGACCGGCCGAGCACCGAAGCAAAAAACGACTTCTATATAGGCAACCGTCCGCCATTGCTGCCAAGCCCTTTAATAAAGCTGCCTATAGGCGCGATTGAACCGCAAGGCTGGGTGCGCAGGCAGCTCGAACTCCAGGCCGACGGATTCCACGGACATCTGACCGAGATAAGCCGCTTCTTAAAAAAAGAAGGCAACGCGTGGCTCAGCCCGGCCGGCGAAGGCCAGCACGGCTGGGAGGAGCCTGTTTACTGGCTAAAGGGATTCAGCAACTGCGGCTACATCCTCGGCAACGAGCGTATGATTAAAGAATCCAGAATTTGGATCGAGGCGGCGCTTCGAAGTCAGAAAGACGATGGCTGGTTCGGCCCGGACAAGGGCAGAAAGGGCGCGGCGACGCGGCTCCAGGGGCGTGAGGACCTGTGGCCGAACATGATAATGCTCTTCTGCCTGCAAAACTACTACGAGTTCACCGGCGATAAACGGGTAATCGAGCTGATGACCAACTATATGAAGTATCTGGCGACCGTGCCCGAAGAGCGGTTCCTGGTGGGGTATTGGCCCCGAATGCGGGGAGGCGACCTGCTTTACAGCGTATATTGGCTCTACAACCGGACCTCAGATGCATTTCTATTGGACTTGGCCAGGAAAGTCCACCGGCGCACCGCCGAATGGGAGAAGGATGTAATCAACTGGCACAATGTGAATATGTCGCAGGGGTTCGGCCAGCCGGCCACGTTCTATATGCAATCGAAGGACCCGAATCATCTCCGGGCTGCCGAGCGTAACTGGCGTAAAATCCGGGATATGTACGGCCAGGTGCCGGGCGGGATGTTCGGCGGTGATGAGAACTGCCGGCCCGGGTTTACGGGGCCCAGGCAAGCCGTAGAGACCTGCGGCATGGTCGAAATGATGCTCTCACACGAAATACTTCTGACGATTACTGGTGACCCGAAATGGGCGGACCGATGTGAGGATGTAACGTTCAACTCGCTGCCGGCGGCGTTTACACCCGACCTCAAGGCGCTGCATTATCTGACGGCTCCGAATATGATATTATGCGACCGGCACAACAAATCGCCGGGTCTGCAAAACGGTGGGCCGATGCTGCTGTTTGACCCGCACCGCCATCGCTGCTGTCAGCACAATACGGGGCACGGCTGGCCTTATTATGCCGAGCATCTCTGGATGGCCACGCCGGGCAATGGGTTGGCCGCCGTGCTCTATGCCCCTTCTCAGGTTACGGCAAAAGTCGGTGACGGCACTGAGGTTACAATTACAGAAAAGACGCGTTACCCGTTCGATGAAAATATCGAACTGAGTATCACAACCGCAAAGCCGGTTCGTTTCCCGCTTTATCTGCGCATACCCGGCTGGTGCGAAAAGCCGGAGTTGATAATCAACGGCAAAAAGGCGGCAGTTAAAGCCCGTCCCGGGGCATATATCCTTATAGACCGCAAGTGGGCCGACGGTGACACGGTCGATCTTAATCTGACAATGAAAATCACTCTTACGAAGTGGACGAAAAATAAAGACAGCGTCTCGGTCAACCGCGGGCCTCTAACCTACTCATTGAAGATTGGCGAGAAGTACGTCAGAGCCGGAGGCACCGACAAATGGCCCGCCTGGGAAATACATCCCACAACCGCCTGGAATTATGGCCTTCTGTTGAACGAAAGAAATCCGGACACATCCTTCCGCATCGTGCACAAGGCCTGGCCCGATGATGACCAGCCCTTTGAAGCTAATGCCGCACCAATCGAGCTGCGTGCCAAAGCTAAGAAGATACCAGCCTGGCAGAAAGACTACCTCGGCCTGGTCGGCAAGCTGCAGCCCAGTCCCGCCAAATCCGACGAGCCGACCGGGACCGTAAAGCTTGTCCCGATGGGCTGTGCCCGGTTACGCATTTCTGCGTTCCCGACCATCGGCACCGGCCCCAATGCCTACCAGTGGATCGAGCCTGCTAAACCTGCCAAACCACTACCCACTACCGCCTCGCACCGCAGGGGAAGCGATACAGTTGCAGCGCTCAGCGACAAATTATCACCCAAAAGTTCAAACGACCATAGTATTCCACGTTTCACATGGTGGGACCACAAAGGCACTACCGAATGGGTGCAGTACGATTTCGAGCAGCCAAGAAAAGTTTCCAGCGCGGCGGTTTACTTCTTCGACGATACAGGCTCAGGAGGCTGTCGCATTCCAAAGTCCTGGCGATTGTTGTATAAGGACGCCGGCCAGTGGAAGCAAGTATCAAACGCCGGCAGATACGGTTTGGAAAAGGATAAGTTCAATAATGTGAAATTTGACCCGGTGCAGACAAGCTCGCTGCGCCTGGAGGTACAGTTGCAGCCAGGCTTTTCCGGCGGTATCCTCGAATGGCAAGTTAACGCTGAAAATTGACAAGAAATGATAAGAAAGAATGAGCTCAGAGCATTTGAAAAAACAAACTTGGCCTGATATTCTGATGGCCTGATGTCCACTACCTGATAACCTGGTACCCTGATAACCTGAGGTAATGTATGGCAAGGGACAAGATAACAATAGTCGGTGCCGGCAAGGTTGGCGCAACAACCGCTCACATTGCTGCAACAAAACAGCTCGGCGATATCGTCCTGCTCGACATCATTGAAGGCCTCGCCGAAGGCAAAGCCCTTGATATCGCCGCAGCAAGTCCCGTTCAGCTTTACGATTCTAACATCATCGGCACCCGCGACTGGGAAAAGACCGCCGACAGCGATATCGTCGTCATAACAAGCGGAGCGCCTCGCGGCCCCGGTATGAGCCGCGACGACCTGCTTACAAAAAACGTCCAAATCGTCAAAGATGTCAGCCAGAAAACAGCCAAATATTCGCCCAGCAGCATCGTCATTGTTGTCTGCAACCCGCTCGATGCAATGGTTTATGCCGCTGCCAAAGTTACAGGCTTTGCAAAGAATAAGGTTATGGGAATGGCCGGTGCGCTGGACTCGGCACGCTTTAGCTATTTCCTCGCCTGCGAGCTTGGCGTAAGCGTAGAGGATATAAAGTGCGTCCTAATGGGCGGCCACGGCGACGATATGGTACCTCTGCCCAGATTCACCTCGGTCAGCGGAATACCCGTAACCGAGCTGCTCGATGGGGAGAAAATCGCCGAACTAATTGAACGAACACGTAAAGGCGGTATCGAAGTGGTAAATCTCCTTGGCTACAGCGCCTATTATGCCCCTGCTGCCGGCGCAGTCAAGATGGCTGACGCAATACTTAAAGACAAAAAAACTGTAATGTCCTGCTGTGCTTATTGCGACAGCGAATATAACGTTGGGGGGTACTTCGTTGGCGTCCCCACCGTCCTCGGCAAAAATAGCATCGAAAAAGTTATTGAGCTTAACTTAAACGAGGCCGAAAAAGCCCAATTTAAAGAATCACTCGACCACGTAAAACAGCTCGCGCTAAAGGTGGACAAACTCTTATAACCCGCTTGCCGGGGGTATTGTTTAGCCCCGCCACCTGTGGGCGGGATGTGTTGGTTTACTCATCGCCGCCACGGCGACGTCCAAGCCTGCCACGCACGAATTAGTCGACCGCCGTAAATTGGTGCGAGGTCATTCCGAGCGAAGCGAAGCGGAGTCGAGGAATCTATTAAAAAGACTTATTTGCGAAATCTCCGTTGAAAGTTGACCTGCCAATGCTATCATATAGAGGTGCGAGAACAGAGCCCCGAACGTCAGTGAGGGGTAATTGCACCTGGGAGCCCGTAACTGGATACTGCCGAGCGCATCCAATTTTTGTGATTTGTATGAGACGCATTTTGTGGTCGATAGTTGAGGTTTATCCGGCAATATGTGCCGGAAGCGGTTTACAGACACATTGTAGCGTGATATGGGAAAAGCAAGTCTTGAGCGATGGGTTGATTTATGTTCGCGGCTTGAGGTCGGGAAGGAGCCAGAGATGTGGTACGGCGAGTTGGAGAAGGCGTACTCAAGTCCGGTGAGAGCGTACCATAATCTTGAGCATGTGGCGTTTTGTCTCGAGCAATTTGAGCTGTTGCGCAGCCTGGCTACACATGCTAAAGCGGTAGAACTGGCCATTTGGTTTCATGATTCTATTTACGATACGCGTTCGAATGAAAACGAACAAAAGAGCGATGAGTTTGCGCAGCAAGTGATTGAGGACATGGGATTAGAGGACTCTCTGTGCGAGTTGGTTTCCGGCCTGATTCTGGTGACAAAACACGATATCGAGCCAAAGAACACCAATGAGAAAATTATTCTCGACGTGGACCTGGCAATTCTGGGGCAGGGCTCGGAGGAGTTCGATGCGTATGAGGTGGCTGTTCGGGAAGAATACGCATGGGTGGCAGAGCAGACTTACCGGAGAAAGCGTGCAGAGGTGCTGAGGAGTTTTTTAGAGCGCAAAAGTATATTTTCGACGCCGGTTTTTATCAGAAAGTATGAAGAGGTGGCGAGAGAAAACCTTGCCAACTCTATCAGAAGATTGACAGAAACAGCTTATTGAAGCAAATTGCTGTATAGATAGAGGATGAGTTTTAATATGGGAAATGTCAGACACACACATATATGGTAGATGGTAAAAAACTTCAGGGAAAACGAGTAAAACTCTTTTCGTTTTCCCTGGAGACGGCTGAACGTGCTGTAAATCAATACCCTTTAAATTCTACAGCCAAGGTGTACTATAATCCGAGGAATCCTTCAGTTGCGGTTTTAATACCGGGGCTAACTATTTTTACTGTCCAACATTATTAAAGAATTCTAAGTCATTTATACGATTAACTTTCCAGGGAATGGTCCCCATGGAAAGGTAAAACGATGGAGCGGCGATTTGAAATACGAAAATGCAAAATTCTTCTGGAAGCCGATATCAAGCCACAAGTTTTTAATGGTATTCTGAAACGTTTGGAACAATTTATTGAGCCTTTCATCGCCTCTCTGGGAAGGCGTGAGCCCAAAGAAAATGCTCATATCTATATATCCGGGCTGTTGTCGGATCTGGGAAGAAAAAATGTCGAGTCGATTGCCTACCGCTACGATCAGGATCGCAGAGCACTGCAGCGGTTCATAGGTTCGGTACCGTGGGATCATCAGCCACTGCTGGAAGAACTGGCCAGGCAGATTGGTGCTGAACTTGGTGAGGATGATGGTGTAATTGTCTTTGACCCTTCGGGACACAAAAAATGTGGCAACGATTCGGTGGGTGTGCAGCGTCAGTGGCTGGGAC
>Ga0114930_10002297_pt1 | contig 17284 bp, 12 predicted proteins | sample AnhtaG_FD_87300 | JGI IMG/M metagenome (GOLD analysis project Ga0114930, IMG submission 87300) | Deep subsurface microbial communities from Anholt, Denmark to uncover new lineages of life (NeLLi) - Anholt_01485 metaG | ecosystem: Environmental > Aquatic > Marine > Oceanic > Sediment | place... | reverse complement strand
TAGGACCGATGGCATCACAGGCAATTTAATCAAGCTACATTCGAGCAGCGGCAGTATTACTGTGAAGGAAGCTTCTGCAAAAACGGCAGACATATCGACTTCCTACGGGCGCATAAATTGTCAGCAGATTACAGCCAATGATATTGCCGCTAAGTCGGGCAGCGGCAACATCGATATCGTTTGTTCGGAGAAGGCGCCGGTTGACATCACAGCAAGCGCAGTTACCGCGTATGGAAGCATCGAGTTTGTAACACCGCCCAATTTTGCCGGCCAGGTCGAACTGTCGACAAGCTACGGCTCGGTAAGAACCGACCTGCCTATAATGATTACAGGAGAGGTGAGCAAGAAGAAGCTTGCAGGGACTGTCGGCGAGGGAAAAGGAAAGCTGCACTTAGAAACGCGCAGCGGCTCGATAAGACTGAAATAACAGTAGATAAGGCCTTTGACATCAACAATAAGATAGAAAGGAGAAAAAAATGTCACCACAGGAAGCACTTGGAATATTCTTCATACTGATAGGTTGCGCGGCGCCCATTATCATCATTGGCGTGGTTTACTACCTCAAGAAACGACTGGAACACAAGCAGATTATGACAGCCATCGAGAAAGGCACGCCGCTCTCGGAACTTAGACCTCCCAAACAAAATGGCTCGCTTTGGATAAGAAATATCACGGTCGGCATCGCTCTGGCCGTCATAGGCCTTGGCTTGTTCTTTTCAGGAGCGGGGAGCAGGGCACCATTCACGTCCGTGATAGCTCTTATTCTTCTCGGCATCGGCATCGCCTGGATCGTTCGTGGCTGCCTAAAGAAAAAGTACCAGCCGCAGAGTCTGCCTTCGGCCAAGAACAACACAACGGCAAATATGACCGCGGCCAGCGTCCCTGCGTCAAAAATGCCACCACAGGCTGATGAGGAGCCTGGGCGGACGGATTAGCAACGCCAAATTCCCAACGCATGGGAGCCTACCGTATCAGCAGGGGCGATTCTCAAATCGCCCCTGCGACATCACGTTTTTTACTCTTCGACGTCATACACGATACAAGACACGAATAGTACACTTCAAAGAATGATCTTTAGTGAGAAAAAAACGCCCGGCAAAAGGGCTCTAAGGCCAGCGAGACATCGCCAATTACTTCAGCAAAATAAATGCTTGCGAAATTGCCGAGCAGAAGTTACGCTCTGGAACGTCCGACACGGAAATATGACTGCAAGATATGGAGGACAACGCAATGAGATACAAATCGACGTTGGTCATTTGCATCGTTGTCTTGAGTGCAACCGTATGTGGGGACGAAGGATCGAAGCAGGTTTTAATACCGCAAATTGACGGTGAGTGGTGGCAAGTGGCCGGCAGTCCGATGGACCACAAATACGCGACCGAAAGGCAGCAGCCGGTCGATTTCGCCGTCTGGCAGGCGGCGGATGGGACGTGGCAGTTGTGGTCCTGCATCCGCAACACTACGGCAGCTGGAAAAAACGGCAAGACCCGCTTTTTCTACCGCTGGGAAGGCAAGCATCTGACAGATACGAATTGGAAGCCGATGGGCATTGCCATGGAAGCCGACGCTTCCTTCGGCGAAACGCCCGGTGGATTACAGGCCCCGCATGTGATAAAGCTCGGCAAAACCTACCTTATGTTCTACGGCGACTGGGTGAACATCTGCAAGGCCACCAGCAGAGACGGCAAAAAGTTCCGGCGGCAGACCCGCGACAACGGCAAGACAGGGATGTTCAATGAAGGAGATGGAGAACACGCCCGCGATCCGATGATACTGCGGGTCGGCGACCGGTACCATTGCTACTACACGGCACACTCGATGCGATCTCCGGCTTCAAATCATCGCGGCCTGAACTACTGCCGTGTCTCTGCCGATCTGCGAAACTGGAGCTCGTCAAAGGTCGTGGCCGAAGGAAGCGCCTATGGCACGGGGCCGTACTGTGCAGAGTGTCCCCACGTCGTCTATCATCCTGAATCGAAGCACTATTACCTGTTCAACACGCAAAGATATGGGCGTCGTCAACATACGACCGTTTTTCGCTCTGCCGATCCACTCAATTTCGGTATCAATGACAATCGTCTCGAAGTCACCACGCTGCCGGTGGCGGCTCCTGAGATTATTCTGCACGATGGCCGGTACTATATCGCCTCCTTGATGCCGAGCTTGAAAGGCATCCAGATCGCGAAGCTGAAGTGGGTGAAAAAGTAACGGGACACTTCGGCCCGCCCAGTAGGATGCTAGCTAGCATCGGTTGCGGAAAGCCGAAACTGGCAATGTCACCCCTGCGAAAGCAGGGGTCCACGGCGAAAAAGCTGGATTCCTGCTACCCGCTTTCGCGGGCACAAGCTTCGCAGGAATGACAAATGGTGTTTCCGCAACAGGAACTATCTACTGTCTGCCGCAGACAATCAGCGTGGTGGACCATCCATCAGAGTAAGCCTCAAGGCCCAATCGGTATCCGATTTTGTCAAGCTGCCCGGGAAATTGGGCAAGGTAATTTTACCCGCGCTATCTGCCGTCGAGACGCCCGCAGTGAGCCAGCGACCGGTCCGTGGATTAAACCAGCTCGCCTTGTATCTGACGCTGGCGGGAGCACCGGACAGCGTTGCTCTGGGGCAGTCTTTCTCGAAGTACAGAAGAAAGAAATCCTTCTCAGCAGTGCAGGCACAATAGGCCCATCCGATGCACGATTTTCCCTTGCCGGACCTGTTCGGCTGGACCAGATCCACACTGGGAACAAGCTCCTGATATTTGCGTCCCTCGGACAGAACAAAGCTCCTCAAATGCCGCATCTGGTCTGCGGACCGCCACTTTATCACTTCCCAGATAGGATTTGTCGAGGCATCTTCGACCTCCCCGCTCCACAACCCTCCCTGCCAACCGCCTGCTCCGTAGATGTGACCGCCCAATCCGCCGGATAACACGCTGCCGTACATCGCCGAGCGACAATACAATGCAGACTTCTCGGTCCCGCCCTCGGCGTCCAACATCCCCGCGTAATAAGGCTCGCCGTTGATTCCGGGCACCGGCGGCGAAGCATTGAAAATCTCCGTCAGATAGGGATACAAATCGTGAGTCCGTCTGTTGCCTATCTGATGGAACGTCAGCCATTTGGCCTTATCGGTATGGCCAAAGTTGCGCAGCGTCGAAGGATTCGAGTTAGTGCCGGCCAAGGTCCCGAACGGCGGATGCCCGTACCTCTCGATTACCTTGTTGGCCGCCTCGTTCCACTCTTGCGGCGGTATCGTAGCACCGGTCCAATCGAGATGAATCGGACTGAACAAGCAGATGTTCGCCTGATACCGGCTCCATACATACTGGATGTACCGCGTATAGGACTGCGGCCATTCATAGTACTTCTTCCAGGCCTGGCCAATGTCACGCCGTGACACTTCAATAAACGGGACGAAACCCTCAGAATTCAAATAGTCAATTTTCCTGTCCATATTGCGGAAGTACGCCGGGTTGATCCTCTCCACGTCCGGGAAGTAATTTTCATAGCCGGGCACCTTGCCGGGGAATAGAAACGCTCGATTACCGTCCTCGTCGTGCATGTCCTTGGCGCTTTGCGTGCCCGCCTGCTTCCACGCCGAACGCAGCACCGTCCCGTCCGGCATCTTCAGCGTGGACGGCTTGTCGTCATTCGCCCAGTTCCCGAGCGCCGCAATCATCGCAATGCAATTGAATCCTTGCTTCCTGCGAAACCTCAAGTAATCCTTGAGCCCGGCCTGCGGACCAATAGGCCGCTGCTTATCGTCGTCGTACCAGCGATAGCGAAAAGTGGGTACCGGCCACCACGTATCACCCAGTAAAAAGAACGGCGTCGCATCGGCCCATTCAAACGCGTGCCCGTTCGCCGAGGCCTTGATCATCCCCCGCCGGCAGGGATTCTCCTGTCTTTCGGCTTCGGACCAGGCGATAGCGCTGAAACTTCCAGTTATGCCGTTTAGCCCCACGTCTGACTGATTCGAGCCGCTGCGCCATCTCCACGTTCCAGGAGCGATAGCCAGGACACGCACGCGAAATATGTCGCCCCCATCCCAGAATCCGTAGCATCGCTTCTTAAATCCAGGCCCCTTGAGGTCAACCCAGACCTGCACGTTTTTGTACGGATTTTCATACGACTTCTTAGCGTGCAGGGTGATCTCGACCTTTTCCCAGACATGATAAGTGTCGGCAATGACCGTGTTGAATGTGCCCAGCAAGACAACCATGGCTGTAGAAAAAGCCAAAGTAGATACTGGGCGCTTTTTCAAACGACTGAGTTGAAATATCCGGCGTCTGTACATAATCACTCACTTCCTTTCGCTTGTATGAACCGAGGGCAATGACTCGCTGATTTTGATCGACTGCCCTGAATATTGCTGACAGGCCTGACGACAACGGGCTGGACCTCACGCTCTTTTAGGAAGCGTAGCCAGTTTAGCCAGGCCTTTGTGTAAATGGCTTTGGACAGCAAAAATCCATCGTTATGGCTGCCGACAATCTGGACAAATTCTTTAGGCTCGTTTGCCGCTTCGTATAGCTTCAGGCCAAACTCGAACGGCACAACCTTATCATCTCTGCTGTGAATCACCATTATGGGACAGCGAACATACTTGACATAGTGGATTGTCGTGTAGCTGAACCGCGCAAACCAGCGCACGGGCATATAAGGGAAGAATCTCTTGCCCATGTCAACGTAAGATGTAAAAGCGCTCTCAATAACCAGAGCTCTTGGCCTGACGTTGGCTGCCAGTTGTGTCGCGATGCTTCCGCCGAGAGACCTGCCAAAGATGACAATATTGTCCGGGGACACCTTCTTTCGTCCGGTCAGCCACTTATATGCAGCCACGGCATCCAGATATGTCCCCTCTTCACTGGGTTTGCCCTGGCTGCTGCCGTAGCCGCGATAGTCGAAAATAAAGCAATTCAATCCAAGATTATGAAAGATATTAATACTGTCCAAACGGTGCATCACGTTGCCGCCGTTGCCCTGGCAGAACAGGATCGTAAGCTCGGACTTCTCTGCGGGGATATACCAGCCGGTCAACAGCAGGCCGTCGCTGGTCTTGAAAAGTACACTTTGAAAATCCAGCCCCAATTTGCTCGGCGTATCTAAAACGTCCCGGACGGGCTGGTACAAGAACGTCGCCTGCAGAAGGTAGAGCACCAGGGCCCAACCACAATAGGCGATAATTAACGCTCCAGCAATATATAGCAGAATCAATCCCATTTTATCAACCATTCCCGACCTGTCGGGATTCAGCTTGAATTTCAACCAAAAACGATGATACCTCAAGACGAACCTGATTATCAAGAAAATCTACACGGTGGCGTAAGCAATCTCGCCGATATGCCGCGCCGCGTCCCGCCACACAAACGGCGGGTAAACTCCGGCGGACAGGTCCTGTCCAATTCAATGCATAACGACAAGCGTGAGCTTCAAGGGCTGAGCGCGAGCACAACCCTTGTGAGCTGGCCGTTCTTGTTCGCTGGGCTACTTCCTTGCGTTCACGTCGAACTCAAAAAGTGCCTTCTTTGAGTTGCGCTTTCTTATTGTTCTTACTTCAACGTCATGGAAACCGAGTTCTTGAAGCATATCCTTGTAGAGTCTTTCGACGGGGACAATCGTCCCGTAAAACATAGAGTTCCCGATGATGTAGTGAACCCTGCCGTCTTCGCGCATCATCTCGTGAACCTGGCAGAGGTGTTGCCACATGTCCTCGAAATACTTCGCCACGTACCGGGAGAGCAGTTCTGCGTTCTTCCCATCACTTGTAGCGATCGCGCGCACGATTTCGGCGAAATAGCCTGGCCGAAAAGCACCCGGGGTAGGTTCCCATTCATTTAGACGGCTTGTGGCGATGCCCCAAGTTCCACCAATGGCCTGCCAATCCAACTCCCCGGCTTCGCGTGCTTCTTGAAGGTAGCCTAGCCAATACATGTAGGGTCGGAGCTCTCGAATGTAAGACATTCTGTTGGGATAAGGTGGTGATGTGATGAGAAGATCGAACTGTCGTCCCTTGAGCTCCGCGAGGTGCCTGGCGTCACCCATAACGATTTCGGCATTGCCGGAAGGACTGGATTCGGCTGAGTCAATCACTTTTAACGCCTCGATCTCGAAGGTGGCGAGGTAATTGGGTTCTAAGCTGAAGAGCTCTGGGTGCGTGTCCGATGCCGCGTCCTTGAATGACATCGATTGATGGTTGAAGGCTGCGTTTGAAAGGTCAATCATCACTCGGCAGAATGCCACGAACAGCAAGTCCTTCTTTGCTGATGTACGTGGACAGCACTCCTGAATGCTGGACATAAGTTGACAGAGGAAACGCAGCCGCTCTGAAGACCACCAACGCTCGATGTTATGTATTGAGGGCGGGTCAACTTCCAAGCACGTCTCGGATGAAAGGCGATCAAGAACCGCAGCAAGCGATTGTCTCGCGTCGTTGAGAATGGCCGCTGAGTATTTCCTTACTTTTGCCGAACCCAGCCAGACAAGAAAGGGATTCAATTCATATCCTACAGCAGAGTGACCCTGGTAGGCAGAACAGAGCGGTGTAGTGCCTGTCCCTGAGAACGGGTCGAGAACGATAAGCTCACCGGAAAGGTCACGAAGTATTTCCTCAACCAGCTTGACGGAATACGCTGGGGTGAGCCTAAGCCAGCCATGTCGTCCGACATCCCTGTTGTATTTAAAGGTATAGTCTGATCTCTGCTTAGGGCTTATAGCCGTCATGTCCAAACTACTCTGCCTCCAAGAGCGCCTTCAGCACCTCGGTCACCTGTCGCTTAAAGGCCGTCTTGTTTCTGTTGAAAAATGCGGCTAGGTCGTAACCAACTACTTGCTTCATGAAAGCATACACAGATTCGTGAGGATTTGCCACGTCTACCCGGCCCGTCAGAAGCAACCATTTCTCGGCGGTGTATCGGAGTGCGATATTTTCATCGATCTGAAGCGACAAGATGGCTGCGCAAGGGAGATAAGCCCTTGTGTAGGCAGTTGCCGCGTTGGCAATGTCGGCATTCTGGCGCTTGGAGTCTTTGCTCTTATAGCCTTGCCGAACCTCAAACACCACGCCAGCCAAGCTTTTCTGCACCTTCTTGTCTATATCAAGTATTGTGGCGGCCTTCTTCATCCAGCTTTCGACTCGACGCCGGATCTGCGCGTCCGCTACATCTTGAAGATCGATACGACCGTCCAGAGATAGCGTTCTATCCCGCCCGCCGGAACGAGGCACCTTGTACGACCATTTCGACTGCTCCTCCGTCAGGCTAAGCTTGTCCTGGAGAATCGCTCGAAATAGTCGCTCGCACCCGATCCCGAGTTGTCTATACACGCTCGTCATCCCTCCCGCAGCTTTGTGGGCAGCATACATAAGAGGAGTATCCAAGCCCATCCACTTGTAGAAGGGGTCGGCACCGTAGAACTGTCGGAACGCCTTGAGGCTGTATCCGTCCTTTCCGCCGTGCCCAAGCTTGGGCTTGTAGCTCTTACAGACACGCAACGGCTCAATCACTATATCGAAGTACTTCTGGTCACGTTCTGATGGCATATACTCTTCGTCATCTTATCTTCAGCTAACATAATAATATGCAACATTTATCCGCCGTCCCTCTGGCGGACTTTCCGCTTAGCAATTTAGTTTAGTGGAAATAGAATGTCAACATTCATTTACGCGGGCTATATTTGAATTTGCCTGAATCTACGAAACAAGCTACAATTCTGGCGTGATTAAAAGAAGAAAAACAAAAACCGTCAAGGTTGGGGCCGTAGAAATCGGCTGGCGTGCTCCTATTGTCATTCAATCGATGACGAAGGTTCCAACCACACAGGTTGCGCGTTGTGTGAGGCAGATAAATCAGCTTGTCAGCGCTGGCTGCCGTTTAGTGAGAATCGCTGTGCCCAGGCGAGCAGACACGGCTGCCTTTGCAAGAATTGTCCAGAAAGTGAATGTGCCTTTAATTGCGGACGTTCACTTTAGCCCCAGCCGAGCTATTGAAGCGATAGAAGCCGGGGCTGCCAAAATAAGACTCAACCCCGGCAACATAAAGAATCGCAGCGACATCAATCGAATAATAGATGCAGCAAAGATGCACAAGACGGCTATCCGCATCGGCGTCAACGAGGCAAGTATTAGAGACCTAAAAAGGCAGCCTGTTCCGATAGGCAAACGGACAGCTTTGATGCTGCGGGAAATGAAGAAATACGTTCGGCTGTTTGAGAATAGAGATTTCAGCCGGCTGGTCCTTAGCGCAAAAAGCAGTGACACGCTCAGAACTATCGAAATCAACCGCAGTATTGCCAAGACATTCGAGTATCCAATCCATCTCGGCTTGACTCACGCGGGCCTGCCCGAAGAGGCACAGACACCGTCGGCAATCGCCTTGGGCACGCTGCTGGCAGAAGGCATCGGCGACACCATCAGAGTAAGTGCCGCTGGTAACCCGCTCGTAGAAACCAAGATTGCAAAACAGATTCTCATTGCACTCGGCCTTTATGAACGCAGTGAGCCAGAGGTCATAGTCTGCCCGACTTGTGCACGGGCTGAAATTGATGTGGTTAAGCTGGCCAGGCGAGTTAAAAAAGCTGTGGCAGGAATTGATAGACCATTGCGTATCGCGGTGATGGGTTGCATCGTCAACGGTCCGGGCGAAGCAGCCGATGCCGATCTCGCAGTTTGTGCCGCAAAGAATAAAGCCTACATCTACCGCAACGGCCGAAGAATCTCAATAGTGCCCGCAGACAAAATCATTCCAGCACTACTGAAAGAATCGCAGAAACTATAATACTGTGTGCGCACCCGAGAAATTGCCGGATACAACTGTGGAACCGTGGCGAAAAACGCTCGTGCGGTTCTGTATCGCTGTGATATTCAGCATCGCCTTTGGATACATTGAAGCCGCTGTGGTTGTCTACCTGCGAGCAATCTTCTATCCGGATGGCTTCACCTTTCCGCTGGAGATTTTCGGCATCGACCCGCTCTGGAAACGATTTCTATTAACTGAGGTCGGCAGAGAAGCTGCTACGATAGTCTTAATTTTTACCGGCGCCTGGCTGTTCGGCCGAAATACCCAGCAACGCCTCGCCTATTTTCTGACCATCTTTGCGGTCTGGGACATCTTCTACTATGTCTGGCTCAAAATCCTCATCGACTGGCCCGGCTCAATTATGGATTGGGACATATTATTTTTAGTGCCAATGGTCTGGGCTTCTCCCATCCTCTATCCTGTCCTTATCTCGCTCACACTGCTGGTGTTTGCCGTAGTAATACTCTACCGATGCTCCTGCGGCAGGCCCCTCAAAGTAACTCGGCTGGACTGGCTCGGCTTTTTACTTGCCAGTCTTGTTGTGGTTGTCAGTTTTTGCATTGCCGGCCGACATACAACCGAGCCCGATTTCCAGTCGTACTTCTATTGGCCTTTATTCGCGCTCGGTCACATATCCGCGATTGCTCTGTTTATAAGATGCCTCTTGAAGCCTAAATAGTATCTGTTGCGGAAAGCTGAAACTGGTCCGCCGCAGGCGGATCACCCCTGCGAGGGACCCCGCCTTGCGGGAAGCCAAAGCAGGGGTCTACAGCGAAAAAGCTGGATTCCTGCTTTCGCAGGAATGACAAATGCTGTTTCCGCAACAGGAACTAAACAGCAAGCGCAATGACTTTTTCGGATCCGAATAATCCGATATTCCTTTGGCTCGTGCGCTTTTAGCTCTTATTGTCGCGTGATGTACTCGCACGAGCCGGCCTTCTATACGAGCTTCGCCCTCTGTTGTTCGTCTGCTGGACAAAGCCCTCGAACTTGCCGAAGATCATCTTTCCAGCAGAGGTCTGAAGCGAGCTGGTTACGCTAATGACGAGCTCCCGGCCAATCTTATTGCGTGCGCCTTCGACAACGATCATCGTGCCGTCATCCAGATAGCCGATACCCTGGTCGGCTTCTTCGCCGGGCTTTATGATTTTGACATTCATCGTCTCGCCAGGTAAAGCAACGACTTTTAGCGAACTGGCCAAATCGTTTATATTCACCACGTCAACTCCACGAACTTGTGCAACCTTGGTGAGATTGTAGTCGGTTGTTGCCACTCGCCCATTGTAACTCTTGGCAAACACCATTAACTTCTGGTCAACTCCTTTGACGTCCTCAACCTCTGCGACCGCTGTCTCATCAATTTCCACGTCAATAACGGGATTCATCTGCATCTTCTTAAGTACATCAAGTCCTCGTCTTCCGCGGTTACGCTTGAGCTTGTCAGCCGAATCGGCTATCAACTGCAGCTCATTGAGAACAAAACGTGGAACAAGCAGTGGAGCGTCAAACAGTTTACTCTGACACAAATCTGCTATTCTGCCGTCAACAATAGCCGAGGTATCCAGGATCAGCGGGCGAGCACCCTTGGTCTGTTTGGCAAATTCAACATAAGGAATCACAAAACGCACATCATCCTTTGTCCGCATCACAACACTAATGGTAAGATAGCATATACATATTCCAATCATCAGCTTGATCGCCTCAACCGCTTCCGTTATCAGGTCGATTTTATAAGATTTATTTATCATATCCACCACAGGTGCGAGCACCGCGCTGATAACCATTCCAACAAGCAGAGCGAAGAACACGCCAGCCAGAGCGGCAAGTTTTTTCTTCGGTGTCAGAATATCCAGCAGAAAAACGAACGCCGCCATCCCAAAACCAGTCCATACTACGGCCCAAAAACTGGACGAAAACTCATCCTTCGTAATCTCCTCAGAACTTGCGCTGACGAAGAGTACCCCAATAACCACAATGACAAAGATCCCTCTAAAAATCCAAAGCAACATAGTTATGAACCTCCAAATTATGACACAGTTTCTATTATTTTAGTCACAACGGTGATTATACCGTGCAGACGAAACAATATCAATAATAACATTATCACCAATAATTAGGATAATACGATAAGAATCGAGAATTGTTGAATAGAATTTAGTCCGAAGTGGCGGCTTTTCACTCTACGTTTTTCGCGTGTTTGACATGTCAAATTCGGCGTCCGATATTTATCACCTCCCCACAGCTTTGGCTGAAGTGTGTTGTAAATCTTGTCCCGCAAGGATCTACGCGCCTATATCGGACTTTCGCTGCCGTAAATACAAGCGGAGCCTATACCGATACAGATTCGGTATAGGCCCCGAAGTAGTTCAAATTTACTGACTAAACAATGGTATCAGCGTCTTTTACGCAGCAGAGCCAGGCCGCCAAGGCCCAGCAGAGCTATCGTTGCCGGCTCCGGAACGGCCCCGATGACGTAGAAGTTCTTGTCTGCCGGATGCAGACCAAAGTTATACGTCCCAGCGGGCAGTTCTTCTAGTGTGGCGTACACGCTCAACGGCCGATCGTTATCGCCACCGACGAACACGTCCAGGCCGGTGTCAACGAACAGTCCCGGTGCAGCCCACATGTGGACGATCAGATCCACCGCTTCCTGCTGCGACAGGAATTCCTGCACACCACCGGAGCTCGTAACGTCTAAAACGCGGTCATCGACCGCGAGCCCCAGAATCGCCGGCGTGCCGATGGTCACGGCATAGTTGACGATGAAGTTATCGTCGTCCTTGTCCGTGTTGAACGTAGGCACGTAGTCCATGCCGGCCAGCTCTGCAGGGGTGTTCACCCACGTATACTCACGGTCCGAATAGACTAAGTTCCCGTCCTTCAGACCACCCGCAGGCATCGCTATCGGGTCCGTATCCTGGTCGAACACACCGATCGTAGCACGATCACCGGCAGTGCCTCGCGTCCGGTCGACGTTAGTAATGATCGCCGCCGATGCCACACCGGCGCTTAAGCAAAACACTGACACCAAAACTAACATTATCATAAATCTTTTCATCATATCGAGCCTCCTCTGAAGCTTCACTCTTAAAGCATGCGTCCAGCATGCCTGACTAACATCTAAGTGCCCAAAAGTATCCGCGGTCCTTTGATTACCAAAACACCGTTAAGAACGATCGGGGCATACACTCGATTTGCCTGCATAGGCCCCAAACTCGTCCACATTCACTTGCTAATTACTAAACAATGGTATCAGCGTCTTTTGCGCAGCAAAGCCAGGCCGCCAAGGCCCAACAGAGCTATCGTTGCCGGCTCCGGAACCGCGATGACGCCGGGCGCATACCCGAAGAAGTCCACGTCGATCGCTCCCATCTGACCGGTTGCACCGCAGCCCATACCCATGTAGCTGTCGTCAAAGTCGTTGCCGCCGTCGGCAGTTACATAGAAGACGCTCTGAGCGAGCGAGCCGTCCACAGAAACCGTGACCATGTGAGTGCCGGTTGCAGTCGTATCCGGTTCAATGGTGATCCAGAACTCATGCCATTCTGTCGGGTCAAGGCCCAAGACATTTACCGAGCCCTCACCTGGCGCTTCCCAGGGATCCGCCGAAGCTCTTGTGTTACCATTGAGGTTGTTCATCACCAGACCACTCTGGCCGCCCACGGTCGGATCATTGAACGCGAGCGTCGGGTCATACTTCATGCTCTCCGTATCAAGGGCCAGCGAGAACGAGAGAATCATGTCGCCCGTGCTTTGACGGATGGTGAAGTTACCCTTGCCGCCGTCATGACCGAGGTAGCCGTTGCCGCCTACCGGCCAGGGAGCTGGGGGACCGCCTTTATTTTCACCGTCGCCACCTCCATCCGGATGCATGTCATCCAACGGAGCTCCGGTGGCTATACGGGCACGCAAGGAGATAGTCACACCTGTGTCAAGGATGGCATCTCCCGCCGCTCCGATGTCGCTTGTAATGCTGTGCCCGAACATGACCTTACGGTTGCTGGGGTCACCCATTCCATGATCTCTGGGGTCGCCGGTCTCCTGTATGCGGATATATCCACCTAACGCAGAGGCGCCACCAGGCCGACCCATGCCGATCCCGGTTTCGTCCCACGCATCCGAGCCGTTGTCATGGCTCCAGGTCCCGTCAAGCGCAGTATAGCCTCCACCGGCAGCAGCGGCGTCACCGGTGTAGATGTACGTCCACCCGCCGGCCGGATCCCCATATAGCAGACCTGCTCGGGCCACGCCGGAAGTTAATCCAAGCGCCGATACCGCAACAAGAATAATAATCAATCTTTTCATCATGCAAACCTCCTCTGAAGCTAATTCTCAAAGCATGCCTCGTGCATGATTTATTAACATCTACATCCAAGATGCCCGAGGGCATCCGGGGTGCTTTGACTGGCAAGACACCGTTTAGGATCAATCGGGGCCTATAGCTGAGAAGCCAGTACAGGCCCCGAACTGATGCAAAGTCATAAGCTGTACAAACTAAACGGATTAGCGTCTTCTCTTACGAGTGCCAATCAGAGCCAATCCACCAAGACCCAGCAGGGCTATCGTCGCCGGCTCGGGTATCAGCGTGGTGATCATTGCACCCAGCGCGTCTTTGTAACCGTCGGTGATAAAGTCACCCCAGTTAGCACGCCGGTTACGCGGATCATCATCGCCATAGTTCAAGTCGACATCGTAGCCCCAGGCGCCCATGAAACCACGATCCGCACCAGCGATACCGTAGTTATCCGTAGTGTCGTTGAGGGCATCCAAGTCGGTGCCCTCATCGATAATCACCATCATGTCACGATCGTCGAACGTCGCGATCACGAGCGCTGCAGTATCAAACTCACTGGAGCCGTCGTTGTTGGGCAGATACACGCCCTTGGGGGCTTCACCCGGAGTCGGTGCGTCAGACCAATCGAAGAAAGTGTCGATTGTAAGGCCCATGACAACGACGTCGGTCGTCGTCTTGGCCGCGTCTCCCGAGCCGCCGGTAGTCCAACCCCATCTACTGTCGCGGGTCAAATAACCGCTCATCAAAATAAGCGGATTGCCCAGCTCGTTCCAGCCTTTGCGGCTGCTGTCGTTGTTGTAGTCACCGCTGCTGGTCCTGCGACTGACGAGGACGATGCCGGCACTATTGAGAGCCGCCACCTTCGCCGGGTCATCGAAGGGGTTTTCACCCTTCCGGTACGCCTTGCCCATTCCGCTGGTATCGACCGTATAGCCTAAGCCTTCAAGCCACGACACTAATGCGTCATCCTCATGGTCCCCATCCGTAACATCCGGAGGGTTGGCATCGCTGATGAGGATGATGTCGTAGCCGGCGTTAACAACGGAGGTCAGACATACCACAACTGGCAAAATCAAGTAAATCAATCTTTTCATCATTTCTAAACCTCCAAAAAAGCTATTGCCTTATCCGGGGCCCATACCGGGCCAACGTCAGCCCACTTAGCACAGGCCCCGAATTCGTGCAAATCCTTATGGCATTCCCGCAACAAACGGGAGACCATTTACGCCTTCACTAATATGGCCACAATTCCTCATCGAGCCACTCACTTAACATGAGAATGACGTCCATCCAGCCGATGGCGCCGTCACCAGACAGGTCAGCCACAAGATAACCCTTGGCTTCTGCCACACTTAACAGGGCAGGATTGAGCAAATCTAAGTTGCCTGAACCCGGGTCAAAGTCAGCAATGTAAACAAATCCTCGATTTACGTCGCCCGGTACATAACGCTTGGCCCACGCGGAGGCATCTCCATCGTTATCTGTAGCCAGAATAGTATCAACATCGCCAGCAAGCGCCGGCCGGTGCGAATTCCACGTTTGGGTCAGTCCCCAATTGGCCCCGGCAGGCGTAATAGTGACTGTGTTGCCACTGCCCCATCCCGCGCTGGCGGCATTGAATCCCAATATGTAGACCGATCCGTCAGTAGCCCAGTTGGTGGTTGAGCCATCCGCGTGCCCCTGGTTGTAGAAGGGAATATCGGCGTACTGCACAACCTTACCACCCGCATCAAGATACTTCCTAAGCGTGCAATCAGCATCCCTGGTCTCTGCAACGGTGTCGGGCGCGATGTCCTGACACATTACGACCACACTTAACGCCCCGTCTGCGATGCGGGCATCCATCCACGTCTTGAGCTCGTCGGCATCGACAACCGTGTAGCCGGCAGCGCTGAGATAGTCTCGCACGCCTTCGGCCACGGCAGTGTCAGCCCAGCCCGTGGGATATCGCCCATCATAGTAGGCAACGCGGTGCTCCCAATCCTGCAATTGTATCTGAAGGCCCCACTCGCCTATCAGTACCTCAAGGTCGCCAAGGTCAACGATGCAATCATCGTTGAGGTCGGCTGCAGGTTGTGCGACGTCAGGCATACATCTGCCTGTGTAGACCCTGATATTGTCGACGTTCAGAACATCGCCCAACGCGCCGCCGTCAAGGCCGGCAAGGCCGATAGCGATATCAGCAGCATTGGTCAAGTCCACGCCAGCAAGGTCTGCCATGTCAACGTTCCATTCCACCCATTCGCCGTCAGTCACATCGCCGTCGTATACGACATCTGCACTCTGACCGTCGGCATCTGCCACGCTCATATACATTATCGAGGCAGAATTAGCGGAATCACCTTTGACCCATGTCGACAATGCCTTGCCACCACCCGCGGTCAAGTCCGCAAACGGAAGTGCTCGGCTGACTTCACCGACATAATAGGGCAGACCGGGCCAACCAAAGGTTTTAACGCCCATGGTGCCCGCGGCAAGTGCAAAGTCCACCATACCCAAGTCCGACCAGGTGTCGGATATCGGATTAGTGGCAGTCGCGCCTGCGAGGCCTGCAATCTGGGCATCCGTCAGGGCATAGTCGTAGATACGGATATCATCGAGCTGCCCAGCCCAGAACTCGTCCGCATTATTAACCTGTCGTCCGACGCGGGCATAGTAATTACCCAGGTTCCAGTTTCTGGCCGATGAGACCAGCAACTTGCCGTCGGCATACAATGCGGCCGTGCTTCCGTCGTAGGTCTGGACAATGTGGTGCCACTCGCCGACTTCCCAGAAATCGTTGCTTCTGAGGTCATCGCCATAGCCGCCACCGAACAGATCATCGGCGTTTCTACCGATGAACATAGCACCACCCGTGGTCGGGTTGCCCCAAGCCGCGATCCAGGCCCAGCCACCGGCAACCGTATCGGTCTTGCCCCATCCGCACATGCTCCACGGACCCTTGCCGGTCGGCAAAGTATCGGGCTTGCCATAAACAACAAAATCATCTCCGTCCAGGTTCAGCACACCGTCTGCGACATGCGCATCACCCATGAGGATGGCTTCATTAGCGTTGCCGGAAACGTCGTCGGCATCAGCTTCAAAGTCAAGGTGCACCCGCATAGGACCGTAGACGGTCTTATCCGCGAGACCGGCAACGTATCTGATCTCGGCGTCGGACAGAGCATAGTCATAGACGCGAGCATCATCGACTTTGCCGGGGAAGGAGCTACCCTGCGTGATACGGCTGCCAACATGGACGCGGTCCGCGCGGGCCCCGAGATCGATGACGTTGGACTTGCCAATATCAGTGTCGGTGGGCACGCCATCGCCGTAGTAAGCGATTGCTGTTCCATCATACGTCATGGCATAATGGTGCCACTCCAGAGCTTCCTCGTCATCGATTATGCTCTCTTCAAAGCACCAGGCGTGGGCGCCGATACCTTGGGGCCCGCCTATGCTGCCGATATTGAAGTGACTGCCGCATCCACCGCCACCACCTTCAGTCCCGGTGAATCCAAAGACAAGGGTCCAGTCGGGGATGCCGGTTTGGTCGGCCTTTGCCCAGCAGGCAATCGTTGTCGGATCGTTACCGCTCAGGCCTACTGGCGGGACTGCGACATACTGATTGTCACCGCCCGGCAGACTCAGAACCTGACCCATATCGGGGTCGGTCTCGAACGCAACTGTACCAACAGCCGTGCCGTCATTACCGTTGCCGGAGCTGTCGGTCAGGTCACCTGCAAACTCAAGGTGCAGCCTCATAGGACCATAGATGGGCGGCACATAGATCGGGTCGACAACCTTAGTGTCGAGACCGGAAATGAATCTGACCTCAGCTTCCGTCAGAGCGCGGCCGTAAATAGCCAGGCTGTCAATGTCGCCATCGAGGAAGGCTTCCGGACCGGAATTATCGCCGTTGGCCCTGGCCCCAATATACACATTATGGTCGCACTCAGCGACTGAACCGCTGACGTTAGACGTACTATCCAGCACGCCATCGATGTACAGAAGCTTCGTCTCGCCATCACGTACGGCTACAACATCGTGCCATTCGTTAAGCGAGGGCTCTATACTGCTTCTTGGGTTGTCATCGTCGCCGATACCTCGGGTGGTCCAAGAGAACCTCAGATCGCCGCCGAATCGGCGCAGTTGCCAGCCGAGACCGCCTTCACCGCGTTTGCCGATGATCACATTACCCCAGTTTCCGCCCCACGTACGCAT
>Ga0114930_10002296_pt1 | contig 17285 bp, 14 predicted proteins | sample AnhtaG_FD_87300 | JGI IMG/M metagenome (GOLD analysis project Ga0114930, IMG submission 87300) | Deep subsurface microbial communities from Anholt, Denmark to uncover new lineages of life (NeLLi) - Anholt_01485 metaG | ecosystem: Environmental > Aquatic > Marine > Oceanic > Sediment | place... | reverse complement strand
TGGTATAATGTGAGGAAGGTTAAAGGGACTCTCCCTGAAAAGTACAAAAATAAAGAAATCCTTGAAATCTACGATGATCTCAGTGCTTCAATAAGGTATTATTATGGTTCCACAACGGATATTTCATCTCCTAAAACTTATGTAAAATTTGAACATGTAAAAGGTGCAAAAGTTAAAGAAATAAGAAAAAATCATGATATATATATGATTTATGAAACACCTATTGGGCAATTAAAAGGAAAAAAAAGATTAGGAGAATGGGGATGTTCTTGGCACTATGTTGAACATCCAGTTAAGAGTATATTTGACTTAAAAATCATGGAATATATAGTGAGAAATACTATAGTAAGGTTTGATTATGAATTTTATAAAGAAGCAGAGAACAAAATTGGCAATAGAGGTATTATTCAATTTTATTGGGAGCGGAGTCCTTTTCAAAGACTTTTGTTGGAATATATGGGTATTGAAAATACTGTATGTGCATTCCATGATTATCCTAAGAGGATGAAAGAGTACTTAAAGATAGCCGAGGAGGCAGAGGATCAACTATACGAGGTGCTGGAAAAATGTCCTGCTCCTGTATTAAATCTTGGAGAAAACATTGACGGTCGCTTTGATTCTCCTAAATTTTTTAATGAGTATCTCGTCCCATACTATAGGAAAAGGGTAACGCAGTTGCATAAAGCTGGTAAATTCTGGCATCTTCATATGGATGGTGCATTAAAGCCTCTGTTACCTTATATTAATGATTCTGGTTTTGATGGAATAGAAGGCGCTACTCCTCTACCTCAGGGGGATGTAACTTTGGAAGAATTAAAAGATGCTCTGGGGGATACTGTACTTATAGATGGAATCCCTATGCTTTTATTTTTACCTCAGTATTCATACGGAGAATTAGAAGAGTTTACTAAAAAAGTACTTAATTTATTTTCTCCCAATTTGATTTTGGCAATCTCAGATGAGATTTCTCCGCCAGGTGATATAGAAAAGATAAAGTTTGTGTCGCAAATAGTAGAAGCATTTAAAATATAAATTATGAGGCTAATATTTTTGATTAAAGAGTAAGTCCTTTATTTTTGTCTCCCTAAAAACCAAGGTAAGATGATCTTTTCTTATGAGAGAAGGGGAAAAAGGAAAGGAGGTGGTGATTTTTCATTAACCAGAATGTCAAAATCAGCCCCCTTCTTATCAGGCAAAGTTCTTGACGGGTAAGCAGAGAAGGATAAACTAAAATTTACTGAGAGTTTGGGGTAACTCTCAGGGGTACTTTGAATGTATCTTTTTAACAAGAGGAGACAGTAAAAAATGAGAGCAAAAATTATCATCAGGCCTGTCAACGTACTTTTGATGCTGGGTTTAATCCTGAGCTTCTGCTCAAATTTTGCTTTATCGCAGGAAAAGAAGGTTCTAAATTATTGGGGTATGGTGCAGGCGGAACTGAGGTTAAGAGAAGCTCAGGAGGATGCTGTAGCTGATTTTGAGAAAATGCATCCTGATATTAAGATTAAGGTTACTGTGTTTCCCTACCCGGTTTACAGAGATAAGCTTCTGGTAGCTGCTAAAGCAGGTGCTGCTCCAGAAATTTTTGTAGTAGACCAGATCTGGAATCCTGAATTTGCTGCTGCTGGTTTCGTCATCCCACTTGACGATTATATTGCAAGGTCCGGCCTCTCCAGTGATACTTTCTTCAAAGGTGCCTGGGATTCCTGTGTCCACAAAGGCAAAGTCTGGGGGATACCTTTTGATGTGGGAGTCTGGTCCCAGTTGTTTTACAATAGAGATATGTTCAGAGAGGTGGGTCTTGACCCCAATAGACCTCCGGTTTACTGGGATGAGTATTTAGACTACGGTAAGAAATTGACCCGCGATGTTGACGGAGATGGAACTTCCGACCAGTGGGGATCTGGTATGTATGGAGGGAGGCACGAGGGAACTATCTGTGAAACCGATGCTTTTATTTTCTCTAATGGAGGCTCTATCCTGAGTGAAGACTTCTCTAGATGTGTCCTGGGAGACAAGGCTTCTGTGGAGGCTATGGAGTTCTATAAAAAGGTAGTGGATGAAATGAGCCCACCTGGTGCCACTGCTCGAACACCGGATGATGCGGTAAAATTATTTAGCGCCGGTAAAATAGCTATGCATCTTCAGGGCAGTTGGGTTCAGTCCACCATAACGGCCCGGGCACCCGAGATGGACTGGGCTGTTTCTCTTTTACCTAAACCAAGGAGAGGAGAGTCTGTTGGTACCTACGGTGGATGGAATTTAGTTATTTATCAGAAGTCAAAGTATAAGGATGCAGCCTGGGAATTCATCAAATACTGGAGCAGTAAAGGAATAAACGAAAAAGTAATTGCTCTTGTGCCAGCCAATAAGGAATCCGCCGATATTTTCCTAGCACTGAAGAAAAGATTCCCCAAGGTAATTTTTGAGCAACTAAGAATGGCCCATCCAAGACCAATCTTTCCCGGTTATCCTCAGATATCGGAAGTTCAGAGAGACGCCATTCAATACCTTTTGCTAGGAACTAAATCAATCCAGCAGATTTTGGATGATGCAGCCGCCGAAATCAACGAACTACTATAACAGCCAGAAACGAAGGAGTCGATAAAGACATATCCTGGGGCAGAAGGGAGCAAGATTTTATTCTCTTCTGCCCCAGCTCCAATAGTAACTTGCCAAGCCAGAAATGATGGGAATACATAGTAAAAAGAGTGGAGAATTTTTGGCTGGATATGGCCTGATTATGCCCACCCTGATACTTTTGGGAATTATTGTATTCTATCCCCTGATTCACACCTTTTATCTCAGCTTTTTTGATACCTCTCTGGTGTTACCAAAACCAGAATTCATCGGCCTCCAGGGATATGGCAAAATCATTAAGTCCAAGATTCTCTGGATAGTGATTAAAAATTCTTTTATCTGGACTGTGATCGTTGTCATTTTCCAATTCATAATTGGTCTGGCCAGCGCCATCTTACTGAATCAGAAATTTAAGGGTCGAGCCCTGGCTCGAGCAATTGTCATCCTGCCTTGGGTAACTCCTGGAGTCATTGTAGCTATGGTCTGGAGACTGATGTACCATCCTCAACTAGGGTTACTTAATAGATTTTTATTTGATCTGGGCCTGATAAAAAACTATGTAGCCTGGCTGGGGTACCCCAATACTGCTCTCTACGCGGTCATCATCTCTGCTATCTGGAAAGGTTTCCCTTTTTCTACAATTATGTACTTAGCCGCACTTCAGACTGTTCCTCAAGAGCTATATGAGGCAGCAAATCTGGACGGGGCCAATCGATGGCAAAATTTCTTTCGTATTACTATCCCTCAGATTATGCCTGTGATAAGAGTCACTTTGTTGCTTACCTCTATTTTGACCTTTAATTATTTTGAGCTCATGTACGTGATGACTAAAGGTGGCCCCGGAAAAAGCTCTCATATTTTTCCCACTTATATTTATCAGATAGCCTTTGTGCAGTTCAGATTCGGACCGGCTTCTCGATACGCTGTCATCAGTTTTCTCCTTCTCCTCATTTTCGCCCTTATTTATATTGGGGAGCTCCATAAAAGGAAGGTATTTGAATGAGGGCAATGAAAAAAAAGAAACTAATCCGCCAAAGTATCATATATATACTGGTGGCGCTGTTGCTGATTTTTGTACTTTTCCCCTTTGCATGGATGGTCTCTATTGCCCTGAAAACCCCTGAGGAACAGTTCCGGGTTCCACCTACCCTACTCCCTTCTCACTTTACCCTACAGAACTTTCTGACTCTCTCCCAGCATCCTGTGTTTATTTATTTTTTTCTGAATAGCATTTTAATAGCTTCAACCACCACCCTTCTGGTGGTTTTTGTTACCATTTTTTGCGCCTACAGCTTTTCTCGATTAAAATTTCCTGGGCGCACGTCTCTGCTATCAATTATTATACTTACCCAGCTATTTCCCTTGGCAGCAATTATTGTGCCCATTTATATAATAATGTCCAGGGTGGGACTTATAAATACCCATTTTTCTCTAATAATTGCCTACCTTTCTTTTACCGTTCCTATTTCTGTCTGGCTACTTCGAGGATTTATCCAAGGTATTCCTCCGGAACTGGAAGAGGCAGCGATGGTTGACGGATGTGGAAGGTTGCAGGCCTTTATAAAGATTATTTTACCTTTATCAAGACCAGGCATTGCTGCCACGGCAGCTTATATTTTCTTCGTTAGCTGGCAGGAGTTTATGTTTGCTCTGACGTTCATAACAGACGAGTACAAAAGAACACTCACTGTGGGAATACTGGACTTTGTGGGTCAATACACCACCGACTGGGGAAGTTTGATGGCTGCCTCAGTTTGCATCTGTTTACCTGTCTTTGTTCTGTTTCTAATACTTCAAAAACAGCTCATTACCGGTCTAACCAGAGGAGCCCTCAAGGCTTAATTTAGAAGGCCAGACCCCTCTGTCATTCTCACTCTTTTTTTAATCGGACGATATATCTTTTTGGTCTCATTCTACTTCCCCGGGTTTGATTACCAACTATTTTACTCTAAAAGTGTTTTTTTCAGCCTAAATTAACACTTTACACTTCTTCCTTGACGTACTGCAGAAGCTCTGTTTATACACCAGAGAAAAAGAGAAAAATAATTCTTTTTTAATACCTACCGTGTCATAGGATTTCTCCCCCAAAGGAATTTTCAAACCAAAACAAACTCCTCATAGTGTAAAATAATTACGAGTCTCATAAGTGTGTTTAGGGCAAAGTGGATAATATATTTTTTTCTCTCCTGAAAGAGCGTTAAAATATAGATTTACTTTCAATTTTTCTGATTTAATGCGAAGGCTTGACATTAAGTTAAAATATGATATAATAATAACAAGAAGATGTAAACACATTAACTCAGGGGGAGCAAATGAAGATTCTTGAATTAGAGAAGGTGGACAAGAACAAGGTTATCCCCTTTTATTATCAGGTTAGCCAGATATTGGAAGAAATAATAAGAAGAGGAGAAATCAAGCCGGGAGAAAGGCTACCTGCTGAGGAAGTACTGGCAGACGAATTTGAAGTTAGTCGACCTACAATTAACAAAGCCATATCGCTACTTGTTAGAAAATCGGTGCTTTCTCGGGAAAGGGGGAAAGGTACTTTTGTTAGAGGAAAAGAAGTTAAGCTTACCTTGATGCAGGAGCTTGCCAGCTTCGGTGAAGCCTTTAAAAGACAAAATATTGTCTTCCATACGGAAGTTTTAGCACTAAGGAAGGAAGCGGCAAACAGGGATATTGCTGATCGTCTGGAGAAAAAAGAAGGAGATATTGTAGTTTATCTTAAAAGACTTCGCTATGTAGAGAAAAAGCCAATTTTGCTATCCGAATCTTACCTACCCTATGATCTTCTCCCGGATTTGGAGAATGAGGATTTTGCTAAAAATTCCTTGTATTCTTTATTAGAGAAAAGGTATAATGTGCCTGTAATAAAGACCGAACGTTATGTCCGAGCTGTTAAAGCTCTGGATGAGGTGGCGCATTTTTTTAGAATACCCATTGGTGAACCTGTAATCCAATTAGAAGGAGTGGCCTTTTCTACTAAAAATTTGAAAGTGGAGTACTTTAACACAAGACTAAGAGGAGACAAGGCTGTCCTGTGCACTACCTTGTATCGGAAAAAGAGAAAATAACAAAGCTTAAAAGAAATAAGGAGATTACTCATGAAAGAGATGCTCGCATGTGAGGGAGGAACACCTGTTGTCTCTGGTACATTGAAAAAAAAATGGCCAATCATTACCCAAGAAGATATAGAGGCAGTAGTTGAGGTTCTAAAAAGCGGTGAGCTTGGAAATGGACATTCCCCAAATGCCGTTGCCTTTGGAGAAGAATTTGCTGCTTACTTAGGTACCAAGTATGGATTAGCTGTAAATAGTGGAACTGCTGCTCTACACTGTGCTGTGGCAGCCGCAGATATTGGCCCAGGGGATGAAGTGATCACCAGCACTTATACTTTTTTGGCTTCTGCTGTTGCGGTTTTACACCATAATGGCATCCCTATCTTTGTAGACATCGACCCTCAAACCTACAATATCGATCCCTCCAAGATAAAAGAGAAAATTAACGAAAGAACCAAAGCTATTATGCCTGTCCATATCCATGGAATGCCTGCAGATATGGACGAAATCAATGAGATTGCCAAAAAATACAATCTCATTGTTATTGAAGATGCGGCAGAAGCCCACGGCGCCCTATACAAAGGAAAGAAAGCCGGTAATCTGGGAGACATAGCTGGATTCAGTTTACAGAGCAGTAAGAACCTAATGGCAGGCGAAGGTGGCATAATTACCACGAATAATGCTGCACTTCGAGACAAAGCCGATCTTGTGCGGATGTTTGGAGAAGTGATCGAGAAAGGCAAGCCCCGTGCCTATAATGCCTATACCATGGGATGGAATTACCGCTTGCCTGAAATGTCTGCTGCCTTGGCTAGAACTCAATTAAGGAGACTAGATGATTATAATAAGATAGCCCAAGAGAATGCCGATTTCCTCACCCGAGAATTGAGGAAAATTCCAGGAGTAATTCCGCCTTTTGTTCCTGAGGATCGTACCCATACATACTATGTTTATCGGGTGCGATTGAACCCTGAAAGACTTGGTATTAATATGCCACTAGATAAGTTTCGTTATGCTGTGCAGTGGGCTCTTGATGCTGAAGGAGTCACAACGTCCGAGTGGCAAAATGCTCCTGTGCCAGCACAAACGTTATTCCAGGAAAAAAGAGGCTACGGGAAAGGCTGTCCTTGGAGTTGCAGTTTTTCAAGAGGTGAGGATAAGATCATTTACAACCCTCATGACTATCCTGAGACTTTAAAGATATTGAAGGGCTCCTTTGTGCTCGGAAGCATCATGGAAGGAAATGTACGTCCCCCAAATACAATGGAGTTAATGAAACGTTATGTTGAAGCTTTCCAAAAGGTTTTTCACAATCTTGAAAGAGTCGTCTGTTTATATGAGAAAAGTGGTGAATACGCAGAATTTGAGAAACGAAAAATAAGGCTATTTTAGTGTAACCCCTGGTTACCCAATTTTAAACATTTTTGGGTCAGGATCCTTATTGGATGTTGATAGTTTCCCGAATAATTGTCAAAGAGTTGTGAGGTTATTTTGAAAAAATAAGTCATTTTTACAGGGAGAAAAAATGGACGATGGCTCAAAAATTGAATTACTTAACAGGGCTTTAGAGCAGGGACAGGGAATTTTAAGACTTGCACCCACCTGGGTGCCCCGTTCTTTCCTTACTACCGGAGGAAGGCTCAAACTGGACCCTCGTGATCTTTACGCTTTGGGTGCAGATCGGGGTGGTATTTGTGAGAGATGGCTTGCTTCCACCACCAATGCTGACAATGGCCCGGGAACTCCTCCAGATGAGGGTTTGAGCTACATAGTGACTGAGGAAGGAACTGAGATAAAAAAGATACTTTTTAAGGAAGCTGTTGAACTTGTGGGAGATAGACTTCTGGGAGAAGAGGTGATGAGCCAGTATGGAGGATGGATGGTTCTCTGTAAGTTTTTTGACTTCAAAGAACCCATTTTCCATCATCTGCATCAGTCCGATGAGGATGCAGCTAAGGTTGGAAGACTGGGAAAACCGGAAGCTTATTACTTTCCGCCCCAGTTAAATGTTAACCAAGGCAGTTTCCCCTACACCTTTTTTGGCCTCGAGCCAGGAACCACTCGGGAGGACGTCATCCGCTGTCTTGAAAGATGGAATCAGGGAGATAACGGTATTTTGTATCACTCAAGAGCCTATAAACTTAAGCCAGGTACCGGTTGGGATGTTCCCGCTGGAATTTTGCATGCTCCTGGAACCCTGGTCACGTATGAGCCTCAGAGAGCAAGTGATGTCTTTGCAGTGTTTCAGTCTATGGTAGAAGGAAGACCTGTCTCCTGGGACCTCGCGGTCAAGGATGTACCTCAGGAGCACCGTCAGGATCTTGATTATATTTTGGACATGCTGGATTGGGAGGCAAACTTGGATCCGGAATTTGCCAAAAACCACTATGTTGAACCAAGGCCGGTCGGGCCCATAGAAGAGATGCAGAAGATGGGCTATGTTGAAAACTGGGTTGCCTACTGCTCACCCTATTTCAGTGCCAAGGAGCTAACGGTCTTTCCAGGTAAGACTGTAACCATCAAGGATAGTGCAGCCTACGGTCTGGTGGTAGTTCAGGGTGAAGGCAAAGTAGGAAATAGGGAGGTGGAGAGTCCCACTCTTATTCGATTTGGAGAGCTTACAAACGATGAGCTCTTTGTAGTCAAAGAGGCTGCCGGAAGGGCAAAGATTACCAATTTGAGCACCTCCGAGAACCTCGTCATTTTGAAACACTTTGGACCGGGTAACCCTGATGTGCCATTAATTAGGTAAGTAGATTGCAGGGAGGCTCTAAATGTTCTCTATGTAAAAGAAAAGTCTCCCAAGGTAGTGTAATTTTCCTCTATGAGGTGAGCAGCTTTTAGATTATCTCTTTTATAAGTGAGGTCAAAAAATGAAGTTTTGTGATTGTAACTGCTACTTTGGCTATGTTGGGCTTCCAGCTTTTCGATACGCAAAGAATAGTGATGAATTGGTGAACGAGTTAGATTTCTGTGGTATCGGTAAAGCGCTTGTTTATCATTCATCAATGCGGTTTGACTCACCAGTAGTTGGTAATAAGTTAATTTTGGAAGAGGTACGAAACAAACCTAATTTAATCCCAAGCTGGTCCATATTGCCGTTCCAAACACAAGAACTCGCTACAAGTGCGGATGAGTTTCTTGAAGAAATGAAAAAAAACCATATTAAAGTGCTCAGAGCCTTTCCTGACGAGCATCGGTATTTTTTAGACGAACTGACATTTGGCCATTTATTTGAACTCATGGAAGATAAATCAATCCCTCTTTTCATTAAAAGCAATTGGGAAACGGCGGATAAACTCTTAAAATCCTTTAAAAAGTTAAATGTCGTTGTAACTAGTCATGGGCCACATGGACAGGATAGATATTTTCGACCATTACTGGAAAAGTATGAGAATTTGTATATTGATACCTCGTCCTATATTTTAGATAGAGGCCTAGAAAGTTTGGTTGAGAATTTTGGTTATAAGAGAATTCTATTTGGTAGCGGGTATCCAGAAAACTATTTTGGTTCCTCATTACTTCGAGTGGCACAAGCAGAAATAGATGAGGAGGCTAAAAAGGCCATAGCATGTGGCAACCTAGAGAATCTGTTACGTGGGGCAAAGTTATGAAAAATCCTTCGATTCTCGCAAAAGAGTTTATGAATAGGGGTTTTTCTTTAAACTGTCCAATAATTGATGTCCACGGTCATTTGGGCCCCTTTCGGGGGGTCTATATGCCAAGTGCTGATATTAACTTGATGATAAGGACTCTAAAAAGATGCAACGTACGGTGCATCGTCTGTGTTCCACATGCTGCTATGGTTGATCCCCAAAGAGGGAATGAATTAATGCAAAAAACGATTGATAAGTATAAGGGGATTTTTCTTGGATATTGGATGATTAATCCAAATCATAGAGAAATCATAGAAAAAGATTTGCAAAATTTTGAAAAAACTAGGGGATTTGTGGGTTTTAAATTCTTAGCTGACTATCACACTTATCCTATCACAGGAGAAAATTATATCCCTGCATTAGAATACGCCAATGAAAAGAAGCTGATGATTCTGGTTCATACATGGGGAGACAGTCAATTCGATTCTCCTAAGATGTTAGGGAGTATTGCCGAAAAATATACCAATGTCAATTTTGTTATGGGTCATTCGGGATTTGGAGATTGGGAAACTTCAGTGAAATTAGCTAAGGAGTTACCAAATGTCTATTTAGAACTTACCGCTGTCTGGGCATCTCACGACTTTACTACCCAAGCAAAGGGAAGTGGTACCCCGGTACCGTTATCAAGTTTTTTACACATAAATGGAATCATAGAGTTCATGGTTGAGCGAGCTGGCTCAAAGAAGATTCTGTTTGGAACTGATTTACCTTGGTATAGTCCTCATTACGCCGCAGGTGCTATTTTGTTTAGTCACATAACTGATGAGGAACGGCATGATATTTTCCATCGAAACGCAGAACGTTTACTAAACAAATTCTTATGATCATGTTCTGCCATGCATTGAGTAATTGTTGGAAAATCAATTTGTTAGGGAAATGCGTAGCTATCTCTGATCATATTTAGTTTCTTTAAGCCTCAGTATAAGGTGATGAAGAAATTTCAAGCTCCAGAAGGAGTACAAACTCATCTTGATCTCTTTACTCTAAGGCAAAATTTCAGGGTTTTTTCTCGGGGAAAGCGTAAAGGATATTCCCTTATCCAGCGTGAGGGACTAAATGTATCCTTAAATGACTGGTCAGATCTTCTCTATTCAGGGGGTAAAGTTATGCCAGAAGAGGCTCTTTTCCTCTCTGGGAAGGTAAAAGAACCAATTTTAGTACAACAAAATTTGCCAGCAATCATAATTAGCTCGTTGGCAAAAGGAAAAGCTAAAAATAAGGCCGGAAGGAGGTGATGGATGAGCGTAGACAAAAGAATCTATTGAAAAGCCTTAGAACAAGGCACAATTTCGAAAAAAAGGAGAAAATAATGGGAGTTAAAAGCTGGTTATTTGTAGTGGGCTTAGTGGTTGCCTTGGCGGCGCTTATAGGTAGTGGTTCTAAGAGCGCTGCAAAAGAGCCAGCCCAGAAAGAACCGGTCACACTTAAGGTTCTAGGTTGGGCACCAGGCGGTCCAACATACTGGAAAACGACACACGAAGCATTCTCGGCGAAGCATCCTTGGATAAAGCTAGAGTACGAGTCAGTCCCGTTTGAGCGCTACTATGAAAAGCAGGGGACCTACCTCACCTCAAGGTCAGGACCAGATGTCATGGTCAATAATGGCGGGTTTGAGAATTGGGAGCGAGCGGAGGCCTACATACCGATAAACGATTTGACGACACCAGAGATTAAAAATGAGCTGTACAATTGGACTGATGGTTGTATGGGATTTGACTCAGCAGCAGACCTCCTAGGCATCTCCCCGAGCTACCAAGGGAACGTAATGTACTACAACTGTGACATCTTGAAGGAGGCAGGTCTTGATCCTGACAACCCGGCCCAGACGTGGGAGGAATTTGGTCAGGCAGCTGAGAAGATAAAAGCTATCGGCAAGGTTCCGATGGCGATGGGAATTACCCACACAATAGCCTACTGGTTTTTCCCAGAGATAGCCAAATACTACTGGACAAGTGAAGAAGACATTGCCGCGTTTATGAGAGGAGAGATTCCGTGGAGCGACCCTAGGATGAGAAAGACTCTGGAAAAAATGGCTTGGATAGCTGACCAAGGCTGGCTCCAGGAGGGGGCAGCCAACACAGTAATGTTGCCAGATACTGGCGATGTCTTCATCCGAGGAGATGCGGCTTTTATTTATGGGATCATTTCGGATGTATTCAACTGGAAGATCTGGGGTGACGCGATGGGTCATGATAAGATCGGCGTGATGGAGTGGCCAGTAATCGACCCGAACGCGCCCTTTGCAGGCAAGTTTAGCGGACTTGCGGGCCTTACACACTGCATTTCTGCTTGGACCGAGTACCCGGAAGAGGCCTGGCTATACCTTGTCTGGATAGCTAGCAAGGAAAACGCCGACCTGTTCCTTAAACTGGCTGGTGGCCAGCCTAACAATAAGAATTTCGATAAAAGCATTGTTGACTACTCGCCTAGCTTCACCAAGATCCAAGATATAATATTGGTTAACATGCCACATACTGGCGTCCTGCTAAGCGGGCGGGAATTGGATGCGATCAGCCGTGGCTATCAGCTAATCATGCAGAAGGAGATCACTGTTGACGAATGGATAGACATGATGCAGGATGCGCTGGATTATTCGGAACTAAAGAAGCCTGATAATCCAATTTGGCAGAAAAAGTAGTTAGTACGCGTATGTGACAGGTTACAACCAGGGTCTCATCAACCTTGGTTGCACCAAAATAAGTAAAAGATAAATAGTGCTAGACGCCTTCGTTTCCGCTTGGCGCCCTTGCGGGGTATCCCTATCCTCTTGGAGGACGGGTACATCTAGCACTATTTACTATAGGGCCAAACGGTTGCTCACTTCGTTCGCAATCGCCCTTTGGGTGCCCCCACTTCGTGGGTACATTTGGCCCTATAGTAAATTCCTTAAAAATAATTTAGGAATGTGTGTTCTACCCTGAAAAAAGAAATTTGAATCGACCACCTGGTTGATTGTTAAATATTTATTATTTTATTATGAGAGGAGTTAAGGTATGAGAGGCGTGATTCTTATGGGAGGATCTGCCAGGAAGGAACTTATGTCCAAAGCCTCTCATGGTATGCCTGAAACAACGAAGGCTGGGCCATATGTAAGGAGTGCGGCGAGAAAGAGGTGCACAAGTGATTTCTGGTGGGGATTGTTATTCATCTTGCCAGCAGTCTCGCTAGTAGCTATTTTCAAAATATTTCCATTGAGCCGTGGGTTATACGACAGCCTGTTTCACTTTGCGGGAGGATGGAGACCAGAGTTTATTGGCTTTGACAATTTCAAGAGAATGTTTGGAGACCCAGTTGCGCACAAAGCGTTTTTTAATGGTGTGAAGGTGATGGCTACTTTACCGGTGTGGGTTTTCTTCCCTCTGGTGCTGGCTTTTCTAATCTTTCAGCGATCTCCTGGATGGCGTTTCTTCCAGGTTCTATTTTTTTTGCCCTATACCATTGCGCCGATTATCGTCGGCCAGATGTTTCGGGAAATTTTGAGTGTAAACGGGCCTGTTAATGCGCTGCTCAAGGCCACAGGGCTTAGTGTACTAGCGAATCCCTGGCTAGGAAGCAAGACAACTGCATTGTGGGCGATGGTTGCAGTGGTGCTCTGGAGTTTTAATGGTCTTGGGGTGGTTGTCTACCTGGCCGGATTAGCCACGATTTCAGAGGATATATTCGACGCTGCTTCTATCGATGGAGTGGGTTTTTGGGGCAAGATTACCAGAATTGTCCTGCCTATGATATGGCCCGTCATTGGTTACTGGACCGTTCTGTGCACTGGTGGAATGCTGCTTTGGATGTTCCCCTTTATTCACGCGCTTACCGAGGGAGGGCCGGGGTATGCTTCGATGCTACCTGAGTATCTAGTATACATGACTGCGTTTCGTTTCTTTGAACGTGGATATGGAACCGCCATTGGAGTTGCATTATTCATATTCGTCCTGGGGTTCACCTTTTTCCAGGTTCGCTACATGTACATAATTGGTGCTTCAGAAGGCAAAAAGTAAGCAATGAGCGAAGGTAAACGATGAGAAAATTAAAGGGTCGTACATTAATAGGCCTGCAACACAAACTAGGCAAGTGGACCATCACAGTGATTCTGAGCCTTTACAGTGCTATTGTGGCCGCATATCCAGTCTTTTACACCGTTCTCAACTCGCTAAAGACGAGGTTGAGCTATGCTAAAAACCGCTTTGGCTTTCCGACCTCGCCCACGCTTGAAAACTACGCGGATGTGTTCAGCCGGTTCAACTTTTTTCGCTTACTTTTCAACTCGTTCATAACTACACTAGGTGGTGTAGCACTGTGCACAGTCGTCGCTTTTTTGGCGGCTTACGCTGTAACTAAGATGCGCATTCGAGGTAGTAGCTTCATATTCCTGCTCATCGTCGCCACGCTTATGATTCCGAACCAGACTATCATGTGTCCGCTCTACCAGACTGCACTCGATATGAAGCTTGTAGGTCAATATTATGGATTGATCTTGGTTTACGCTGCCTTTGGCCTTCCATTAGGAACCTTTCTAATTGCAGCGTACTTTAGGGGTATTCCTGATGAAATACTGGAAGCAGCACGCATCGATGGGGCAAACCATATTCAGATACTGACGAGGGTTATGTTTCCTATCAGCATACCCGCTGTTGCCACGCTTGCGATCATTAACATGGTATGGATGTGGAATGATCTGCTGCTGCCACTGCTCATTTTGTCCCAGGAGCAACGGACTACACTCATGGTAGCAATATCGCTTATCCGCACTCAGTACGACGTCCATGTCCCTCTGATTAGTGCAGGCCTAGCCATTGGTATGCTGCCTGTAATTGTTACGTATCTTTTATTTCAGCGTCAGTTGGTCAAGGGCATGACGGCAGGTGCGGTAAAGTCGTAGGAGCAATAGTGTCCAGTTTTGCTTCTTAGGACGAACTAATTTAGGAGAGGTAAAGGGAGTGCAATTAGAGCATTAATTGGTGTAGTTATTATGGCCGTTCTATTTAATAGACTCACAACATGAGAGATATATGCATATTTTGAAATAGCTATTAGGGGCTGATAGGAATGGCTGTAATAGCGTTTGATAGCTACTATCAAAAAAGTAGTTACGATTATTTTTAAGAATAGAATTTAATAATTTTGCCGGGTAAACAAAGCTGATTTACAATGTTTGTCAGAAAATGTCTGGTGCAGGGTCCGATGCTGCCCCCCAGGTAGTTCAAGTAACCGTTATTGAGCGCATGCTCCAGAAGATCCATATAGGAGGCAAGATGATGAACATTCGTGAACGATGGAAGTGTGTCTTGAACCACCGAGAACCGGATCAAGTCCCAATTCAGGATGCACCCTGGGAGGCAACCATAGAGAGATGGAGACAAGACGGGCTTCCTGGGGACATTTCAGTTTCTGATTACTTTGGCTATGAAATGGCCTGGTTCTGGCCGGATGTCGGCCCTCAATTTGGTTGTAAGATAGTGGATGAGAGTGCAGAGTACCTCATTCAACAGAATCAGTTTGGAGAGGTGGTAAAGAATCATCGGGATCGCTCTACTACTCCTCAGATTATCGACTCACCCATCAAGACCAAGAAAGATTGGGAAGAAATTAAGTCGAGATTTGTTGCATGTAACTCCCGCCTAGTAACCCCAAGTGACGTCCTGAATCCAATAACGTTTGTTTCCCTCGAGGAGGCTTTGATTGACTTCCGTCGTGAGCGAGAAAAAGGAAGATTTATTACCTATGGTGTTATTTCGGGCTACGATCTTCTCCAGCACTATCTGGGCTCGGAAAGACTCCTCATAGCCATTGCTCTGGAGCCTGAGTGGATAAAAGAGATGCATGAAACCATGACAAGGCTAGCCATCGACATGCATGAACTCATGATACAGAAAGGTTTTAAATTTGATGGAGTCTTCCTCGCTGATGATTTAGGATATAGAAACGGGCTTCTTTTTTCTCCAGAGCGTTATAAACAAATGTTCTTTCCTGCTGATCATATGCTCTGCAATTATTTTCGCGGGCAAGATATGCCTGTTATTCTTCATAGCGATGGATGTGTAAAGGAGCTGATTCCTTACTTTATTGAAGCTGGTTTTTCCTGTCTTCAGCCACTGGAGGTTAAGGCAGGAATGGATGTAAGGGAGCTCAAAAGAGAATACGGTGATAGATTGTCCTTTATGGGAGGAATCGATGTCCGGCTTATGGGCGCGCAGGATTCCAACCTTATCGAAGAGGAAATAAAGAGTAAGTTCAGCGTGGTCAAAAAAGGAGGGGGATATATCTACCACTCCGACCACTCTGTTCCTCATGATGTCAGCCTAAAGCAATATGAGCGGGTTGTGAAGCTGGTGAAAAAATACGGGAAGTATTGAATCGGACAGGTAAATCGTACCTACGATCTGGATTCTTGTGCCGTCACGGGATCGAAGTTAATGTTCCTCATCCTAATTATTCCCTAAACGAGATGGAGGATATGCATCGGGTGATAGATGCTCTGTCCAAGGAAGTTTCCCCTATGGAGAAGATAATCACTCACAGATTTAAGTTAGATGAAATACAAACTGCTTTTGAAACTGCCATAACTAAGTCAGAGGAATACATTAAAGGGATTGTTATCCCGTAGATATTCGCACTGTAATTGTAAGTTTTAATTCCTTGAGTTGAAAAAGAGATGATGACTCATTTGCTCTCCATCCTTGGCGTCTATTATGATGCATAAAAGAACAAGATGAAAGCAGCAAGGTTTCTGGGAAAAAAACGGATTGAGTTAAGAGAACGTGATATACCAAAACTTAAAGATGGCGAAGTTTTACTTAAAGTGAAAGCTTCGGGACTCTGCGGATCAGAATTAGGACCATTCCGATCCTCAAATCCTTCCGATATGCCAGGCGGTGAAAGATTGGTTAGTGATATCCCGGGGCATGAAATGGCAGGGGAAGTTGTTAATCGTGGATCCGCTAAAAATGTAAAAGTGGGTGATAGAGTTGGGGTTCACATTTTTGTAGGTTGTGGCCATTGTGAATATTGCAAACAAGGTAGACAAGTATTCTGTGATGAGTTGAAGATTTGGAATGGAAGTCATGCAGAATTTATTGCTGTTCCCGCGGATTACTGTCTGCCTTTGCCAGATGAGGTTTCTTATGATGTGGGTGTACTTTTGTCTGGGGATGCAGTCGGTGTTGCCTATCATATCAGCAAACGTTTGAGAATCTCTGCTTTGGATAATATAGCGGTTATCGGAGCCGGTCCTATAGGGTTAGGAGTAATTCTTGTGCTAAAGTTCCTCGATGCCAGAGTCCTGGCAGTTGACCTTATTGATTACCGCTTAAATCTTGCTAAAGAGTTAGGGGCAGATTATGTTGTCAATCCCAGGCGTGGAAATGCTGAGGAAAGAATAAGAGATTTAACGCAGGGAAAAGGACCTGACATGGCTATTGAGTGTGTAGGTAAAGACAGCACAACTAATTTTGGCTTGAATATTGTTAAAAAGGGAGGTATCTTAGTTTTGGTTGGAGAGACACCTCAGGCGATGATCAAGCCAAGTGAACAGATAATACATAGAGAACTAACCATAATGGGCTCTTTATATTATTACATTAATGAATACAATGAGATACTAAATCTTTATCATCGAGGATTACCTGCCGAGAAATTAATCACGCACAGATTTGGCTTAGAGGATATAGAAAAGGCTTTTCATCTATTTGAACAGGGACAAACAGGAAAGGTAATTATCAATCCTTAACAATCTTGCAGATTAAGACGAGCTGGGTAGAATTGGCTAGTGACTTTCTGTTCAGGAGGAAGTTCGCGAAAGTTTGAGATATTTGAAAGCGCTTAATGTATCGTAATTCTAAGATAGGTGGTTTTTCACTATTATGCTTGGAGACGAGGGAAACGGATGGATATCAGAATTTTTATTAACGAAACGTAAAGGAGCAAGAAATTGACTCAAGAAGATATTACGGTGACTTACCAGTTAACCCCTAAGGTAGAATCTATTCACAAGGCGGCT
>Ga0114930_10002295_pt1 | contig 17286 bp, 17 predicted proteins | sample AnhtaG_FD_87300 | JGI IMG/M metagenome (GOLD analysis project Ga0114930, IMG submission 87300) | Deep subsurface microbial communities from Anholt, Denmark to uncover new lineages of life (NeLLi) - Anholt_01485 metaG | ecosystem: Environmental > Aquatic > Marine > Oceanic > Sediment | place... | reverse complement strand
GGATCTTTTACACCTAATGCCTCAGCGACAAGGTTGTAGGCAACTTTACCGATTATCGGAGATGCTCTTTTTTTTAAATCAAAATTAATGAGATATTTCATTAACTTCTTCTGAGTGTCTATAATTATCTCACGGGCAGTATCAGGCTTCAACAATTGAAAGGCTCTCAATACTTGATTAATAAGACACGGTATACATTCGGGTTCTAAATACATTTCTATTTATCCTTTTACTCTTATGATAAGAAAAATTGTAGAAAAATTATAAATCCTTTTGATTATAATAAAAAAAAAAGAATTTTATATATCAAAAGAAAATTATTGTATATTATCATTAAAATCTACTTTGAAAAAAAAAATGTGATAAAAATGTCAGAAACATCAAAATTTAGAGTTGGACAGACTTTTACTATCGGTTTAGCTTTCTTTTCGTCAGAGATTGCATGGTCACTGTATAACGCACAAGTTCCTTTGTTATTAAGCGATTATTTTGGTTCTTTATTCGTAATTGGTTTACTTATGGCATTAGATAACATGATTGGGGTAATAATTCAGCCTATTATGGGTTCAATCTCGGATAACACACGTACTAAATTCGGAAGAAGAATGCCATATTTAATTATAGGCATTCCTTTAGGCGCGCTGTTCTTCTTTTTAATTCCTACACAAACTTCGATTATAATGCTATTAATCTATATGTTCTTTTTTGGATTGAGTATGGGCTTTTATAGAGCCCAAGCTGTTTCAATGATGCCAGATTTCGTAAGACCAGTTAATAGAAGTAAAGGAAACGCAATAATAAATCTTATGGGGGGCCTTGGAGTAGCAATAGGTTACGGATTCAGTATCTTACTTGGCATCATTAGCCTGCAACTAATGTTTCTTATTATTTCAATAATAATGGTAGTTGCTCTACTCGTTCTATTATGGCGAATAAAAGAAAAAGATTCATACAGTTATCAATTAATTCTGGAAATGGAAGGAAAAGAAGGAGAAAAAGTCAAAGAAGAAAAGACTACTCCTGGATTGATCGAGAGCATTAAGGACATAGCCTCCGAGGAAGATAGGAGCACACTTTTTATGTTATTAGCGATCTTCTGTTGGTTCATAGGATACCAGGGAATTGTTGCGCTTATTTCAATCTATGGCGTGCAGGTGTTAGGTTACAGTGAAGGTCTTGCGGGTTTCTTGCCTTTTATAGTAACTGTTCCTCTTTTGATATCAATATATCCTCTATCGTACCTCCCTGGAAAAATTGGGAGAAGAAAAACAATTAAAATCGGAGTAATACTCTGGACTGTTATGTTAATCATTGGTTTCTTCATGGGGCTTGCCCAAGTTCAATTATATATAATGGCAATTCCACTTGCTTTACTTGGAATCGGATGGGCAATGATTAACACCAATTCTATCGTAATTGTATGGGAATTAGCTCCTAGTGAAAAGAAAATTGGGACATATACAGGACTATATTATTTTTTCAGTTACTTTGCTGCTATATTAGGCCCGATGGTCGTAGGTGGTCTTACTGATTTAATGGGAATACAATTCTTACTTCTTAATGGTGCCATATTCTTCATCTTAGCTTTTGTTATGATGACGTTCGTAAAAAGAGGAGAAGTAGAACTTACGGAAGAAGAAAAACTAGCTAGGCAAAAAACCATCCAAGATTTATAAAACAAATATTAAATTTTTTTTTATTTTATTAAAATTAATCTACAAGATAGATAGATTCAACTATAGATATTCTTGATTACGGGGTTTTAGATTCTGAATTTGATATGATATTAAAGAAAAAAGAATTAAAGTTTTATTTCAACACTAATCGATTTTATGTCTTCTGGGATACCTTTTGCTGCTTTTAAATACCCTATCACCAGATTCTTCAACATTTCTTCCATAAAATCGTTTAAAGGAACTTTTTTATCGTTTACTTTTAAATTAACATCTGACATGATTTCTAAGTGCTTACTAAATGATTTAAATTTTGAGATTATTTTTTAAATATTTTAATTATAAAGATATATGAAATTCCACGAAAATTATAAAATGTGTTCTAATCGATCAATGATATCGTTTTGAATCGGAATTCCTAAATCAACAAATGTGGCGTTATAGCCTCCAACTTTAACTATTAAATCTGTGTAGTTCTCGGGATGGATTTGTGCGTCTTTTAAGGTTTCAGTTGATACTACATTTGGTTGAATCTGCATTCCTCCTTTCTTAAAATAGGATTTTAATAGATGATAAAATTTTTCGATTTTTTCCTGATTTTCTAAATTTTGGGGGTGTACTCTAATATTAACAGCGATTCCATTCGTAGCGTTGTTATAGTTTAATTTAGCGAGTGAATTTAAAATGGCCGTAATCCCATTCTTTTCGACATTATTTACGGGCGATAAACTATTCGAAATCGGCCTTCCAGCTTTCCTACCATCTGCAGATGAATTAGTTAAAATCCCTTCCATGACATGGATACCCATCGAATACGCTCCAGCGCTATATCTGCCTCCTCTTAAAGGCTCGTGTTTTGCTACCTCTTGAGCGAAAAGATCCCATAATTCAACAGCAAAAGAATCAATCTCAGCCTTATTATTTCCCCACTTTTCATATTTATTTATCAATTTGTGGCGAAAAACTTCATTGTCTTCAAAGTTAGAATTGAGAACATCTACAACTTCAGGAAGTGTCATTAATTTTTCCTCGTAAACAATCTTCTTAATATTATGCATTGAATCAACTAAAGTAGCAAATCCATATGCAGTAATCGAAGAATAGTTATATTTTGCTCCGCCACATACGTAATCTTTTCCGCTTTCCAAGCATCCCTCAAGGGTAGCAGATACGAATGGGTGTTGAAAGTAATTCATTGCTTCTATATCTCCTATTTCAGCGATTTTAACTGATTTTTCGATGTTAAATTTAAGCTGGCGTTTAAACGCATCGAAAAATTGATCGTACGATATGAAATCTACTGGTTCTCCAGTCTGTAACCCGTCTATTTTTTTTGAAAAATTGCTATATCCATTATTTAAAGTTAGTTCCAACACGCCAGGTAAATTCATAAACATTCGAGCTGTAGCCGAAAAGCTGTTACCTTGACTTGTGGGTTCCACGCATCCAATTATGACATAATTACATGCATCTTCTAAGGAATAACCAGTATTTTGAAGTGCTGGAACGATAACTTCGTCGTTATAAAACGCAATTCCCGATGTATGTCTAAAAACTTTTATAGATTCCTCAAAAAATTTTTTTGGAGTGTTTTTGTGAATTCTTACGGAAAGATCAGTTGTGAGGACTTTCACATTCTTATAAGCTTCAAGAAAAAGGAAGGATAAATCATTTGTTGCGTCATTACCATGCAAATCTCTTCCACCAATAGTAATAGTTTGTGTGTTCTGACCAAGAGCGTTTGCTACTAAAGTAAAATCGTTAGGTAATATTGTAACATTCCAGGTTAACTTAAGGTTTAATTCTTCAACTAATTCTAACGCCTTTTGTCTATCAATCTTAGCATTTTCAATATCTCGCGCATAATACGGCCATAGTATCTGATCTAATCGACCTAAAGCTACCACGCTTCGCTGGTAAATGATATTTATAATATTTTGAGTAAACCAAATGAATTGAACTGCTTCGTAAAAGGATTCTGGAGCCCCTCTAGTAAATTTACTTATCATTTCTCCGATAACTACGAGTTCCTTCTTCCTTTTCTCGTTTTGTTGAGTTTTTGCCATTTCAAGAGAAAGATTTGAATACCTTCGTAAAAAATCTATGGCCGCTCGATAATAGATCTTAATAGCTTCGTAAAAATTATGCTTCACTTGATAATCTTGATCAGTTTCATCAATTCCGGATTGATTCTCTTCAGCTTCCTCGATTATTCCGCTATATCCAAGTTTTAAAAGTTTTTCGTATCCAGCACACAAATGACCTTCTGTTGTTCCAACTTGAACTGAGACATTAGGTGCTAAAGAAGCAATTTGACTCACTCCGGTGATGAGGTTTTCGTTTAGTAATTTCTTATTAATCCGACCGTCAATTAACGATCTTCCTTTCCAATAAGGAAATATTTCGAGTAACTCATCAATATCAGGCTCATCGATAAAAAAGGGTTGAACTTTTCTTCTTCGTAGTTTCTTATAGGTTGATCTTTTCTCTAAGATATTACCGTAGCCATGAAGATCGAGGTTGATTTTTTCACCCAAATTTTTACTGGTTTCGTTTCCAACCAGTAATTCATCTTCTCGAATAAAAATGGTCATATTTTTTAAAGTGTGTGCTATAGATTTCGCTCTTTTAATAATTTCGGGATCATCAGGATATTTTTTATAAATCTCAGTGAAATATCTCATGCGTTCGATACAAAGCTCATACTTACTTGAAAGCATGTTATTTTTAAGATTAGTTATCCGTTTGGAAGGTATTTTTACAGTCAAATTCTTCTCTGAAATTTAAAATTTTAAATGGTAAATATTGTAAATCATTAATCAACAATCTAATAAAGTCTTTTAAATTTTAAAAAATAAGTGGAATAGCTTAATTAAAATTTATTACCTATTTGTTCGAAATGAAAGTTACACTAAACCCAAATATCATTTACCAGAAAATACTCCAAAATAAAATCAACAGGATAGAAGGCATTGAGTTTCTAATTTCGATCATAGAGAAATCCGAAAACACGAGTTCAAGGTTAGAAAGCTTAAACATTTTATACAAACTGAAAACTCGAGATCAGATTGTTTTTAGAACACTAGAAAATTGCATAATTTCTGACGAATTTGAAGAGATTAGGATAATTTCCACTACAATTGTTTTAAAACATTACTTGAATATGGGAAGGAAATGTTTAGAATGGGCAATTCTAAACGACACATCTTCTAAACTGCTTAAATTATTAGGAAAGATGTTACCTAACCCAAAAATCGACCAAGACAAAACTCTATATTCGATTTATCTTCAAAGATTAGAGAAAATAGCAGAAAAGTTTGATATTGTTTCAGATGAAGTTCATTTCTTATTGGATGTAGAATTTGATATTGGTAATTACAAAAGTCTTAATTGGGATTCAAACAGCAAGTTGATCTATGATGATGATGTAATGTTTAAAATTCAAGACCAACACATATCAGAATTATGTATATCCCTAAGAGATCAGATTCCTTCCTCTATTAAATTATTGAAGAATTTAAAAAATTTGAATCTTAGTTGTAATAATTTAACTGCTTTGCCAGATAGTTTCTGCAACCTAACAAGTCTTGAAAGTCTTGATTTGAGTTGGAACGACTTTAAAGTTGTCCCGGATGTCTTGAATGACTTAAAGTTAATTAAGAAAATTGATTTTCAGAATAACTTCATTCAGAAATAACTTAACTGAAATTATAAATTCAAAAGTGATTTAATTAAATTATTAAAAAAAGTGATAAAAGTGAATTTTGAGACTATTAAATTTGAATTAAAGGAAAATGGAATTGGAATTCTTTCCTTAAATCGACCGGAAAAATTGAACGCTATTAATTTCCAAATGGAGAAAGAATTACACGAATTATTGGATCATTTAATGGTTAATTTAGACTGTCGTGTTTTAATCTTTAAAGCTGAAGGAAGAGCCTTTTGTTCCGGAACAGATTTACAAGAAGCCTTGATCTTAAACACTAAAAGACATCCTGAAGGGTACGAGAAATATTATTTTCTAAACGTTCCAGAACCAATAAAACGAAAAATGTACCACCAATGGCGAATTAGTTCGATTTTTATAAAAATGCGCAAGATAAGCCAGCCAATTATTGCGTTAGTTCACGGTGCGGCTGCCGGAGGTGGTTTTGGCTTTGCTATGGCCTCAGATATCCGGATTGTAGGTACTAATGTTAAGTTCATTAACGCCTCAATTAATATAGGGTTAACGGGCGCAGATGTAGGCGGAAGCTACTTTCTTCCTCGATTAATAGGATTATCGAGAGCTTCTGAGATAATGTATACCGGAAGACAAGTTGGGGCTGAAGAATCTGTCAAAATTGGATTGGCTTTAAAATCCATTGAGTCAAAAGATCTATTAGAATCTGGGTTGGAGCTAGCAAACGAGATGCTAAAGAAGAGTCCGTTAGGTTTGCGAATGACAAAACAGGCGTTAAATTTAACTCTCGATTCTCCAAGTTTAGAGACAATTTGTCAATTGGAAAACTCTAATATTGTACTCACTTTTAGTTCTAAAGATGTGAACGAAGCCTCTGCTGCGTTTTTTGGGAAGAGAGATCCTAAATACCCTTTACGCTAAATTAAATCAAAACTGATAGCCATTAGAATCGAAAAAATAAAAAAATAATGAAGAAAAAATGAAGATTTTATTCTCTAATCTGTAATTTAGGATAAGGTTTTTAATTAGACTTACTTCTTTATATTTTAATTTAAAAGAGTTACCTTTATCATTGGTCTTATCATTTGCATCTTTAAAGCAAATTAGCTAAATATTGGTAGATTAAATTGGAAGCTAAAACAGTCTCGCAATCTAAGGTTGAAATTGCGCAGGTTATGATGCCAGAGCACGCAAATCCAGCCGGGAACGTACACGGGGGTAATCTTTTGAAACTTGTTGACCAAGCGGGAGCTATTGTGGCAGCGAGACATACGCACACTAATGTAGTTACAGCATCGGTAGATCGTTTTGATTTTATTTCACCGGCTTATATCGGTAACCTTGTTTTTATTAAAGCATCAATGAATTATGTTTCAAAAACTTCGATGGAAATAGGAGTAAGAGTAGAGGCGGAATGTCTAAAAACCGGAACTCATACTCATATTGGGTCCGCTTACCTTACATTTGTAGCTCTCGGTAAAGACGATAAACCAACTGAAGTACCAGGACTGATTTCAGAGACTGAAAGTGAGAAAAGACGCTTTGAGGAGGCTAAAAAAAGGAGAGAAATTAGGTTACAACACGCTAAACCACATCGCCATCGTCAACAAGCGAGTATAATTAGACCGGAAAAAATTAAGTAATACACATTGTTTTTAGGTCTAACGAGCAATTACCTATTCTAATATAACTTTTTATTAAGCGAAGTATAGAATTATTTATATTTAGTAAGGTGAATTTATTGGAAGAAGTAAAGAAAAAACCTGAACTAAAAAGAAGAATATCTTTATTTGGCGTTACTGTCTACGGAATTGGAAATGTCCTCGGAGCAGGAATATACGCTTTAATTGGAGAAGTAGTAGGGATTACGGGGAACTTTTCGTGGTTAGCTTTTATAATAGCTTCAGTTACTGGGGCTTTAACTGGTTTGTCGTACGCTGAACTTTCTGCTATGTACCCTAAAAGCGCTGCAGAGTTTGTGTATACAGAAGAAGCCTTCAAAATCCGGATTTTATCCTTTCTTCTTGGATGGATAATAATATTTTCAGGAATACTCTCAGCAGCTACGGTTGCGTTAGGTTTTGCTGGTTATTTAGCCAATTTAATAGGGATTCCCTTTATTTTTCTTGTTGTACTATTTGCGATTATACTCATAGTTATTCTTAGCCTAATTAACTTCATTGGTATAAGGGCATCTACATGGACAAATATCATATTTACATTAATTGAGGCTTCTGGACTCATCTTAATTATTATAATTGGGATACCGTTTTTAGGTACGGTTAACTATTTTGTCCTCCCGTTAGGGGGCTCTTTTGGTGCTGTTTTTTCGGCGGTTGCTTTAATATTTTTTGCCTACATTGGATTTGAAGATATCGCAAATATTGCTGAAGAGGTTAAAGAGCCAGCTAGAAATCTTCCTCGAGCTATAATATATTCTATTATTATTACAACTGTTTTATATTGTTTAACTGCCATATCCGTTGTGAGTATTTTACCATATGGAGATATTGCTTCCTCTCCAGCTCCGTTAAATAGCGTTATTTCAGCTGTTTTAGGTCCGACAGGCGGAATCATTATGTCTTTTATAGCCCTCTTTGCTACAGCTAACACAGTTATGATAATGATGATAGTCACCTCAAGAATGATGTACGGTATGGCAAGAGATAAAGCGTTACCTGAAGGATTAAGTAAAGTGTCGCCTAAACACAGAACACCTGCTATAGCAGTTTTAGTAACGATGATTTTAACGATAATTCCGTTGTTTCTGGGGGATATATCTCTTGTCGCCAACGCCACCGTTTTTGGCGTGCTCATCACTTTTTTCCTCGTGAACCTAAGCTTAATAGTTTTACGTAAGAAAAAACCCGAGCTTGAACGGCCTTTTAAACAAAAGCCTAATATTGGTTGGTTGCCAATCGTTGCACTATTAGGATGTATTGTGTGCTTCGGACTTCTTTTTACTTTTGATTTGTTGATTGTTATCATCCAGGCAATTATTGTCCTATGTGGAGTAGTAGTTTTTTACGCAATGAAATCAAAAATCGAAACTAAAGCTAGGAAGTAAATTAAAGGTACTTAGAAATTAACCATATTTTTCTTTCCACTTTTTTTGCCTTTCTTCACTGTCCCCTTTCATTTTGCAAGTTTTATGAATTTGGTCCTTCATTTCCCATTGTTTATCTAAATCGTCTTCAGGGTCGTCTTCCATCTTGTCGTTTTTTTTATTGGATTCTTTATTATCTTTGCTCATTTTTTTCACCTTTAGGCATCAAGATACTCGTATAATTTATCTATCTTACTATATCCCACAACATCGTCTCTTAAATAGATTTCAAAGGGCAAATTCATATTTCTATAAGGCTTTAGGATACTGAGTAGTGTAAAATGTTCTGGTTTCTTAAACTTAAGTTTATGTTCTTCACCAACGCCTTCGGAGTATTGATATTGCTGAAGGACAAAAATCCCTCGGAACTGATTTTTTCTTAGGAATAAAATAATCTTATCGATATCGTTAGATTTCATCAAATTTCCTACATAAGTCGTTCTTATTTCAAAATCAATATTCTCACGATTGTTTATAGCCCTAAATGTCTCTATAATTGAGTTCAAATTTACTGGATTTCCTGTAATTTTGGTTAGTCTTTTATTATTGAGTGGACCTTTTATATCTAAGGCAACTCTGTTGATAAATGGTAGCAATTCCGTAATGGATTTCGAATTTGTTCCATTTGTGTCAATACTAATATATTTTCCAAGTTTCTTTATTTCTTTACATAATTCAAGTAAATCCTTTTGAAGCGTAGGTTCTCCTCCAGAAATGCTCACACTACTAACTAACATGTTGCTTTTAATTTGCTCCATTAATTTAGGAACATCCATGTCTCTCCCTACGCCCTCATGTAGTAGATATTTATTGTGACAAAATTCACAACTTAAATTGCACCCTACCGTGAATATAGCCATTGCTGATTTATTAGGGATGTCTTTTGTTGATATATCTACAATTCCACCGACTCTCATTGAGCATATTCCTCCCTTATTAATTTTTCAACCGCACCTAAATGTAATGAAAAGGGTTCGATTGATTCCATTTTAAGTGAGGTTAACGCTGCAGAAAACCTTAAGGAATCTTCTGGACTTTTGGTTATTCGCGACCCTAGATAACTTATAAAGGCAGTGTCTCCTCTACCTGTCCTTCCTACGCTACTTTTATTTTTCCAAGGAAAGTAGTACGATTCATCTCTTAAAGTTAAGTTTATTCCGTTTTTGTGGGTGATAAGAACTTCTCTCGGTCCTAGTTTGATTAGCTCCTTTCCTACTTTTGGTAAAGAAGATAGGTTTGTAAGGACTTTTGCTTCAGTTTCGTCAACCTTTAAGTAATCCACTTTAGATAATATTTCCACTTTCTCTTTTTCAGTTAAACTGAAATATTGCATTTTGCTATTTTTTACACCTCTAATAAACCCTTGGATGTCAAGCCCCAATCTGCCGTTATATCTCTCACTCAAATATTTTAGCAGCTCTAAATCAATTTCACCAGCAATTATCGAACCTATTACAAAAAATTTTGTTTTAATATCTGGGATTTCTTCCTTATTAAACGCACCCGCAAAACCTAAAGGCTCATAACTTCGATATTCCATATTTTGTGAGGAGTATATGTTTTTAATTCCTGAAGTTTCTTTAGCCGGATACGCAAAGTATTTGATATTGTTTTTCTCAAACGAATCTAAAATTGGGAAATCTTCGACCATTAACCGTGTAACGATCGCTACTTTTAATCCCATTCTACTACCAGCTAGCCCGCCGTAATATACGGCACCTCCCAATACCGGTTTGCTCACTCCGTCGATTTTTATGATATCTTTAGCTATATGCCCAATTATTACAATATCTGACTCAAATACTTCTTTATCCATAATGAATGGTTTTAAAATGAACTATTTGTTTAAGAAATTATCTTTTTTAATTTATAAAGTAAGAAATTTCTCGAAATAAGATTTAAAAGAAGTTATAAGAAAAATAATTCAATAAAATTACTCGTAAATTAATAAAGGATTTTCCTTTGGATTGTTTAGAATACTATCTAAAATTCTCTCTTCAATTTTATGTATACTTGGAGCTTTTGTTATAAAACAGTTCCAATCGTAACATTTTCGATCGTCTTCAAATAATACTCCATGACCTATTGAAATCTGATTACAATCGTGGTATAAAGCATGATGCATACCGCATTTTTCACATTTTATCACTTTTTTTCACATCACCTTTTACTATGTTGTGGGAAAAAATTCCCTATTATTATTATAATATGAAAAAATCGTTATAAACTTTATGAGTAAATTTCATTTATTTTTATTTTTTCATATTAAAAATTTAACAATTTTCATTTAAATTGAACAATGTTAATATTTTAGATTTCAAGATAAACAAAAGTACAAATTATCGATCCAAACTTTGCTTAATCTGAACAGTTTTCAGAGAAAATGAGCTTAATCCGACAAAAAATGAGACTTAACAATAGTCCAAAAGTTCAGTTAAAGTTTTAGACAAGAAACTAATAATATACTTTTAACCTTATTTTATTTAATTAAAAACTCAAATAAAAATAAATTAATGAAAAATAAAAGGTGGTTGACGTGATTGAAGAACAATTATATGTGCTTGAAGAAAAAGAGGATAATTCAGATAGAAAAGCAAAAATTGAGAGTAAAAATACCTTTATGGGTAAATATTATGCGTATTTATTACATAAGGGACCTTTGAAAGCTCTATTAATCGCAGGTGCAATTTTAGGGTTTATTGTATCAATTTATCTTATGGTTGGAGGAGGGCTATCGTGGTGGTGGATTCCGCTTAGTACAATGTTTATCAGGCCAATAGGTTTAGTTTTTTTTGCTTTGATACTTCCATTCATTCCTTACATCCTTTATGGCATATTGATAGTTATCCTCGAGATGCTGAGTTGAGAAAATCAATCAGACATTCATCTATTTTAGTCTATTATTATAGACGCAATTCTTAAAGAGGGATGTTCATTTACCTTTTTAACAATGCATGAACGGAAAAAAGATTTTTTAAAATATACACTTCTTTTTATTATATTTTTAATCGCTGTTATCTTATCTATCGTATTTCTAGTGACAGCTGAGTTTAACAATTGGATAGAGTATCAAATTTCTATTATTGTAATGGTAACATTAATCTTCTTTATGAGTTTTTTCTTTTTTTCCGCATTCCATTATATTATCCGAAAATGATTTGCATTTAACGCAATACTCTTAGTATTTAGTCCTTTGGAATCAAATTTATTACTGCGTTGGTTATAGCTTTTACAAGAGTTTCTGTAAGTTTGAAGTCTAATCGAATACTCTTTGCGACCTCAATTTGAAGTGCGTTTATTTGGCTTTTTTTAAAAAACTGCTGAGTGATATATCCCCCCGAATAAGATAAATTATGTTCAGTTAAGGCCAGGCCGTCATCCATTTTAAAATACTTTGAAATCTCGGTTTGCAACTGTGAACAACCCCAATATTTTTTACAATCTTGTTTGTTTGAATCTTCTAATAAGTCGAGGGTTTTCCCGAAGATGTGACCAAAAATTACATCTGGATATTCTTTATAGGGTTTTGTATATCCATGAAAATCTATTATTAACGCTCTTCCGTAATTTGATACACAATCTTGAGCGAAATCGTTTAAAAGTTCTTGATAAGAATGAAAAATCGTCTTGGCTTCAACAGATATAGGATTGAAGGCACTCTCTGATTGCGAGGGTCGGTTTAAATCTACTTTACTTCTGTGGATTTTGTTAAGAATGTAAAAAATTCGGATATTATTAACTTTTAATAAACTTATAATCAACTTTGCGATGAAGTAAGTATTCTTGTCAGCAATTCGAGGACCGAATGCTTTATCTGGTATTCTATTTGGCTTTTTGTAACCTCCATGAGGGCAAGATAGGATAACAGGTGTGTTGCCTTTTTCGAATTCAAAATATCTACTAAAGTCCATTCAAGTTTAAAAATTATTTCCAAGTAATAAATTTTGATAAATTAATTTGAGATTTGAGATTTATTTTAATCCAGTTTATTTCGAGGTGTGATTAACTTAAGGAGTATTTTGTCGTTGTGGAATTTAAGCTCAATATTTAAATTATTAGTTTATTTCATTATTAGCTTAACAATTATTTTCAAAATGTTTTTTAATTTTGAAAATTTTTATTTATTACATTTAAGTAAATTTAGTTATTACCATTTAAATGAGGTAAGGGATAAATTGGCTATTGATGATTTGATAAGTTTTTTAAAGAAGAAAGGTTTTAGGGATACATTAGAAGTCCTTATGAACTCTAAAGGGCATAAAATCGATAAACACTCCTTTTATAACGAATTGAACAAGTTTAGCTACTATAATTCGTATTTCCGAGTTAAAGAGGATTTAATTGACAGGGGATTGATTACGATTGAGCAAAACAACAAAAAGAAGTTCGTAAAATTAACATCTAAAGGGTTGGATGTTTATAATAGATTAGAAGAAATCAATAATCTAATAAACAATAAATAGACTTCACCTAATACTAAAATCTACATATTCTAAGCGATTATTTTTAATCTTTCTTTCTTTTTTTATTAATAAGATATGATTACCTAATTAGAAGGAGTTAAGAAAAAATGATTTTCAAAAAGCTTATCGTAGGACAATTGGGTACTAATTGCTACATTTTTGGGTCTGATAAAACAAAAGAAGTTGTTGTAATCGATCCTGGAGGAAACGCCGAAGCAATAATAAATAGTGTTGATGAATTGAACGGAAAACCAATTGCAGTTTTATTAACACACGGTCATTTCGATCACACAACAAAAGTAGGTAAAATACTTCGCCATTTTCAAATACCATTGATGTTCAATAAGAAAGAATACGATTCTGGAACATTTAAACAAAAAGAAGCTAATCGGTGGCTAGTTGAGGGCGATATTATTAAAATCGGAGAGATTAACCTCCTTACTTTAGAAACGCCGGGTCATAGTCCTGGATCTTTATGCTTTTACACTTCCGATGTTGATAAGTTTAAAGGGAATGAAATTAGCGGCATAGTCTTCACGGGTGATTTACTTTTTAGAGGAAGTATTGGAAGATCGGATTTTCCGGGTGGGAATCAGAATTTATTATTTGAAAGCATACGAAAGAAGATTATGTATAACAAAGGAATAAACGATAACTTTATCGTGTGCCCAGGGCATATGGGTTTATCAACTGTAGGAGAAGAAAGAGCAAATAACATGTTTAGGAAATTTTTTCTCTAATTTTTAAAAAAATCCACATAAAAGCAAACAATTTGATCATATAGGATCAAGAAAATAAAAGATTGATTACTTAAGGATAATTAGAATAAGTTGTTCTTCAAGCGCAATCATAGTCTCTCCCTTATTTGTTTCCAGGCGAATAAACTTCAAGCCTCCTTCCTTTAAAGCCTTTACGACTTGTTTTCCTTTACCGATTAGTGATGTAACATAAGCTGAAATTTCTTCGCTTATTTCAATATCCATGTTAGAATCTATAGGTAAACCACTCGAATCGCAGATTATGACGCCCCTGATCCCCTCTCTTTCCTCAAATTTTCTTATGATAGCCTTGACTTCTTGTCTATTTATCACGTTAAATCAAATATTTAAGTTAATTTTGATGATATAATTATAATATATTCCCTATTTAAAAAATTATCATCTTCTTTTAATACTTTTAATGTGTTGTAAATAATTAAGCGGTATTTTAGAAAAAAAAGCTTGAGATACTCGAAGGAAAATAAATTTAAATTAGTTTAATCTATATATATATTTAAGTATTGAACTACAAGATTTAGATAAGCTAATTCAGAATTCAAACTTATTACTAAAAAAATAAAGAGTAGTGTGACTATGTTCGACAAGGAAGTTATCGAAAAGAAATTAGCAGAATTATTTGATGTCGTCCCTGAAACTGAGGGCTTAATTGCTTCTGATCTGGAAGGAAAAGTAATCACAGGACAAACTATTACAGATATGGACCACAATGGGATCGCAAAAGCATGTACTACACTTCTAAAAAATGTAAATGCTTTAGGAGAAACCACAGGTAAAGGAGGCATAAAAACTGCAACTATAGAATTAGAAGAAGGATATGCAGTAATTGTTAGTTCTAGTAAAGGGATTTTAATCGCTTTAGCAGGATTAGATGGTAAAGCGTCCTTATCTCTTCTTAAAAGAAACCTAATTTCAATTTCAAACTTATAAATTTATTCCATCTTTTTTTAAAAATAAGAGAAATATAGAAGTTAACACTTCTAATAATTAATCTTTAAGACCTTTTTCTTCTAATAACGAATCTAAATCTGTAGCAGGAGGTTTGTCCTTTTTCTCGGTTTCTGGTTTTTTCTGTTTTTTCTGTTTTTTCTTCTTGAAACGTTTCTTGGTTTTTTTCTCTGTATAATCTATTGGTTGTGTTTCTGGAATTTCTTCTTTCGGTAATTCGCTCACTGCTACATATTTTCCTTTTCGTTGCTTCCTTATATCAGGTTCTTCATAAGGAGTTTCAATTCTCTTTGTTGTCCTTTTCACATAAAAATACATGATCCCCCAGATTAAAATAAAAATAGAAATCATGATAAGGGTAAATATGTTTAGGAAATAATCAGCAAGTTGCACATCATATATCTCAAACAGCTTCGAAACCTGAAAAGTAAGTTCCTCATCAGTAATATCATTTTTTACGCCTAATAAGACAGATACATTCATCAGATCGATTGCTTGAACATCAATCTTTATCAAAATAACTGTAATATCTCCGGGTTTGAATTGTCCTAACGTTAAATAATCAATCTCAACTATGCTATATGTTAAATTGGGCAATACCCCTATAGAAATGTTAGGGACGATTACTCTGAGTTCCGAATCTCCTATATTTTTTAATGTTAATTGAATGGTGGTTTGAGCGTTTCTATAAATCTGGTCTACATTCGATCGAAGTTCTAATGATATATCATTCAACGCGCGATACAATAGAACAGTAACATTACGAGAGTTTTCTAAAGTATATTGATCTCCTTGCCAAGTTAAGCGAAATTTAAACTGATCATCGCTTGGTAGGCTTAATGTATCAATTTCAAAATTAGTAATACCAATCATATTCGAAATTTGAGACGAAATATTTTCCCATATTCCATTGTCATAAAATTGACAAGTAACATTCTTATTAGGAATTATATCTCCTAACTCTGTTTTTAATACAGAACTTATATTAAACGAATGACCGTAAATCGGTGCTTGGGGTAATGTTTGAATTTCTGAAAAATCACTATTAATTTTCAGAGAAAATGAGTCAATGAATTCGTTATAGCTACTTACGAAATTTCTATCGTAGATATTGATTATAAATGTAGTTTGATTGGGGAGATACTGACATTCATCTCTCTCAAAAGGCTTCGTAATTGTAGCTGCTGTAATATCATTGTCTGATTTTAAAGCGATGATATAACCTTCAAACACATCCTCTGTACTGTTGATAATTAGGGAGTATTCATCGCTTTCAAAAGTATCAACCTCATAACTTTCACCACCGTATTCGATAAAAACTGTGACTCTTGTTTTTGCTCCTCCTTTTCTTATTGGGGCATTTACTCCATGCCAAATTCCATCTCCGGGAAGTGTTGGTATTGCGATATCAACGGAAAAATCTTGGGTGTCTTCGCCATCGGGATCAATACTTGGTTTTAAAGTCTTGAGATCAGTCGTCTGTTCAGCAATTATCCATTCTTGATTAACTAAAGATACGAGTTGTACGTTAACTCTTAGATCAATGTCAATAAAGTCGTGCATATTTTGAATTCTTGTGCTAATTCGTATATTTTCGTTAGGATTTAAAATGGTTTCGTTTTGCAGAAAGCTTTCAATTACAATTGGGATATCATTATCGCCGACAGTATGAATAAACTCTTGATTAATATCAGTTTTATTTACAGCGTAAAATAAAGGGTAGTATTTATCATCCGTGACATTAACAGTACCGATTAAGATTGAATATTCTTCATCAGCATCCACCCTAACGACACTTCCATCGAGAATATTTTGGTTCAATGTTGGTTGGAAGATTAAATTATTCATCTCGACGTCGTACTTATTAATAAACAGCTTAAGTTTCTGACACCCTATCGCAGAGCCATTTTCCCAGAAGAATCCTAAATAATAATTACCAAGAACGGGTATAGCGTTTGTCACGTCGTAAATAGATTGATTATTGAAGTCGTAAATTAGAGAATTCCCGTTAATTATTCCTGATCCTGAATTCAGTTCAGCCCCAGGTACTTTTGTTGAATTATCTGGATAAAAAAGAAGTACATTAGCGTTGTCACTAATAGGAGGATTAGAATCAGTATAACTTATATCGAGTTTTACTGATACATTATCACCGTACATAAATCCGTTAGTTTCCCAAAGATTGTCATTAAAATTAATGTAACTATTCATATCAGATATGAGATTGCTACTAGTAAAATTAAGGGAGTAAATTCCGCTTATACCGTCTATAATATCGTTTGGTACTGAAATGAATTCGTACGAAGGTTGATTGGGCAGTACTTTTTCTCCCCCTGTCTCGTTTACGACATTCTCGTAAATTTCGACGAAATTTGGATTTGTTAAGTTTTTTGCAGCATAATCGCTTGGGAATAAATACCAAAATTCAAGTAAATTCCAGTTATCGAAGTTTTTATAGCCTATGTTTAAAGTATAGTTTAACTCCCATATTGGAGTAGTATCATAAGACACTCGATATGCACTATTAGCTTGTTCTATCCAGTATCCTTTTACCATGTAGGTAACATTAAATTTAAAACCTTGAATTATGCTATTGTTCCATGTCAAGTCTATTTGGAAATTATTTAAAGAATTATTT
>Ga0114930_10002293_pt1 | contig 17289 bp, 17 predicted proteins | sample AnhtaG_FD_87300 | JGI IMG/M metagenome (GOLD analysis project Ga0114930, IMG submission 87300) | Deep subsurface microbial communities from Anholt, Denmark to uncover new lineages of life (NeLLi) - Anholt_01485 metaG | ecosystem: Environmental > Aquatic > Marine > Oceanic > Sediment | place... | reverse complement strand
AGTTTATCCCGAAGGGCGGAGACCCGCCACCTCTTAAAACTCATCCACAGGGCCCCATTCTATATTGCTCGTAGGATTCAAGTAACGCGGATGAGTTTTAAGAGGTGGCGGGTCTCCGCCCTTCGGGATAAACTCATCCCATGCATTTGGACCTGTATCCGGGAATTTGCCATGATATATTTTTCCGCGTCCTACGACCCTATAGTCGTTAGCTTTGAAATGCTGGTTCAAAGTTATCACATTAGGTAGAAAGTCACGCCACGGATCAGGATTTTTATAGACGCCTGAAGTTGAAGGCAGGATGCCCGTCATCAGAGCTGCCCTTGAAGGATTGCACGCCGGCGCTGAACAATGTGCGCTCGTAAAAAGTACCCCTCTTTGAGCCAGTCTATCAAGGTTTGGCGTCTTCGCATCCGGATGGCCACCGAGACAGCCAATCCAATCATTCAAATCATCAATCGCGATAAAAAGTACATTAAGCTGCTTTCCACTGGTACGGACGACTAAAGATGGATTCGCCAACAAGGGGCCTCTTGCCGAAACACAGCAATTGCCCAGAGCAAATCCTCCTGCTACACCTGCACATCTCTTTAAGAATTCACGTCTATTCATTTCCATCTCCATCATCTTTATATGCTGACTAACTAATAGTTATCCTAATAGCAGCTTCCTGTCAGCTTTCCGGTGACAAGGACACCTTTACCTTATAAAGGCTTTGTCAAGGGACGACCATCAAGAGGCGGCTCCAGCTTGCTAAGGTCTAAACCATATCTCTCAAGTATTGTTGGAGTAATGTCTGCGCGTTCGCCCTTGCGTATTACCTTGGGATCATTAGTACCCAAAAAAACATAAGGAGCATTCGAATGGCCCGTCCCTCCCTCATTGAATCCATGATCAGCCGTAACGTAGACCAGAGTCTCCTCGTACCGACCGAGCTCCTTGACCTTCGCAATAATTCTGCCAGTCCAAAAGTCGTTGGAAATCAAGGCGTCGTTATACTCCTTGGAGTTCTCCCCGTACTTGTGGCCGTTAGAATCAACGTCGCGAAAATGTATGAAAAAGAAAATCTGCTGGTCCTTGTACTGCTCGAGCAATTCAATCGCCCGCGGGCCAACTACATCATCCGGACCCACGCTATTCTCGAAAAGATCCATGTTATCCTTGGTATAATAATAAGGCAGTCCCGGCCCGCCGCCTACATTGGCTCCCTTGCCAATCACGGCCAGAGTTACGATTTTGTCCGGGCCGAAATGCTCCTCCAATCGCTCAAAGACGGTCAGGCCCACCGGGATCGGCTGATAATTGCTATTACTATAGACACCGGTGACCTCAGGCTCGTAGCCGGTCAGGATTTCTGCCCACCCGGCCTTCGTATCAGTTTTCCCACCGATGATATCAATATCTACAATGGCCCCTTCAGAACCAAGTTTCTTTAGAGTAGGAAGTTCCCCTCGCGCCAGGCACTCATAGACGTGGTTCCTCTGAGCACCATCCCAGCCAATGAGCAGGACTATGCGAGGTTGTTTGGCACCAATATCGATTCTAAAAGCTGGATTCGATATCAGAAATCCGCCTGCTACACCTGCACATTTCCTTAAAAAATCACGTCGATTCATCTGTATTCTCCTCGCCCCGCTCCACCACGGAGCGGGGCTCGTGCGCCTCTTTGGTAAGGTGAGGCTTCCAGCCTTCGCAGCCGCTACGGCAGAGTAAGCTGCCCCACCACTACTCTATCGGTGGGCTGAAGCCCACCCTACCTAACTAATCCAATACTTGGCCATATCAACGTCAATTACGGCCACAGTTGATGCTCAAGCCACACATCCGCAAGGACAGCAAAGTCCATGAGGTTGATTTGACCATCCTCATACGGGTCAACCGGCGATAGGACCGGCTGCAACGGCTGATGTAATTCGCTACTACTACCATGAGCTAAGTATAGCACCTCAGTATGTGACAGAGCGTAGTCATATATTCGCAAGTCATCCAGCTTGCCTTTGTAGTAACTGCTGGTGCCGTCAAAATCTGTACCTATCCTGGACATACCTGCTGCGGCACCAGTCATGGGCAAAAAGGCCTCAGTGTCCTGAGCCACCAGCAGACCATTGTGATAAATCCTCATCATGCCATCGACAGCATCTTTGACAAAGGCATAGTGACTCCATTGGCCTACATGCTGCTCAGGTCTTTGCTGGAGCCAGACCAACCGATCCCACTGCTGATTGAGACCTGCTGGACCTGCGCCGAACTCTACACGACCAATAGTGTTTGGATTCACGCTATCATCAAAATATACCCATATCGAAATGCTTACTTTCTGGGAGACATTGCTAAAGACATCACTTGGAACAGACACGCCAAAGGTGCCATCAAAGTCCAGGCAGTAGCCGTCATAGCCATAAGAATCCCAGGCGTTCGCGCCGTTCGGGTCCACCGTCGCATGATTGTCCTTGCCGGAAGAATCATAAGCAGTAGTGCCGGAAGTCTCATCAAATCTGTAGTAGGCCTGCAGGTGATTGTTGTCGGGCTCTTCTGCCACAATATTGTAATCGCTAACCAGCCAGTTATGCACAATCATATCAAGCTCTTCATAGTCAGCGACACAATCGCCGGTGAAATCAGCTATAATATACTCAGGCAGGCATCTGGGCGGATAAAGCCGAATATCATCGATGTATACGGTGCCTGAACCACCCCTGCTGGAGAAGCCGATGATGAACTTCTTGAGATTTGTCAAATCCACACCTTTATCATAGAAATCCTTCAGTGCAATATTCCAAACCTGCCAGCTCTGCTGCAGAAGCTCGTTCGTATTGTCGTATGTCACTATTGCACTATTGGCGGTTGCATCTTCAAGAGCCACATATATCTGCGCAGGAGAATTATTAACATCGCAGCGGAACTGCAGCTCAAGTGCTTTAACACCACCTGACATCCAATCTTCAGGACTGTCATACGTCAGGTCGGCTTCAGAGTAAAACGGCGATTGGTTGTTGTCATATACACACTTCATCGATTTACCTGCAAATTCCGGCTCAAGCGAGATACTCGAACCAGTGGCGTTGCTCGCTCCATCAGCCCACGTAAGCAGCAACTCATTAGTGTTAGCATACAACTCAAAATCGTCCATGAGAAGATAATCTTTTACCTCAAAGCTCCAGACCTCACCTTCCCACGGGCTGTCCGGGTGATCATCATTGACCTCATCTATCCGCCAGTAATAAGTCTTGCCTAATTCAATAACTATAGGGCCATAGTTATTAAAATTAAAAGGTTGGTTTGCACTGACTAGAGGTAAGTTACTTGAATCGGTGCCAAAGTACACATTGTGCAAAGCGGCATTCCTTCCTGGTGACCAGCTAAGCACCACACTTGTGTCATCATGTTTTGCGCCGTCAGCAGGACTCGGGTTACCGGCCTCTGGAGGCCTGGACAGCTCCTGTATCTCGTCCGGTGACAGCATCCGGTCGTAGATGCGGACATCGTCAATCAGACCAGCGAACCATCTCTCGCTGGCATTGTACCGGCGAGCTATTTTAACATCATAGGTGGCGGTAATATCAAACGCATCCGGGTCCGTACCGACCTGTGTGTCATCTTTACCATCCAGCCAAAGTATCACGTCTGGATGTGAAATTGTGGCGTTCTCCTTCACTGTCACCGCAACGTGGTGCCATTCATTGTCGTTCACATTGGTGTCACCTTGTCTATTGCCGGCTCCATGCTCACAGCGCAGCCTGTTGCCGTTGATACGGAATTCCACTTTTTGCCCGGCGGAGGGCTTGCCCCAGCCTACAATCTCACCCTCGTCATCGGTGGTCTTAATCCACGCACTGATGCTGAAAGCGCGCGTGCCAGTAACACCCCAGTAGCCCGTTATTCTCACGTAATCATCTTCGCCGTCAAACTGTAGCGCATTACCCTCATATCCGGATACAAAAAGGGGATCTCCATAGATAGTGCCCTTACGACCATTGCCGGAGGAGTCAAGCACATTGCCATCAAACTTCCACCAGCCGACAAGATGAGACTCAGCAGCACTGCCTATGCCCGTCGGAATCAGACCCAGCACGAGAATAAAGGATAATAAGAAAATCAATTGCTTACACATAATACACCTCCCTAAAACGATTAGAAAATGCCTCTCAAAGTTTTAATAGCCTTTTAATACGCCTCATATATGTAAGTTCCACCTCATGTGCGACTTATAACCCTTAGAAAAGCCACCTCACATCTGGAAAATAAAAACAGTTACAATATATTATACAAAAATTCAGCCTTCCAAAACAGACATTTTCTGGTAAAATCTTAGGCTCAAAACGCCTGATCATAGAGAGCAATTAGCCACAGATTTTTCCCACCGGGTAGGGTCCTGCTGGTAGAAACGCTTCAATTCTTCGTACAACTCTGGATGGAGTCTTTGCAATTGCATTGGCTTTACGAAAAAATATTCGGTTGCAACGGCAAAAAACTCGGCGGGATTCACGGCACCGTACTTATCCAAGAAAGTGACACTATCGAGGCTGACCTCACGCCGAAGCTTCCGGTATTCTTTTTGTAAGATACGGGCCCATGCTATGAAGGTCGAAGTGCTTTTAAGGACGGGGGTACTGTCGCTTTTGGCAAAAACGCTGTCAATCTGGTGCGCGAACTCGTGCAAGACTACGTTATGACCATCATGAATATCAGCGGCACTACGGCGGACGTCGTCCCATGAGAGAACGACTGAGCCGTGATGCCAGGACTCGCCCAGGCGAATCTCTGTGCCTTCCGTTACAACTCCACCGGGAAGATGTTCAGTGCTACGTGCTACGTAAGACCGCGGATATACAAGTATGGAAGATAGGCCTGGATAATAGTCGGTTTTGCGGTGGAGCAACAAGATACAGGCTTGAGACGCTATGGTGACCTTTATCTCATCGGTAATTGGCAGACACCCACAGCCTTCGAAGAGTTTTTCTGCGATAAAGATAAGGATGTGGCGCTGCAGCTCTTTTTGGTCCGCCGCCGATAGCAGCCTGTAAATCGGCACATTTCTTTTGATAATTTCCAGCCACCCATCAGGAAACTTCTGGCCGGCAAGTCGATTTCGTCGCCTTTTTTTGAATCCGAACATATACGCACAAGCCTATCTGTAATTCAATCTTATATATTTATACCAAATTCCGGCGACCATTTGAATACAGACGGCTGAGGACAGAAAACAGAAGACAGAGGACAGATAACAGAGGGCAGAATCATATACAGCTAATATTTAGCCCGCCAATTCATTAGCAGGTTATCTATTGATGAATCATTTTTTCTATTATTTGGTACCAGGATCGTATCCCAGTTTACCCCAGACAGCTCTCTGAACCTTGTGCAAATCTGTATTGCCCGGCTGGGGAACATTACGATCATCCCAGGTAGTCTCTGCGGTACGACTGTCAGCCCATTTCCAGTATTCGCTGTGTCCATCTGCGAAACCGAAGGTCGTACCGTTGCTGTGTAGCTTCGGAGGGGCGTCAAACCATGCTTCTTCTGAATACAAAACACCCCAAGTGCCTGGAGACACCGGGTCTTCACCAAGAAAGACCATCCTTTCAGATGTTCTTCGAATCTGATTAATATTTTTAATTTTCAGCTTTGGAGTATAGGCATCCCAGCCGCAATAACCATTCATCGAATCAACTATGGTGTAAGTTAATCTCCTTTGCCGAGCACTGTTTGGGCACTTGTAAAGTTTTATACTTTTACAATATGGCCACAATTGCCCTTTTTTGATAGCTAATTCCCATTGCTTAATAGTACTATCATGGCCATTAGTGGGCCAATGCACCCACCAGGTATTCACAGGAGGATTGCCCGCGTAATTTACATCACTGTTTACGATCTTGCCATCATTGTCATCCGCATATAAAACCCATGCAAGTCCGAGCTGCTTTAGATTGCTGAGGCACACCGCCCGTCTGCCCTGCTCTCTGGCCCGATTTAGAGTCGGCATCAATATCGCCATCAGTATTGCGATTATCGCTATCACTACCAGGAGCTCTATTAACGTAAATGCTCTTTGTTTATCCATAACAATGCTTGTCATTTCTGCAAATATTTTACTTCTCTGTTAAAGGATGCACAAAACGGAATTTGTGTTCGTTTATTTCTGCATATTTCGCATCGTTTGAACTATGTCTTTGCCAAAAGACAGTATACTAAGAATCTGTCTTTTTTGCAAGGTTGGTGAGTTGTTTAGCCGGCACACCTGTGGTGCCGGCAAACGTGAGACGTGCGACGAAATAACTCGAGGAAATCGAAAGATAAAAAATCGCAGTACATAGGTTGGGTTTCAGCCCACCGTTCTATTTGTGCACTGTCACCAGCCATTATTGAGTGGCTGTCCTTAAAATTCTAAATTGACCACTTCCTCGTCATTGTTCTCGATTATGTGTAAATCTTTGTGTCTGTAATTTCCATACTTATATGCCCACCATAATGGCAAATCTACAATATCAGAAAATATTGTCATATCTCGATGTGGTGCAAAACCGTACCAGCATCTAAATTTGGAATCAAAATGGTCGAGCAGGTTATCAATCAGCTTTTGATACTCGCAAAGAACAAAACCAATATATTTTCTAATATCTTCGTATTCTCTGGTAGTATGTCCTTTAGTACTGAAATGTCCCAGAATAGTCTCGCCTTGTTTACCTTGTCGCAATGAAATTAAAAGTGATTCATAACGATGCACCAAATCATCCCGTCTTTCTCTCATCTGACGGAACCATTCCTTTGATGGGTGTAATAGTGCAATAAGATCTTCGGGTAATTTGCGATCATCGGCTTTTTCAAGAAGCTCCTCGAAGCTTTCCTTTACTCCAACCTTGGGTTCGTTGTAATCGTAAAAATACTTAATTATACACGATATATTGTCGAGTAGTATGCGGAGCAATATGTAACACACCTTCAAGAAGCTTCTTGCCTTAGCATAAGCTTGATAATTAAACTGATCAGGTGTAAGTGTCGTTTCCTCAAGCATCGACAAATTATTATCTAAATATGAAAGCATTAACGATAAGTCATAGCTATTGTCAATGTATGAAACAATCGCTCGGGGTATTCTTATAGGAGGTTGAGTTTTCTTAATGTGTTTCATCATAGTAAGCCAATTACCTATATAGCCGCTTAAATTATTCTTATGATTTACGCTCGCTGGTCTGCTACGCGCCATTTCTATTCACACAATTTGAAAATCAATGATTCCCAATTTTTTTACAAATAACGTCAAGCTCATCGGCACCGTGTACGCGTCGTCCGAGTGCAGCCGGCGGTTTGGACAATAATTTCGTATTGCATATTTCGTATATTGTGCTCCGTAGGATGGGCATCCGCCACAGGCGGAATGCCCATGCTGATAATTCATATTTTAAATACAGCATGGGCAGGAAACCTGCCCATCCTACCAATGGTTTTCGTTGGTGGTCTTATCAAGGGTGTGAATCTCGCTTCTGCGGGTGATATTATTGTCGGAATTGTCGGGAAAGCGAGAAAAAAGTGTCCGTGTCTACCGGCGGATAAACTCCAGGGACAGGTAGGGTGGGCTTTAGTCCACCTTCTTGACTATTTTGTTCTTTTCGACAGGGCCATTGCCAGTTGTCGTAATGTGTCAGCTTTTTCGCCGAATGGCTCCAATGCTGCTACCGCCTCATCAGCAAGTTTCTTCGCCATTTGCCTCGATTTTTCCATCCCTACAACTGCCGGATAAGTCACCTTGCCGGCCCTTTCGTCTTTGCCAGCGGTCTTTCCTAATTGCTCAGTTGATGCGCTAACATCAAGAATATCGTCAGCTATCTGGAAACCTAAGCCGATCTTCAAGCCATATTCACACAAGCACTTCAATTGCCTGTCGTTTGCACCGCCGCAGATAGCTCCCATCGCAGCCGAACATCGAAACATCTTGGCCGTTTTATTGGTATGAATATACTCCAGCAATTTTTCACTATCGCACTTCTCTCTGTCATTCCCGCGTAAGCGGGAATCCATTCTGTTGTTATATTCTGGATTCCTGTTTTCACAGGAATGACAAGCACTGTGGTTCTTTTCAGTCCTCAAATCCGCCATTTGTCCTTCAATCATACCAGCCGGCCCAGCGTCTTCTGCCAATTGGCTGATTAATCTTACTGCAAGGGTCGGCTGGTCAATCTCTTTGGCTAAAATCTCAAATGCAAGTGTCAAAAGGGCATCGCCCGCCAGAATAGCCGTCGCCTCATCAAAGGCTTTATGGCACGTCAGACGACCACGGCGAAAGTCATCGTTATCCATTGCCGGCAAATCATCATGCACCAGCGAATATGTATGCACCATCTCAATCGCTGCCGCTGCAATCTCAGCATTATGATTTATCTGGCCGCTAACAAGCTCACAGCACCATAGTGCCAGCACAGACCGGATACGCTTACCCGGCGCTTCAATAACATAAACAAGCGCCTCTTTCAATTGGTGGCACGGCCATCCCCGCAAGTCCCGCCAGGGACACTGCGTGGGGCCCAGGGGGCTTGGCCGTGTTTTCACGGGCTGGAAGCCCGTGCCACACCTCTTAGTCAAAAGAAAACGCAGAGTATTATTAACAAGTGTTGCTTTATCGCGTAATTGAGTGTAAAAATCCTTATCTTCCATCTTGAAAATAGTAAATAGTAAATCATAAATAGTAAACCCCGTTAGAAACTTTTTCTTTTTTATTGTATTATTAGCTGGTCGTAGAATTTCTAACGGGGTAAATTGAAAAATGGTTCTAATTCTTGGCGTTACCGCATCGGGCAAAGGGCAATTGGCCTTTAGACTGGCCGAAAGCATGGGTGCTGAAATAATCAGTATCGACTCGATGAAAGTCTACAGGCGTATGGATATTGGCACTGCCAAGCCGCCTAAACAGGCCCGCCAGCGCGTCAGATATCACTTAATCGACATAGTCGAGCCGAGCGAAACCTTCAGCGTCGGGGCTTTTCTCGATTTGGCCTACGACGCAATAAAGCAGATAAAGAGCCGTAATAAGCCCATTATTGCGGTTGGCGGAACTGCTTTGTATATTAAGACCCTGCTGTACGGCCTGTTTGAAGGCCCCGGGACTGATAAGCAGATACGTGCAGAATTAAAAGCAAGAGCAGAAGCCGAAGGTCTGACACAGCTTTATCGCGAATTAACACTGATTGACCCTGTTGCTTGCGAACGCATCAGCCCAAACGATGCTAAACGCATTATCCGGGCTCTGGAAGTTTATCAGCTTACAGGCAAACCTATCTCCAGTCTACAGAAGCAATGGCCAGATTCGTCGTGCGTCGTGCGTCGTGCGTATTGCGTGAAAGACGAAGATGGAAAGCCCAAAAAGCAAACACGCAATACGCAATACGCAATACGCAATACGAAAAACGATTGGACGATAATAGGCTTGCGTAGAGAAAAAGCCCAAGAGAGTCGAAGGATTAACACCAGGGTAAAGAAGATGATTGCTGCTGGCTTGGTCGATGAGGTTAAGTCTTTGCTGGCTGAAGATAGACCGCTGAGCCCACAGGCACGATGTGCTATCGGCTACGCTGAGATAATCGATTACCTAAATGGTCGTCAGACATTTGAGGAGGCTGTCGAACTTATTAAGAAGAATACCCGCCGGCTGGCTAAGAGCCAGCGGACGTGGTTCAAGACTTTCCCGGATGTGCATTGGCTGGACATCAAGGCCGAAGAATCATCTGAAAAAATCTTCGACCGCACAAAAAAAATGTTAAATGATATCAAATAGTGGACGGAATCTTTACGCCAAACGCGATACAGCAAGGTAATATTGGTTGCTTAGACACCTTGCAATTGGCGTTGCGCACGTAGTACCGCTGCGGCATCACCAAGAACAAGCTGCTTTACCAGACCAACTGGAACCAGTGTGATTCCCAAATTGAAGATTTTTTCTTCAACCATTGAAGCGATCGTTCGTGCCGTTTGACGAGGAACGCTGTGCTTGGTTACCAGGTTATTAACTATCTTGGCCTTATCCCATCGAGACCTGCTATGCAGTTGCTCGATGCTACCCAGCAGCTCCGCATCGGCCGGTTCCTGGATATCAACCGAAACAACCTCAATTCGAGAGCGTTTAAGCTTACGTTCAAACTGATATTCACTCAGCGCCAGGGCAGCTTCTTCGTGGCCCGTAGCTGTCAGAACCGCCTTGATTATAGAAAAGACTTCGTTACTTGTTACATTGTGCTGATCTTGCCTGTGGTAGAGATAATATGTCACCACCTCAGCAAGCTCTTCGGCAATATACATATCTGCTTGGCCAATCCTGCCAAGAGCATTATTAATAGTTCCTATGACTTTGGTGTGTAGATATTCCTCGACAGTTCCGTCTGCCTTTATCACTTTGAGCTGCATCTATGGCTCCTCCATGCTATTTCTTGATGGGATTTAACAACAAAAGATGTAAAATGTAAATCAAAAAAACTATTAAATTAAAAAAATTTTCCTTTTTTTATCCCTTAATATTCAGGTTCTACCACTTATTCCTCAAAAAGCTTCAATTGCTCCATAGGCTCAGTTTCTTTGATAACCCGGCTGACTTCATCAATTAATTCGCCTGCATCTCTGAAGTCACGATAGACACTTGCAAAACGGATATATGCAACCTTGTCCACTCTTCGAAGATGCTTCATTACACTTTCGCCGATAAAAGCTGACAAAACTTCCTTATCGTAGTTTCTGAATATATCCTCTTCGACTTTGTCTGTTATTTGTTGGATTTGCTCCACTAAAACAGGCCTTTTATAGCAAGATTTTTGCAATCCGCCGATGATTTTGTCCCTGTCGTAAGGAACTCTGGACTTGTCCTTTTTTATTACGTAGAGCTTAAAACTTTCACCTGTCTTTTCATAGGTGGTAAAGCGTCTTTTACAAATCAGGCACTGACGCCTTCGCCTAATCACTCTGCCAGAATCACTTGAACGTGAATCAACGACTTTATCCCTATCTTCCTTGCAAAAGGGACATCTCACAAGCCAAGTTTACCTCCTTTGCTTATTAGTGTTTGATTTTCCTGCCCCACTATACACTAATTTTCGCCGCCTATCAATTCTATTCTACATATAGCTGGCCTACATATTCTAAAGGCAACATATAGGGTGTCAAAGAAAATTTTACACTAAAATTGGTCAAATACAACCTCGCAATAAACCCGTTCCCTCGGCCTTGCTCGGGGCAGGCCTGAGCCGTGGACTAAGCCACCTTGACGGCATGGCTAACGCCATTACGGCAGGTCGAAGAATTACGGGGCTAAATCTGTCTTGAGCCCGGTCGAGAGATATTTAGCGCCCAAATCTTGACTTTCGTCAGACAAGTTTATTTGGGGGGTTTTCTCCCCCGCGTTTTACACAAGGTTTTTTATAACGCTGGCGTTTTATAAAAAAAGCCCCTGCGCAGATAGCGCAGGGGCAAACTCGGAAAGAAACTTACATAGCCCCCCATAAATATTATTCAATGTCCGCCAATTAATACCTTTATGCTATGCTTGGGTTCTCGTAAGCTCTCAACTCTTATTTGCTCGGCAGGCAAGATTACGAAGCTTAATCAGCTCTTTTTATCCAGAGGCAGCCATGTTTAAGACAAATAAAATAAATTGCCTTTGTCCTGTTTCTTTGCCCGACCATAATAAAGTTTAATATAGAAACTGCAAGGAGGCAAATTAAGACATACACTTTTTTCGAATTTTTTTACAGTTTAACAATCGTCGTACCAGCGACGGCTAATCCTCTTAAATTCAAGTTTATTAGTCCCTGTACTTATATTTCTTCGATTTTGGCCTTACTTTTTAGCTGGTCTATAAACGCATTGATAGCTTCCTCTCGCATCTGCTCTTCAAGTTCGTCCTCTATTTGGCTTTTTACTTCTTTAAGGCCTGAAATAATCCCCGGCTTTCTGTCATAGATTTTAGCTATATGAAACCCGAAGCGGGTACGAAAAATGTCACTTACCTGGCCGGTGCTTAAATTGAAAACTACATCCTCGAACTCTTCTACCATTTGGCCCTTTACAATATAGCCCAGATCACCTCCTTTATCGGGACAATCGGTGTATTTATCAACTACCAGCTCAAATACTGCCCCATTTTTTAGTTCATTCTGTGCTTTTTTTATTGCCTCAAGAGCTGTTGCTTCATCTGTTTGCCAATCCACATGTTTTATAATATGAGCAACTCTGACTTGCTCATCAGTTTTGAACTGCTCTTTATTTTCCTCATAGTACCGCTCAATATCAGCTTGCGATGGCTTGGGTAAATCTTTGCAGAGCTCATCAAATTTTCGCTCGACTCTCATCTGCAGCTCAAGGAATTCTTTTATTTTTTCATCGTCCTCGGCATTAAAATCTTTGTAAAGCTCTTTTTGGTCTTCGTATTGTTCCTTTAGTCTGGTCAAGATAGATTCAATCTCTGACTCGGGTACTTTATCACCATGCCTTTTTGCTTCCTGATTGATTAATACCCTTTCAATTACATTTTCTCTTGACCAGTCAAGTAGCTGAGCTTCTCGTTCTTTTGGGTCCATGTCCGCAAATGCCTTTTCATAATCCGGCCTTAAGCGTTCAACCTCCTGCTGTATTACCGCATCTTCAATTTTTTCGCCATTAACCAGTAAAGCCATAGTTCGTACCTCACAAACTCGGATTTCGTGCTTCGAATTTCGGATTTTTGATTTCATATTCCATGTCCCACTTAACGCTTAATCCCTTGCTTTTGCGTACCAGTCTGGATCCTGCGCCAGTTTTTCTTTCGCCTGCTGCGTACATACAGCAAAAGCAGGATGAGTGCTTTGCCAGGCCCGCTTGCTAAATGGGCTTTTGCGCATTTTTTCCACTTCACCCGCAACTTCATCAAAGTAACTGCCGTAGATATGCAGTGAATCGTTTATATCAACATACCTGCCCACCTTTACCGGCTCGCCTCTTTTCTTAGATATCTCCTCGGCAATTATCCTTTGAAGGTCGGTTACAGCATAGACATTCATAAACCAGGCTTTGTAAAGGTCTCTGCTGCGCCAGTGCGTATTCATGTTAAGATAAAGCTGCTCCGCCTGGTTAGCTACTAAACGGCACCATACTCTTTGCAGGCAGGGCGGATGTTCCGTTCCAGGGTCTGTGCTTGGCATCCAGGTTACCGCCTGAGCACGGCGACTATGTCCAGCTTGTGACAAGCAGTCAATAATATACTTAATCTGGTCGACCTTCCTGAATGGCTTTAGCGGCTCGGCTCGGCTTATATCTTCCACCGGCCGGTATGCAAATAACCGCTCGTGATATGTATAAGTCCACTTACCCGCAGCAGGGTCAATCCAGTGGTCGTGAATACCGCTGACTACCTCCAGCCGATACGACTCAAGCTCCTCCGGTCCACCCGGAAAGTTCTTGTGAATCCTTGGCTCGCCGAAAGGGTCAGTGATAGTAATAATGACAGTGGCGTCTTTGCTCGGCGGATCGTCCGGCTTATCATATTGAGTCTTGACCTCAAGACCGTTATCCCAAACCGCTAAAACAGCCTTCTCCCAGGCCTCAGGCAGACAACCAGCGGTTATCGAAATGACAGGTATGTTAGCAGGCGGTGCACTGGTGGTCATCTGAGAGTCCCTTTAGAGTTTTTTCTGATTTGCCCTTATTTGTAGAAATTGCTAACGTCCATCTCTTCTTTGGTAATGTTGTACATTGTGTGGTATCTCTCCGGCAGGTCGGCAAGCGCCCTTTTAGCTAAAAAGGCGTATTTGCTCTTCGGCCACCTCTGGATGATCTGTCGGCAAGTCTTGACCATCTGTCCGTAACCCATAATTGGCAGCCTGCCCATTTTGCGCTGGTTCACAACCCACTCCCACAGTCGTCGCGCCTCGATTTCATCCTCCATGCTGAGTTTCTTGAATTGTGGCTGACGCGGCTGCGCTGAAGGGCTAGTCTGGGGCGGCACTATAGGTTCCGGCTCGGCGCGTAGCCTTTTATCATCTCGCTCCCATTGTTCATAAATGGTCTTTGCGGGAGGTTCTGACGGCAATTGTGGAGCTGGCGGAGGAGTAGAAGACGAAAAAACGCCTATTAGTACAACGACGACCACAATTATGACCGCAACGCCCGCTATTTTCAGCCAGAATGTATTCATATCTACTGCCGAATCCTACCGACATTGGTATTGATTAATGATTATTGATTGTTTATAATTGATTTTAGTGTTTGGTTTTCTTTTTTCAATAAAAATAGTTAATTTCAAATGTTCACAGGGCTTATAGAGGCAATTTGCACGGTGAAATCGGTTCTGCAAAATGCAGGCGGACTTTTGCTGACCATGGATTTAGGCAAACTGGCCGAGGATAGCAAAATCGGCGATAGTATAGCTATAAACGGTGCGTGCCTGACCATTGCTGAACTGGCAGGCAACCTTACAACCTTCCAGCTAAGCGCTGAGACGCTAACGAAATCCGCTCTGGGCAGATTGAAACCCTCGTCGTCGGTCAATGTCGAACGGGCCATGAAAGCCACTGACCGATTTGGCGGGCATTTCGTTCAGGGCCATATCGACGGCACAGCCACCATCAAAGCGATTAAAAGGACCGGCCAATCCGTTCTCCGCAGTAGCACTGCTACGAAGGATGAATTTGCCGATATGGAGTTTGCAGCCAGCCCTGAATTACTCAGCCAGATGGTGGTCAAAGGCTCAGTTGCTGTTGACGGAATAAGCCTGACGATAGCGAGTAGGGATGAGCGCAGCTTCAGTGTTGCCCTGATACCTGAGACGCTAAAAAAGACCACGCTGGGCACAGCAAAGGTCGGCGATGTGGTGAATATCGAGACCGACATAATCGTAAAGACAATAAAAAGTCAGATGGAGTCCGCCTTTGGCGGATTACCGCAAGAGCAACCATTAACCGTAGAAAGATTAAGACAATTGGGCTTTTAATCCGTGTCTCGTTTTTCGATTCCCGATTTATGGGATGCGCGGCTTGAGTTGTATGAACAAAAGTAATAGCAACAATTCGATTGCCAATCAGATGGTCGTCGGCGTAACGATGGGCGATGCTGCCGGCATCGGGCCGGAGATTATTGTAAAGGCGCTGGCTGATCCGGGCATACGCCGGGCAGCAAAGTTCATTATCTTCGGTATGAACGAACAGATTTGCTACGCCGCTGATAGAGCTGAGATTGAGCCTTTCTGGGGCCGGCATCAACATGAAAAAATCAGCAGAGATTACCCGTGTAAAGTGGTCATAGCCGATTACGATGAGTATTCCGTTCCACCCTGGATTACAGGTCCCAGCAGGGTGGCCGGCGAGGCATCCATAAGGTTTTGCCTGGATGCAATTGACGCTGCTCGAGCCGGCATAATAGATGCGGTGGTAACAGCACCAATTAGTAAAACCAGTTGGAAGTTAGCCGACGCAGACTGGCCGGGCCATACTGAAATGTTAGCCCAGCGATGCAAATCCGTACGAAAGGTAATGATGTTCGTCAGTGGCCCGTTGAAGCTGGCTTTAGCGACCATTCACGAGCCCCTATTTGAAGTGCGGCACAAATTTACGATTGGCTGTGTCTTTGAGCCGATAGATCTGCTGAATGACGCACTGAAAGAATACTTTGACCTGGAAAATCCGAAGATTGGTGTTGCTGCACTTAACCCTCACGCCGGCGAAAATGGCCAATTCGGCGACGAAGAACAACGCATAATATCGCCCGCTATCTTGTTGGCGCAGGAACAGGGGATAAACTGTCTCGGCCCCTTCCCAGCCGATACCCTCTTTTTGCGAGCGGCTCACGGCGAGTTCGACGGCGTGGTCGCCATGTACCACGACCAGGGTATGATTGCTGTCAAACTGCTCGATTTCGAGAACGCGGTTAATATTACTATCGGCATACCGATAATAAGGACATCACCCGCTCACGGAACAGCCTTCGATATTGCAGGTCGAAATCTTGCCAACCCAGCCGGTATTAAATCTGCCATAACCACCGCAATCCACATGGCCACAGTAAAAAAGAATTTAGAATTGAGAGTCAGTTAAGCAAGATGCTCGATGCTGGATACTCGATGCTCGTAGAAGAAAAAGCGTAAGAATAATTGATTGAATGCGAGGATCGAGTCACGAGGAACGAGCCACGAGGTCATGCATACAAAACGACAAATCCAGCGACTACTTGCATCGGCAGGCGTCTGGCCGAATAAACGGCTCGGTCAGCACTTCCTCATCGATTTGAATCTGATGCGGCTACTGATAGATTCTGCGAATATTCACAGTAATGATGTCGTGTTGGAGGTCGGCTGTGCCACTGGCTCTTTAACTGAAGGTTTAGCTCGGCAGGCTGGAAAGGTTATCGCCGTCGAGCTTGATAGAACCCTTGCCGAGATTGCAAAAAGACAACTGACGAAAGCCGAAAATGTCGAGATTATCAACGTCGATATCCTGGAGAATAAAAACACCATCAGCCAAACCGTCACCAGCGCACTTGAGCTGGCGTGTGAAAAATACCCTGGCAGAATCCTATTAGTAGCAAATCTGCCGTACAGCGTCGCCTCGCCTGTCATGCTGAATTTAGTTACAGGACCAGCGATAGCAGATGGTATGTATGTCACGGTCCAAAAAGAGGTTGCTGACCGAATGGCCGCGGCACCCGGCAATAGGGATTACGGTGCCTTGAGCATACACCTTCGGGCAACCGGCGAGGTAAAAAAGATGAGAGTCATAAAGCCCACTGGCTTTTGGCCCCAGCCGCAGGTTGACTCAGCAATGGTCAGCTTTGTGCACCAAAAAGAAAAGTCCGGCCAGATCCAGAACATGTCACTGTTCAACGAAACGGTAAGTCTTTTTATGAATCATCGCCGTAAGATGCTCAAGTCCTGCATAAAATCCGCTCACAGCAGACTCGCAGAAATTAACAATTGGCCCGAAATCTTTGAGCAATGTTCCATTGACTCGACGCAACGCCCCGAGCAACTCTTACCGCAGGATTACATTGCCATCGCAAACCAGTGCTACCGGGTCCTCAAGCCTTCAAGCGTGCGTTTTGGGAGCATTACGGACACCTAAACTGAAAAACAAGGCATTTTTCTTAGCTTTTTCTAATATTTTGCGTTATTCGGACTTTGACATTGCGGAAAGATCAGATTTGATGTATAATATGGCCAGTTTAAGGATATGCTTAAATATCGCCAAAACGCAAATTCAGCGAACAAAAAGCCGTTTTTGCGCATCTGGTTAATTGTCGGTGAAATGTTGTTAAGAGGAGCATAACCATGGCTAAACGAAGAGGGTT
>Ga0114930_10002291_pt1 | contig 17302 bp, 17 predicted proteins | sample AnhtaG_FD_87300 | JGI IMG/M metagenome (GOLD analysis project Ga0114930, IMG submission 87300) | Deep subsurface microbial communities from Anholt, Denmark to uncover new lineages of life (NeLLi) - Anholt_01485 metaG | ecosystem: Environmental > Aquatic > Marine > Oceanic > Sediment | place... | reverse complement strand
ATTTCACCCTGCATCACGTCCGAAAGGCCGTGGATGCGCACGATACCGTCGGTCACGGAGATCACGGTGCCCTGGTTGCGAACGTCTGCGCTCGCTTCAAGGCCCTGGATCCGGCTCTTGATCAGCGCGCTGATCTCAGAGGGATTGAGTTGCATTATTCGCTCCTGATAGTCAATTCTGTTGCGTGCCAGCCGCTTCAGCGCTTACGAAGCGCTTCAGGCCGTCAGAGCCGTCTGCATGCTGGCAAGCCGCGCGCGGACCGAGGTATCGAGCACTTCATCGCCGACCGTCACTCGCACGCCGCCGATCAGCGACGAGTCGACCTCGACCACCGGCTTCAGCTTGCGTTTGAACTTGCGTTCGAGACTGGCGACGAGGTCGTTCAACTGCGCGCCTTCGAGCGGGAATGCGCTGACGATCAGCGCATCGGCCGCGCCTTCGCGCGCGTTCTTCAACGCTTCGAACTGCGTGGCGATTTCCGGCAGCAACTGCAGACGGTGGTTGTCCACCAGCATTTGCACCAGATTCTTCGCTTGGGCGTTGTCCTTGAGCGGCGACTTGACCGCAGCCAGCAGCAGATCGCTGACCTGGGCGCGGCTTACTTTCGGGCTCGTGGCGATCGACAGCACTTCGGGCAGACGCGCAACCTCTGCCAGCTCCTGCACCAGCGTGGACCAGGCGGCGGTGTCACCAGCTTCGGCCACGCCAAACAGCGCTTCTGCGTACGGACGGGCGATGGTTGCAAGTTCGGCCATGATCAGAGCTCGGCTTTCAGTTGATTCAGCAGGTCAGCGTGAGCTGCCTGGTCGACTTCGCGCTTCAGGATCTGTTCGGCGCCCTTCACAGCGAGCGTAGCTACTTCGCCGCGCAGCGCTTCACGCGCCTTGACGACCTGTTGCTCGGCATCGGCCTTCGCCTGTGCGAGGATGCGGGCAGCTTCAGCTTGTGCCTGGGCCTTGATTTCGTCAGCGAGGGTCACGGCGCGCTTTTCGGCGTCAGCAATGCGTTGCTGACCGTCGTTGCGTGCCTGCGCCAGTTCCTGGTCGACGCGCTTGTGCGCGGCTTCCAGCTCCGCCTTGCCCTTTTCAGCGGCAGACAGACCTTCGGCGATCTTCTTCGCGCGCTCGTCGAGGGCGTTGACCAACGGCGGCCACACGAACTTCATCGTGAACCACGCGAGGATCAGGAACACGACCATTTGCGCAAACAGGGTTGCGTTGAGATTCACGGTGTTTCCTTAAACGTTGCTAGTTCGGAAAGTGAAACGGCAAGGCGCTCATCGATTCTGTATTCGATCAGCGCCCGAGTGCCCTTTCCGCCCTGCGCCTTTACCAGTTATAGCTCAGGCGCAAACTTCCGAGGAACCTCAGCCTGCCAGCTTCGACAGCAGCGGGTTCGCGAACGCAAACAGCATTGCCACACCAACGCCAATCAGGAACGCCGCATCGATCAGACCAGCCAGCAGGAACATCTTCGTTTGCAGCGGGTTCATCAGTTCCGGCTGGCGAGCGCATGCTTCAATGTACTTGCCGCCCATCAGGCCGATACCGATACAGGCGCCGATAGCACCCAGGCCGATGATGATGCCGATACCGATGGCGGTCAGACCCTGGATGTTGGCGATGAAAGCTTGCATGATCACTCCTTTGTGAAAAGTCTTTTGAAAACTAGGATTTAAAGAACCAAAAAGCTAAAGCGATTCGTTGTTCGACAGCGCAGGTTAGTGCTTGTCGTGTGCCTGGCCGAGGTACACCAGCGTCAGCATCATGAAAATGAACGCCTGCAGCAGCACGATCAGAATGTGGAAGATGGCCCACACGCTGCCGGCGATCACGTGGCCGATGAAGCCAAGCACCGTCGTGTCCGCGCCGAAGCTCCAGATGCTGCCCAGGAGGGCAATCAGCAGGAACAGCAGTTCGCCCGCGTACATGTTGCCGAACAGCCGCATGCCGAGGGAAACCGTCTTTGCGACGAACTCGATGATGTTCAGTGCCAGGTTCGGGATCCACAGCAGGGGATGCGCGCCGAACGGAGCGGACAGCAGTTCGTGCACGAAGCCGCCGGCGCCCTTGATCTTGAAGTTGTAGTAAATCATCAGCACGAACACGCCGAGCGCGATGCCGATCGTGCCGTTCAGGTCGGCTGTCGGAACGATGCGGTGGTGCGGGATGACCTGCGAGAGACCCAGCCAGCCGATCACGCGGCCCGGCAGGTCGACGGGGATGAAGTCGAGCGAGTTCATCAGCGCAACCCAGACGAACACGAACAGCGCGAGCGGCGCAATGAACGTGCGGCTGCCGTGAATCATGGCTTTCGACTGGTCTTCGACCATCTCGACCAGCATTTCGATCGCGCACTGGAAGCGGCCCGGCACGCCGGGGGTCGCCTTACGGGCAGCGAGATGCAGGATGAAAATCGTGATGAGGCCGCAAACGATCGACCAGAACAGGGTGTCGAGATTCCAGACGTGGATATCGAAAATCGACGTCTGGTGCGCGGTGGAGAAGTTCTGCAAGTGGTGCGCGATGTACTCGGACGGATCCATCGCGCGCGTTCCTTCGCTAGCTGCCATATCGTTAATGCCACCCAAATTGTCGAAAATCGGTCCGGGCCGCTCCCGCCGCAATACTGTATTGCGGGAACATGCCGGCGCAGGTCATGTCTTACCCGCGCGCCTTGTTGCCGGCGCCCTGCGCCAGCCAGTATTTTTTGCGTTACTTCACCGCTCACCGCCAGGCGAGCGCGATCCAGTACGTCTTCAACGCAATGAGGTAGGTCACGAGCAGCGGAACCCAGCGTACGTCGTGATACCAGAAAGCGATGGCTACAAACATCGCGATCGTTGTCCCCATCTTGAGCGCTTCGCCGAGTACCCAGCTCATCACCGTTTCGGCGCCGCTCAGTGTTCTTAGGCGTGCCGCGAACATCGCGCCCGGCACCCAGCAGATCGCTCCCCCCAGGAACGCGGACAGCGCAGCAGCGCCCGGCGGCTTGTAGAACAGCCACCACACCAGCGTAGCACCCAGGGACAAAACCATTTGCGCTATCACCACCTTGAAAGGCGTGACACGCGATGGACGACTCACATTCGGGCCAAACAGCTTTTCTGCCTCGGCCCGCGTGAGCGGAACGATATTGTTATCTTGTTGCTCGACATCCCACGCATCGTCATGTGTAACGTGCTGGCCCGACGCAGCGGAAAACTGGCGTTCTGCGCGGTGTTCGTCGCGCCCATTTTGCGGCGCTTGATTCGACGTTTTGACCGCCATCACAGTGTTCCGAAAGTCTGGCGCCGCCCATCAGCTTACGAGGCGCTTACGGGGTTGCCGTGCAATTAAATCCGGGCGATTGTAAGCGATAGTTGCAGGCAATTCAAGACTTTAGGCCGTTCAATAACCCGCCTGAAAAGGCACGCCGTGATGCGGGAAAACCCGTTTCAGACGTCAGACGACGTCAACTGTAAGGCTGCTGCGGGATGGCGAAAAATGCGCGTTGAATTAGCCAGATTGGTGAGGAATGACTAGCACGAAGGACGCTCCCGCGTCCGTGTCAAATATGCAACAGAAGCCAGCCGCCCACTGCCCCGGCGGCCAGCCAGAACGGCACGGCGTAAAGATGAAACTGCCACCACATGCCACGCTGCTTCGACAGGCGCACGGCGATCAGATTGGCCAGCGAACCGATCGCGATGCCAAAACCGCCGACGCTGACGCCGAATGCCAGCGCACGCCAGTCCCTGGTGAACTCTGCGAGCATGATCGCCGCCGGTACATTGCTGATGGCTTGCGAGAGAACGGCCCCTGCGGCAAAAGCGCGCAGCGCAGTAGCGAGGCCGAGTTGACTGACGGTTTGATGCACCCACGGCAGCGCCGCGACGCTGCGCAACACAATGAACATGAAGACGAAGATCAGCAGCAGCAACCAGTCGATCTTCAGCACGATCTCGCGGCGCCACAGCAGGAAGCCGCCCATGACGCCCACGAGTCCAATGCCCGCATGGTGCGAGTCGGCAAGCAGCACAAAGGCGGCGAACAGCACCGCGGCGACACCGACCAGCCGCCGGTCGACGTCGTGGATACCGGCATCTTTCGAGAGATCGAGCGGCTTCGCGCGAAAGCTGAACGCCGCCAGCAGGTAAAGCATCGCCATCAATGCGGCGCACAGCGGAGCCAGGCCCAGGACGAAGCCGCCAAATGAGACGCCGCTGGTTTGCCAGAGAAAGAGGTTTTGCGGATTGCCGAGCGGCGTCAGGACCGAGCCCGCGTTCACCGAAAGCGCGATGAAGATCACGAGGCGTTTGAGCGGCAGCGGCGTGAGTTCGTGCAGCGACAAGGTGAGCGGGACGACCACGAACAGCGCGACGTCATTGGTCAGCAGCGTCGAGAGCGCGGCCGCCAGTCCGATCAGCAAAAAGGCGAGACCGCGTTCCGAGTGGATGGAGCGAATAACACGGTGCGCCATCCACATCAGGAATCCTGATAATTCGATGGCTTTGGTTAAAATCAGGAGTCCTGTGAGTGTCAGGACGGTCTGCCAGTCCACCAGCCCCGGCAACGAGCGCCAGGGGCGTGGATGCAGACACTGCAGCGCGATTAGTGCGACAACGAGAACGGAAAGAACCGGCTCTTTCGTTGCGAAGCCAATCAGCTTGCGCAGCGGATGATGGCTGGCGGTTTCGGACCGGCGCTCGGCAACCGTCACGACGCTCGATCGCTCAGGCGGTAGTGCCGCCACGCAAGCGGGCAAGGATGCCCTCGAGCGCGTCGAGGTCGCCGAAGTCCACCAGCACCTGGCCGCGTCCGCGGCGGCCGAGCTTGATCTTGACCGTCGCGGCCAGCAGATCGGACAACTCTTCTTCCAGGCGGCGCGTATCGCGGCCGCCGTCGTTGTTCGCCTTCGCCTTGACCGCCGGCGCCGCTTTGGTGGTCGTCGTCACCAGCTTTTCGGTTTCACGCACCGACATGCGCTTGTTGACCACCTGGTTGGCAAGCGTGATCTGCGTAGCCGCATCCACGGCCAGCAAGGCACGCGCGTGCCCCATGTCGAGATCGCCGGCGAGCAGCATGGTCTGCACGGGGGCGGCCAGATTCAAGAGACGCAGCAGGTTCGACACCGCGCTGCGCGAGCGCCCCACCGACTCCGCCGCCTGCTCATGCGTAAAGCCGAACTCATCGAGCAGGCGCTGGATACCCTGCGCCTCTTCCAGCGGGTTCAGGTCTTCGCGCTGGATGTTCTCGATCAGCGCCATCGCGGCCGCAGCCTGATCGGGCACGTCCCGCACCAGCACCGGCACTTCGTCCAGACCAGCCAGGCGCGCCGCGCGGAAACGCCGCTCACCGGCGATGATTTCGTACTTGTCCGCGGAGACCGGGCGCACGAGGATCGGCTGCATCAAGCCTTGCGCTCGGATGCTGGCGGCCAGTTCCTGCAGCGCACCTTCGTCCATGCGCGTGCGCGGCTGGTACTTGCCGGCTTGCAGCTTGCCGAGCGGCAGCACGTGCGGCGCGCCGTCGATCTTCACCGCCTCGGTGATATCCGCGCTACCGCCGAGCAAAGCTTCCAGCCCGCGGCCCAATCCCTTCTTTCTTGCTACTGCATTCATCGTGCTTCCTTTCAGGAAAACGCCGGGCGGTCCCTTTGATCCATGCTCACGCAATTGCGCGTACCCGTTCGATCATTTCCGCGCCGAATTGCACATATGCCTGTGCACCGCGCGAGGCCCGGTCGAACACGACACCCGGCAGCCCATAGCTCGGCGCTTCGGCAAGACGGACGTTGCGCGGAATGACGACGTCGAACACCTTGTCGCCAAAGTGCTCTTTCAACTGGTCCGAAACCTGTTGTTGCAGGGTGATGCGCGGGTCGAACATCACGCGCAGCAGGCCGATCACCTTCAGATCGCGGTTCAGATTGGCGTGTACCTGCTTGATGGTATTGACCAGATCCGATAGGCCTTCCAGCGCGAAGTACTCGCACTGCATCGGAATCACCACGCCGTGCGCGGCGCACAGGCCATTCAGTGTGAGCAACGACAAGGCCGGCGGGCAGTCGATCAGCACAAAGTCGTAGTCGCTCACCACCAGCGCAAGCGCGTCCTTCAACTGACGCTCGCGGTTCGGCACGTTGACCAGTTCGACTTCGGCGCCCGCCAGCTCGCGGTTCGCCGGCAATACATCATACGAAACCGCTTCGGGCCGCACTCGCGCGTCGGCGACAGCCACGCCATCCACCAGCACTTCGTAGACGGTATTCGCGCAGGCAGCCTTGTCGATACCGCTGCCCATCGTGGCATTGCCCTGCGGGTCCAGGTCGATGAGCAGGACACGTTGTCCCTGCGATGCGAGGCTCGCGGCGAGATTGACCGTTGTCGTCGTCTTGCCGACGCCGCCCTTCTGGTTCGCAACGCAGAAGATTTTTGCCATCGTTGGAGTGTCCCTTTTTGCTGCCTGGATAAATTGGAATGCGCTTATGCCGGCTTGTGCCCGGTTGTGCCCGCCCGGTTTGCCGGTGGCCTAGCTGCCGGCGTCCAGCACCACCTCGACAAGGTGACGTTCGGCGTCGAGCGCCGGCACCTTCAGCCGGATGATCTGTTTCGCGTAGGCGCCTTCGGGCAGCCGCTCGATCTCACCATCGGGGCGCACACCCTTCATGGCCCAGATCGCGCCCTGCTCTGCAACCAGATGACGGGCCAGTGTAACGAAATCCGCGAGCTCTGCGAATGCACGCGAGACGATTACATCAAACTTTGCCGGCACTTCTACGCCAGGCTTCAGCGTTTCGACGCGCCCCGTCACCACCGACAGGTTGGCCAGCCCAAGCTCCGCTTTTGCCTGCGCCTGAAATGCCGTTTTTTTGTGAACGATATCGTTGAGCGTGACTGTCCAGTCTGGCAAGACGATTGCCATCACGATGCCTGGCAAACCGCCGCCGGACCCGACATCGAGCGCGGACGACGGGCCGAGGCCGGCGAGATGCGGCACGATCGACAGCGAATCCAGAATATGTTGAATCAGCATTTGCCGCGGATCGCGGATAGCCGTGAGGTTGTACACGGCGTTCCACTTGGCGAGCAAGGCGACATAATCGAGCAGCTTGCCGAGCTGGGCGTCACTCAGGTCGAGACCCAGTTCCTGGACGCCCTCGGTGAGCAACGCGCCGAGTGCCTCCCTGCCGTCCGCGCCGCCGAACCCCTTCTGCCGAGCCGTCATTGCGCCACCGGCGTGGAGTCGGTGCCGCTGTCGGTGGTGCCGGCGGATTGGCGTTGGCCCGAACGACGTCCTAGGCCACGCTTCAGATGAACCATCAACAGCGAGATCGCCGCTGGCGTGATGCCGGAAATACGCGAGGCCTGGCCGATAGTTTCTGGACGGAATTGGGTCAGCTTCTGGCGTGCCTCGAACGACAGGCCACGCACCTCAGCGTAGTCCAGCCCTTCCGGCAAACGTGTGTTTTCGTGCGACTCGTTGCGTTCGATCTCTCCGGCCTGGCGCTCGATATAGCCCTGATACTTGATGCCGATCTCGATCTGTTCCTTGATCTGCGCTAGCAGAACTTCGTCGTCAGCCAAGGTTTCGGACGGCGCACAAGCGCCTTCGCGCAGACCGCACACGCCGTCGTACGTCACTCCCGGACGGCGCAGCAGGTCGGCGAGGCTGTACTCGTGGTCGATGGGCTTACCGAGCAAGGCTGTCGCCTCTTCCGCCGACAAGGACTTGGGATTCACCCACGTCGTGCGCAGACGCTCTGTTTCACGTGAAACAGCGTCGCGCTTGCGGCTGAACGCGTCCCAGCGGACGTCATCCACAACACCGAGTTCGCGGCCAATCTCGGTCAGACGCATATCCGCATTGTCTTCACGCAGGCTCAGGCGATACTCGGCCCGGCTCGTGAACATACGGTACGGCTCGGACACACCGCGCGTCACCAGATCGTCGACCAGCACGCCGAGGTAAGCCTGATCGCGGCGCGGACACCAGGCGTCCTTGCCTTGGACGTGCAAGCCCGCGTTGATCCCGGCCAGCAGACCCTGCGCCGCGGCCTCTTCATAGCCCGTCGTCCCGTTGATCTGGCCGGCAAAAAATAGCCCGTTGATCATCTTGGTTTCCAGCGATGCCTTCAGGCCACGCGGATCGAAGTAGTCATACTCGATCGCATAGCCTGGACGCAGGATGTGCGCGTGCTCGAGGCCGGCCATTGAGCGAACCAGTTCCAATTGCACATCAAATGGCAGGCTGGTGGAGATCCCATTGGGGTAAAACTCGTTGGTCGTCAGGCCTTCCGGTTCCAGGAAGATCTGATGTGATTCCTTCGACGCGAAGCGGTGGATCTTGTCCTCAATCGACGGACAATAGCGTGGCCCTACCCCTTCGATGACGCCCGTGTACATCGGCGACCGATCCAACCCGCCACGGATGATGTCGTGGGTGCGCTGATTCGTATGCGTCACCCAGCACGGCACCTGACGCGGATGCTGCTCGACGCGGCCCAAGAAAGAGAACACTGGAACCGGATCCAGATCGCCCGGTTGCTCTTCAAGCTTCGAAAAATCGATCGTGCGGCCGTCGATACGCGGCGGCGTCCCGGTCTTCAGCCGGCCTTGCGGCAGCTTCAGCTCCTTGAGACGCGCCGACAAAGACACCGCAGCCGGATCACCTGCGCGGCCACCGGTGTAGTTGTTCAGCCCCACGTGAATCTTTCCGTCCAGGAAGGTCCCGGCCGTCAACACAACCGCGCGCGAGCGGAAGCGGATTCCAACCTGCGTGACCGCGCCCACCACCCGATCCCCTTCCACCATCAGGTCATCCACCGACTGCTGGAACAGCCAGAGGTTCGGCTGATTCTCGAGCCGATGCCGGATAGCCTGCTTGTAAAGCAGACGGTCCGCCTGCGCGCGGGTCGCCCGCACGGCCGGACCTTTGGACGAATTCAGGATACGGAACTGGATACCGCCTTCGTCGGTGGCTGCGGCCATCGCACCACCGAGCGCGTCGACCTCCTTCACCAGATGGCCCTTGCCAATGCCGCCGATCGACGGATTGCAGCTCATCTGGCCGAGGGTTTCGATGTTGTGCGTCAGCAGGAGCGTCTTGTTGCCCATGCGAGCGGAAGCCAAAGCGGCTTCGGTGCCGGCATGGCCGCCACCGACGACGATTACGTCAAATTCTGTGGGATAAAGCATCGCGGATCTCACGCCGGGACACCGCGTGAACCTTCTAAGGAAAATGTATGGGCGAATTATAGCGGGTTCGCTTTTGGCACGAATTTCGTCCGAATGGCCAAGGCACAAAAAAAGCGGTGTGTTTCACGTGAAACACACCGCCCGGTCGGTCGCAAACCCTTGAAGCAGAGGGCTTTACGCCACCTTCTTCGTCAAACCGAGATACGTTTCGATCACACGCGGATTCTGCGCCAGATCCTCCGCGGGACCTTCGAGCGCCAGCTCGCCGGTCTCCAACACGTAGCCGTAATCCGAAATCTGCAGCGCCGCACGTGCGTTCTGCTCAATCAGCAGGGTCGCCACACCGGTCTGACGAAGGGCGCTAATAATGTGGAAAATCTCCTTCACAATCAGTGGTGCGAGACCGAGGCTCGGCTCGTCGAGCATCAGCAACTCAGGCTTGCCCATCAGCGCCCTACCCACCGCGAGCATCTGCCGCTCCCCGCCGGAGAGCGTACCGGCCGCCTGCTTGCGCCGCTCCTTCAAACGCGGAAATAGCGTGAAGACCGGTTCAAGCTGATCGAGATAATTGCGCTCCCCCGCCCGCTTGCGCCGGTATGCTCCGAGCACCAGGTTGTCTTCGACGCTCATCGTCGCAAACAGCTCGCGCTTCTCCGGCACCAGACACATGCCGCGCGCCACGCGCTTTTCGACCGGCACCGCGCTGACATCCTCGCCGTGATAGACGATTGTGCCCTTTGCATGTCCGGTCACCGGCAACGCGCCCATGATCGCGTTCAGTAGCGTCGACTTGCCCGCTCCATTTGGGCCGATCACCGACACAATCTGCCCCGGCCTCACCTTGATACCGGCGCCGTGCAGCGCCTCGACCTTGCCGTAGCGGACCGATAGACCCTCTACATCCAGGATCGGCATGGCGGAATTCATCATGGTTCTCATCAGTCCACCCCACCGAGATACGCTTCAAGCACTGCCGGGTCCTTCTGCACCTCTTCGGGCAAGCCTTCCGCGATACGCGTTCCAAACTCCATCACCACCAGCCGATCCGTCAGATTCATCACGAAGTCCATATCGTGTTCGACCAGCAGCACACTCATCCCCTCTTCCCTGAGCTTGCGCAGCAGGCCGGCGAGTTGTTGCTTTTCCTGATAGCGCAGACCCGCTGCCGGTTCGTCGAGCAGCAGCAGCGTCGGATCGCAGCACAGCGCGCGGGCGATTTCCAGAATCCGCTGCTGCCCCAGCGCCAGGCTTCCCGCTTCTTCATACATGTGCGCTTCGAGCCCTACGCGGCGAATCTGCTGCGCCGCTTCCGCCATCAGGCGCCCTTCTTCCGCGCTGTTCAGCTTGGCGATACTGCGCCAGACACCGGCATGGCCGCGCAGATGTGCCCCGATCGCCACGTTCTCCAGCACGCTCATGCCGGGCAGCAGCTTGACGTGCTGGAACGTGCGTCCAATGCCGCGCTTGACGATCTCCCGCGAAGTCAGCGCATCGATCCGCTCGCCACAAAACGTGATCTCGCCGCTGGTTGCCCGCAGCACGCCCGTGACGAGATTGAAAGTTGTCGACTTGCCGGCGCCGTTCGGCCCGATCAGGCCAATGATCTGCCCTGCCTTCACGTCGAAGCTGACGTCGTTCACAGCCACCAGACCGCCGAACTGCTTGCGCGCCTTATCTACAGTCAAAAGCGTTTCGCCGGCGGCCGGCTTGCTGCGCTGCGGCAACGCTTCCGCCTGATCCGGCACGTGCGCCTGCGGTCCACGCGGAAAGAGGCGCGCCACGAACGGCCACACCCCCTGCCGCGCGTACTGCAGCAGCAGCACCATCAGCACACCGAACACGATCACTTCGAAATTGCCGCTCTCCCCCAGCAGCTTGGGCAGCAAAGTCTGAAGGTAGTCCTGCAGGATGGTCAGAATCGCCGCACCAAGCACTGCGCCCCAGACGTGCGAGACCCCGCCTACCACGGCCATGAACAGAAACTCGATACCGTGGTTCAGGCCGAACGGCGTCGGATTCACCGCGCGCTGCAGATGCGCGTAGAGAAAACCTGAGACCGACGCCAGCACGGCGGCGTAGATAAAAATCACCACGCGCATCCATGCGGTGTTGACGCCCATCGCTTCCGCCATCGCGCCGCCGCCACGTAGTGCGCGAATCGCCCGTCCGGGCCGGCTATTAAGCAAGTTCTGAACGGAGAGCACTGCGCCGAGCACCACCACCCAGATCAGGTAGTAGATGTGGCGGCCCGACTCCAGATTGATGCCGAAGACGTTGAGCACCGGAATGCCGTTGATGCCGTCGTACTTGCCGAGAATGTCGAGATTGCCGAACAGGTAGAACAGCGCCAGCCCCCATGCAATCGTGCCAAGCGGCAAGAAGTGTCCTGAAAGCCGCATGGTTACCGCGCCGAGCATCAGCGCAACCAGTGCGGTCAGCACAACACCCACAATCAGTGCGAGCCACGGCGAGACGCCATACTGCGTCGTCAGAAATGCAGTCGTATAGGCCCCGACGCCGACAAATGCCGCCTGCCCGAAACTCGTCATGCCGCCGATGCCCGTCAGCAATACGAGGCCAATCGCCACAATCGCATACAGGCCGATGTAATTGAGCAGCGTCACCCAGTACTCGGGCACATGAAGCGGCTGCGGCAGCACCGGCAACGCGAATATCACCACGAGGAACAACCCGAAGAGCTTGTTTTGCATGATGCGTTTCATCGTGTCACTCCTCGTGCTCTTCCGCGTGCGGGCTGGCGAGACTGCGCCACAGCAACACCGGGATGATTAGCGTGAACACAATGACTTCCTTATAGGCGCTCGCCCAGAACGACGAATACGACTCGAGCAGCCCCACCAGCACCGAGCCCGCCGCTGCGAGCGGATAACTCACCAGCCCGCCGATGATGGCCCCCACGAAGCCTTTCAGGCCGATCAGGAAGCCCGAGTCGTAGTAGATGGTGGTGAGGGGTGCAACGAGGATGCCGCACAGCGCACCGAGCCCTGCGGCGAGCGTGAACGCGAGCCTGCCGGCCTGGGTCGTGCCGATACCCACGAGCCGTGCGCCGACGCGGTTGACCGAGGTCGCACGCAAGGCCTTGCCCGAGATCGAGCGGTCGAAGTACAGATAGAGCACGGCGATCAGCACCACTGCCGTACCGACGACCCAGACGCTCTGGCCGGAGATCGACAGGCTGCCGAAGTTGAACGTGGCATCCGAAAACGCATTGGTACGCGAGCCTTCGGCGCCGAACATCACGAGGCCGAGTCCGACCATCGCAAAGTGCACCGCCACCGCAACAATCAGCAACAACAGCGTCGTGCCCTCCGCGATCGGCTCGAAGGCCAGCCGGTACACGAACGGCCCCATCGGGATCACGATCAGCAGCGTCAACGCAATCTGCGCAAGCATCGGCAAGGGCTGCGCGAACAGGCCATGCGTCACCGCATACACCGCGACCGGGAACAGCAGATATTTCCCCGCGAGCGTTACCAGCGTGCGCACCAATTGCACGCGCCGCTCAGGATGCCGCACGAGGCCCGCGGTTTCGACCACGAAACACGCTGCGCCCATTGCAATCAGCAGCCAGCAGGTGGCTGGAAACTTCTGCGACTGCAATGCGGCGAGCGTCAGCGCGCCGTAGGACACGAACTCGCCCTGCGGAATAAAGATGACCCGCGTCACCGAAAACACCAGCACCAGCGCGAGCGCGAGCAACGCGTAAATCGCCCCAGTGGTGATGCCGTCCTGCGCGAGAATCGCCGCAATAGATAGATCCATACTTCCTCGTCCGGAAACGTCGAAACCGACTGCAATGAATTGCCTGAGACCGGAGTCGCGAGGCTTGCATAAGACCATGGGTCACGCGCTTGAGCGCGAACTCTGGCCGGCAAGCTAAAGCGCTAACTCCAGTTGATACTGGGGAACCGTCGTCGCGGATGAAGACGGCAAGATGCACTGCCCGCTGGCAATGAGCGCAGCCCCACTGCGGCACCGCTGCACGACCTGCGCACCGCACCGCAACTGATGCACAGTGCAGCGCGGCGGTTCACGTCGTTCATTGTCATCGAACAGAATGGCTACGCGGCGTCACCCACCGCACGCTATGCGCGAAGGGTGCGCCGCGCAAGGTGCGGCACGCTACTCGGTCTGCAGCTTCCACTTGCCGTCGACGACCTCGACGATCACACGGGCACGGTTATCGAGGCCGTTGTGGTCGTCCGCCGTGGTGTTCATGATGCCGTGCGCGAGCGGCAGCTCCTTGACGTTGGCGAGCGCATCGCGCAATGCCACGCGGAACGCTTCGGTGCCCGGCTGCCCCTTCTTCAGTGCTTCGGGAATCGCCCGCTGCAACATCTGGCCGGCATCCCATGCGTGCCCGCCGAAGGTCGCTACCGAGCCCACGCCATAGGCCTTTTCATAGGCGTTCTTGTACGCCTCTGACGACTGCTTCACAGGGTTCGAATCCGCCAGCTGGTCGGCCACGAGAATCGGGCCGGCCGGCAGCAGTTCGCCTTCGCAGTCCTTGCCGCATACGCGCAGGAAGTCGTTGTTGGCCACGCCGTGGGTCTGATAGATCTTGCCCTTGTAGCCGCGCTCTTTCAGCGTCTTGGCAGGCAGCGCCGCCGGCGTGCCGGAACCGGCAATCAGCACAGCATCCGGGTTCGCAGACATCGTCTTCAGCACCTGGCCGGTGACGGATGCATCGGTGCGGTTGTAGCGCTCATTGGCGACAAGCTTCAGATGATGCGCGGCCGCAGCGGTGCTGAACACGTTGTACCAGCTCTCGCCATAGGCATCCGAGAAGCCGATGAAGCCGACCGTCTTGACGCCGTGCTTCTCCATATAGCTCGCAATCGCATCGGCCATCAGACTGTCGTTTTGCGGCGTCTTGAAGGCCCATTCGCGCTTCGCATCCATCGGCGAGATGATGGCCGCCGAGGCCGCCAGCGAGATCATCGGTGTCTTGCCTTGCGAGACTACGTCAAGCATCGCCAGCGAATTCGGCGTGACTGTGGAGCCGATAATCGCGTCGACGTGATCCTCGTCGATCAGCTTGTGCGTGTTCTGCACGGCCTTGCTGGTATCGGATGCGTCGTCGAGCACGATGTATTGCACGCTCTTGCCGCCAATCTCCTGCGGCAGCAACGCGATGGTGTTCTTCTCCGGAATCCCGAGCGACGCCGCCGGCCCCGTCGTCGAAAGCGTCACCCCAATCTTCACCTGCGCCAGCGCCGCGCTCGTGCCGCATACCAGCGCCAACGTGAGGGCCGTGCGTACCCATTGCTTTGTCTTTTTCATTGCCTGTCTCCAAACGCTTGATGCGCCTATCTGTTATCCGGCTGGTGGGCCGAGTGTCTGAATCTATTGTCCGGGTCCTGACATGCCTAGCATGGTTTTCCCTGCAGCCATCCCACGCGGCGGACCCGCCACCCCGCGCGTGCAACAAAAAAGGCGCGTCAACTGCACGCGCCTTGTGTCTGATTCGGATTCGCTAATTCGCCTTCGCTCAGCAGCCGACGAGCTCGAACCTGCCGCAGAGCCTTTGCACCACGATGCGTGCCCGCCACTCGAAACCGGATGGGCCGTTCGCACTCATGTTGAAGATGCCATATGAAGCCGGCATGTCGGCTGCAATCAATGCCGTATTCGTTGCGCCCCGTGCCGAATTCATCCCGCTCCTCATGCCGCTGCGTGATTCGTTTGAAATCGAATTTGCTCATTTAAATACCGACTCAACGGTCGGCGAATGGCGAGTGTAGCGGACGCAACAGGCCTGCGGCAAGCGTTTTGCAAGCCTCGAACGGCGCAAAACGCGAGTCAGCGGTGGGGAAAAATAAGGGCCGAGTTATCAGGAAAAGTGCACCAAAAAACGGCAAGGAAATGCACGAAAAGCGGCGCAGGAAACAGCGGGGGAAAGACAAAAAATCGAATTGCCGACTTTATGAAAAGGGCAAATGAAAAGGCAAATAAAAAGCGCTGTTGGATCAATATCCAACAGCGCTTTTGTCTGGGCACTTAGTGCCTCATGTCTCCTCGTTCTCCACCTGCAAATTCGGTGTTCATCAGAACTGCGTGAAGATTAAACAAACGCTCCCATCCGGACAACTAGCATTTACCCTAGTGGTGCATCGCAGCACTGAATTGGGGCGTATCTGATGCATCTGGAGGCAGCCTGGACGCCCAATCACACGGCCCCATTTATGGGTCTTTAAATCGGACACCGAAGCAGTTCGGTAATTCAGGCTTTATGCCCGCAACGGTCGAACCCGCGCCACGATCTCTCCGACTATCCCGCGCCTGAATGCCAGTACGCAGGCAATAAAAATCAGGCCCGTCACAATGGTGGCCGATTCGCCCAGCGAATTGAACCACTGCACCCCAGTCACCGAGGCCAGCGCACTGCCGATGTCGCCCAACCGGTCCTCCAGCGACACGATCAACGCCGCGCCGAGCAACGGTCCGAACAGCGTGCCCATGCCGCCCACGAGAGTCATGAGGATCACGAGACCCGACATCGTCCAGTATGCGTCGCTCAGGGTCTCGAAACCGAGCACCAGCACCTTCATCGAACCCGCAAGGCCCGCGATACCCGCCGACAACACAAAGGCCAACAGCTTGAAACGGTCGGTGTCGTAGCCGAGCGAGACCGCCCGCGGCTCGTTCTCCTTGATGGCCACCAGCACCTGGCCGAACGGCGAGTGCACGATGCGCACGATCAGCAGGAACATCAGCACCATCACCACCAGCACGACATAGTAAAGCACCACGTCCGACGACAGGCTCAGCAGGCCGAACAGCTTGCCGCGCGGCACGCCCTGCAAGCCGTCTTCACCCTGCGTGAACGGCGCCTGCAGGAACACGAAGTAGACCATCTGCGCAAGCGCGAGCGTCACCATGGCGAAGTAAATGCCCTGGCGCCGGATGGCGAACAGGCCGACGATCAATCCGAGCAAGGTCGCCGCCGCGGTGCCGGCGAGCACACCGAGCTCAGGGGAATAGCCGAGCGTCTGGATCGCGTAACCAGTGGTGTAGCCCGCCATGCCCAGAAACATGGCGTGGCCGAACGACAGCAGCCCGGTGTAGCCGATCAGCAGGTTGAAGGCCGCGGCAAACAGCGCGAAGCACAACACCTTCATCACGAACAACGGATAGACGCCGATAAACGGCACCGCGACGAGCACCAGCAACAGCAGGCCGTAGAGCGCTTTTCTTTGCATCACTTTTCCTTGCCGAAAAGACCCGCCGGACGCACCAGCAACACCAGCGCCATGATGACAAAAACGACGGTCGCCGACGCTTCGGGGTAGAACACCCGCGTGAATCCTTCGATCACGCCGAGCAGCAGGCCCGTGAGGATCGAGCCCATGATCGAACCCATTCCGCCGATCACCACCACCGCGAACACGGTGATGATCATCGGCTGCCCCATCAGCGGCGACACCTGGATCACCGGCGCGGCAAGCACGCCGGCAAACGCCGCGAGCGCCACACCGAAGCCGTAGGTCAGCGTGATCATCAACGGCACGTTGACGCCGAACGCCTCGACCAGTTTCGGGTTCTCGGTGCCGGCGCGCAGATAGGCGCCCAGACGCGTTTTCTCGATCACGAACCACGTAGCGAAGCAGACCACCAGCGAGGCCACCACCACCCATGCCCGGTAATTCGGCAGGAACATGAAGCCGAGATTGGTTGCGCCGGAAAGCGCCTCGGGCACATCGTAGGGCTGGCCGGACGAGCCGTAGATCGAGCGGAATACCCCTTCCACCACCAGCGTAAGCCCGAAAGTCAGCAGCAGGCCGTACAGATGGTCGAGCTTGTACAGCCAGCGCAGCATCGAGCGTTCGATCACGATGCCGAACGCGCCGACAATCAGCGGCGCGAGCACCAGCATCGCCCAGTACGGCAGGTTGAAATACGATAGCCCCATCCACGTGAGCATCGCGCCCAGCATGAACAACGCGCCGTGCGCGAAATTGATCACGTTGAGCAGGCCGAAGATGATCGCGAGGCCGAGGCTCAGGATCGCGTAGAACGAACCGTTCACGAGTCCAAGCAGCAACTGGCTCAGCATCGCCGAGAGCGGAATGCCAAAGATTTCCATTGAACCCCTTAGCGCTT